>Ga0209476_10000066_pt1 | contig 67996 bp, 61 predicted proteins | sample KloWWTrecipitate_FD_187179 | JGI IMG/M metagenome (GOLD analysis project Ga0209476, IMG submission 187179) | Active sludge microbial communities from Klosterneuburg, Austria, studying microevolution and ecology of nitrifiers - Klosterneuburg... | ecosystem: Engineered > WWTP > Aerobic digester... | reverse complement strand
GAGGTCGATGTCGTGGTTGACCTGCATCTGGTTGAACTTCGGGTCCACCATCTCGATCGGGTCCTCGATGGTGCAGACGTTCACCTCCGGGGTCGCGAGCTGCTTGAGCGTGGTGTAGAGCGTGGTCGTCTTGCCCGAGCCCGTGGGGCCGGTCACGAGGAGGATGCCGCCGGGCTGGCTGGTGAGGTGGTGCCAGGTCTCCTGCTCGTCCTTGGTGAAGCCGAGGTCGCCGAAGTCGCGCGTGAGGACCTCGGGGTCGAAGATGCGCATCACCACCTTCTCGCCGTGCGCGGTGGGCAGGGTCGACAGCCGGAGTTCGATCTCCTCGCCGTCGGGCATGCGCGTCTTGATGCGCCCGTCCTGCGGGCGGCGCTTCTCGACCACGTCCATGCGCCCCAGGATCTTGATGCGGGAAGTCATCGCCACCAGGACCGGGTAGGGGATCTGGTAGACCTCGTGCAACACGCCGTCGATGCGGAAGCGGATGATGCCCACGTCGCGCCGCGGCTCGAGGTGGATGTCGCTCGCGCGCTGGTCGAAGGCGTACTGCCAGAGCCAGTCGACGAGGTGGACGATGTGGTGGTCGTTCGCGTCGAGCTGGCGGCCGGCCTTGCCCAGCTCGACGAGCTGCTCGAAGTTGGAGAGCCCGGAGGTCTGCACGCCCGCCTTCTCGGCGCGCTTCACGCTCTTCGCCAGGTTGTAGAACTCGCCCTGGTAGCGCTCGATGTCGACGGGATTCGCGATCACGCGCTTCACGGAGACGCGCAGCATCTCCGCGAGCTCCGCCTCCCAGGCGCGCATGAAGGGCTCGCAGGTGGCGATCGTCACCTCCTTGCCGGAGGAACCCACGGGCAGGATGCCGCGGCGCTGCGCGTACTCGGAGGACATCACGTCCGTCACGGCGCGCAGGTCGATCTTGAGCGGGTCGATGTGGAAGAAGGGGATCTGCAGCCGCGCCCCCAGCCACGCCGTGAGCGCCTCGGCGTTGAGCGGGCCGTTGGGCGGCACCGGGGAGCGCAGCTTCGCCTCGGCGATGATCGTGACCGGGTGCTTGCCGCCGCGGGCCCGGGTGTGGTCCGCGAGCAGCCGCGCGGCGTCCTCGCGGGCGGCGCGGCCGTCCTGGACGAGCCACTCGAGCACTTCCTTCAGCGTGAGCTTGCGGTCGACGCCCGGGGCGGGCGCCGGCGCCGGGGCAGTGGGGGCGGTGGCCATGGCCGCAATTCTATGCCTTCGCCCCCCGCGCCACCAACGCCGCCGCTAGCTGCGGAAGCCCCCCTTCGAGGTCGCGACCACGGTATCGACGAACGTCGCGCCCTGGCGCACGCCGGGGCCGTAGGTGACCACGAATCCGCCGATGTCCAGCGGCCCGGCCGACTCCAGGGCCTGCACCAGCCCTTCGCGCGTGAACGACTTCGCGCGCCGCAGCCCCTCGACCAGCACCCGGGCGCTGATGTAGCCCTCCAGGCTGCTGAAGGAAGGCTGGGCGGCGGGGTCGATCCGTTTCAGGGCCTCCTGGTGCTCGCGCGCGATGGCGTGGCGCGCGCCCCAGGGATAGGGGACGACCTGCGTGAAGATGAGCCCGCGCGCGTCGTTGCCGAGTAGCCGCACCATCTGCTGCGCGCCGGAGTTGACCGCCATGAACTGCGTCGTCGCGCCGAGCGCGCGCGCCTCCTTGAGGATCTCGGCGTAGGTCGAGTAGGCGCCGTGGTTGAACACCGCCTCGATGCGGTTCTCCGCGAGGCTGCGCGCGATCGCCTTCGCATCCGGCTTGCCGCCGCCCAGCGGGATGGCGAGCGCGAGATCCTTGCCCCGCGCGGCGAGCAGCTTCCTCACGTTGGCGAGGTGGCGCCGACCGGTGTCGCTATCGGCGTGCACGAACGCCATCCGTCCCATGCCGTAGGTGAGGGCCTGCTCGATGAGGCGGGCGAACTCCTCGTAGTGGCCGGCCCGCACCGGAAAGACCCAGGGATTGGGCGGGTCGCGCAGCTCCGGCGAGCCGCCCATGCACCCCACCAGCGGGGCCTTCGCCGCCACCGCGACGCCCATCTGCGCCACGCACGGCCCCCCCTCGATGCCCCCGAAGAGGGCCAGCACCGCGGGGTCCTGCAGCAGCGCGCGGGCGTTCTCGGCCGCCTTCTGGCCGCTGCCGGCGTCGTCGAGCGTCTTCAGGACGATGCGCCGGCCGCGGATGCCGCCCTCAGCGTTGGCGCGCTCGATCGCGGCGCGGATGCCCAGCTGCACCGCGTTGCCGTGCTCGGCGATGCCGCCGGATAGGCCGATGCTCTGGGCGATGCGGATCTCGGCTTGCGCGGCGGCGGGCGCAGAGGCGGCCAGGCCGACGGCGAGCGCCGCGGCGGGAAGGGCAATGCGGATCATCGGCTCGGGTCCTCGTGTCGCGGCGACGGGCCGCCATTGTCCTCGAAGCTGCGCGGGTCGTCGATCGACTCGAGGTGCGTGAGCACCTCCACGTGCGGGATGGCGGCCTCGATCTCGGACTCCAGCCGGTGCGCGAGGTCGTGCCCCTCGTGGACGGTCATGGTGCCCGGCACGAGGAGGTGCACGTCGACGAAGCTCTTCTTCCCCGACACCCGCGTGCGCAGCCGGTGGTAGTCGCCGCCGCGTGCCTTCACCTGGTCGAGGATGGCGGCGATGCGCGCGCGCTCCTCGTCGGGGATGGCCCGGTCCATGAGGCCGTCGAAGGAGCGGCGGATGAGCGACCACCCCGTCCAGAGGATCTGCAAAGCCACGACGATCGCGATCACCGGGTCGAGGATGAGCCAGCCGGTGAAGTGCACCACCGCCACGGCGGCGATGACGCCCGCGGTCGTCCACACGTCGGTGAGCAGGTGGTGCGCGTCGGCCTCCAGCGTGATCGAGCGGTGCTCGCGCGCGCCCTTGAGGAGGAGCCAGCCGCACAGCAGGTTCGCGCCCGCGGCGGCCACGGAGAGCGCGAGGCCCAGGCCCACCTGCTCCAGCGGCTGCGGCGCGGCGAGCCGCGGGACGGCGCTCCAGATGATGGCCGCCGCCGCCACGAAGATGAGCGCGCCCTCGATGCCGCTGGAGAAGTACTCGGCCTTCTGGTGGCCGAAGTTGTGGTCCTCGTCCTCGCCGGAGTGGGCGTAGGAGAGGGTCACGGCCGCGACCAGCGCGGCGCCCAGGTTCACGAAGGACTCGAGCGCGTCCGAGAGCAGCCCCACCGAGCCGGTGAGGTAGTACGCCCCGAACTTGAGCGCCATCGTGACGAGCGAGGTCGCCACCGACAGGCCGATGTAGAACCCCGGCGAGCGGCCGCTCATCGCCCGCCCTTCCCGCGCGCGGGCTTCACGGCGTCGCGGCCGATGAGGCGCGCGCCGTTGTCGATCACGAACCGCTCGAAGGCCTGCGCGATCCGGGGGAGCCGCCGGTCCGACCGCCGCACCACGTACCACTGCCGCATCACGGGGAAGCCCTCCACGTCCAGGATCACGAGGCTACCGAGGGCCAGCTCCTGGCGCAACGCGTGCGCCGAGAGGAAGCCCACGCCGAGCCCCGCGGCGGCCGCCTGCTTGATCGTCTCGTTGGCGGCGATCTCCATCTCGATGCGGGGCACGATCCCGGCCTCGGCGAAGGCCTGGTCCATCGCGAGCCGCGTGGAGGAGCCGCGCTCGCGCGTGAGGATCGGTTCGCGGGCGATGCGCTCGAGCGCAATGCGGCGCTTGCCCGCCAGGGGGTGCCCGGGCGCCGCGGCGATCACGTGCGGGTGCGGGGCGAAGGCGGTGGCCACGTGACCCGGCTCGTCGGGGGGCTGGCTGATCACGGCGAGGTCGGTATCGAGCGCGGCGAGCCTCGCCAGCAGCTCGTCGCGGTTCTGCACCGTGAGGCGCACGCGGATGCCCGGGTGCAGGCGCCGGAAGGCCGCCACGATCCACGGGAAGAAGTGGTCCCCCGCATTGATGACGGCGATGTCGAGCAAACCCCGCTCGATGCTTCCCAGCTCGGCGATCGCCTCCTCGGCCCCGCGGATGTGGCCGAGGATCCCGCGCGCGTGCAGGAGCACCTCCTCGCCCTCCTGCGTGAGGCGCAGGCGCCGCCCGGCCCGTTCGAAGAGCGCCGCGCCCGCGTGGCCCTCGAGCTGCTTCACCTGGATGGAAACGGCCGGCGCCGTGAGGTGCAGCTCCTCGGCCGCGCGCGTGAGCGAGAGGTGGCGCGCGGCGCTCTCGAAGACCCGCAGCTGCCGCAGCGTGGCGTTTTTCATTAAGTGATCACTTAATCAAAACCATATTTCATTTTACTTTCACTTAATCTTTTCGGCGAGTACCTTGGCCGGGACGACGACCGAGGGGGTGCGCCATGGACATGCGGGAACCGGCCCGGAAGGGCTTCGCGGGGCGGGAGGCGCTGAACGCGGCCTTCTGGGACCTGGGGCTGCGCTTCCAGTGGGACGCGGCGACCTGGGGGGTGCTGGTGCAGATGGAGACGCTGGAGGCGCAGCTCGCCTATTACCTCGAGCACTGGCAGCCGCACCTGCTCTCGGTCTACCCGCCGGCCTTCCTCGCGAACCTGGTGGAGACCCGCCTCGCGCTCCCGGCGAATTCCCGCCTCGGGATGGAGGCGATGACGCGCGCCTGAGCGCCCCGCGCTACGCGGAGAGCTCCGGCCGGCCGCGGAACTGCTCCAGCGCCTCGGGGTTGGCCAGCGCCTCGACGTTCTTCACCGGCTGCCCGTGGACTGCCGCACGCACGGCCAGCTCCACGATCTTGTTGGACTTGGTGCGCGGGATGTCGGTCACCTGCGCCACCACCGCAGGGACGTGCCGCGGCGTCGTGTTGTTGCGGATCGTGTCCTTGATCCGCTTCACGAGCGCCGCATCGAGCGCCATCCCCTCGCGCAGCTTCACGAAGAGCACCACGCGCACGTCGCCCTGCCAGTCCTGGCCGATGACGATGGCCTCCACCACCTCGTCCAGGCGCTCGACCTGCCGGTAGATCTCCGCCGTGCCGATGCGCACGCCGCCGGGGTTCAGCACGGCGTCGGAACGGCCGTAGATCACCATGCCGCCGTGGGGCGTCACCTCGCTCCAGTCGCCGTGGCGCCAGACGTTCTCGTACTTCTCGAAGTAGGCGGCGCGGTACTTGCGGTCGCCGGGGTCGTTCCAGAAGCCCAGCGGCATCGTGGGAAACGGCGCCGTGCAGACGAGCTCGCCCTTCTGCCCTGCGACCGGCCGGCCGTCGTCGGTCCACACCTCGACCTTCATCCCCAGCATCGGGCACTGCAGCTCGCCGCGCCACACGGGCAGGATGGGCGCCCCGCCCGCGAAGCAGGCCACGAGATCCGTGCCGCCGCTGATGGAGGACAGGCAGAGGTCGCGCTTCACCTTCGCGTACACGTAGTCGAAGCCCTCGGGCGCGAGCGGCGAGCCGGTGGAGAGCATCACCCGCAGGGTCTCCAGCCGGTGCGTGCGCGCGGGCTCGAGCCCCGCCTTGGCCATCGCGTCGATGAACTTGGCGGAGGTGCCGAAGTGGGTCATGCCCTCGGCGTCGGCGAAATCGAAGAGGATGTTCCCGCCGCCCGCGAAGGGCGAGCCGTCGTAGAGCAGCAGCGTCGCCCCCGCCGCCAGGCCCGAGACGAGCCAGTTCCACATCATCCAGCCGCAGGTGGTGAAGTAGAAGAGCCGGTCGCCGGGCTTCACGTCGCAGTGCAGGACGTGCTCCTTCAGGTGCATGAGGAGCACGCCGCCGGCGCCGTGCACGATGCACTTGGGCACGCCCGTGGTGCCGCTGGAGTAGAGGATGTAGAGCGGGTGGTTGAACGGCAGGCGCTCGAAGCGCAGCGGCGCAGGCGCGAAGGGGGCGAGGAAATCCGCGAGCGTCACGGCGCGCGGCACGATGGCCGCGTCGGGCGCCTGCGAGGCGTAGGGCACCACCACCACGCGCTCGACCGTGGGCAGGAGCGCCACGATCTCCGCCAGCCGCGGCAGCGTCTCGACGACCTTGCCGTTGTAGAAGTAGCCGTCGCAGCAGACGAGCACCTTCGGCTCGACCTGCCCGAAGCGGTCGACCACGCCCTGCACGCCGAAATCCGGCGAGCACGAGGTGAAGGTGGCCCCGAGGCTCGCCGTGGCGAGCATCGCCACCACGGTCTCGGGCATGTTGGGCATGAAGGCCGCCACGCGGTCGCCCGCCTTCACGCCGGCGGCGGCGAGTGCCTGCTGCATGCGCGAGACGGCGGCGTGCAGCTCGGCGTGGGTCAGCCGCGCCCGAATCTTGTCCTCGCCGCGGAAGATGATGGCGTCCCCGGGGCCGGGCGGGTGCCGAAGCAGGTTCTCGGCGAAGTTGAGCCGCGCCTCGGGGAAGAACCGCGCGCCGGGCATCTTCTCCCGGTCGGCGATCACGGTCGCGCCGCGGTCCTGCGCGATCACGCCGCAGAAGTCCCAGACCGCGACCCAGAAGTCCTCGAGGCGGTCCACCGAGAAGCGGTGCAGCGCCTCGAAGCCGGCGATCGCCGTGCCGTGGCGCTCGTTCACGAAGTCGATGAACGAGGCCATCCGCGAGGCGGCCGCGCGTTCGGGAGAGGGGGTCCAGAGGGGCTGGTCGCTCATGGTCGTCGGGCGGGGTGTCAGTCGAGGCTGCCGGCCGCCATTTTCACATCTTCGCGCGTGGCGAGGGCGGCGGCGATGGCCGCCTCGACCCCCCGCACCATGGTCGCGAGCGCCATCGCGGGCTCGCCGGGGCGGGTCACGGCCTGGCTCTCCAGCCACGGCACGTGGATGAACCCCGCGCGGGCCGGCCGGCCGCTCGCGGCGAGGAAGTGCAGCACCCCGTAGAAGAGGTGGTTGCAGACGAAGGTGCCGGCGCTGTTGGAGACCTCGGCGGGGATGCCTTCCTCGCGGATGGCGGCCACCATCGCCTTGATGGGCACGGTGGCGAAGTAGGCCGCCGGACCGCTGGCGGCCACCGGCTCGTCGACGGGCTGGCGGCCGGCGTTGTCGGCGATGCGCGCGTCGTCCACGTTGATGGCGACCCGTTCCACCGAGAGGGCGGCGCGGCCGCCGGCCTGGCCCAGCAGGATCACGAGCGCGGGCTCGGTCTCCTCGACCGCGGCGGCCACCACCTCGATGGCGCGCCGGAACTCGGTGGGCACGAGGCGCGTGTGCAGGCGCGCGTGGCCGATGGCGGCCGCGAGGCCCTCGCAGATTTCCCACGAAGGATTCACGTCGTCGCCGCCGAACGGCGCGAACCCGGTGACGAGGACGTCCCCGGGGAGCGCCGCCGGGACGGCCGCCGCGGCGGCCTTGCGGGCGCGGGCCACGGCCTAGCGCGCCGTCCAGCCGCCGTCGATGGAGATCGAGGTCCCGTTGATCTGCGCCGCCGCCGGCGAGGCGAGGTGCAGGGCGATGGCGGCCACGTCCTCCACCTTCACGAACTGCTTCGTGGGCTGCGGGGCGAGGATCACGTCGCGGATCACGTTCTCGCGGGCGATGCCGTGCACGCGCGCCTGGTCGTCGATCTGCTTCTCCACGATGGGGGTCATCACGTAGCCGGGGCAGATCGCGTTGGCGGTGATGCCCAGCTCCGCCACCTCGAGCGCGAGGCTCTTGGTGAATCCGACGAGACCGTGCTTCGCCGCGACGTAGGCGCTCTTGTAGGGCGAGGCCACCAGGCCGTGCGCGGAGGCGATGTTGATCACGCGCCCCCAGCCGCGCCGCTTCATGCCCGGCAGCGCCGCGCGCGTGGCGTGGAAGGCCGAGGAGAGGTTGATGGCGATGATGGCGTCCCACTTCTCCGGCGGGAACTCGTCCACCGGCGACACATGCTGGATTCCGGCGTTGTTCACGAGGATGTCCACCGCGCCGTACTCGCCCTCGGCCGTGGCCACCAGCTCCGCGATCTCGCCCGGGCGCGTCATGTCCGCGGGGTGGTGCAGCGCCCGCACCTCGAACTCCTTCACGATCGCGGCGAGGGTCGCCTCGATGGCCCGGGGATCCCCCAGGCCGTTCAGCATCACGTTGGCGCCGCCGGCCGCGAAGGCGCGGGCGATGCCCAGCCCGATGCCGCTCGTCGACCCCGTCACCAGCACCGATTTCCCAGCGAACGCCTTGTCCATCGTCCCGTCTCCCCCGGTATGCCGCGTCATTCGCCGCGCATCGCCCACGCCCGGCGGGCGGCGGGTCGCGCGAAGCAGTCGCCCAGCCAGCGCGCGAGGTTCGGGCGCGCGGCGTGGTCCATGCGCCGGGCGCGGAAGAGCGCCGCGGCGAGGTTCAGGTCGGCCACCGAGAAGGCGCCGCCGGCGAGGTACGGCCGGTGGGCGAGCGCGGCGTCCACCACGGCGAGCGGCCGCTGCAGCCGCTCCAGCGCCGCCTGCGCCTTGGCCGGGTCGCGCTTGTCCTCCGGCAGCACGATCGCGTTGGCGGCCCAGGTGTTGATGTCCGGGTCGATCTCGGTCACGGCGAAGAAGGACCACTGGAACGCGAGCCCCTCGCCCTCGACGGTGGCCGGCCACAGGCCGCGGTCGTGCTTGCGCGCGAGGTAGAGGTTGATCGCCATGGACTCCCACAGCGCGAACCCGTCGTCGTCGATGGCCGGGACGCGGCCCAGGGGATTGGCGCGCCGGAAGGCGGGGTTGTTCTTCCCGAGCGGCCCGTCGGGGTCGTCGCGGTAATGGATGGGCACGTGCTCGTAGGCGAGGCCGAGCTCCTCGGCCATCCAGAGCGCGCGGATGGCGCGCGAGGCGGCGATGCCGTAGATCTTGAGTGTCATGCGGGGTCTCCGGGTCTCAACATCTCGATGTGGGGAATGCCGTCCTCGTCGTAGGGGTCCGATGCCCGCGCGAAGCCGAACTCGCCGTAGAAGCGCTCCAGGTGCAGCTGCGCGCCGATGCGGATCGCCTGCCCGGGCCAGAGCGCCTGCGCGCGGGCCAGCGCCTCGCGCATGAGGGCGCGCCCCAGGCCGGTGCCGCGCGCGGCCTGCGCCGTCACCACGCGCCCGATCGAGGGCTCGGCGAACTTGACGCCCGCCGGGACGAGGCGGCAATAGGCGCACACTTCGCCGCCCGCCGTCGCGAACAGGTGCCAGCTCTCCGGGTCCGCCCCGTCCACGTCCTGGAAGGCGCAGGCCTGCTCGACCACGAACACGGCCGCGCGGGCACGGAGGATGTCGTGGACCTCGCGCGCGCTGAGCCCGTCGAGGCGCGCGAACCGCCACGCCGTCATGGGGCGGAGCTGGCGACCCTGTCCGCGGCCTTGGCCAGGTGCAGCCAGGTCTCGACCACGGTGTCCGGGTTGAGCGACATCGACTCGATGCCCTCGGCCATGAGCCACTCGGCGAGGTCGGGATAGTCGCTGGGGCCCTGCCCGCAGATGCCCACGTACTTGCCCTGCCGGCGGCAGGCCTGGATCGCGAGCGAGAGCATGCGCTTCACGGCGGCGTCGCGCTCGTCGAAGGCCTCCATGACGAGGCCCGAGTCGCGGTCGAGCGCGAGCGTGAGCTGCGTCATGTCGTTGGAGCCGATGGAGAAGCCGTCGAAGTGCTTGAGGAACTCGTCGGCGAGGATGGCGTTGGAGGGGATCTCGCACATCATCACCACCTTGAGCCCGTTCTTCCCGCGCTCGAGGCCGTTGTCCCTGAGGATCGCGTGGACCTGCTCGGCCTCCTTCAGGGTCCTCACGAACGGGATCATGATCTCGACGTTGGCGAGGCCCATGTCGTCGCGCACCTTGCGCATCGCCTCGCACTCCAGCCGGAAGCAGTCGCGGAAGGAGCGCGCGATGTAGCGCGAGGCGCCGCGGAAGCCGAGCATCGGGTTCTCCTCCTGCGGCTCGTACTGGGCGCCGCCGATGAGGTTCCGGTACTCGTTCGACTTGAAGTCGGAAAGCCGCACGATCACCTTCTTGGGCCAGAAGGCCGCGGCGATGGTGGCCACGCCCTCGACGATCTTCTCGACGTAGAAGTGCCGCGGGCTCTCGTAGCCGCGGGACTGCCGCGCCACCTGCGCCTTGAGCTCCGGGGCGAGCCGGTCGAACTCGAGGCAGGCCTTGGGGTGGATGCCGATGGTGTTGGAGATGATGAACTCCAGCCGCGCGAGGCCCACGCCGTCGTTGGGGAGCTGGCAGAAGTCGAAGGCGAGCTGCGGGTTGCCCACGTTCATGGCGAGCTTCACCGGAATCCTCGGCATGCGCTCGAGCGAGACGTCGACCACCTCGTACTGCAGCTTGCCGGCGTAGATGAAGCCCGTGTCGCCCTCGGCGCAGGAGACCGTCACCTCCTCGCCGTCCCGCAGCACGCGCGTGGCGTTCTCGCAGCCCACGACCGCCGGCACGCCGAGCTCGCGGGCGATGATCGCCGCGTGGCAGGTGCGGCCGCCGCGGTTGGTGACGATGGCGGAGGCGCGCTTCATCACCGGCTCCCAGTTGGGGTCGGTCATGTCGGTCACCAGCACGTCGCCGTCCTGCACGCGCGCGATCTCGGCCACGTCCTTGATGACGCGCACCCGGCCCTGCCCGATCTTGGAGCCGATGGCGCGGCCCGAGGCGAGCACCTCGCCGCGCTTGCCGAGGCGGTAGCGCGTGAGCTGGTCCTTCTTCTTCTCCTGGCTCTTCACCGTCTCGGGGCGGGCCTGGAGGATGTAGATCTTCCCGTCCGTCCCGTCCTTGCCCCACTCGATGTCCATCGGGCGGCCGTAGTGCTTCTCGATCGCGACCGCGTAGCGCGCCAGCTCCTCGACCTCGGCGTCGGCGAGCGAGAAGCGGTCGCGGTCGGCGGGCTCGACGTCGCGCTGGACCACGGACTTGTGCGCCTTCGCCTCGTTGGTGAAGACCATCCTGATCGCCTTGCCGCCCAGGCCGCGGCGCAGGATCGCCGGGCGCCCGGCCGCGAGGCAGGGCTTGGAGACGTAGAACTCGTCGGGGTTCACCGCCCCCTGGACCACCATCTCGCCCAGGCCGTAGGAGGACGTCACGAACACCACGTCGCGGAAGCCCGACTCGGTGTCGAGGGTGAAGACGACCCCGGCGGCGCCCGTGTCGGAGCGCACCATGCGCTGGACGCCGGCGGAGAGGGCGACGTCGGCGTGGGCGAAGCCCTTGTGCACGCGGTAGGCGATGGCGCGGTCGTTGTAGAGGGAAGCGAAGACCTGCTTCACGGCGTCGAGCACGTTGTCGATGCCGCGGATGTTGAGGAACGTCTCCTGCTGGCCCGCGAAGGAGGCGTCGGGCAGGTCCTCGGCGGTGGCCGAGGAGCGCACCGCGAAGCTCGCGTCGTTGTCGCCGGCGGCCCGCGCGTATGCCTCGCGGATCTGCCGCTCGAGCTCCGGCTGGAAGGGGGCGGAGACGACCCACTGGCGGATCTCGGCGCCGGTCTTCGCGAGGAGCCCCACGTCCTCCACGTCGAGGGCCGCGAGCGCCTGGTCGATGCGCGCCTTGAGCCCGCCGGCGGCCAGGAAGTCCGTGAAGGCCTGCGCCGTGGTGGCGAAGCCGCCGGGCACGCGCACGCCCGCCGCGGAGAGCTGGCTGATGAGCTCGCCCAGGGAAGCGTTCTTGCCTCCGACCGACGCCACGTCGGCCATGCGCAGCTGTTCGAGGGGGAGGACGTAGTCGTTGGCCATGCTCGCTCTCGCTTCGGGTGACGGGCGGTCGGGAATTTGCAATTATATCGGAGGCTTGCGGCCGATGCTGCGCTGCATCAAACTCAACGGTCCGACAACCCCGCATTTCCCGCCCGCGCGCGGGAGCCCACCAACCGGAACCCCCATGTCCCACCGCCGCCGCGTCTTCTTCGTTTCCGACCGCACCGGCCTCACCGTCGAGGCCCTCGGCTCCTCCCTCATCACCCAGTTCGACGGCATCGACTTCGTGCGCGTGACCGTCCCCTTCGTCGACTCCGTGGACAAGGCCCGCGAGGTCGTCGCGCAGGTGAACGCGGCGCACCGCGAATCCGGCAAGCGCCCCCTCGTCTTCAGCTCCCTCGTGAACGACGCGGTGCGCGAGGAGATCGACAAGGTCGAGGGGCTCGTCCTCGACGTCTTCGGCAAGTTCATCGTGCCCCTGGAGCAGGAGCTGGGCCAGAATTCGATGCACGCGGTCGGCAAGAGCCACAGCGCCGGCAACGCCAAGGACTACAATCACCGCATCGAGGCGATCAACTACACGCTCTCCCACGACGACGGCGTGACGCACCGCGGGCTCGAGGAGGCCGACCTGATCCTCGTGGGCGTCTCCCGCAGCGGCAAGACCCCGACCTCGCTCTACATGGCGATGCAGTTCGGCATCAAGGCCGCCAACTACCCGCTCATCCCCGAGGACCTCGAGGCGAACCGCCTGCCGCCCTCCCTCATGCCGCTGAAGGAGAAGGTCTGGGGCCTCACCATCCAGCCCGAGCGCCTGCACCAGATCCGCAAGGAGCGCCGCCCGGACTCGAAGTACGCCGACCTCGCCAACTGCCGCTACGAGGTCGCCGCGGCCGAGAAGCTCATGCGCCAGGCCGACATCCCGTTCCTCGACTCCACGACGAAGTCCATCGAGGAAATCGCCACGACGATGCTCCACGAGGCCCAGCTCGTGCGTCGGGTATATTGACCCCCTACAACAAACCCACCTCTCCCGGAGGAGACCGAAGATGAGACCCGCCCGCCGCATCCTTCCCGCCCTGCTCGCCGCCGCCTTCGCCGGCGCCCTGCCCGCCGCGCACGCCGTCCAGTTCTCGAACGTCGTCGTCTTCGGCGACAGCCTTTCCGACGCCGGCTTCTACCGGCCGCTGCTGGCGGCCCAGGGCCTGCCCTCGGCGCTGGTGGCACAGCTGGGCCGCTTCACGACGAACCCCGGCCCCATCTGGGCCGAGATCGTGGCCCAGCACTACGGGGTCTCCGCGGCGCCGTCGAACGCCAACGGCTGGATCTTCGCGCAGGGCGGCGCTCGCGTGGCCCTGCCGCAGGGCGCCTCCCCGGGCGTGACGCAGCGCCCGGTGAGCACCCAGGTGACCGAGTACCTTGCGCGCACTGGCGGCGCGGCCGACCCGAACGCGCTGCACACCGTCTGGGCCGGCGCCAACGACTTCTTCGCCAACTTCACCGCCTTCGCCGGCGGCCAGATCACGCAGGCGGAGCTGCAGGCGAACGTGCTCGCGGCCGCCACCGCCGAGATCCAGCAGGTCGGCCGGCTCTACGCGGCCGGCGCGCGCTATGTGATGGTCTTCGCCCTGCCCAACATCGGCACGACGCCGCAGTTCAGCGCCCTGGGGGCGCAGGCGGCCGGCGCCGCGACGCAGCTCTCGGCCGGCTACAACACGACGCTCTTCACCGGCCTCGCCTCGACGGGCCTGCGCGTGATCCCGGTGGACGCCTTCACGCTGCTCTCGGAGATCCAGGCGAACCCCTCCGCCTACGGCTTCACGAACACCACGGGCATCGCCTGCGGCCCGTTCCCCGGGGTGACCACCTCGGGCAACTCGCAGTTCTGCTACTCCGGCAACCTCGTGGCGCCCAACGCCGACCGCACCTACATCTTCGCCGACGGCGTGCACCCCACCAGCGCCGCGCACCGCATCGTCGCCGACTTCGCGATGTCGCTCGTCGACGGCCCGGCCGGCTACTCGCTCTATGGCGAGGTGCCGCTGCGCACCCGCGCGGCGCACGTGCAGACGCTGGCCGACGGCCTCGCGCTCGCGCAGGCGGGCTCGGGCACCTTCAGCGCCTTCGCCTCGACGGCCGGCGGGAACTTCGAGGTCGAGGCCGCGGGCACCGATCCCTCGTTCGACTCGAACAACCGCGCGATCTCCGTCGGCATGACGATGCGTGCGTCGGAGTCCGTGGTCGTGGGCGCGGCCCTGGGCCGCACCAAGGCCGAGGGCAGCTTCGGCGCCGAGCGCGGCGGGTTCCGCACCACCGAGAACACGGGCTCCGTCTTCTTCGGCGTGAAGTCGGGGGGCTTCCACGCCAACGGCGCCGCCTCGCTCGCGAACCTCGACGTGTCGGAATCGCGCCGCGCGATCCGCCTCGGCCAGGCCACGCGCATCGCCCACGCCGCTCCCTCGGGCAGCAACGCGAGCGCCTCGGTGAACGCCGGCTACGACTTCGCCTTCGGCGGCCTCTCCGTCGGCCCGATCGTCGGCTGGACCTCCCAGGACGTCGAGATCAACGGCTTCGACGAGACGGGCGCCGGCTCCGCCAACCTGCGCATCTCCACGCAAAAGCGCCGCTCCGAGGTGCTGAGCGCGGGCCTGCGCGCCTCGTGGAACCTGGGCGCGATCACCCCGTACGCGCGGGTGACCGCCGACCAGGAGCGCGAGGACGACGGCCGCTTCGTGACCGCTTCCCCGCTCTCGCTCATCTCCGGCAACTCCTACGACATCCCCGCGATCGCGCTCTCCGACTCGAGCTGGACCACCGTGACCGTGGGCGTGCGCGGCAACATGACCAACGCCATCGGCTACGGCGTCAACTACACCAAGGTGACGGGCCGCAGCGGCGTGAGCGAGGACTACGTCTCCGGCACGCTCTCCGTGCGCTTCTGAGCGCGGCAGCGCCGGCAATCGACGGGCGCCCTCGGGCGCCCGTTTTCTTGGTGCGATCGAGCGGGTGGGAGCGGGGAGTTCATCACGGAGGGCACGGAGGGCACGGAGGGCACGGAGCAATGCACATGGAATCCCACCTGCGCGCCTGCCTGGATCTCCGGCAACGAGAATTGCTTTCCTCCGTGCCCTCCGTGTTCTCCGTGCCCTCCGTGATGACTGCCCCCGCCCCCTTTCCCGGACGTACACTTCGTCCATGAAGCGCGTCTACAACGCCGCGAGCCTCCCCGAGGCGCACATCCTCGCCGCGCACCTCGCGACGCGGGGCGTGCGCGTGCGCGTGCTCAACGCGAACGCGGCGGCGGCGATGGGCGAGATCCCGATGGATGCCGCCGCGCCGCAACTGTGGGTGGAGGACGCTCGCGACGAAGCCCGCGCCCGCGAGGCGATCGCCGCCTTCCACGCGCAGGCCGCGGGGCCCGCGCGGCGCTGCCCGGAGTGCGGGGAGGAGAACCCGCCCGCCTTCGACCTGTGCTGGTCGTGCGGGGCGGGGCTCGAGTCCGCCGCCGGCGATCAGGGCGTGCCGATGAACAGGTAGACGCGCCCCGAGCGCTCCTTCGACCAGCCGTAGCCCAGGTAGATCGGCCCGAAGACCGTGTTCGAGGCCAGGTACAGGCCGTAGGAATTCACCGCGCCCGTGAGGTTGGGCTCGGTGACCGGGTTCTTCATGTAGCCCGTCTCGAAGGAGAGTCCCGCCATCACCGAGAGCCCGAGGATGGGCAGCGGCCGGTTCAGGCGGTACTGGGCCTGCAGCGACAGGAGGCCGTAGGCCTCGGTGCCGAGGATCTGCCCGGGCGAGAAGGCCGACAGGCGCCCCTGCCCGCCGAGCGCGAAGGCGTCGCCCAGCGGGAGCGTGCCGCGCGTCGCCTGCCCGCCCTGCACGGTGCCGAGCAGCACGAGGTCGCCCGGCGACCACGCGCCGCCCGCGCTCCCTTCCGCGCGCCCGTAGCGCCCGCCGAGGCTCGACTGCCGGAAGGCCTCGAAGTAGTCGAGGCTCGCCCGGTAGCCGCGCGTCGGGAAGAAGGCGAAGTCCTGCGAGTCGAGGGCGAGCGTCCCCGTGAGGCCGCCCACCGTGCCGCGGCTGTCGGGCAGGAACGGGTCGCCCGTGTCCTTCGCCGCGCGCACGCGACGCTCCAGCCAGCCGATCCTCGCCTGGCCGTGCACGTCGAGGTTCGCGCCCACCTCCAGCCCCGCGCGGCTGTCGCGCACGCGGTACTCCGCCAGCCGGTCGCCGTCGAAGAAGAGGCCGAGCTTGCGCTGGGAGGCGCCGATGAACGGGCGCACGAACCAGCGCTGCCGCAGGTCGAGCGGCTGGTAGTACTCCATGCCGAAGCCCTGGTTGTTGCCCAGCTGCAGGCTCGTGAGCCACTCGCCGCCGTACGCGTTGAGCCAGGTCCGGCGATAGAGGGCGCGCAGGTTGTAGGGCGACTCGGCGCGGAAGTCCGACGAGAGGTTCAGCCCGAAGCGCAGGTAGTCGGGTCCCCAGGACTTCTCGATGGGGGTGAGCTGCAGTATGGTGCGGTCGCGCTCGCGAAGGACCGAGTAGTCGAAGGAGGTGAGGTCGCCGCGGCTGTGGACCAGGACCAGGTCCTTCTCCAGCGCGCGCGAGTCGAGCGGCAGGCCTTCCTGCTGGCGGATCGAGGCGCGCAGCTCCTCGGCGTTCACGAAGCGCGTGCGGGCGATGCGGACCTCGTCCACCACGGGCGGGGTCGGCGCGGGGTCCATGCGCACGCCGGCGCGCCAGGCCTTGTAGTCCTCCGGGGAGACGGCGAGCTCCCGCAGGCGGTCGGCCGCCGCGAGCGCCGCGCGACGCCCGATCTCGGCGGCGTCGAGCTGGCGGTTGAAGTCCGCCGCGGTGATGTCGCCCAGCTCCGGGCGCATGTAGACGTCGCGGGGGCCCAGGAGGGCCAGCGACTTGGCGACGTTCTGCTCGGTGAGCAGGTTCACCACCTGCCCCACCACGCTCAGCACGCCCGTCACCTCCTCGGGCTTGAGGAGCGGGGAGCCCACGTTCACGGCGATCACCACCTCGGCCCCGCATCGGTCGCGCACCTCCTGCACCGGGAGGTTGTCGACGAGCCCGCCGTCGACGAGCTTGCGGCCGTCGCGAACGACCGGGGCAATCGCGCCCGGCACGGACATGCTGGCGCGCATGGCAGAGGTGAGGCTGCCGTCGCGCATCGCCACGCGCTCGCCGGTGCCGATGTCGGTGGCGATGAGGGTGAGCGGAAGCGCCAGCCGCTCGATGCGCCGCTCGCCCAGGTCGCCGCGCACCAGCGCGTTGAAGAAGAGCTTGATCTTCTCGCCCGCGACGGCGCCCTCGCGGTAGCGCAGCCCTTCCCGCGTGACGCCGAACTCGAGGCCCGAGTAGAAGCGGTCGTCGATCTCCTTGCGGCGCAGGCTCACGGCGTCGCGCCCGGCGCTGTCGTCGAAGAGGGCCGTCCAGTCGGTGCGCGCGATCGCCGAGCGGATCTCCGCCGGCGCCACCCCCGCGGCGTACGCGCCGGCGGCGATGGCCCCCATGCTCGTGCCGGCCACGCAGTCGAAGGGCACGCGCAGCTCCTCCAGCACCTCGAGGACGCCCAGGTGCGCGCCGCCGCGCGCGCCGCCGCCGCCCAGGACCAGGCCCACCCTGGGGCGGGCGCCTTCGGCGGCGAGGGCGTCGCCCGCGGGCGACAGGGCGATGGCGAGCAGTCCGAGGGTTACGAGGCGGGCGGCGGTCACGGCGGGCTCCGGCGGTCGGGCGGGAAAGGCGCCATTCTGCCCCAGCGCGCGGCCGGGATCAGACCCTCACCGAGAACGGCGTGAAATCCGTGTCGCGGTCGTAGAAGTCCTCGCGCTCGGCGCGCTTGAGGAAACCGACGATGGCGTAGGTGACCGGCGTGAAGAGGACTTCCACGCCCACCTTCATCACGAACTGGGCGAGCATGACCAGCGGCAGCTTGTCGTCCGGGATGATCCCGGTGCCGTAGAAGGCGAGCGGGTAGAAGAGCGCGGAGTCCACGCCCTCGCCCACGATGGTCGAGCCGATGGTGCGCGACCACAGCCACCGGCCTTGCGTGAGGATCTTCATCTTGGCGAGCGTGAACGAGTTCACGAACTCGCCGCAGAAGTACGCGACCATCGAGGCGAGCGCCACTCGCCACGCCTGGCCGAAGGCGACCTCGTAGGCTGCCTGGTTCTTCCAGAAGGGCGCCGGCGGGAGCGTGACCACCACCCACGCCATGAAGGAGGCGAAGGCGAGGCCCGCGAAGCCCGCCCAGATCACGCGGCGCGAGCGCGCGTAGCCGTAGACCTCGGTGAGGATGTCGCCGAAGACGTAGGAGATGGGGAAGAACAGCACGCCCGCGCCGAAGGTGACGATCCCGAGCAGCGGGAGGTCCACCTGCGAGACCTTGGCGGGGCCGATGAGGTTCGAGCAGACGAGGACGGTCACGAAGGCCGCCATCACGAACTCGTAGTACCGGTACTGGCGCTGCGGGGGCGGCGTGGCCGCGGGAGTTTTTTTCATGAGGTGGGCTCCGACTCATCCGGGGGTTGGGGAACCGCGGGCCGCTCCCGGGGGCGGATCGCGGGGTCTCACGATACAGAAAAGGCGCGGCAGTCGCAGATCAAAGCGAGGGAACCGCAGATGAACGCAGATGAACGCAGATGATCGATGACGAGAGGCGGGCATCAAAGCCATTGCGGGCATTCGATCCCGCCGCCAATCGAATCGCGGCCTTCACTTCACGCCCGGCCATCTGCGTTCATCTGCGTTCATCTGCGGTTCCCTCGCTTTGATCTGCGGCTCCCAAGTCTTCATCAGCGGTTCCCCCTCCCTGCCTCCCGCTGCCGCACGGCCTCGAAGAGGGCGATCGACCCGGCGACGCCGGCGTTGAGGGATTCCGCGCGCCCGGGCATGGGGATCCGCGCGCGGACCGTTGCCGCGCGCTCGAGCGCCGGGGAAAGCCCCGCGCCCTCGTTGCCCACGAGGAGGGCGAGCGGCCCACGCAGGTCGGTGTCGTGGAGGGAGGCCTTCGCCTCGCCGCACAGCGCGACGCTCGTCCCCGCGAAGCCGGCCACGAAGGCCGCGAGGTCGGCGCCCTCGACGATGTTCAGCGCGAAGTGCGCGCCCTGCCCGGCGCGCAGCACCTTGGGCGACCACGCGAAGGCGCAGGTGGGCGAGAGCAGCACGTGCTCGACGCCCGCCGCCGCGGCGCTGCGCAGCAGCGTGCCGACGTTGCCGGGGTCCTGCAGGTCCTCGAGCGCGAGGCAGAAGCGCGCGCCCGGGGGGACGGGCCGGCCCGCGGGCGTGGCCACGACGGCGATCACCCCGGTGGGCGACTCCACGCCGCTCACGGCGGCGAAGAGCGGGTCGGCGAGTTCGACGATCACCGCGGAAGCCGCGCGGGCGCGGTTCGCGAGCGCGGCCTGCGCCTCGGCGGCGGCGCGCGTGAGGAAGAGCTGCGCCACGGGGTGGCCCGCGTCGAGGCAGGCCCGCACGAGGTGCGCGCCCTCGATCACCGTGAGGCCGCGCTTGCGCCGCTCCGCCGCGGACGAGGCGAGCTTCGCGAGCGCCTTGTAGGCCGGGTTGTCCCGCGAGGCGACGGTCTTCATCGCGGGAAGGCGAGCTCGCGTTGCGCGATCGCCTCGCGCACCGGCCCGAACGAGCGGCGGTGGATCTCGCACGGGCCCAGCGCGCGAAGCGCCGCCAGGTGCTCGGCGGTGGGGTAGCCCTTGTGGCGGGCGAAGCCGTAGCCGGGGTAGCGCGCGTCCAGGGCCACCATCTCCGCGTCGCGCGCGGTCTTGGCGAGGATGGAGGCGGCCGAGATGGCCGCGACGAGGCGGTCCCCCTTCACGATCGCGCGCGACGGCCAGGCCGTGCGCGGCACGTGCAGCCCGTCCACGACGACCTCGCCCGGGTTCACGCCGAGCGCGGCGATCGCGCGCGCCATGGCGGCGAGGCTCGCCTGCAGGATGTTCATCGCGTCGATCTCCTCCACCGTGGCGGTGGCCACGGCCCACGCGAGCGAGCGGCTGCGGATCGCGCAGGCCAGCGCCTCGCGCCGCGCCGCGTCGAGCAGCTTGGAATCGCGAAGGCCCGGCACGGGGCGGGACGGGTCGAGGATCACCGCCGCGGCGTAGACCGCGCCGGCGAGCGGGCCGCGCCCCGCCTCGTCAACCCCGCACTGCCGCGAGGGAGGATCCGACGGTGGCCGGGGTGGCATGGGAAGTGCCGGGGGCGAGCCAGGGCGCGAGCGCGTGCGCGACGCGCTCGTCGTTGCCGCAGCGGAGCTGCTGGTGGATCGTGGCGTAGCGCGCCTGGAGCCGCTCGCGCGCGGCCTTGTGGTCGAGCCAGTTGCCGAGCGCCTGCTCGAGGTTCACGGGCGTGGCGTGCTCCTGCAGCAGCTCGGGGACGATGAACTCGCCGGCGAGGATGTTGGGCAGCCCCACCCAGGGCAGGAGCGCCTTGCGCATCATGAGGCGGTAGGTGAGCGCGGGCACGCGGTAGGTGATGACCATGGGGCAGCGGGCGAGCGCGCCTTCGAGCGTGGCCGTGCCGCTCGCCACCAGCGCCGCGTCCGCCGCCTGGAACGCGAGCCGCGCGTGGCCGAAGAGGATGGTGAGGTCGAGCCCCTGCGCCTCGCGCGCGTAGAGCCGCGACTCGAAGTAGTCGCGCGTCTGCCGCGTGGCGAGCGGCACGAAGAAGCGCGTGCCGGGCCGGCGCTCCGCCAGGCGCCGCGCCGTGTCGATGAAGAGGTCGGCGTGCGCTTCCAGCTCGCCGCGCCGGCTGCCGGGGAGCAGCGCCACCGCCGTGGCCGACTCGGGGAGGCGAAGCTGCGCGCGCGCCTCGGCGCGGTCGGGCGCGAGGGGCATCTCGTCGGCGAGCGGGTGGCCGACGTAGGTGGCGGCGATGCCGGCCTTCTCGTAGATCGGCGGCTCGAAGGGGAAGAGCGCCAGCACCCGGTCGGCGGCGCGGCCGATGGCCGGGAGCCTCCCCGCGCGCCAGGCCCAGATCGAGGGGCTCACGTAGTGCACCGTGGGGATGCCTGCCCGCTTGAGCCTCGTCTCGAGGCCGAGGTTGAAGTCGGGCGCGTCCACCCCTATGAAGAGGTCGGGTCGGTCGGCGGCGAGGCGCGCCGCGAGGTCCGCGCGGATGCGAAGCAGCTCCGGCAGGCTGCGCAGGGCCTCGACGTAGCCGCGCACGGCGAGCTTCTCCATCGGCACGAGGGTCGTTGCGCCGGCGGCGAGCATCTTCGGCCCCGCGATGCCGTAGAACTCGGTGCCGGGAAAGCGCTCCCGGACGGCGCGCACGAGGGCTGCGCCCAGCAGGTCGCCGGAGGCTTCCCCGGCGACGATCGCCACGCGCCGCGTCACGGCCGCCCCGGGCGCATCAGCGCACGATCCCGCGGGTCGAGGTGGCCAGGAAGTCGACGATGGCGCGCACCTCGGGGGCGGTCTCCGCCTGGCGCTCGAGCTCCGCCCGGGCCTCGGCGAGCGTGAGCCCCGACTTGTAGAGCGTCCGGTAGGCGCGCTTGAGGGCCGCGAGCGCCTCGGGCGCGAAGCCGCGGCGCTTGAGCCCCTCGGCGTTGATGCCGTGCGGCGCGCACGGGTGGCCGGCCACGGTCACGTAGGGCGGGATGTCCTGCAGCACCACGGAGGACACGCCCGCCATCACGTGCGCGCCCACCCTCACGAACTGGTGCACGCCGGTGAAGCCGCCCAGCACCGCGTGGTCGCCGATCCAGACGTGGCCGGCGAGCGTGGCGTTGTTGGCGAACACCGTGTGGTCGCCGACCACGCAGTCGTGCGCGACGTGGCAGTAGGCCATCAGCCAGTTGTCGCTGCCCACCGTCGTCTCGCCGCGGTCCTGCGCCGTGCCGCGGTTGAGCGAGCAGTACTCGCGGATGGTGTTTCGGTCGCCGATCGCAAGGCGCGTGGGCTCGCCGCGGTACTTCTTGTCCTGGTTGGCCTCGCCGATGGAGCAGAAGTGGAAGATGCGGTTGTCGCGCCCGATCACGGTGTGCCCGGTGAGCACGCAGTGCGCGCCGATCGTCGTGCCCTCGCCCACCTCGACGTCGCCGTCGATCACGGTGTAGGGGCCGACGCGCACGCCGGCGGCCAGCCGCGCGCGCGGGTCGACGATGGCGGTGGGGTGGACGGCGGCCATCGCCTCAGGCGCCCGAATCTACCGGGCGCAGGACGCACAGGAGCTCGGCCTCGGCGGCCACCGCCCCGTCCACGCGGGCCACCGCCCGGAACTTGCCCAGCCCGCGCGACATGCGCAGCTGCTCCACCTCGAACACGAGCTGGTCGCCGGGGCGCACCGGCCGCTTGAAGCGCGCGCCGTCGATGCCGGCGAAGTAGTAGACGTTGCGGCCGTCGTTCTTCTGCCCGACGGAGAGCAGGCCGAGCATGGCGGCCGCCTGCGCCATCGCCTCGATGACGAGCACGCCGGGCATCACCGCGAAGTGGGGGAAGTGGCCCTGGAAGAAGGGCTCGTTGGCCGTGACGTTCTTGACCGCGACGATGCGCCGGTCCTTCTCCCACTCGACCACGCGGTCGAGCAGCAGGAAGGGATAGCGGTGCGGCAGGTACTCCTTGATCTGCTCGATGCTAAGCGGTTCCATCGTCCTCTCCGGGGTTGCGGCCGCCGCGGGCCGGGCGCTCGCCCAGCCGGCGCAGCCGCGCGGCGTTCCTGAGCCAGTCGGCGTGCGGCATCATCGGCATGCCCGAGGAGTAGACCCCGGGCTCGGTGATCGATTTCGTGACGAACGTGGTGCCCGTGACGGTGACGCCGTCGGCGATCGTGATGTGGCCCACGATCCCCACGCCGCCGCCGATCACGCAGTGCCGCCCGATCACGGCGCTGCCGGCGATGCCGGTGCAGCCCGCGATCACGGTGTGCGCGCCGATGCGGCAGTTGTGCGCGACCTGCACCTGGTTGTCGATCTTCACGCCCTCCTCCACGACGGTGTCGCCGAGAGCGCCCCGGTCGATGGTGGTGTTGGCCCCGACCTCGACGTCGTCGCCCAGCACCGCGCGGCCCACCTGCGGGATCTTCACCCAGCGGCCGGCGTCCGGCGCCATGCCGAAGCCGTCCGCGCCGATCACCGCGCCCGAGTGCAGGATGCAGCGCGCGCCCACCGCGCAGCCGGGGTAGACCGTGACGCGCGGGTGCAGGAGGGAATCGTCGCCCACGGCCGCGCCCTCGCCCACGATGCAGCCGGCGCCGATGCGGGCGCGCTCGCCGACGCGCGCGCCCGCGGCCACCACCGCGAGCGGGCCGACCTCGGCCGAGGCGGCGATGGCGGCGGACGGGTCGACCACCGCCGTCGGGTGCACGCCCGGCACCGCCGCGCGCGGGGGATGGAACAGCGCCACCGTCCGCGCGTAGTACGCATAGGGGTTGTCCGCGACGATCCGCGCGATCGGGGTCGCGTCGCGGTCCCGGGGCCCCAGGATCACGGCAGACGCGCGCGTCGCCGCGAGCCGCGAGCGGTATTTCGGGTTGGCGAGGAAGGCGATCTCGCCGGGGCCGGCCTCGTCCAGCGTGGCCACGCCGCGAATGGCGATCGAGGCGTCGCCGGCGACCTCGCCGCCGAGGCGGCGGGCGATCTCCTGCAGGGTGAGGGCCTGTCCGGGCACGGCGGGCTCGCGCGGCTACTTGTCCGCGAGCGCCCTGATCACCTTGTCGGTGATGTCGATGCGGGAGCTGGCGAACACGGCCTCCTGCACGACCAGGTCGAGCTTCTCGGCCTCGGCGATCTGGTTGATCGCGCGCGTGGCGCGCTCCTGGACCTGCGCGAGCTCCTCGTTCCTGCGCAGGTTGAGGTCCTCGCGGACCTCGCGCTGCAGGCGCTGGAAGTTGCGGCTCACGTCGGCGAGCGTGCGCTCCTTCTCGCGGCGCGCCGCCTCGTTGAGGGTGCCGAGGTCCTTCTCGAGCTCCGCCTGGATGTCGCGGCCCTGCTTCTCCAGCTTGGCGAGCTCGGCGTTCCTCGCCGAGAACTCGCGCTCGAGCTTCTGCTGCGCGCGCCGCGCGGGCGCCGCCTCGCGGAAGACGCGCTCCGTGTTCACGAAGCCGATGCGCACCTCCGCCGCCGCGGCCGGGCCCGCGGCCGCCGCCGCGAGGAACGCCGCCAAGAGTGCCTTTCGCCAGTCCATCGCCATCGCTCCCTGCCTCACCGCCGCCATCATCCCACAACGCCCCACCCCGTGGCCTCCGTGCCCTCCGTGTTCTCCGTGATCGATCCGCAGCATCCTCTTGGTACAGTGCCCGGGCCGGCGGGGGATTGCAGCACGGAGAACACGGAGGGCACGGAGGGCACGGAGGAGCGGATACGGCGCGGCAGCGGGTATCAGAAGATGCGGCCCAGCTGGAACTGGAAGCGCTCCAGCTTGTCGCCGTCCTGCGTCCGGAACGGGTAGCTGAACGAGAACTTGAGCGGCCCCACGGGGGAATCCCAGCTCACCGCGAGGCCGGTGGAGGCACGGATGTCGGCCGCCTTGATCTTGTCGTCCTTGCCCCAGACGTAGCCCGCGTCCACGAAGGTGGACAGGCGCACGCTCTTGTCCTTGAGGCCGGGCATGGGGAAGAGGAACTCGAGGTTGCCGACCACGCGGCGGTTGCCGCCGAGCACGTCGCCGTTGAGGTCGAGCGGGCCCAGGGAGGCGGCCTCGTAGCCGCGCACGGAGCCCACGCCGCCGGCGTAGAAGTTCTTGAAGAAGGGCAGGGGCTTGCCGCCCGTGCCGTCGGCGTAGCCGAACTCGGCGTTGGCGAGCAGCGTGAGCCACGACAGTCGCTCGGGCGTCCACAGGAACTGCTGCTGGACGGAGGCGCGGTAGTAGCGCAGGTCGCCGGGCGGCAGGCCCACCTCGAGCGCCAGGTCCGTGAGCCAGCCCTTGGTGGGGTAGGTGAGGCTGTCGCGCGTGTCGCGCGAGTAGCCCAGGTTCACGCGAAAGGTGTCGGTGCGCTCGCCGAAGAGGTTGATGAAGTCGAGGTAGCGCGCCGGCGCGAGCGACGGGTCGATGGACAGCCGCGTGTGCTCGCCCGTCACGCCGAAGCGCACCGTGTCGTACTCGGTGACGGGTATGCCGAAGTTCAGGCCCACGCCCGTGGAGGTCGTCTGGTACTCCGTCACCGTGAGGTCGGAGGTGTCGACGTCGCGGCGGAAGAGGTCGATGCCGGCGGCGATGCCGTCCACCGTCCAGTACGGGTTCACGTAGGTGAGCGAGTAGATGCGGTTGATCGAGCCGTTGTTCACCTGGAAGGCGAGCTGGTTGCCCGAGCCGAAGATGTTGGCCTGGGACACCGAGGCCGACACCGTGAGCTTGTCGGCCTGCGAGTAGCCCACGCCGAAGTTGAGGCTGCCGGTGTTCTTCTCGGTCACCGTGACGACCACGTCCACCTGGTCGGTGGTGCCCGCGACCGACGGCGTCTCGATGTTCACCTCCGAGAAGTAGCCCGTGCGCTGCAGGCGCTCCTTGGAGCGGGCGATCTTCTCCAGCGAGTACCAGGAGTTCTCGAGCTGGCGCAGCTCCCTGCGGATCACCGCGTCCTGGGTGCGCGAGTTGCCCACCACGTTCACGCGGCGCACGTAGACGCGCCGGCCGGGGTCGACGAAGAAGGTGAACGCCGCCACGCGCTTGTCGCGGTCGACGTCGGGCACCGGGTTCACGTTGGCGAAGGAGTAGCCGTCGTTGCCCAGCCGGTCGGTGATGCGCTTCACGCTCTCGATGATCCGCTCGCGCGAGAAGGTGTCGCCCGCGCGCATCGCGAGCAGCTCGCGCAGCTCGCGCTCGGCCACGATGAGGTCGCCGCCGAACTTGAGTTCGCCCAGGCGGTAGACGGGCCCCTCGGTGATGGCGATGGTGATGAAGATCCGCTCGCGGTCCGGCGTGATGGAGACCTGGGTCGACTCGATGTTGAACTCGAGGTAGCCGCGGTTCAGGTAGAAGGAGCGCAGCGTCTCGAGGTCCGCCGTGAGCTTCTGCTTGGAGTACTGGTCGTCCTTGGTGATCCAGGTGAGCCAGCCCGGCGTCGTGAGCTGCATCTCGCGCAGGAGCTGGCGCTCGGTGAAGTCCTTCGCGCCGATGATGTTGATGTCGGCGATGCGGGTGATCTCGCCCTCCTCGATGTCGAAGCGCAGCGACACGCGGTTCCTCTCGAGGGGGGTGACGGTCGTGCGCACCTTCGAGGAGTAGAAGCCGCGCGAGGTGTACTGGCGCTTGAGCTCCTTCTCGGCCCGGTCGAGCAGCGACTTGTCGTAGATCTTGGATTCCGCGATGCCGGCCTGCTTGAGGCCGTCCTTCAGGTTGTCCTTGGTGAATTCCTTGGCGCCCTCGACCTCGATGGCGGCGATGGCGGGGCGCTCCTGGACGGAGACCACGAGCACGTCGCCGTCGGCCTCCAGGCGCACGTCGGAGTAGAACCCCGTGGCGTAGAGCGCCTTCACCGCCTGCGCGGCCTTGTCGTCGTCGATGCGCTCGCCCACCTTCACGGGCAGGTAGGAGAACACGGTGCCGGCCTCGGTGCGCTGCACCCCCTCCACGCGGATGTCCTTCACGACGAAGGGCTGGATGGCGAGGGCCGGGAGGGAGGCGCAGAGCGCGCAGGCGACGGCGTGGCGCAGCAGGCGGAAGCGGGGATTTTTCAAGGCGTCAGCCCGTGAGGAGCCGGTTGATGTCGTTGTAGAAGGCGAAGAAGGTGAGCCCGGCGAGGATCGCGAGCCCGACTCGCTGGCCGATTTCCATGGCGCGCTCCGAGACGGGAGAGCCCTTCACGATCTCGGCCGAATAGTACACCAGGTGCCCCCCATCCAGCAGCGGGATGGGCAGGAGGTTCAGCACGCCCAGGCTCACGCTCACCAGCGCGAGGAAGCCGGCGAAGGACACCCACCCCATCTGCGCCGACTGCCCCGCGTAGTCGGCGATCGTGATCGGGCCGGAGAGGTTCTTCCAGGACACCTCGCCCAGCAGCATCTTGCCCAGCATCCTGAGGCTGAAGATCGACAGGTCCCACACGCGGTGCATCGCCTTCGGCACCGCCTCGAGCGGGCCGTGGCGCACGGTGGTCGTCATGCGCTCCCACTCGCGGCGGACTTCGGCGCCGGGCTCCACGCGCAGCAGCCCGATGCGCGCCTCGCCCTCGCCGCTCGGCTCCGGCACGGCCTGCACGGCGAAGCGCGCGCCGCCGCGCTCCACCTCGAGCGCGAGGAGCCGCCCGGCCGAGGCGCGCACGCGCGCGGTGAACTGGCCCCAGGTGGCCACCGGCTCGCCGCCGATCGCGAGGACGCGGTCGCCCTCGCGCAGCCCGGCGCGGTCGCCCGCGCCGCCGGGGACGATGCGCCCCAGCACCGCCGGCGCCGCCGGCGTGAAGGCCTTGAGGCCGAGCTTGGCGAGGAAGTCGCGGTCGAGGTCCTCCTTGGTGAGCGCGGAGAGGTCGAGCGAGCGCGTCGCCCGGCCGCCGCCGGCGCCCTCGAGCTCTACCGCCACCTCGCCGCCGCGAACCGCCTCCTTCAGGAGCAGCCAGCGCACGTCCGTCCAGGTCGCCGTGGGCTCGCCGCCTATGGCGCGGATGGTGTCGCCGTTGGAAAGGCCCGCGGCCGCGGCCGCGGTGGCCCGCGGGGGGTCGCCCACCACGGGCTTCACGCCCGGCAGGCCCGTCACGTAGAGGCCCCAGTACAGCAGGAAGGCGGCGATGAAGTTGGCGGCCGGGCCGGCCAGCACGATGGCGATGCGCCTGCCCACGGGCTGGCGGTCGAAGGCGCGGTGCATCTCGCCCGCCGGCACGTCGGATTCGCGCGAGTCGAGCATCTTCACGAACCCGCCCAGCGGCACGGCGGCGATCACCCACTCGGTGCGGTCGGGGCCGCTGCGGCGGATCCAGAGCGGGCGGCCGAAGCCCACCGAGAAGCGCAGGATCCTCACGCCCGCCAGGCGCGCGACGATGTAGTGGCCCCACTCGTGCACGACCACGAGCAGGCCCACGGTGACGAGGAAGGACGCGATGGTGACGAGGGCGCCGGACATGGGGGGATTCTCGCCTGTTTTCAGCGCCCGAGGCGGGCGACCTCGCGGGCGGCGGCATCGCGCGCCTCGCGGTCCGCGCGCCAGGCGGTGGCGAGCGAGTCGAGCGGTTGGACCGCACAGGCGGCGAGAACGTTCTCGATCACCGGCGCGATCGCCGTGAAGGCGAGCCGGCCGGCGAGGAAGCTCGCGACGGCGACCTCGTTGGCGGCGTTGAGGATGGCGGGCGCCGTGCCGCCACGCCGGATCGCGGCGAAGGCAAGCCGCACGCAGGGGAAGCGCGCTTCGTCCACCGGCCGGAACTCGAGGGCGCCCAGCGCGGTGAAGTCCACCGGCGCCACGCCGGCGGCGATGCGCTCCGGCCAGGCGAGCGCGCAGGCGATGGGCGTGCGCATGTCGGGCGCCCCCAGCTGCGCGATGACCGACCCGTCGTGGTACTCCACCATCGAGTGGATGACGCTCTGCGGGTGCACGACCACCTCGATCGCCTCCAGCGGCGCGCCGAAGAGCCAGAACGCCTCGATCACCTCCAGGCCCTTGTTCATCATCGTCGCGGAGTCGACGGAGATCTTTCGCCCCATCACCCAGTTGGGGTGGGCGCAGGCCTCGTCGGGCGTGACGGCGGCGAGCCGCGCGAGCGGCGTGTCGCGGAAGGGCCCGCCGGAGGCGGTGAGGAGGATGCGGCGCACGCCCGCGCGCCCGGCCTCGCCGGCGCGCCCGCAGGTGAAGCCGCGCGGCAGCGACTGGAAGACGGCCGAGTGCTCGCTGTCGATGGGAAGGAGCGCGCCGCCGCCCTCGGCGACGGCCGCGAGGAAGAGCGAGCCGGAGACGACCAGCGCCTCCTTGTTGGCGAGGAGCACCTGCTTGCCGGCGCGCGCGGCGGCGAGCGTCGCCGGAAGCCCCGCGGCGCCCACGATCGCGGCCATCACCGCGTCGACCTCCGCGGCCGCGGCCACGCGCTCGAGCGAAGCCGGCCCGCCGAGCACCTCGGTGGCGAGCCCCTTCGCCGCGAGCGCCGCCCGCAGCGACTCCGCCGCGGCCTCGTCCGCCATCGCGGCGTAGCGCGGCGCGAATCGTTCGCACTGCGCCGCGAGCCGCGCGTGGTTGCGGCCGGCCGCGAGCGCCACCACCTCGAAGCGGCCGGGGTGGCGGGCGACCACGTCGAGCGTGCTCTCGCCGATCGAGCCCGTCGAGCCGAGGATCGCCAGGCGCTTCATGCGACGGAGAGGAGCAGCGCCGCCGCGGGCAGCACGGGCGTTAGGGCGTCGATGCGGTCGAGCACGCCGCCGTGGCCCGGCAGGAGTGCGCTCGAGTCCTTGCGCCCCGCCCCGCGCTTCATCCACGACTCGAACAGGTCGCCGAGGACGGAGAGCCCGGCGAGGCCGAGCATCGCGGCCACCGCGATCGCCCCGGCCGCGGGTGCGAAGATCGCCGTGAGCGGGCCCGGGCGGGCGTGGGAGAAGATGTCGAGTGCGATGCCGTAGACGAGCACGCCGAGGACGGCGCCGACGACGCCCTCCCACGTCTTGCCGGGGCTCACCGCCGGTGCGAGCTTGTGGCGGCCGAAGCGGCGGCCGGCGAAGTAGGCGGCGATGTCGGCCACCCACACGAGCGCGGCGACGGCGAGCAGCACCCAGGGGCCCGCCTCGCGCAGCACGACGAGGGCGGCCCACATCGGCCAGGCCACGAACCAGCCGGCCAGCCCGCAGGCCCACGGCTCGGGCCGCAGGCGCAGCGCGAGCCACGGCGGCACGGCGAAGAGCCAGAAATAGGCCGAGGCGATGAAGGACGCCTGCGCCAGGTTCGCCCACACGGCGGCGGGGCCGCGCAGCAGGGCGAAGGCGAGCGCCGCGGCGATGGCGACGCTTGCGGCGAGGTAGGTCGCCTGCGCCGCCCGGCCGAAGCCGCACAGCCGCGACCACTCCCAGCACGACACGAGCGCGATCGCCATGGCGAAGGCCGCCCACGCCGAGGGCCCGGCGAGGAAGAGCATCCCGAGGACGACCGGCAGCAGGGCGATCGCGGTGAGGACGCGCGTCTTGAGCATGGCCGGCCCGGCGGGCGCTCAGCCGGCCCTGGGCTGCGGCAGGGCCGCCTGCAGCTGCTCGCTGGTGCGGCCGAAGCGGCGCTCGCGCGAGCCGTAGGAGGCGATGGCCTCGTCCAGCGCGGCGGCGCCGAAGTCCGGCCACAGGACGGGCGTGAAGTAGAGCTCGGTGTAGGCGAGCTGCCAGAGCAGGAAGTTGGAGATGCGCTCCTCGCCGCCGGTGCGGATGAAGAGGTCGGGCTCCGGCGCGTAGTCGAGCGCGAGGCGCGCGGCCAGGCGCTCCTCGGTGATGGGCTCGTGCGGGCTCTCCTCGCGGCAGCGGTTGGCGGCCTGCAGGATGTCCCAGCGCCCGCCGTAGTTGGCCGCGACCGTGAGCGTGAGGCCGGCGTTGGCGGCGGTGAGGGCCTCGCCGCGGCGGATGTGCGCGACGATCGTGGGCTCGAAGGGCGAGAGGTCGCCGATCACGCGGAAGCGGATCCCGTTCCTGTGCAGCTTGTCGACCTCCTGCTCGAGCGCCTTGAGGAAGAGCTGCATGAGGAAGGTCACCTCCTCGCTCGGGCGGCGCCAGTTCTCGCTGGAGAAGGCGAAGAGCGTGAGGCACTCGACCCCGCGGGCGGCGCAGGCCTTAACGACCTCGCGCACCGCCTCGACGCCGCGGCGGTGCCCGGCCACGCGCGGCAGGAAGCGCTTCTTCGCCCACCGGCCGTTGCCGTCCATGATGATGGCGACGTGGCGCGGCACGTCCCCCGTCTCGGGGATCGCGGTCGTCGTGCTCTCGAAGGCGGACATGGCGGGGCCTCGCGCGCGCGCAGGCCCTCAGAGGGCCATGAGCTCCTTCTCCTTCTCGGCGACCATGCGGTCGATGTCCGCGACCGCCTTGTCGGTGAGCTTCTGCACCTCGTCCTGGGCGCGCTTCTCCTCGTCCTCGGGGACGTCGTGCTTCTTGAGCATCTCCTTGAGGTGGGTGTTGGCGTCGCGGCGGACGTTCCTCACGGCGACCTTGGCCTCCTCGCCCTCGTGCTTCACGAGCTTGGTGAGGTCGCGGCGGCGCTCCTCGGTGAGCGGCGGCATCGGCACGCGGATCATGTCCCCGGAGGTCGCCGGGTTCACGCCCAGGTCGGAGTCGCGGATGGCGCGCTCGACCGCCTGCACCATCTTCTTCTCGTAGGGCTGCACGCCGATGGTGCGCGCGTCCACGAGCGTCACGTTGGCGACCTGGTTGATGGGCGTGGGCGTGCCGTAGTAGTCCACGCGCAGGTGGTCGAGGAGGCCCGCGTGGGCCCGCCCGGTGCGCACCTTCGCGAGGTTGTGCTTGAGGGTGTCGAGGGACTTCGCCATCTTCTCGGCGGCCTGCTTCTTGATGTCGGCCATGCTCTGGGCCATGCGTCCTCCGGGGTGTCAGCTGTGGACGAGGGTGCCTTCCGGCTCCCCCATGACGACGCGCCTGAGCGCGCCTTCCTTGAAGATGGAGAAGACGTTGATCGGCAGGCGCTGGTCGCGGCAGAGCGCCAGCGCCGTCGCGTCCATCACCTTCAGGTTCTTCACGAAGGCCTCGTCGAAGGTGATCTTCTCGTAGCGCGTGGCCGTCGGGTCCTTGAGCGGGTCGGCGGTGTAGACGCCGTCGACCTTGGTCGCCTTCAGCACGACCTGCGCCTCGACTTCCCGTCCCCGGAGGGCGGCGGCGGTATCGGTCGTGAAGAAGGGGTTGCCGGTGCCGGCCGCGAAGATCACGACCTTGCCTTCCTCCAGGTAGCGGATCGCCTTGCCGCGGATGTAGGGCTCGCACACGGGCTCGATGTTGAGCGCCGACTGCACCCGCGCGACGAGCCCGGCGCGATTCATGGCGTCCTGCAGCGCGAGCGCGTTGATCACGGTCGCGAGCATGCCCATGTAGTCGGCCGTGGCGCGGTCCATGCCGGCCGCGCCCTGGGAGACGCCGCGGAAGATGTTGCCCCCGCCGATCACGACGCCCACCTGCACGCCGAGCTCGGCGACCTCCTTCACCTGCGCGACGATGCGCTCGACCACGCCCCGGTTGATCCCGTAGGGGTCGTCGCCCATGAGGGCCTCGCCGGAGAGCTTGAGGAGGATGCGCGTGTACGCGGGTGTGGTCATGGGCGGGTGGCGCTCGGTTGGGCCGGGTTCAGGGGCCGGGCCCGGGGGCCCGGCCGTCTCTCGCGTCCGCCCTCAGGCAGCGGACTGGGTCATCGCCGCCACCTCGGCGGCGAAGTCGGACTGCTTCTTCTCGATGCCCTCGCCCACGACGAGGAAGCGGTAGGAGAGCACCTTCGCGCCGGCGGCGGCGAGCATCTTCTCCACCGTCACCTTGTCGTCCTTCACGAACGGCTGGCCCAGGAGGGTGATCTCGGCGAGGTACTTGTTGATGCCGCCCTCGACCATCTTCGCCACGATCTCGGCGGGCTTGCCCGACTCCTTCGCGCGCGCCTCGATGATCGTGCGCTCGCCGGCCAGCGCCTCGGCCGGGACGTCGCCGCGGGCGAGGTAGCGGGGCTTGGCGAAGGCGATGTGCATCGCGACGTCCTTGCCCACGGCCTCGGCGCCGTCGATCTCCACGAGCACGCCGATCTTCACGCCGTGCACGTAGTGCGCCAGGCGCGCGGCCGTCTGCACGCGCTCGAAGCGGCGCACGGTGATGTTCTCGCCGATCTTCTGCACGAGGGCCTGGCGGGTCTCCTCGACCGGCTTGCCGCCGATCGCGAGCGCCGAGAGCGCCGCCACGTCGGCGGGGTTCGCCGTCGCGACGAGTTCGGCCAGCGCCCTGGCGAAGGCCGCGAAGTCCGGGTTCTTCGCGACGAAGTCCGTCTCGCAGTTCACCTCGACCATGGCGCCCAGCTTGCCGTCGGCGGAGAGGTGGATGCCCACCGCCCCCTCGGAAGCCACGCGCGCGGCCGCCTTGCTCGCCTTCGCGCCGCTCTTGATGCGCAGCAGTTCCTCGGCCTTCTTCATGTCGCCGCCGGATTCCTCCAGCGCCTTCTTGCACTCCATCATGCCGAGCCCGGTGAGCTCGCGCAGTTCCTTGACCATCCCAGCGGTGATTTCCGCCATGTTCAACGCTCCAGTGGCATTACGGATGCGAAAAGGGGGCTTCGCGCCCCCTGTCCGCGGGTCTTGTCGCGAACGGCCTCAGCCCTTCGCTTCCTCGGCGTCCTCGACCTCGACGAATTCCTCCGACGAGGCCGCCGGCGCCACCATCTCGGTGATCACCTGGCTCCTGCCCTCGAGGATCGCGTCGGCCACGCCGCGGGCGTAGAGGCGGATCGCGCGCGTGGAATCGTCGTTGCCCGGGATCACGTAGTCGATGCCGTCGAGCGAGTTGTTGGTGTCGACCACGCCCACGATGGGCACGCCCAGCTTCTTCGCCTCGGTGACGGCGATCTTGTGGAAGCCCACGTCGATCACGAAGAGGGCGTCGGGGATGCCGCCCATGTCCTTGATGCCGCCGAGCGAGCGCTCGAGCTTCTCCTTCTCGCGCGAGAAGGTGAGGCCTTCCTTCTTGGTGAGCTTCTCGACGGACCCGTCGGCGATCATCTGGTCCATCTCCTTCAGGCGCTTGATGGACTGCTTGACCGTCTTGAAGTTGGTGAGCATGCCGCCCAGCCAGCGGTAGTCGACGTAGGGCGCGCCGGCGCGCTGCGCCTCTTCCTTCACGATGTCGCGCGCCTGGCGCTTGGTGCCGACGAAGAGGACCTGCCCCTTGTTGGCCGTGAGCGTGCGCACGAACTTGAGCGCCTCCTGGTACATCGGAAGCGACTTCTCGAGGTTGATGATGTGGATCTTGTTGCGGGCGCCGAAGATGAACGGGCTCATCTTCGGGTTCCAGTAGCGCGTCTGGTGGCCGAAGTGAACGCCGGCCTCCAGCATCTGGCGCATGGTGACGGACATCGGATTGCTCCTTGCTCTCTTAAGGTTGGCCTCCCCCCGCGAACCCGGTTTCCCGGGACCTTGGGCCCTGCTGCGGGGGTGCGAATTTGCCCGGTGGCGTGGATCCTGGCGGATCCTGAGCCCCGGGCAGACCGCGATTATAGCCGAAAAAGCGCCGCGTATTCAAACAGTTCGGCGCCCGTGGCGGCGGCGGCGGCGCCACGCCGGGAGGCCGTCGCGCGCCAGCCGCTATAATCGACGCCTCATACCCACCCCCGCCGACCGCAGCCGTGCCGATCCAGATCAAGACCCCCGAGGAAATCGCGCAGATGCGCGTGGCCGGGCGCCTCGCCGCCGAGGTGCTCGACTTCATCGCGCCCCACGTGAAGGCCGGCGTGACCACGGGCCACCTGGACAAGCTCTGCCACGACTACATGGTCGGCGTGCAGGGCACCATCCCCGCCCCGCTCGACTACACGCCACCGGGCCACCGGCCCTACCCGAAGTCCATCTGCACCTCGGTGAACCACCAGGTCTGCCACGGCATCCCCGGCGACAAGGTGCTCAGGCCCGGCGACATCGTGAACATCGACATCACGGTGATCAAGGACGGCTTCCACGGCGACACGAGCCGCATGTTCCTCGTGGGCGAGCCCTCGATCCAGGCCCGGCGCCTGTGCGAGGTCACCTGGGAGTGCCTGTGGAAGGGGATCGCGCAGGTGCGCCCCGGCGCGCGCCTGGGCGACATCGGGCACGCCATCCAGGTCCACGCCGAGGGCAACGGCTTCAGCGTGGTGCGCGAGTTCTGCGGCCACGGCATCGGCCGGCGCTTCCACGAGGAGCCGCAGGTCCTGCACTACGGCAGGCCCGGCCAGGGCGTCGCCCTCGAAGCGGGCATGATCTTCACGGTGGAGCCGATGATCAACGCCGGGCGGCGCGACATCCGCGCGCTCGGCGACGGCTGGACCATCGTCACCGCCGACCACTCGCTCTCGGCGCAGTGGGAGCACACCGTCCTCGTGACGCCCGCGGGCTTCGAGGTCCTCACGGTCTCGGCGGGCGCGCCGCCCGTGCCGGCCTTCGTTCCCGCCCCCGGCGCCGCGGCCGCGGCCGCTCCCTGAGCCCGGGAGCGGGTCCCCGCCCCATGACCCGGACCGCCGCGGCCCCGCGCGCCCCGGCGCCGCCTCGCGCGCAGGAGCCCGCCGAGGCGCGCCGCTGGCTCAAGGCGCGCCGCGAGGAGCTGCGGGAGCGCTACCTGCGCCGCCCCGACCCGCAGCGGGCGCTGGCCGCCCATGCCGCGGTCGTGGACGGCCTGCTGGCGCGGCTCTGGGCGCAGTGCATCCGCGACCCCGCCATCGCCCTCGTGGCCGTGGGCGGCTACGGGCGCGGCCTGCTCTTCCCCCACTCCGACGTCGACGTGCTCGTCCTGCTGCCGGACGGGCGCCCTCCCGACGGCGACGTGGAGCGCTTCGTGGGGCTGCTGTGGGACTGCGGCATCGAGCCCGGCCACAGCGTGCGCACGCTCGCCGAGTGCGAGGAGGAAGCGGCCAAGGACGTGACCGTCGACACGAGCCTGCTGGAGGCCCGGCTCGTCGCCGGCAACCGCGCCCTCATGGCGGCGCTCGCCGCGCGCCTCGCCGCGCGGCGCGACGTGCGCGAGTTCTTCCGCGCCAAGGTGGACGAGCAGAGGAAGCGCCACGACCGCTTCCAGGAGGCCGCCTACAACCTCGAGCCCAACATCAAGGAAAGCCCCGGGGGGCTGCGCGACCTGCAGACGGTGCTCTGGCTCGCGCGCGCCGCCGGCCTCGGCCGCAGCTGGGGCGAGCTCGCGCGGCAGGAGATCATCACGGCGCGCGAGGCCGCCGGGATCGCGAGGAACGAGCGCATCCTCCAGGACCTGCGCCTGCGCCTGCACCACCTCGCCGGCCGCCGCGAGGACCGGCTCGTCTTCGACCACCAGATCGAGATCGCGCGGCAGCTGCGCCTCACCGGCCGCAAGGCGCTCGCGGCCTCCGACCTCCTCATGCGCCGCTACTACCTCGCGGCCAAGGCCATCTGGCGCTTCAACCAGATCCTGCTCGCCAACCTCTACGCGCGCATCGTGCCGCGGGGCGAGCGCAAGTTCCGCGTCCTGGACGACGACTTCCAGCTGGTGGACTACACGCTGGGGATCCGCGACCCCGGGCTCTTCGAGCGCGAGCCCGGCAAGATGCTCGAGGCTTTCATCCGCCTGCAGCGCGACCGCGGCATCGCCAACCTCTCGGCCGGGGCGCTGCGCGCCATCTCGCGCGCGCTCGCGCGCATCGACCGCGCCTTCCGCGAGGACCCGGAGAACCGCCGCCGCTTCCTCGAGATCGTCCGCGGCGACCGCCTCACCTGGACGCTCAGGCGCATGAGCCGTTACGGGGTGCTGGGGCGCTACATTCCCGCCTTCGGCCGCATCACCGGCCAGATGCAGCACGACCTCTTCCACGTCTACACCGTGGACGAGCACATCCTCATGGTGATCCGCAACCTCCGCCGGTTCGCGATCCCTCGCTTCGACCACGAGTACCCGTTCTGCTCGCGGCTCATGCAGGCCTTCGACGCGCCCGAGATCCTCTACCTGGCCGCGCTCTTCCACGACATCGCCAAGGGCCGCGGCGGGGACCACTCGGCGCTGGGCGCGCGCGACGCCGAGCGCTTCTGCCGCGCCCACGGCCTGAAGCGCGCCGACGCGAAGCTGGTGGCCTGGCTCGTGGCGAACCACCTCGCGATGTCGGCCACGGCGCAGAAGCAGGACCTCTCCGACCCCGAGGTGATCTCGGAGTTCGCCACGCGCGTGGGCGACGAGCGCACGCTCGCGGCGCTCTACATCCTCACCGTCGCCGACATCCGCGGCACCAGCCCGAGGGTGTGGAACGCGTGGAAGGGCAAGCTCCTCGAGGACCTCTTCCGCTCCACGCGCCGGATCCTGCGCGGCGACACCGACTACGCCGCCAAGTCCATCGCCGCCAAGAAGGCCGAGGCCCTGCGCATCCTGCGCCAGTACGTCCACGACGAGCACGCCCACGAGGCGCTCTGGCAGCACTTCGGCGAGAACTACTTCCAGCGCTTCGAGGCGGGCGAGATCGGCTGGCACACGCGCACGCTGTGCCTGCGCCCGTCGCCGGCCCGCGCGGTGGTGCGCGCGCGCCTGTCGCCGATCGGCGAGGGGCTGCAGGTGATGGTCTACGCCCACGACCAGCCCGGCGTCTTCGCGCGGATCACGGGCTTCTTCGAGCGCCACCAGTTCGACATCGCCGCGGCGCGGATCTACACCACCGGGCACGGCTTCGCGCTCGACGGCTTCCAGGTCCTCTCGCAGGCGCGCGCGGGCGAGCACTACCGCGACCTCATCCACAAGGTGGAGACCGGGCTCGCCGAGGCGCTGGATCCCGCGGCGCCGCTGGGCGCGCCGCCGACGGGGCGCATCTCGCGCTGGGTGAAGCACTTCCCCATCGAGCCTTCGGTCGAGATCGCGCGCACGCGCGACGGCCGCGCCTGGCAGGTGGCCGCGAGCTGCGCGGACCGGCCGGGGCTCCTCTCGGCCATCGCGCGGGCGTTGCTCGCCGCGGGGCTGGATCTCGCCGACGCGCGGGTCACAACGCTCGGCGCGCGCGCCGAGGACGTCTTCGTGGTGAGCGGCGCGGCGCTGGAGGACGAGGCCGGTCGCGAGGCCTTCGCCGCGCGGCTTCGCGAGGTGCTCGCCGGCTGACCGCGCCCCGCGCGCATGGGACCAAGGTCCCATGGCGATGTTGCAGGCGTAGCCGTTTTCCTTGATTTCGCGCAGGGGTGCCGGCGCACCCGTGGCTAGCATGGCTCTCATCGTCACCGATGCCCTTCCAGGAGAGAAGCCATGAGGCTCAAGCCCGTCACCCGCGCCACCCTCGCCGCCCTTCTTCCCGCCGCGATGCTCTTCGCGGGCGCGCCCGCGACGCACGCCGCCCCGGGCGACCTCGTGATGGCCGTCTGCGAGGGCACCTTCAGCGGCGCCGCCCCGGCCGAGATCGTGGACAAGTACCATCCCATCGCCGAGGTGGTCGGCAAGGCCCTCAAGGCCCGCGTCGTGATCAGCCCGGTGTGCAGCTTCGGCCGCCTGGAGGCGGGCATCGGCGAGCAGCGCTTCGACCTGGTGATGGCGCGCCCCAGCGACTACTCGGCGCGAGCGATCCGCGACCATGGCTACCGGTTCGTGGCGCGCGTCACGCCCGACGTGCAGTGCGTCTACCTCGTGCCGAAGGATTCCCCGCTGAAGGGCCTCGCCGAGGTGAAAGGCAAGCGCGTGGCGCTCCCGGAGAAGACCTCGTACATGGGCCAGCTCTGCGTGGCCGAGCTGCGCGACAACGGCTGCGACGCCGCCAGCAAGGCGCAGTTCGTGAAGGAGCAGGCGGTCGTCATGTACCAGCTCAAGGAGAAGAACGTCGACGTGGGCGGCGTCTCCTCGCACTCGAAGGCGGTCTCGCCCAAGGCGCTGGAGGCCGCGGGCCTTCGCGAGCTGGGCCGCAGCCGCGAGCAGCCCTACTTCCCCGTCATCGCCTCCAGGCGGCTCTCGGACGCGCAGGTCGCGGCCGTGAGGAAGGAGCTCGTGGGGCTGTCGGCCACGCCCGAGGGGCGTGCCACGCTGCAGCGCGTGGGCCTCGGCGGCTACGATGCCGGCGGCGAGGCGAAGATGGGCGAGCTGCTCACCTGGCTCGAGAAGAAATAGGCTTCGCCGGGGCCCGCCCGCGCGGCGGGCGGGCTCAGTGCAGCGTCGGCCCGGAAGCGGCCGCCGCGCCGAGATCGAGGTCCAGCGGCGCGCCCGGCAGCGCGCGCTCCAGCGGCAGCTCCGAGTGGGCGACCGCCATGTTGCGCCCGGCGCGCTTGGCCGCGTAGAGCGCCTGGTCGGCACGCTCGACCAGCGTGTCGGCGACCACGTCGGCATCGGGCACGCAACCCGCGATGCCCAGGCTCAGCGTCACCAGCCGCGCGACCGGGGAGCCGCGGTGCTCGATCTCGAGGGCCGCCACGGCTCGCACCGCCTCGGTGGCGCGTTGCCGCGCCGATTCCTCCGTCGTGTCCGGCAGGATCAGCGCGAACTCCTCGCCGCCGTAGCGGGCGGCCACGTCCACCGGCCGGCGGCACACGGAACGCAGCGCGGCGGCCACGCGCCGCAGGCAGTCGTCGCCGGCGGGGTGCCCGTAGGTGTCGTTGAAGGCCTTGAAGTGGTCGACGTCGGCCATGATGAGCGCGATCGGCCGCCGCTCGCGGCGGGCGCGCCCGAGCTCGCGCATGAGGTCGAGGTCGAACCGGCGGCGGTTGGCGAGCCCCGTGAGCCCGTCCTGCTGGGAGAGACGCGCAAGCCGGTCGTTGGCCTCGCGGAGCTCCAGCGTCACCGCCATCAGCTCGCGGCGCATGTCGTCGAGCCGGCGCATGGCGCGGATCTTGGCCTCCAGCACGACCGGGCTCACCGGCTTGGTGAGGTAGTCGTCGCCGCCCGCCTCGATGCCGCGCGTGAAGTCCGACTCGTCCTCCATCGATGTGAGGAAGATCACGGGCACCCAGTGCTCGCCGCTCATGGCGCGGATGCGCCGCACGACCTCGAGGCCGTCGAGCCCCGGCATCTGCACGTCGATCAGCACGAGGTCGGGCTTCTCGCGCTCGAAGAGCTCGAGCGCCTGCAGCCCGTCCTCGGCCTCGATCGCCTCGAGGCCCAGCTTCTTCAGGATGCGCAGCGTCGCGAAGCGCATCACGCGCGCGTCGTCCGCCACGAGGATCTTGTACATGGCGCGGGCCTCAGTCCACCGGCCGCCCGTCGTTCAGGCGCAGCCAGCCCTTGATCACCCGGTAGAGGTACCAGAGGAAGAGCACGGTGAACGGCAGCCAGGCGAGCGGGATCAGCAGGATCGTCACGAAGAAGAGCCCGGTGAGGAGCCCAGCCACCACGATCCAGAGCAGCCCCCACCAGAAGGTGCGCGACAGCCACCCGAAGTGCGAGTCGAGGAAGGTGCCGCGCACGTCGTCGCGCTTGGCCGCGCCGAGGATGATGGCGAAGACGGCGAGCAGCCACGCCGTGAAGGGCGCGAGCGCGTGCAGGATGTAGAGCACGTGGGCCAGGCGCTTCTCGTCGGCGATGTCCCTGGTGCCGCTGGTGACGGGTTCCGTGCCCATGTCGTCGCTCCTCAGTCGTCGGGGCCGGCGTCGAGGCCGGGGAAAAGCACGTCGGTGAAGCCGAAGCGGCCCATGTCGGGCATGCGCATCGGGTAGAGGATGCCGTCCAGGTGGTCGCACTCGTGCTGCACCACGCGCGCGTGGAAGCCGGTCGCCACGCGGTCGATCGGCCGGCCGGCCTCGTCGAAGCCGGCGTAGCGAAGCCGCGTGTACCGCGGCACCACGCCGCGCAGGCCCGGCACCGAGAGGCAACCCTCCCAGCCGTCCTCCACCTCCTCGGACAGGAACGTGATCACCGGGTTCACGAGGACGGTGAAGGGGACCTCCTCCGCGTCCGGGTAGCGCGGGTTGGCGGTGACGCCGAAGATCACCACGCGCACGCTCTCGCCGACCTGCGGCGCGGCGAGGCCCGCGCCGTTCTCGTGGGCCATGGTGTCCTTCATGTCCTCCAGAAGGCGCGCGAGTTCGGGCGTGCCGAAGCGCTCGACCGGGCGCGCCACCTCGCGCAGCACCGGGTGGCCCATGCGCAGCACCTCACGGATGGCCATGGCGCGCCACCATCCGCTCGACCACCAGCCGCACGCTGCCCATCGTCTCCTTCATGACGCGCGAGATCTCCTCCATCGAGACCGCCTGCGCGCTCGCCCCGCGCCCGGCCGCCGGGTTGGCCACGAGTGCCAGCGCCGCGTACGGGATCTCGAGCTCGCGGGCGAGCGCCGCCTCGGGCATGCCCGTCATGCCCACGAGGTGCGCGCCGTCGCGCTCGAGGCGGTCGATCTCGGCCGCGGTCTCCAGGCGCGGCCCCTGCGTCGCCGCGTAGGTGCCGCCGTCGGCGACCGCCACGCCCGCCGCGGCCGCCGAATCGAGGATCATGCGGCGCGTGGTCTCGCAGTACGGCCGCGTGAAGTCCACGTGCACCACGGGCTCCTCGGCGCCCTCGAAGTAGGTGGACTTGCGGCCCCAGGTGTAGTCGATGATCTGGTCGGGCACCACCAGCGCCCCCGCGCCCAGCCCCGGCGCGATGCCGCCGACCGTGCACACGGCGAGGATGCGAGTGACCCCCTTCTCCCGCAGCGCCCAGAGGTTGGCGCGGTAGTTGATCTCGTGCGGCGCGAGCGTGTGGCCGTAGCCGTGGCGCGCGAGGAAGGCCACCTCGCCGCCCCCGACGCGGCCGAAGGTGACGGGGCCGGAGGCCTCGCCGTAGGGCGTGCGCACGATCTGCCGCCGCGAGACCTCGAGGTTGGCGAGCTGGTTGAGGCCGGAACCGCCGATGATCGCGAGCAAGGGCCTACCTCCCGAGCGCGTAGACGGCCGGGAGGTTCCGCCACAGCCCGTAGGCGTCCATGCCGAAGCCGAACACGTACCGGTCCGGCACCGTGACGCCCACGAAGTCGGCCGCGACGGGCTTGGCGCGGCCGAGCGCCTTGTCCGCGAAGACGGCCGTGAGCACCCGCACCGCCCCGAGCTCGAGCAGCCTGTCGCGCACCGCGGCGAGGGTGATGCCCTCGTCGAGGATGTCGTCGAGCACCAGCACCGTGCGCCCGCGCACGCTCTCGCCGGGCGCCAGGCGCCAGTCGATCTGCGCCCCGCTCGTCGTGTTGCCGTAGCGGGTGGCCGCGATGGCGCCGAACTCGAGCGGGAAGGCGAGCCGCGGCAGGAGCCGCCCCGCGAACACGACCGCGCCCCCCATGATGGCGAGCACCAGGGGGAAGTCGCCGGCGAGGCGGGCGTTGATCTCCCCGGCGAGCCGCTCCACCGCCGCCTCGGCCTGCGCCGCCGAGACGACCGGCTCGGCGCGCGCGAGGACCTGCCGCGCCTCCTCGGCGTTCATCGCGCGCCTTCGCCCGACCGCAGGCGGTGGCCGAGGTAGTCGCGGAAGCCCTCGGCGACCTCGTCGTGGCGCAGGGCGTAGTCGACGGTCGCCTCGAGGTAGCCGAGCTTCGAGCCGCAGTCGTAGCGGCGGCCCTCGAACTGGTACGCGAACACCGGCTCCTCCTCGAGGAGCCGCGCGATGGCGTCCGTGAGCTGGATCTCGCGGCCGGCGCCGCGCGGCGTGTTCTCGAGGTGGTGGAAGATGCGCGGGCTGAGCACGTAGCGGCCCACCACGCCCAGCGTCGAGGGCGCCTCCTGCGGCTTCGGCTTCTCGACGATGCCGGTCATGCGCGCGAGGCGCCCCTTGGCGGGCTTCACCGAGGCGATGCCGTAGGCTCCCGTCTCCGAGCGGTCCACGTCCTGGACGGCGACCACGCTCGCGCCGTTCCTCGCGTGCTGGTCGGCCATCTGCTTGAGCGCCGGCACCGGCGCGTCGATGAGGTCGTCGGCCAGGATCACGGCGAACGGCTCGTCGCCCACGAGGTGGCGGGCGCAGAGGACCGCGTGCCCCAGCCCCAGGGCCTCCCCCTGGCGGACGTAGACGCAGTTCACGCCCGCGGGCAGCAGGCCGCGCACCTCCTTCAGGAGCTTCACCTTGCCGGCGGCCTGCAGCTCGGCCTCGAGCTCGTAGGCCTTGTCGAAATGGTCCTCGATCGCGCGCTTGCCCCGGCCGGTGACGAAGATGAGGTCGGTCACCCCGGCCGCCACCGCCTCCTCCACCGCGTACTGGATGAGGGGCTTGTCGACGATGGGGAGCATCTCCTTGGGCGAGGCCTTCGTCGCGGGCAGGAAGCGCGTGCCCATCCCCGCGACGGGGAAGACGGCCTTGCGGATCGTTTTCATGGGGTCCCTCTTTCCTCGAGCATGGCGCGCAGCCGCGCCTCGTCCAGCACCTCGACGCCGAGCTCGCGCGCCCGCTCCAGCTTGGAGCCGGCCTCGCTGCCCGCCACCACGAAGTGCGTCTTCTTCGACACCGACCCCGCGACCCTGCCGCCGGCCGCCTCGACGAGCGCCTTCGCCTCGTCGCGCGTCATCGTCGGGAGCGTTCCGGTGAGCACCACGATTTTACCCGCGAAGGGCCCCTCGGGGGCGCCGCGGGCGGGCTCGCCTTCCGCCCAGCGCACGCCGGCCGCGCGCAGGTCCGCGATCACGGCGCGGTTGTGCGGCTCGGCGAAGAAGCGCGCCACGCTCTCGGCGACCACCGGGCCCACGTCCGGGGCTTCCTGCAGCCGTGCCGCGTCCGCCGCCATGAGCGCGTCGAGCGCGCCGAAGTGCCGGGCCAGGTCCTTCGCCGTGACCTCGCCCACGTGGCGGATGCCGAGCGCGAAGACGAAGCGTGGAAGCGTCGCCTCGCGGCTGCGCCCGATCGCGGCGAGCACGTTGGCGGCCGACTTGTCCGCCATGCGCTCGAGCCCGGCGAGCGCCGCGTGGTCGAGGCGGTAGAGGTCGGCCGGCGTCCTCACGAGGCCCGCGTCCACGAGCTGGTCCACCAGCCTGTCGCCCAGCCCCTCGATGTCCATCGCGCGGCGCGAGGCGAAGTGCAGCAGCGCCGCCTTGCGCTGCGCCGGGCAGATGAGCCCCCCGGTGCAGCGGGCGATGGCCTCGCCTTCCAGCCGCGCGATGGCCGAGCCGCACTCCGGGCAGGCCGCGGGCATCGCGAAGCGGTCGCCCTCCTCGCGCGGGCCCGCCCGCGCCACGCGCGCGACCTCGGGGATCACGTCGCCGGCGCGACGGACGACGACAAGGTCGCGGCGCCACACTTCCTTGCGCCGGATCTCGTCCTCGTTGTGCAGCGTCGCGTTGGCGACCGTCGTGCCGCCGACGAACACGGGCGCGAGCCGCGCCACGGGCGTGATGGCGCCGGTGCGCCCGACCTGCACGCCGATGTCCAGCAGCTCGGTCACCGCCTCCTCGGCGGGGAACTTGTGCGCCACGGCCCAGCGCGGCGCGCGCGATGCGAAGCCCAGCGCCTCCTGCTCGGCGCGCGCGTTCACCTTGTAGACGACGCCGTCGATGTCGCACGGCAGCGCGTCGCGGCGGGCGCCGATGTCGGCGTAGAAGGCGAGCAGCCCGGCCTCGCCGGTGGCCGTGCGGCGCTCGCGGGCCACGGGAAGGCCGAGCGCGGCGAGCGCGTCGAGGAGCGCCGCGTGCGTCGGCGGCACGGCCCATCCCTCCTGCGCCCCGATGCCGTAGGCGAAGAAGGAGAGGCGGCGCTTCGCGGTGAGGCGCGGGTCCAGCTGGCGCAGGCCCCCGGCCGCGCCGTTGCGCGGGTTCACGAGCGTCTTCTCGCCCGCGGCGCGCGCGCGCGCGTTGAAGGCCTCGAAGTCGCGGCGCAGCATCAGCACCTCGCCGCGCACCTCCAGGAGCCTCGGCGGCGGCTCCGCGCGCAGGCGCAGCGGTATCGCGCGGATGGTGCGCAGGTTCGCGGTCACGTCCTCGCCCGTCTCGCCGTCGCCGCGCGTCGCCCCCTGCGCGAGCACGCCGTCCTCGTAGGCGAGGGTCACCGCCAGGCCGTCGAACTTGAGCTCGCAGGAGTACTCCACCGCGTCCGTGCCCAGCCCCTCCCGGCAGCGCCGGTCGAAGGCGGCCACGTCCTCGTCGCTGAAGGCGTTGGCGAGCGAGAGCATGGGGACGCGGTGCGACACCTCGGCGAAGCCCTCGGCGGGCTTCGCGCCCACGCGCTGCGTGGGCGAGTCCGGCGTGGCGAGCACCGGCCAGGCGGCCTCGAGCGCGGCGAGCTCCGCGAAGAGCGCGTCCCACTGCGCGTCGGTGATCTCCGGCGCGTCGAGGACGTAGTAGAGGTGGTTGTGCCGCTCGATCTCGCGGGCAAGGCGCGCGGCGCGCTCCGCGACCTCGCGCGGCACTGCCATGGTCAGGAGAAGAGCCGCCGCGCGAGCGCCCCGCCGGCCGGGATGCCGTGCGCTTCCATGCGGTGCGCGACGTCGCCGAGCGAGCGCGAGATGGCGGCGAAGCCCGCGGCGCCCAGCGGCCTTCGCTCGTCGTCCACGACCTCGCCGCCGAGCGCGTGGGCGAAGGCCTCGGCGACCCGGCCCATCTCCTCGAGGCGCGCCACGGGGTCGGCCACGTGCGGCACGTCGAGCGCGAAGGAGAGGCCGGCCGCGCCCGGCGCGGCGCCGTCGAGCAGGCGCAGGCCAATGACGACGGCGCCGTCGGGCCCGCGGCGCTCGAAGGCGCCCGAGGCCGTCTCGCCGAACCCCTGGTCGAGGGCGAGCTGCTTCACGCGCGCGGGCGGGAGGGCCGCGCCGCCGCGGCCCACGACGTTCACGCCCACCTCGATGTCGGCGTCGGCGCAGAAGCGGTCGAGCTCGCGCGCGCGCGCGGCCGCCGCCGCCGCGCTCTCGCGCTGCGACACCGCGTTGAGCGAGGCCGCGAAGCCCGCCACCGTCTCGTTGAAGGCGGCGATCTCCTCCTCGGCCACGGGGCCGGCGCGGCTCGCGAGCTGGAGCGCCACGCGCAGCTCGCGCCAGCTGTCGCGCGGGGAATCCTCGACGGGCGTCCACTGCTCGTCCACGAGCCCCTCCACGTGCACGGGGGTCGCGTGCGCTTCAAGCGCGTCCAGGAGGGGCTCGACCTGCGCGCGCGTCACCGGCTGGTCGGCGAGCACCATCGCGACCGTGTCGATGCGCGACGAGATCACGGAGCCGGGGGCGGCGCTCTCGCCCGCCTCGCCGGGGCCGGCGGGCGCGATCACCTCGTCGAGGGCGCCCAGCGAGGGGTCCTGCCGGTCGTCCGCGGGGAGCTCGCCCAGCACCGGCTCGAGGCGCGCTGCCAAGGGGTCCAGCAACGCGTCAACGTGGGCGCCGCGGAAGGCCGCCTCGGCGTGGCGGCGCGCGCGGCGCTCCTGCAGCACGTTGTAGCCGGCCACCGCCGCGACGAGCGCGGCGCCGAGGGCGATGAGGGCGAGCTGCAGGTCGCTCATGGCGGGCGAATTCCTAGTCGGGTTGCCTCATGCGGCCTGCTTGCGGGCGAATTCCATGGCGGCCTCGATGTCGACCTCCACGATACGCGAGACGCCCGGCTCCTGCATCGTCACGCCGATGAGCTGCTGGCCCATCTCCATGGTGATCTTGTTGTGCGTGATGAACAGGAACTGCGTCTGCGCCGACATCTGCTTCACCAGCTCGCAGAAGCGCTCGGTGTTGGGGTCGTCCAGCGGCGCGTCCACCTCGTCCAGCAGGCAGAAGGGCGCCGGGTTCAGGCGGAAGAGCGAGAACACGAGCGAGATGGCGGTGAGCGCCTTCTCGCCGCCCGAGAGCAGTTGGATCGACGAGTTCTTCTTGCCCGGGGGCTGGGCGAACACCTGCAGGCCCGCGTCGAGGATCTCCTCGCCGGTGAGCTTGAGGTAGGCCTGCCCGCCGCCGAAGAGCGCCGGGAACATCTCCTGGAAGTTGCGGTTGACGGTCTCGAAGGTGCCCTGCAGCAGCTCGCGCGTCTCGCGGTCGATGCGCTTGATGGCGGCCTCCAGCGTCTCGACCGCCTGCGCGAGGTCGGCGGCCTGGGCGTCGAGGAAGCCCTTGCGGTCGCGCGCGGCGTCCAGCTCCGAGAGCGCGGCGAGGTTCACGGCCCCGAGGGCGGCGATCTCCTCGGCGAGCCGCGCGATCTCGGCCTGCATGCCCGAGGAGCGCACGCGCTTCTCGAGCTTCTCCGCGAGCTCCTCGCGCGTGACGCCGGCGTCCGCGATCTGCTGCGCGTACTGCTCGGCGTGGGTGATCGCCTCCTGCTCCTTGATGCGCAGCTCCGTGATGCGCTCGCGAAGCGGCGCGAGCGTCTGCTCGGCGGCGAGCCGCCCCTCCTCGAGCGAGCGCAGCTCCTCCGTCACGTGCTCGAGGCCGGCGCGGGCGTCGGCCAGCGCGCGCTCGGCGTCCGCCTTCGCGGCGAGCGCGTCCTGCAGGCGGCTCCTCACGCTGCCTTCCTCCAGCGCGCCCAGCTCGGCGGTCACGGCCGAGCGGGTCGTGGCGAGCGCGGCGACGCGCTCGCCCAGCGTGACGGCGAGCCGGCCCTGCGACTCGGCCTTCTCGTGGCAGCTCCTCTCGTGGAAGCGCGCCTCCTGCGCGGCGCGCTCCGCGGAGGCGATGCCGGCGCGCGCGGCGTCGAGCGCCTCGCGGGAGCGCCGCGCGCCCTCCTCCAGCGCCTGCAGGCGCTGCACGATCTCCTCGATCGCCTGCGCGCCCGTCTCGAGCGCGTGCTGCGCCTCCTGCATCTCCAGGCGCTCGCGCTCCTCCTCGCGCTCGATGTCGGCGAGCTCCGCGCGGATGGCCTCGCGCCGTCGCTCCGCCTGCTCGGTGCTCTGCGAGAGCTTGAGGTGCTCGACCTCGAGCGCGTGGGCCGCCTGGCGCTCGCGCACGAGCGCCTCGCGGTGGCGCCGGGCCTCGTCCTGCGTCTCGCGGATGAGCGACTCCAGCTCGCGCAGCCGCGACTCCACCGCCTGCCGGGCGGAAGCCACGGCGGGCAGCCGGCCCTGCAGCTCCTCGATCTCGCGCTGGCGCTGCAGCACGCCGTGCATCTCCGACTGCGGGCCGTGGAACACCACGCCCTGCCGGCCGAAGAGGTGGCCCGCCTTCGACACGAGCAGCCCGCCGGGGGGCAGGACGCGCGCGAGCGCGAGCCCGTCCTCGCCCTCGGGCAGGATGAACACGTTCGCCAGCGCGTCGCGCAGGTACGCGGCAACGCCCGCGCGATCGCTCGACACGACGGCCGCCAGCGGCTTGAGGTGCGCACCGGGCGCCGCGGCCTCGGGGGCCGCGCGCTCCACGAAGACGGCGAAGCTGCCGGGCGGCGCGTCGGCGATGAGCGCGCCGAGGTCGCCTTCGCTTCCCAGCCGCGCGGCGTTGAGGCGCACGCCCAGCGCGGCCTCCACGGCGTCGTCCCAGCCGGCCTCGACGCGGATGGCCTGCCAGAGGCGCTCGGCGCGGTCCAGCGCGTGCGCTCGCGTCCACTCGGCCAGGCGCTCGTTGTTGTCGAGCTTCGCCTGCTGCGACTGAAGCGCCTGCAGGGCCGCCTCGATCCGCGCCAGTTCGCGCGTGCGCTCCTCGAGCGCCGCCTGCTTCGCCTGGCGCTCCTCCTCGAGCGCGGGCAGCCGCTCCTCGGCGGCCGCTTGCGCCTCCTCGAGCGCCTGCACGCGGGCGGCGGCCTCCTCGCGGCCCGCGCCCAGCGCCGCGAGCTTCTCGGGCTCCGGGAAGACGAGGGCCATGTTCTCCTGCTTCAGCCGGTTCTTGCGGGCCTCGAGCTGGGAGAGGATCTTGAGGGCGTGGGCCTCGCGCGTCTCCTCGACGCCCTGCGCCTGCTCCGCCGCGGACATCTCGGACTCCGCGGCGCGCACGGCCGCCGCGGCCTGCTGCTGCGCCGACTCGGCGGCCGGCAGCGCCTCGCGCGCGGCCTCGAGCTGCGCCTCCCGCTGGACGATCGCCTCGCGCGCGCTCTCGATCTCGCCCTCCCAGCGGCCGGCGTCGGAATCGGCCTCCGCGATGCGGCGCTCGACCTCCGCGATCTCCGCGGCGAGGCCTTCCAGCTGCGCGCCCATGCGGCGGCGGTTCTCGCCGAGGAAGGCGATCTCCTGCTCGAGCGACTGCACCTCGCCGTTGGCGGCGTAGAGCGCGCCCTGGCGCTGCGAGAGCTGGTCCGTCTCCTCGTAGTGGCGGCTCCTCAGCTCCTCGAGCGCGCGCTCGGCGTCGCGCATGCGCGCCGTCTCGGCCTCCAGGCTCACCTGCGCCTTCTGCACCTCGCCCGCGAAGCGGTTCCTCGCCTGCTCGGCCTCGCGCAGGCGCGTGAACGCGAGCAGGTTCTGGTTGAGCGCGAGCTGCGCCTGCAGGTCCTGCCAGCGCGCGGCCACCTCCGCCTGCTGCGCGAGGTGCTCGAGCTGCGTGTCGAGCTCGGCGCGGATGTCGCCCACGCGCGCGAGGTTCTCGCGCGTGTCCTCGAGCCGCAGCTCCGTCTCGCGGCGGCGCTCGCGGTACTTGGAGACGCCGGCCGCCTCCTCCAGGAACACGCGCAGCTCCTCGGGCTTGGAGGTGATGACGCGCGAGATCATGCCCTGCTCGATGATCGAGTAGGCGCGCGGCCCCAGGCCCGTGCCGAGGAAGATGTCCTGCACGTCGCGGCGGCGCACGTGCTGGCCGTTGATGTAGTAGCTGGAGTCGCCGTCGCGCGAGAGCACGCGCTTCACGCTGATCTCGGCGTACTGCGCCCACGGGCCGGTGACGCGGCCCAGCACGTTGTCGAAGACGAGCTCGACGGAGGCGCGGCCCACGGGCTTCCTTTCCGTCGAGCCGTTGAAGATCACGTCGTGCATGTGCTCGCCGCGCAGCTGCTTGGCGCTCGATTCCCCGAGCACCCAGCGCACGGCGTCGATCACGTTCGACTTGCCGCAGCCGTTGGGGCCGACCACCCCCACGAGCTGGCCGGGAACGGCGATCGTGGTCGGGTCGACGAAGGACTTGAAGCCGGAAAGCTTGACGGAAGTGAGTCGCAAGGTAGTGATTCTTATGAAGAAACCCCACCGGGCCGGGCGGCCGGTGGGGCTTGGGGTTCGCGTACAATCCCGATTTTACCGGATCGCCCTCCCGCACCCAATGCCTTCCCGAAAATCCCCGAAATCGGCCGCGGCCGGCCTGAAGGCGCTGGGCAGCGGCCCGCGCCAGGCGCCCGCGAAGACGCTCGAGACCTTCCCCAACCCGAACCCGGGCCGCGACTACGCGATCCGCATGGAGATCCCGGAGTTCACCTGCCTGTGCCCGAAGACCGGGCAGCCGGACTTCGCCACCCTGCACCTGGAATACGTGCCGGACGCGCGCTGCGTGGAGCTGAAGAGCCTCAAGCTCTACGTGTGGTCGTTCCGCGACGAGGGGAAGTTCCACGAGGCCGTCACCAACGAGATCCTCGACGACCTGGTCGCCGCCGCCCGCCCGCGCTACATGCGCCTCACCGCCGAGTTCTTCGTGCGCGGGGGGATCTACACCACCGTCGAGGCCGACTACCGCATGAAGGGCTGGAAGCCGCCGGAGCGCGTCGACCTCGGGCCCCGGGACGCCTAGCGCGTCGGGGAGCCGGGGGCGAGGACGGGGGCTACTCCCCCTTGGGCGAGCAGGTGACGACGAGGGCGGTCGCTTCTCCGTCCAGCGCGCGCCCGCGGTGCGGCAGGCGCGCGTCGAAGTAGATGCTGTCGCCCGGCTCGAGCACGAGCTTGCGGCTGCCCGCCTGCCACTCGACGCGCCCGGTGAGCACGAACATGAACTCCTCGCCCTCGTGCTCGAAGAAGACGTACTTGTCGATGCGCGAGGGGAAGGTGAAGAGGAAGGGCTCCATCTTCTTGTCGCGGCGGTTGTCGGCGAGGCTCACGTAGTCGTAGCCGAAGGCGGTGCCGCCGCGCACCACGGGCCGGCGCTCGCCGGCGCGCACGACCGAGAGCCCGCCTTCGGGGGCCGCGGACGGCGGGTGCAGCAGGTCGGTGATGTCGGTCTTGAGCGCCGCGGCGATGCGCGCGAGCGAGCCGATGGGCGGGACCTTGCGCGAGTTCTCGATCTTGGACAGGTAGCCCTTGCTGAACCCCGTGAGGGCGGCCAGCCGGTCGAGCGTGATGCCGGCCCGCGCGCGCGCCTCGGCGATGCGCGAGCCGACGAGCTTCTCCAGTTCCGGGATGGCGGGCGCCTCGGGCGTCACGCGGCGGCCTCCGCGACGGCCGGCAGCCGCGCCTCGTTGGCGGCCAGCGCCGCCGAATACTCCAGGATGCGCGCCGTCTCGCGCGCGGCCGCCTCGCCGTGGAAGCGGGCCAGCAGGTGCAGGGTCATGTCGATGCAGAGCGTCACGCCGCCGCCGGTGAGCACCGGGCCGCAGTCGACGAGCCGCGCGTCGATCGCGCGCACGGCCGGGTGGCGGCCGCGCAGCAGCGCGAGCGGCGAGACCTCGTTTCCGGCGACCTCGCGCTTGGTCGTGGCGGCACGGCCGTCTAGCAGCCCCGTGGCCGCGAGGATCATGCCGCCCGTGCACACCGCGGCGGTGCACGCCTCGCGGCTGTAGCGGCGCACGAAGTCGATCGTGGCCGGCGAGGCGGCCGCGCGCTCCCAGCCGGGGCCGCCGGTGATGATGAGCGCGTCGGCCGGGGGTGCGTCCGCGTAGCCATGGTCGGCGATCACGGTCAGCCCGTTGGCGAGCGCCACCGGGCCCGCCCTTTCGGCGACGAGGAACATCGAGACCTCCGGCGCCACGCGCCGCGCCATCGACAGCACGCCGTAGGTCGCGAGGTCGATGGGCTCGGTGCCTTCGTAGACGAGGATCGCGGCTTTCATGGGCCTCCTGGTTGCCTGGCTTGCACCCCGGCGGGAAACACGCGCCCGGCAAAGGGGAGCCGTGGATAGGCTTGAATTATCAGTACATTACCAGAGTTCGCCGAGCGGAGCCACCGGGCCTCTCCGGGACATGTTGACAAAAAGTTTCCCAATGGACAATATTTGCGCAGCCCCGGGCGTGCGCGGCGCCGGGGCGGCAGCCCATCCCGACGCGCCCCCCGTTCTCGAAGGACCGACTCACCCACCCACCAGGGAGATCGTCATGTCGAGCAAGACCGCTACCCCGAATGCCGCCCCGGCCCCCACGCGCCGCCGCTTCCTCGCCGCCGCGGGCGCGGGCGCCGCCCTCGGCTTCCCCGCCATCGTCCGCGCGCAGCCCGCGCCGATCACGCTGCGCTTCCAGAGCACGTGGCCGGTCAAGTTCATCTACCACGAGCTCGCGGTCGACTACACGAAGAAGGTCGCCGAGATGACGGGCGGGCGGCTGAGGATCGAGATGCTGCCGGCGGGCGCCGTCGTCCCGGGCCTGCAGGTGATGGAAGCGGCGAGCAAGGGCGTGCTCGACGGCGGCCACGGCATCCCGGCCTTCTGGTTCGGCCGCAACACCGCCTTCGGCCTCTTCGGCGCGGGCCCCGATTTCGGCATGGACGGCAACCAGCTGCTGGGCTGGATGGAATACGGCGGCGGCCGCGAGCTCTATGCGGAGATCCTCGCCGCGGCGCAGCTCGACGTGATGAGCTTCCACTTCTGCCCCGTCCCCTGCGAGCCGATGGGCTGGTTCAAGAAGCCCATCAAGGGGGTCGCGGACCTGAAGGGCCTCAAGTTCCGCACCTCGGGCCTCGCGGTGGACATGTTCAACGAGCTGGGGATGTCCACGGTGCAGATGGCGCCGGCCGACATCGTCCCGGCCATCGACCGCGGCGTGCTCGACGGCGCGGAGTTCGCGAGCGCGACCGACGACCGCATCATGGGCTTCCCGGACGTGGCGAAGTTCTACTTCCAGCAGAGCTACCACATGTCGAACAACTTCTGCGAGGTGATGATCAACCGGAAGAAGTACGACGCGCTGCCGGAGGACATCAAGGTGATCCTGAAGCACGCGGCGCATGCGGCCAGCGCCGACGGCCTGTGGAAGGAGATGCACCGCATGTCGCAGGACCTGGTCGAGCTGCAGCAGTCGAAGAAGATCTCGGCCTTCATCACGCCGAAGCCGATCCTCGACGCGCAGCTCAGGGCGTGGAACAGCGTGATCCGCAAGAGGAGCGCCGAGAACCCGCTCTTCGCCAAGGTGATCGAGTCGCAGAAGGCGTGGGCGAAGCGCGTGATGTACTGGCACAACACGGTGCAGGTGGACCAGAAGGCCGGCTACGCGCACCACTTCGGCAAGGGGCCCCTGTCATGAGCGCGGACCCCGTCGCCCCGGCCGGCGCCGCCGAGAGGCTGCACGGCCGCCTCGAGCCCACCCCGGGCGGGTCGGTGTACCTCAAGCCCGCCGGGATGGAGTGGAAGCCCTCGCAGTTCGAGGGCATCGAGATCAAGGTGCTCTACGAGGACCGCGAGCGCGGCGAGATGACCTGCCTGCTGCGCTGGCAGCCCGGCACGACGCTGCCCTTCCACAAGCACCCCGAGATCGAGCAGACGTACGTGATCTCGGGCTCGTTCTCCGACCACGACGGCATCGCCCGCGCCGGCGAGTTCGTGTGGCGGAAGCCGCAGTCGATGCACGAGACGCACTCGGCGGAGGGCTGCGTGATCCTCGCGATCTACCGCAAGCCCAACATCTTCAGGAACAGCGCCGGCTTCGAGCCGGGCGGCAGGCGCATCCCCACGGACCGCGCCCCCGCCACCCCGCAGGCGAAGGCCTGACCGGCACCGCACACCGCAACGCAAGCGAAGGAAGGAAAAATGTCGAAAGCAGAGGAAAGGCTGGCCGCGCTCGGCCTCGAGCTGCCCGTGGCCGCGGCCCCGGTGGCCAACTACGTGGGCTTCACCGTGAGCGGCAGCACGGTCTTCATCTCGGGCCAGCTGCCGATGAAGGACGGCAAGCCGCTCGTCACCGGCCGCCTGGGCGCGGGCGTCTCCGTGGAGGACGGCTACGCGGCCGGCCGCCAGTGCGGCCTGAACATCCTCGCGCACCTGAAGGTGGCGTGCGGCGGCGACCTCGACCGCGTGGCGCGCGTGCTGCGCCTGGGCGGCTTCGTCGCCTGCACGCCGGAATTCACCGACGCGCCCAAGTGCGTGAACGGGGCCTCCGACCTCATGGTCGCGGTGTTCGGCGACGCCGGGCGCCACGCCCGCGCGGCCGTGGGTGTCGCGAGCCTGCCGGCGGGCGCGGCCGTCGAGGTCGACGCGATCGTCGAGCTGAAGCAGGCGCGCCCGTGAACCCGACGATCCGCTACTACGGCTGGTCGGCGCTCTCGCTCGAGGCGCCCGACGGCACGCTCTTCTTCGATCCCTTCTTCCGCGAGTACTGCGGCGCGCGCTGGTACGGGCTGGAGGACTTCGCGCACGCGAACGTGGTCTGCATCACCCACGGGCACGAGGAGCACTACCTCGACACGCCCGCCGTCGTGGCGAGGAGCGGCGCCGAGGTCGTCGGCACGAAGGCCGTCTGCGACTACCTCGCGTGGCGCTCGCGCGTGCCCCGCGGCCGCCTGCACCCCGTGCGGCCCTTCGAGCCCGTGGAGGTGCGCGGCTTCGCGATCAGCACCTTCAAGTGGCAGCACCGCGACATCAACCTTTGGAAGGCGCTCGCGAAGGCGCTCTTCCAGGGCAACGCGACGCAGCTCTCGTGGGCGTGGTCCAGCGCGACCAACGCGCCCTTCTACTCCGACTACACCGGCTTCCACGTGACGCTGCCGGGCGGCCTCACGGTCCTCAACTACAACGAGGGCTTCAACTCGAAGATGACGGACGCCGAGATCGCCGACCTCGGCTCGCGGTTTCGCACCGACGTGCTGCTGGCCGGCATGCAGCTCGACTTCACCGAGGACGTCGCGCGCGGCGCGGCGGCGTTGAAGCCCCGCCTCGTCGTGCTCTACCCCCCGCACGACCACTTCCACCGCATGATGGGCGCGACTTCCCGGCCGTGGGCCGAGTTCAAGGCGGCGGTCGAGCGGCGGCTGCCGGGCGCGTTGGTGGTCGTCGCGGAGCCGGGCACGATCGTCGACGCCGTGACGGGCGAGACGCGCTTCGTGCCGCCCAAAGGGGCCGCGGCCGCGTAGGGATGTGCCGCTCTTCAGCACAGAGGACGCAGGGGACGCATCGAGGCAACCGATATTCCTCCATGTCCTCCGTGCCCTCGGTGCTCTCTGTGTTCTCCGTGCTGAAAGATCCGGCCGCTACTTGCTCTTTCCCCAGCCGCTCGCGAGGCTCGCCGCGACGATGAGCCCCCCGCCGACCCAGTCCTGCAGGCGAAGCCGCTCGTCGGTGAGCCACCACGACGCCACCGCCGCGACGACCAGCTCGAAGAGCAGGATCACGATGGCGCGGTTGGCGGGCACGCGCGTGAGGCCGTACTGCAGCGCGAGGCTCATCGCCACGAGGGCGAGTCCCACCGGCAGCCAGATGTCCCAGGTGCGCGGCGCGAGGCGAAGCGCCGCCTCGGTCGCGGTCGGCGCCCACGGCAGGAAGAGGAGCGCGGCAGCCGTGACGCCCGCCCAGATGGCGAGCGATTTCGTCGTGTCGCGAAGCTGCGGCAGCGAGCGCACCAGCACGTTGCCCAGCGCGAAGAGGAAGCCCGCGGCGACGCCGAGCCACTCGGCGCGCGTGGCGGGCCAGGGCAGGCCCATCCGCGGGTGCCAGAGCATCACGGCGGCGCCCGCCACGGCGATGGCCATCACCAGCGCCCCGCGAGCGTCCAGCCGCTCGCCGAGGAGGAAGTGCGCGAGCGGCACCGTCCACAGCGGCGCGAGGTAGAAGAGCAGCAGCACGCGCATCACCTCGCCTTCCAGCACGCCGATCACGTAGGCGAGGTTGCTCCAGCCGATGGCGAGCCCCATGGCGAGGCAGGCCCACGGCGCGCGCATCACGTCGCGCCAGTGGCCGAGGAAGAGCGCGCTGCCCACGAGGAGCGCCACGCCGTAGGTGAGCGCCGAGGCCCACGCGCCGTCGAGGCCCGCGGCGCCCAGCAGGCGATAGGGATACCAGACGACGCCCCAGAGGGAGGCGCCGACGAGCAGGGAAGCGACGGGGAGCGAAGGGAGGGGCGGCACTTTCAGGCATCATTCTACCGTCCCGCACCCGCCCGCCTCCCCACGCGCCGATGACCGCGCCCGCGATCCTGCACGTCACGAGCCTCCTCGGCGGCGGCGTGGACCGGCACGTGCGCGACATCGTCCGCGGCGTGGGCCGGCCGCAGCTCGTCTGGCACGCGGGCGACGGCGCCGACGTGATCGAGGACCCGCGCGCGCGCCGCTTCTTCCCCCTGCGGCCCGGCGCCGTCGGGGAGCCGCTGGCGCGATGGCTGGGCGGGCGGCGCGTGGGCCTCGTGCACCTGCACCAGCTCACGCGCGCGCCGCGCGAGCGCGCCGAGTGGGCCTGCCGCGCGCTCGCCGTGCCGCGCGTGGCGACGCTGCACGACATCCTGTTCCTGCGGCCCGACGCCTTCTCCGCGCCCGATCCGCTCGCGCCCGATGGGGCGTGGCTCGCCGGGGCCTCGCGCGTGCTGCGCGAATCGGCCGCCGTGCTGGCGCCCTCGCGCTGGCTCGCGGACCTCGCGCGGGCCCGCGTGCCGGGCCTCGCGCCGCAGGTGGTCCCCAACGGCTCGGGACCCGTCGCGGCAAGCGGCGCGACGTCGGTGGCGCCGCCGCGACTCGAGGGCCGCGTCGTGGCGCTCCTGGGCGCGATCGGGCCGCACAAGGGCGGCGACCTCGTTCACGAGGTCGCGCGCCGGCTCGAGGGCACGGGCATCGTGCTGGTGGTCGTCGGCTACCTCGAGAACCGCTTTCACCCCGGGTGGGAGATCCCCGGCCGGCTCTTCGTGCACGGCGCCTTTCCCGAGAGCGACGCCGGTGCGCTGCTCCGGGCGTACCGGGCGTGCCTGGTGCTGATGCCGAACCGCGTGCCGGAAAGCTTCAGCTACGCGCTCTCGGACGCGTGGTCCGCGGGCGTGCCGGTGCTGGCCGCGCCGGCCGGCGCGCTGGCCGAGCGCATCGGCGCGCACGGCGGCGGCTGGCTGCTCCCGGAGGGCTTCGACGCGGCGGCCGTCGCCACCGCCGTCCGCGAGCTCGCGGGCGGCGCGCGGGAGGCCGAGCGGGCGCGCGTACAATCGCTCCTCGCGACGCACGACCCCGCGCGCGTCCCGCCCCTCGACACGATGACCCGCTCCCTCGACGCCCTGTACGCGCGCTTCGGCCTCGATCCGGCCGCGCCGGCGGACGCCGACGATTCCCGCGTCCGGGAGCTGCTCGCCGCGAACCTGGATGGCGCGCTCTTCCGGCCGGAACTCGCGCGGCTGGCCGAGGAACTGGCGCAGGCCAATGCCGCGCTGGAGGGAACGCGCGCCCGCGCCGACGCCTTCGAGGCCGAGGCGCGCGGCTGGATCGCGAAGCTCGAGGCCGACGTGGGCGCCGTGCAGGAGGAGCTTCGCCGCGCCGGCGCCGAGCGCGACGCCCTCGCGACGGAAGCCGACCGGCTCCGCCTCGCCCAGGAGGCGCTCGACCGCCTCCCCTCTCCCCTGAAGAGGCTCCTGCTCAAGCTCGCCTTCGATGCACGACGTTGACCTGAGCGTCGTCACCTGGCGCCCCGAGCCCGCGCTCCTCGCCGCCCTCCTCTCGAGCCTCGCCGAGGCGGCCCCCGCCCTGCGCCTGCACCTCCTCGTGCAGGACAACAGCCCGGAGCCGGGCACGGCGGACGAGATCCGCGCCATGCCCGAGCTCGCCCTCGGGTTCGCCTCCGTCGACGTGCGCGCGAGCGGCGGGAACCTCGGCTTCGGCCGCGGGCACAACGCCAACGCGCGCCGCGGGAAGTCGCCCTGGCTCCTCGTGGTGAACCAGGACTGCGTCGTCGAGCCCGGCGCGCTGGAGCGCCTCGTGGAGACCGCGGCGGCCGACGACGCGAAGGTCGCCGCCTGGGAGATGCGCCAGGTGCCCTACGAGCACCCCAAGGCCTACGATCCCGCCACGCTCGACACGCCGTGGGCCAGCGGCGCGGCGACCCTCTTCCGGCGCGAGGCCTACGAGGCCGCGGGCGGCTTCGACGAGGCCCTCTTCATGTACGGCGAGGACGTCGACCTGTCGTGGCGGCTGCGCGCGAAGGGCTGGCGCGTGACCTACCAGCCGCGCTGCGCCGTCGTGCACCGCACCTACCGCGAGGCCGGCGAGGTGAAGCCGCTGCAGGTCTTCGGCGGCGTGCAGACGAACCTCTGCCTGCGCATGCGCTACGGCGGGCCCGCGCGCGTCGCGCAGGGCTTCGGCATGCTCGCCGCCGAGATCGCCGCGCCGCGGTCGTTTCCCGGCCGGCGCCGGGGTCTTGCGCTCGCCGGGCTGAAGGCCCTCGCGCGCGCGCCGCATTTCGTCTTCTCGCGCGTGCGATCGACGCCGGCCTTCCGGGCACAGTTCGCGGGCTGGGGCTACGAGACGCGGCGCGACGGCGCCTTCCACCCCTTCGCCTCGCGCCGCGAGCGCCCGGACGAGCCGCGGCCGAAGGTCTCCATCCTCATCCGCACGGTGAACCGACCGGCGTGGCTGCGGGAGGCGCTCGCCTCGTGCGCCCACCAGACGTGGGAGAACCTCGAGGTCGTGGTGGTCGAGGACGGCGAGCCCGCCTCGCGCCCGGTCGTGGACGAGTTCCGCGGGCGGCTCGACTTGCGCTACGAGGCCACCGGCGAGAAGGCCGGGCGCGCCCGCGCCGGCAACCGCGCGCTCGCGCTCGCCACGGGCGAGTGGCTCAACTTCCTCGACGACGACGACGTGCTCTTCGCCGACCACGTCGAGGTGCTCGCGGGCGCGGCGCTCGCCGCCGGCGCGAAGGGCGCCTACGGGCTCGCCTGGGAGACCCGGACGCTTGTGCGCGACCGCGACGCGGCCGACTACGAGGAGACGCTGCACGCGACCGTGCACCGCCAGCCCTTCGACCGCCTGACGCTGTGGCACCACAACTACCTGCCCATCCAGGCCGTGCTCTTCCACCGAGACCTCTACGAGCGCCACGGCGGCTTCGCCGAGGACATGGACCAGCTCGAGGACTGGAACCTGTGGACGCGCTACACGCTCGAGGACGACCTCGTGCTGGTGGAGAAGACGACTTCCAAGTACCGCGTGCCCGCCGAGACGCGGGACGCCGCCGGGCGCCAGGCGCTCCTCGACCGCGCCTACGCCGACGCGCTGGAGCGGCAGAGGAAGCTCGTGATCACGACCTCGCCGCGCGCCATCTCGGAGATGGCCGAGGCCTATGCGCGAAGCCAGGCGCTCATGCTGGTCACGCGCCAGGACGTGAAGCGCCTGGTGCTGGGCAACCGCGTGCTGGGGCCGCTCGCGGCCTGGCGCGCGCCGGCGGTGGCTTGGCTGCGCCGGCGGGGGTTCCTGCGCTGAGGATGCGGCAATGAGGCGAAGGCTTCGCGACTGGCTCCCGAACGAGGAGTCGCTGCGGTCGCACCGCGGGCTGCGCTGGATGGGGCCGCTCCTGCGCAGGCCCTGGCTGTGGCATTTCAACCGCCGCGGCGTGGCCGCGGGCGCGGCCATCGGCGTCTTCTTCGGCTTCCTCGTGCCGCTGCTGCAGGTCGCCGCGGCGGCCGGCCTCGCCGTGCTGCTTCGCGCGAACCTCCCCGTGGCCGCCGCCGCCACGCTCGTCTCCAACCCCGTCACCTACGTGCCGATCTGGGTCGCGGCCTACCGGGCCGGGTCCTTCATCCTCGGCGAGCCCGCCGACGAGGCGACCGCGCAGCGCCGGGCCGAGGCCCTCGCCGGGCAGCTGGAGGGCGACGTCGGGGACGCCGCCCCGATCGCGTGGTCGCAGCGGATCCTCGACGTGGGCAAGCCGCTGCTCGCGGGCCTCGCGGTCTTCGCGGTGCTCGGCGCGGCGCTCGCCTGGGCCCTGGTGAACCTCGCGTGGATCGCGGCGGTCGCGCTCCGGCGGCGGGGGCGGAGGCAACGCGCGCGCGCCGGCCCGCCCTGACCTCGCCGCGCGGTTACTCAGTGCCCGAGCCACTTCCCGTACTCGGCCAGGAAGTCGCGCAGCACCCACTCGCGGTCGACGGTGGACAGGGGAACGGTCCGGCTCACCCCGCCCCGCACCACGATCTCCACCTGCGCCTCGTCGTAGCGGGGCGCCTCGCTCGCCTGGGCGACCGACCAGGCCGCCCGCTGGGCCGCGCGGCCGCGCACCCAGTACACGAACTCCTCTCGCCCCCCGGCGATCACCGCGAGCGCCGCGTGATAGCCATGGCGGTCGATCCGCGCGACCCGCCCGTGGCGCTCCAGCTCCCGCCCCACGTCCTCGAACGCCGGCACCAGCACCTGCGCCACGAACTCGGCGACGCGGCGCCGTGCGGCCTGCGACGGCGAGGCGGCGCGGGGCCGGGCCAGCATCCGCGCGAGTTCCCCTCGCCAGTCGCCGGTCCCGTTGCTCTCCGGCGCGGCCGATGCCGGAGACGCGGCGATGCGCCCGGCCTCCGGCGGCGCTTCCGCGCGCAGGGCGCGGGCGAGGCTCACGCAGGCGAGCACCATCACCACCGCGAAGGGCAGCCCCGTCGTGATCGCGGCGGCCTGCAGCGCCTGCAGCCCGCCCACGAGGAGCAGCACCGCGGCCACCATCCCGATCGCGAGCGACCAGAAGATCCGCTGCCAGACCGGCGCGTCGGTTCGCCCCCGCGAGCAGATGGTGTCGATCACGAGGGCGCCGCTGTCGGCCGAGGTGACGAAGAAGGTCACCACCATCAGGGTCGCGAGAACGGTCGAGACCTGCGACCAGGGCAGCTTGTCCAGCATCACGAAGAGCGCCGTCGCCACGTCCGACTGGACCGCCTTCACCATCCCGCCGGCGCCGAACAGCTCGATGTGCAGCGCCGTGTTGCCCATGACGGTGAACCAGAAGAACGAGAAGAGCACCGGGACGAGCAGCACGCCGGCGATGAACTCGCGGATGGTCCGACCGCGCGAGATGCGCGCGATGAACATGCCGACGAACGGGGCCCAGGAGATCCACCATCCCCAGTAGAACATCGTCCACGCCTTCTGCCACTCGACGCCCCGGAACTGCGTGGTGCGGAAGCTCGCGTCCAGGAGCGTCTGCAGGTAGTGGCCGACGCTTTCCACGAAGGTGCCCAGCAGGAAGAGGGTCGGGCCGGCGAGGAACACGAAGGCGAGGAGCAGCACGCCCAGCAGCACGTTGGCCTCCGAGAGCCGGCGGATGCCGCGCTCCAGCCCGGTCACCACCGAGATCGTCGTGAGCACGATGATCGCCCCGATGAGGGCGAGCTGGTTGCCCGTGGAGACCTCGAGCCACCGGTTGTAGGCGAGGCCGGAATTGATCTGCATCACCCCGAGCCCGAGGGACGTCGCCACGCCGAACAGGGTGCCGAACACCGCCAGCACGTCGATCGCGTCGCCGATGGCGCCGTCGATGCGCCGGCCGAGGAGCGGGTAGAGCATGGAGCGGATGGTGAGGGGGAGCTCCATGCGGTAGCCGAAATAGGCGAGGCCCAGCGCCACGACCGCGTAGACCGCCCAGGCGTGCAGTCCCCAGTGGAAATAGGCCGTGTTGAGCGCCTCCTTGGCGGCCTCCACCGTGCCCGCGGGGACGGTGCCCGCGCGGGGCGAGGCGAAATGCAGCACGGGCTCGGCCACGCCGTAGAACAGCAGGCCGATGCCCATGCCGGCCGAGAACAGCATGGAGAACCACGTCGGATACGAGAACTCGGGCTCGTCGTCGTCCGCGCCGAGCCGCACGGCCCCGAAGCGGCTGAAGAGCAGCCAGAGGACGAACACGAGGAATCCCGTGACGGCGAGGATGTAGAACCAGCCGAACCGGGTGGCGATGGCTTCCTGCAGGAACGCGAAGAGGCGGCCGGCGGGCTCCGTGAAGAAGACCGTCGCCACGACGAATAGCGTCGCGACGACACCCGACACAGCGAAAACGCGCCGATCCCCAGCCATCGCATCCTCCCGGGGCACGGCCGGCTCCCCGCTCAGAAATCCACCCGGACGCCCGCCGCCAGCGCCCAGCCGCCTCCCAGCGAGGCGTCGAATCCTCGGAGACCTTCGCGCCGCGGCGCGATCGCCGCCGTCTCGCCTTCGCGATAGTACTCGGCGAAGGCGGCCGCCGACCTTCCCAGGCGCCGCTCCCATCCCAGGTGCACGATCGTCCCGCCGAAGTTCTCGACGCGAGCCGCCATCGCCTTGAGCGTGTCCGGCCCGGAAGTCCAGCTCGCGAAGACGTTGGCGGCGCGGGCGCCGTTCCCGAAGAAGGCGCGGGGATCACGCGCGCTCGTGACCTCGTACTTCGCCGCGACATGCAGGTCGCCGCCGTCCCACGAGGCCGACAGGCCGTGGAGACGGTCACGGTAACCCGCGGCGTTGCCCCTGTCGTCGACGGCGACGGCCACGCGGATCCGGCCCAGCTCGCCCCGGATGCTCGCCTGCAGCCGCCGGTCGTCGATGCGCGCCGTCGACCGGCGGTTGCCCCGGGCATGCGACCACGCGGCCGCGACCGCGATCCCCCCGGCTTGCGGGCTTTCGTAGGCGACGGTGTCGCGGACCCGGGGCGTCGTGTAGGTGGCGAATCCGCTGTAGTACGTCGAGAAGCGGTCGACGGCCGAGCTGACGGCGTCGTAGTAAGGGAGCCACTGCTGCCCCGCGACGATCGAGCCCAGCGGCCCGCGCAGCCCCAGGCGAAGCACGCGGCGGGACTCCTCGCGATCGTAGGGATCCCTCGCCCGCCCGTTCGCGAGGTCGAGCGCGAATTCGGCCTGCCCGAGCATCGCCAGCCCCCCGCCGAGGTCGCGCTCGCCACGGACGCCGAAGCGCGAGTAGGCGTCGCGCAAGCCGGCGTAGTCCCCGACCTGCCGCGCGTCGGCGGGACGCACCGCCTCGGCCTGCAGGCGCACCGACGCGTACGGCACGAGCCACGACGGCAGGCCCGTCGCCCGCGCGCCGCCGGAAGCGGCCGCGAGCACGGCGAGGATCACGATGTCGGCGCGACGCCCTTTGCCCATCGAGGGAACTCCATTGCGGGGGCGGCTCCCGGCCCCGCCGCGATAAGGATACACGCGGCCCGGCCTATAATCGCCCGATGGCATCGCCACCGCCTCCCCAGGATCTCCCCTTCACCGGCGAGCGCTTCGTGCCCGGCGCGCGCGGCGAGATCTGGGTCGAGCACTGGCACCGCTACCATTTCGCGGCCCGGTTCGCGCACGGCCTGCGCGCCGTGGACGCGGCCTGCGGCGAGGGCTACGGCTCGGCGCTGCTCGCACAAGCGGCGGCGAGCGTCACGGGCGCCGACATCTCCGCCGAGGCGGTCGCCCACGCGCGCGCCACCTACGCCGGCGTGGCCAACCTCTCGTTCGTCGAGGCGCCCTGCACTAGGCTGCCGCTCGCCGACGCCAGCGCCGACCTCTTCGTGTCGTTCGAGACGGTCGAGCACATCGAAGAGCAGGAGGCGTTCCTCGACGAGATCGCGCGCGTCCTCGCCCCCGACGGGCTCCTGCTCCTGTCCTGCCCCAACAAGCGCGAGTACAGCGACCGCCGCGGCTTCGCCAACGCCTTCCACGTGAGGGAGCTGTACCGCGAGGAGCTCGCCGCGCTGGTCGCGCGCCGCTTCCCGCACGCGCGCTGGTACGGCCAGCGGCCCAGCTTCTTCTCCGTCATCACGCCGGAGCCGCGCGCCGAGGACGGCCACTTCGCCGAGGTGTCCGAGGCCGACCCCGCGGAGGCGGCGCCGGCGATCGGCGAGCCGCTCTATTTCCTCGTCGCGGCGAGCCGGTCCATGGGCACGCTGGGCATGCTGCCCGCGACGCTCTCGGTGCTCGCCGACCGCGACGACTGGGTGCACCGCGACTACGAGAAGGTGATGCGCGAGCTGGGCATCACGGTCGCGCGCGGCGAGGCCCTCGAACGCCGCGTGGGCGAGCTCGAGCGCGCCCACGGCGAGGCCGTCCGCTCCCGCGACGAGGCCCTCGCCTGGGCCGGCCAGCTGGAGAGCCGCCTCGCGCACGCCGAGCGGCTCGTCTCGGAGCAATCGCGCGGGCTGGCCGAGCGCGACGCCGAGATCGCCCGGCGCGGCGGGCTGCGCTGGTGGGTGAAGCTCCCGTTCGCCCGCCTCTTCGGGCGATAATCGCGGGATGAACCCGCGCCTGGGGCTGCTCAAGCCCTATCCCTTCGAGAAGCTGCGCGCCCTGCTGGCCGGCGTCGCGCCGCCGGCCGGGCTCGCCCCCGTGAACCTGCACATCGGCGAGCCGCAGCACCCCACGCCCGCCTTCCTCAAGGAGTCGCTGGCCGCGAACCTCGGCGGCCTGGCGCGGTACCCGCTCACCAAGGGCCTGCCGGAACTGCGCGAGGCCATCGCCGCGTGGCTCGCGCGGCGGCACGGCATCCCCGCGCCCGACGCGGAGACGCAGGTGCTGCCCGTGCAGGGCAGCCGCGAGGCGCTCTTCGCCATCGCCCAGGTGCTGCTCGACCCCGCCGAGCACGACGCGCTCGTCGTGTGCCCCAACCCGTTCTACCAGATCTACGAGGGGGCGGCCCTGCTGGGCGGCGCGCGGCCGTACTTTGTGAACGCCACGCGCGCGAGCGGCTTCATGCCCGACTGGTCGCACGTCCCGGAGCACGTGTGGAAGCGCACTCGCCTGGTGTTCACCTGCTCGCCCGGCAACCCCACCGGCCGCGTGATGGCGATGGGCGAGTGGGAGCGCCTCTTCGCGCTCTCCGACCGCCACGGGTTCACGATCGTCGCCGACGAGTGCTACAGCGAGATCTACTTCGACGAGGCCGCGCCGCCGCTGGGCGCGATGGCCGCGGCGCACCGTCTGGGGCGCGAGGGCTTCCCGCGGCTCGTCGCCATGGGCTCGCTCTCCAAGCGCTCCAACGCCCCGGGCCTGCGCTCCGGATTCGCGGCGGGCGACGCGGAGGTGCTTGCGAAGTTCCAGCTCTACCGCACCTACCACGGCTCGGCCATGTCCAACGCCGTGCAGCTCGCCTCGGTCGCCGCCTGGCAGGACGAGGCGCACGTGGCGGAGAATCGCCGCCTCTACCGCGAGAAGTTCGCCGCCTTCCACGACCTCGTGCACCCGGCGCTGCCGCTCGCGCGCCCCGAGGCCGCCTTCTACTACTGGGCGGACGCGGGAGGCGACGACGAGGCCTTCACGCGCGAGCTCTACGCCACGGCGAACGTGACCGTGCTGCCGGGAAGCTACCTCTCGCGCGAGGCGCACGGCACGAACCCCGGCCGCGGCTTCGTGCGCATCGCCCTCGTCTCCACCGTCGCCGAGGCCGCGGAGGCCGGCCGGCGCATCGCCGAATTCGCCCGCGCGCGCGCCCGCGCCGCGGTCCCCCACCCCTGACACCGACGCGAACGACCATGGAAAACCTGCAATCGATCATCGACCTCGCCTTCGAGAACCGGGCGAGCATCACCGCCGCCAACGCCCCGGACGTCGTCGCGGCCGTCCGCGAGGTGCTGGAGCGGCTCGACGCCGGGAAGCTGCGCGTGGCGGAGAAGAAGAACGGCGAGTGGGTCACGCACCAGTGGGTCAAGAAGGCGGTGCTGCTCTCCTTCCGCCTGCGCGACAACGAGATCATGCAGGGCGGCTACACCCACTACTTCGACAAGGTCGACTCCAAGTTCGCCAACTTCTCGCAGGCCGACTTCGCCGCCGGCGGCTACCGCGTGGTGCCGCCCGCGGCGGCCCGCCACGGCGCCTACATCGCGCGCAACGTCGTGCTGATGCCCTCCTACGTAAACGTCGGCGCGTACGTCGACGAGGGCACGATGGTGGACACCTGGGCCACGGTCGGCTCGTGCGCGCAGATCGGCCGCAACGTGCACCTGTCGGGCGGCGTCGGCATCGGCGGCGTGCTGGAGCCCCTGCAGGCGAACCCCACCATCATCGAGGACAACTGCTTCATCGGCGCCCGCAGCGAGGTGGTCGAGGGCGTGATCGTGGGCGAGGGCTCCGTGATCTCGATGGGCGTCTACATCGGGCAGTCGACCAAGATCTACGACCGCGCCACGGGCGAGGTGAGCTACGGCCGCATCCCGCCCGGCTCGGTGGTCGTCTCCGGCAACTTGCCCGGCCATGACGGCCGGTATAGTCTCTACTGCGCCGTCATCATCAAGCAGGTCGACGCGAAGACGCGCGCGAAGACGGGCATCAATGAGTTGCTGAGGGGCGACTGAAGTCGCCACGGAGCTGCCCAGGGGCGACCAGCCCCGCCCCCGTCACGGACCCCGGAGGACCCCATGTTCATCGAGAAGCTGCTGCAGCTGATGGCGGAGAAGAAGGCCTCGGACATCTTCCTGTCCTCGGGTTCCCCGATCATGATCAAGATCCAGGGCGTGATGATGCCGGTGAACCCGACCGTCATGGACGCGGAGCAGACGAAGAAGATCGTCTACGAGATGCTCACGCCCGCGCAGATCGCCACCTTCGAGAAGGACCTGGAGCTGAACCTCTCGAAGCCCATGCCCGGCATCGGCAACTTCCGCGTGAACGTGTTCTGGCAGAAAGGCTCCATCGCCTCGGTGATCCGGTTCATCACCGCCGAGATCCCGAAGCTCGAGGACCTGAACCTGCCCCCGGTGCTGCTGCAGCTGGTGATGGAGAAGCGCGGGCTCGTCCTCGTCGTGGGCGCCACGGGCTCCGGCAAGTCGACCACGCTCGCCTCGATGCTCGACTTCAGGAACCAGATGGTGGCCAACCACATCCTCACCATCGAGGACCCGATCGAGTACGTCTTCACGCCGAAGAAGTGCGTCTTCAACCAGCGCGAGGTGGGCAACGACACGCACGCCTTCCACGACGCGCTCCGGAACGCCATGCGCCAGGCGCCGGACTGCATCCTCATCGGCGAGATCCGCGACCAGGAGACGATGCGCATGGCGCTCACCTACGCGCTCTCGGGCCACCTGTGCCTGGCGACGCTGCACGCCAACAACTCCTACCAGGCGATGAACCGCGTGATCAGCTTCTTCCCGCTCGAGGTGCGGCCGATGCTGCTGCAGGATCTCTCGGTGTCGCTCAAGGCGATCGTCTCGCAGCGCCTGGTGAAGACCGTCGAGGGCAAGCGCACGCCGGCGGTGGAGGTGCTCCTCAACACCCGCAACGTGCAGGAGGCCATCGAGAAGGGCGAGGTGGGCGAGGTGAAGGAGATGATGGAGAAGAGCATGTCGCCCGGCTCGCAGACCTTCGAGCAGGATCTCTTCCGGCTGGTGCGCCAGGGCAAGGTCTCCACCGACGAGGCGCTGGCCAACGCGGACTCCGCCACGAACCTCGGGTTGCTGCTGGGCAACTCGGGGATCATGCCGGCCATGGCCGAGCGGGTGAAGAACCCGGTTCCCGGCAAGATGCCCGGCGGGCCGTCGTTCGACGAGTTCAAGATCTCGGAGGAATCCTCCGAGCCGCGCTTCGGCTGAGCGCACGGCTCCGCGTGAAGAGCCTCGAGGAGAACCTCGCGCAGTACGCGGCGTACCACCGCGACCGCCGCAACATCGCCACCCACTTCGCGGGCATCCCCCTCATCGTCTTCTCGGTGGTGCTGGCGCTCGCGACCTTCTCCCACACGGTGGCCGGCGTGCAGGTCACGCCCGCCGCCATCGCCGCGATCGCCGCCTGCGCGTACTACTTCCGCCTGGACGCGGCCTTCGGCCTCGCCATGGCGGCGACCTTCTTCGCGATGTGCGCCGGCGCGAGCGAGATCACCGCGCGCCTGCCCGAGGCGGGGGTCCTCGCGCTCGCCGCCGCCCTCTTCGCCGGCGGCTGGGCGCTGCAGTTCTGGGGCCACCGCTTCGAGGGCATGAAGCCCGCCTTCTACGACGACGCGCGGCAGCTCCTCATCGGGCCGCTCTTCGTGTGCGCCGAGGTCTTCTTCCTCTTCGGGGCGAAGCCCGCCCTGAGGCGCTACATCGAGGCGCGCGTGGGGCCGGTCGTGGCCCGGCGCGCGCCCTCGCCCGCCACGCAATCCCGCTGACATGAAGAACGAAACCCTCGAGCTCGCCAAGGCCCTCCTCGCCCGCCCCTCCGTCACGCCCGAGGACGGCGGCTGCCAGCAGCTGATCATCGACCGGCTGGCGCCGCTCGGCTTCCGCGCCGAGACGATCGCGAGCGGCGGCGTGACCAACCTGTGGATCCGCCGCGGCACGGCGAGGCCGCTCGTGGCGCTCGCCGGCCACACCGACGTCGTGCCGCCCGGCCCCCTCGAGATGTGGCACACCGATCCGTTCGTGCCGACCATCAAGGAAGGCCGGCTGCACGCGCGCGGCGCCGCCGACATGAAGACCTCCATCGCCGCGTTCGTGGTGGCCTGCGAGCGCATCGTGGCCGCGCACCCCGGCCACCCCGGGTCGCTCGCGCTCCTCGTCACTTCCGACGAAGAAGGCCCTGCGGTCGACGGCACGGTGCGCGTGGTCGAGGCCCTCAAGGCGCGCGGCGAGACGATCGACTACTGCATCGTCGGCGAGCCCACCTCCGTGGAGCGCTTCGGCGACACGATCAAGAACGGGCGCCGCGGCTCGCTCTCCGGGCGCCTCGCGGTGAAGGGCATCCAGTGCCACCTCGCCTACCCGCACCGCGGGCGCAACCCCATCCTGCAGTTCGCCCCGGCGCTGGCGGAGCTCGCGGCCACGAAGTGGGACGAGGGCAACGCGCACTTCCCGCCCACCGCATGGCAGGTCTCCAACATCCACGGGGGCACGGGGGCCACGAACATCATCCCCGGCGAGGTGGTGGTCGACTTCAACTTCCGCTTCTCCACCGAGAGCACCGCGGAGGGCCTGAAGGCGCGCGTGCACGAGGTGCTGGACCGCCACGGGCTCGAGTACTCGCTCGACTGGGTGCTGGGCGGCAAGCCCTTCCTCACCGCGCGCGGGCGCCTCGTGGAGACGCTTTCGCGGGTGGTGGAGAGGGTCTCGGGCGTGAAGCCGGAGATCTCCACGACCGGCGGCACCTCCGACGGGCGCTTCATCATCGACGTCTGCCCGGAGGTCGCCGAGTTCGGCCCCGTGAACCGCTCCATCCACAAGGTGAACGA
>Ga0209476_10000065_pt1 | contig 68363 bp, 70 predicted proteins | sample KloWWTrecipitate_FD_187179 | JGI IMG/M metagenome (GOLD analysis project Ga0209476, IMG submission 187179) | Active sludge microbial communities from Klosterneuburg, Austria, studying microevolution and ecology of nitrifiers - Klosterneuburg... | ecosystem: Engineered > WWTP > Aerobic digester... | reverse complement strand
AATCGGCATCGGCATAGCGCGCGAGCAGCAAGGCCAGCGTGGTCTTGCCGCAACCGGGCGGCCCCCACAGGATCATCGAATGCAGCTTGCCGCTCTCGATTGCACGACGCAGCGGCTTGCCCGCATCAAGCAGGCGCGACTGGCCGACAATCTCGTCGAGCGTCTGCGGACGCATGCGCTCGGCCAGCGGCTTCAAGCCATCCGGTTCGGCAAACAGCGGGGTAGTCGTAGCAGTCTTCTTGCGCGCCATGCCGCCATGATACGGAAAAGCGCGGCGAGGTCCGTGCGCTCTCACCCGCCCGGATCAGACCCGCGACAAGGATCCCGGGCATGGCGTTCGTGAGAAGTCCTGTTCGCCTGCGTCAGTCGCGCATGGACCCAGCCCTGGATAGCTCCGCGCGCTTTCGCTGCAATCCGCGAACCAGCACAGCAACCAGTGATCCCGCCAACGGCACCGCCATGATCACCACGGAAAACCTCAACAATGAACCCAACGCCTGGCCAAGCGCTGCCCCGGCGAAAACCAGAATTGCCGACACCAGCATCAATGGCACCAACCAGGTGAGCGCGAATATCAGCCGTGCGCGGGCCAACTCACGCGGATCGTCGTGGCGCATTTCAGCTTCGCTCAGGGCGGGCGCGCTTGCGCTGTCGACAAGCACGGAAGCCTCAAGCTCGGCGACATGAACATCATGCAGGGACGGCGACCACGGATCTGAATCATTCCCGATGCGGCTGCGCGCATCGATACGGGGAGTGGCCTGCTCGCGGCGATGATGCGCCCGCACGCGGTTGAGCAAGGCACGAACCTGGGCGATGCAGCAGCGCGGCGCATCGGCAGCGACGCGGTCGATCACGGTGACAATGGTGGCGTGTTTCATGATGTGGCTTCCTTGTTGAGCAGGGCGCGCAGGATCGGGCAGTTGTCGTCGGATCCCTCGCGCGGGCATACCGACATGAGCTTGCTGAGCGCATCGCGCACGCGATGAAGTTCGGCAATGCGCTTGTCGATGTCATCGAGGCGGACCTTGGCCGCCTGGTACATGGCGGCGATATCGCCGCGACTGCTGATGTTGAGCAGTTCGCCGATTTCGCTCAGGCTGAACCCGAGGTGTTGTGCGCGGCGAATGAAATTGAGGCGATCAAGTTCGCTGTCGCCGTACTTCCGGTAGCCCGATGCCGATCGCGTTGCCGGCCTGAGCAGTCCACTGCGCTCGTAATAGCGAATCGTGTCGATGCCGACGCCGGCGGCGCTGGCGAGCTGGCCGATTGCAAGACTGGTCATGGCTGCCTCCGAATCTGCTGGGAGCGGATCCGGCCGGCTGCTGCCGGCCTCCAGACCCGAGGGCGGCAGAATGCACCCTGGACTCTGGTCCAGAGTCAAGAATCTTCAATGCACCGTTCAGCCGGCAGTCAGCCAACCAAGGCTCCGCTCAATCCTTGATCGGGAAGACCTCGGCATCCTCGCCCGGGTCACCCACCACATCCACGCCTGCGGGCGGCGTGAACGAAAACGTGTCGGCCGGCAGCTTCGGATTGCCCTGCCAATCCGAGAAGCGGATTTCCGTGGTGTTGCCGAGCGTGTCCTCGAATCGCATCCGCACCAGGCTGTCCGTGTCGAAACCCAGTTCGGCAAAGGAAAACTCCGGCTCCCTGGCCTTGGAAACCAGCTTCAGCCAGAGCAGACCTTCGTGCTCGCCGCCTTCGCTGGCCGTGAACTCGTGATCGAGCCGGGACAAATCGGTAAGCACGGACAACGGGCTGTGTGCCTCTTCGGCGCCCTGCCCGCGCACGCTGACCTGTTCGAGATCCGGATCGTAGATCCAGACCCGATTGCCATCGGCGACGATCAATTGCTCGAACGGCGCGGTCGTGTGCCAGCGAAACTGACGCGGCGCCTTGAGCGCGAGCGTGCCGGTGGACGCTTCGCCGCGATTGCCCCTGGCGCCGATCACCGATTGTTCGAAATGGGCGCTGATCGTGTGGATGCGGCCGGAAAATGCCTCAAGGCGCGAACGCGCCGTGTCGGCCGCGTGGACGGGGATGGCAAGCAGCATCGACAGGCAGACAAGGGCACGCAACATCGGTCGATATTCCTCAAGTCGGATCAAGAATGGCCAGCGGCGGCAACGCGGCAGAATCGCACCCCGACGCTGAAGCGATGCTGGCCGGAATCGCTCAATCGCGCGGCGGCGGCGGCGCGATCACCGTGCGGTTGCCGTTGTGCTCGGGACCGCTGACCACACCATCACGCTCCATCTGCTCGATCAGCCGGGCGGCCCGGTTGTAGCCGATGCGCAAATGGCGCTGCACGCCGGAGATCGAGGCGCGACGGGTTTCGGTGACGATGCGCACGGCCTTGTCGTACAACACGGCATCCTCGCCGCCTTCGGCATCGCTGGCATCCTGCGGCAAGCCGGTCTCGCCGATGACCTTGCCATCGGCCATGGTCTGGGTTTCCTCAAGCACGCCGTCGATGTAGTCGGGCTTGCCCTGGGCACGAAGCCATTCGACGACCTTGTGTACCTCGTGGTCATCGACAAAGGCGCCGTGCACCCGCTCCGGCGTGGCCGTTCCGGGCGGCAGATAGAGCATGTCGCCGTGGCCGAGCAGGGTCTCGGCGCCGGACTGGTCGAGGATCGTGCGCGAATCGATCTTGCTGGATACCTGGAAGGCAATGCGGGTCGGGATATTCGCCTTGATCAGGCCGGTGATGACATCGACGGACGGCCGCTGCGTGGCCAGGATCAGGTGCACGCCCGCCGCACGGGCCTTTTGCGCGAGACGGGCGATCAGCTCCTCGACCTTCTTGCCGACGATCATCATCATGTCGGCGAACTCGTCGATGATGACGACGATATAGGGCAATGGCTTGAGCGGCTCGGCCTTCATCGAGGGCTGCGAGGCATCCGGGCGGAACAACGGATCGAGCAGGGGCTGGCCCCGCGCCTCCTCGTCCCTGACCTTCTTGTTGAAGCCGGCCAGATTGCGCACGCCGACCGCGGCCATCAGCTTGTAGCGACGCTCCATTTCGGCCACGCACCAGCGCAATGCGTTGGCAGCCTCCTTCATGTCGGTGACGACCGGCGCAAGCAGGTGCGGGATGCCTTCGTAGACCGACAACTCGAGCATCTTCGGATCGATCATGATCATGCGCACGTCGGTCGCATTGGCCTTGTACAAGAGGCTCAGCACCATCGCGTTGAGGGCCACCGACTTGCCCGAGCCGGTGGTGCCGGCGACCAGCAGATGCGGCATCTTGGCCAGATCGACGACGATCGGCGCACCGCCGATATCCTTGCCCAGGGCCAGCGCCAGCGGCGACTTCAACTGGTCGTACTTCTCCGAGCGCAGGATTTCCGAAAGATAAACGATCTCGCGATTGACGTTGGGGATTTCCAGGCCGATCACCGATTTGCCCGGAATCACATCGACCACGCGCACGCTGATCACCGACAGGCCGCGGGCGATGTCCTTGTCCAGGCTGGAGATCTGGCTGCCCTTGATGCCGGGTGCCGGCTGCATCTCGAAGCGCGTGATGACCGGCCCCGGATGCGCGCTGACCACCTGCGCATCGATGCGGAAATCCTTGAGCTTGAATTCGACCTGGCGCGACAGCGCATCGAGGGTCTCCTGCGAATAACCGGCAACGCACTGCTTGGGTTCATCGAGCAAGGCCAGCGGCGGCACCTCGCCTTCAGTCGACGAACCGACGAAGAGCGGGATCTGCGTCTCGCGTTTGGCCCGCTCGCTCTTGCCGATCGGTGCCAGGGTCGGTTCGATTTTCAGCGGCTCGCGGCGGGACTGCTTGACCGTATCCACCTTGCGTACGACTTCGCGCTCGACACGGGCCTGGCGTGCCGCGCTCCAGTCCTCGGCGCGCCGCGAACGGTCGCGCGCCCAGGCAAAGGCCGCCAGCAGGCCGCGTCCGATCGCGTCCATCAGCTTGAACCAGGACAGGCCGGTGACCAGGGTGATCGCGATCAGCAGCAAGGCCAGCAGGAACAGCGTTGCGCCAAGAAAGCCAAAACCCTTCATCAGCGAACTGCCGATCAAGGCACCGAGGACGCCGCCCGCCTGTGCCGGCAAGGCGCTCGGACCATGGAAATGCAGATGGGCAAGCCCTGATCCGGCGATGAAAAAAGCCAGGCCGCCAATCAGGCGCAAGGCCGGTTCGATCGGCGAACCCTCGCTGCGTTCGCCGCCCCGCGCCACCAGGCCACCGACGAGCAGCAACAGCAGGGGAAACGCATAAGCCAGCGCGCCGAAGAAATAAAACAGGAAATCAGCGAGGTACGCCCCGATCTTGCCGCCGAAATTGACCGTCTGCTCCTGCCCGCCGGCATGTGACCAGCCCCAGTCATTGGGGTCGTAGGTCCACAGGCAGATCAGCAGATAAATCGCGATCGGCAGCAACACCATGAAACCCACCTCGCGCAAGCGGCGTTGCAGCTTGTCGTTGAGGGGGGTGGGTTTCGGGGTTTTGGATTCTCGCGCCACGCCCAGAAGTTACCTTAAATTATCGTGGCAAGCGATTGTTTTTGCTCAAACCACACCTTCAAGCGCTGGATGCACAACCTTGCCTGCATCGACATTGATGCCGCCCTTGAGCGGCGCATGGTCGCGCCAGGCCGGGCCACTGGCCAGGCGTTGCACGTACGGCAGGATCGCCGCCGAGATTGCCTGCGAGGAAGTTTGCGGCACGGCACCGGGCATGTTGGTCACGGCAAAATGGGTGACGCCATCGACGACATAAGTCGGCTCCTTCCACGTCGTCGGCTTCGAGGTTTCAAAGCAGCCGCCCTGATCGATGGAGATGTCGGCGAGCACGCTGCCCGGCTCCATGTCCTTGACCATGGCCGCGGTGACCACGCGCGGTGCCCGCGCACTCGGCACCAGCACGGCACCGACGACAAGGTCCGCATTGCGCAATTCCCGCGCGACATATTCCTCGTACGGATAGAGCGCAGTGACATTCGATCCAAGCGCCATCATCTGCGCCAGACGATCGGGACGCTTGTCGAACACGACCACATTGGCGCCGCCGGCCGCGGCCAGTGCCGCAGAATTGCCGCCGGCCGCACCGGCACCGAGGACGACAACCTTGCCGCGCTCCGTTCCAGGCAGGCCGCCGAGCAGCTTGCCCTTGCCGCCAGCCGGCTGGTGCAGCAGATGCGTACCGACCTGCACGGCGATGCGCCCGGCAATGATCGACATCGGTGCCAGCAGCGGCAGTGAACCGTCCATCTCCTGCACGGATTCAAAGGCGATGCCGGTCAGGCCGATATCGAGCAGGCTGCGGGTCAGCGCAGGCTCGGCGGCCAGATGCAGGTAGCAAAACAGCAGGTGGTCCTTGCGCAGGCGCGACAGGTCACCGGCGATCGGTTCCTTGACCTTGACGATCATCTCGGCAACTTCGTAGAGCTTGTCGGCGTCGGCAACCACCTTGACGCCATTGCGGATGAAATCCTCGTCGCTGAAGCTGCTCTTCAATCCGGCACCCGACTGGATGAACACCTCGTGGCCACGCAGGACCAGATCCGCGCAGGCGGCTGGAACGAGGGCAACACGCCCTTCAAGGGTCTTGGTCTCGGAAGGAATACCGATGCGCATCAGGATCTCCAGATTGGTCAAGGAACGCAGCGGCCCGTTGCCGGTGCGGATTTTACGAAATTGTCGGCGCCGGCCTTTCGGCCGCGTCTTGATTCATCCTCTCCGGCACCCCATCCTCATCAGCCCAACGCATGGCGACCGGAGCATGGCTCGCCCGCGAATACGGAATGAAATCGGACTGTGACGGCAGCAACCGCGTGCGTTGTGCGGCTTGCCGGCATGGAAAAACATCGCCACAGAAAAGGCCGGAAAACGGCCGGGATTATACATGACGACCCCGAAACACACGCGCCTCCTGATCCTCGGCAGCGGCCCCGCCGGATACTCGGCAGCTGTCTACGCAGCACGCGCCAATCTCAAGCCGACCATGATCACCGGCCTTGCCCAGGGTGGCCAGCTGATGACCACGACGGATGTCGACAACTGGCCTGGCGATGTCGAAGGCTTGCAGGGTCCGGCGTTGATGGAGCGCATGCAGAAACATGCCGAGCGTTTCAACACCGAGATGATCTTCGACCACATCCACACGGTCGACCTCAAGCAACGGCCGTTCCACCTGCAGGGCGACAACGGCGAATACACCTGTGATGCGCTGATCATCGCCACCGGCGCCACCGCCATGTACCTCGGACTCGAATCGGAAGAAAGACTCAAGGGCCAGGGTGTTTCCGCCTGCGCCACCTGTGACGGGTTCTTTTTCCGCGATCAGGAAGTCGCCGTGGTCGGCGGCGGCAATACGGCGGTCGAGGAAGCCCTCTACCTGGCCAATATCGCCAGGAAGGTCACCCTCGTGCATCGCCGCGACAAGCTGCGCGCGGAGAAGATCATGCAGGACAAGCTGTTCGAGAAACAGGCAGCCGGCAAGATCGACATCGTGTGGAACCACAGCGTTGCGGAAGTACTTGGCGATCAGACCGGCGTCACCGGCATCCGCATCAAGAGCACCACCGACGGATCGACCCGCGACATTGCCGTGACCGGCATGTTTGTTGCCATCGGCCACACGCCGAACACCGGCATCTTCGAAGGGCAACTCGACATGCGCAACGGCTATATCACGATCCGCACCGGCCTCGAAGGCAATGCCACGGCAACCAGTGTTCCCGGCGTATTTGCCGCCGGCGACGTTGCCGACCAGGTCTATCGACAGGCGGTCACCTCGGCCGGCTTCGGTTGCATGGCCGCGCTCGATGCCGAGAAATATCTCGACAAGATGGGCCTGGTGGGCTGACGAGAGTTGGCATGCGGCGAAACAACAGATCGAGCCGACATGCCGTCTCTTGAAGTCCGCCTGCACAAGGGCGTCAGCGAAATTGACGCCGAGCGCTGGAACGAACTGGTCGACAGTGACCATCCGTTCACCGCGCACGCCTTCCTCGCCGGGCTCGAACTGCATGACTGCATCCGCGCCGAGCATGGCTGGCAATCGGCACCGCTCGGCCTCTACGAAAACGGCAATCTCGTAGCTGCCGCGCCGCTCTACTTGAAGGGCAATTCACACGGCGAATTCGTCTTCGACTGGTCATGGGCCAGTGCCTACGCACGCCATGGACTGGACTATTACCCCAAGCTGCTTTGCGCGGTGCCTTACTCCCCGGTAACCGGCCCGCGTCTGCTGGTCGGATCCGACCCGGGGGCCGATCGACGTCGCCTGGCCGTGCTTGCGGCAATCCGCCAGCAGACCGCGCAGTTCGACTTGTCGTCCGCGCACCTCAACTTCGTCAACGAGACCGACGCCATCGGCGTCTCCGGCTCCGATTGGCTGCCGCGCTTCGACTGGCAATTCCACTGGACCAATCGTGGCTGGGGCGACTTCGACGACTTCCTCGCCGCGCTGAAGCCAAAGAAGCGCAAGAACATCCGCCAGGAGCGCCAACACGTCGTCGCGGCGGGCGTTACCTGCGAGATCCGCCACGGTGACGAAGTCGACGATGAGGATTGGCGGATCCTGCATCGACTTTATCGATCGAACTTTGCCGCGCATGGCAATCATCCGGCGCTGACCGAAGGATTCTTCCGCCATCTTGGCCAGCACATGCCGCACCAGACGGTCGCCGTGTTGTGTCGCCGCGGCGGCCGGATCATCGCCGCTGCGCTGTGCCTGCGCAGTTCGGACACGTTGTACGGACGCTATTGGGGTGCCGAAGAACAAATACCCGGACTGCATTTCGAGGCCTGCTATTACCAGGGCATCGACTACTGCATCCGCCACGGCATGCAACGCTTCGAACCGGGCGCCCAGGGCGAACACAAGATCGCGCGTGGATTCCTGCCGGTACGCACGCGGTCCTTCCATCATGTACGCGACGGCCGCTTTGCCAGCGCCATAGCCGAGGCCTTGCAACGCGAGGCGCTGGGCCTTGAAATGTATCGCGAGGATCTGCTGGCGCATTCGCCGTATGCCGAGGCGCTGGAGTCGGCATGATCCGACTGCCCCGGCTTTCCGTCGATCCGACGGCATTCCCGGCTATCGAGACCGCACTCGAAGAACCCGATGGCTTGCTCGCCTTTGGCGGCGATCTCGGCAGCGAACGCCTGCTTGCCGCCTACGCGCAGGGAATCTTCCCGTGGTATTCGGAAGGCCAACCCATACTCTGGTGGTCGCCGGATCCACGCATGGTCATCGCGACCGCGGCCGTGCATGTGCCACGTCGCTTGCGACGCTGGCTGAAATCCTGCAACTGGACCATACGCACCGACCACGCGTTTGCCGAGGTCATGCGCGCCTGCGCCGAACCGCGCCACGATGGCGGCGGCACCTGGATCACCGAGGCCATGCTTGCGGCATACACCCGCCTGCACGCCGAAGGCCACGCTCATTCGCTGGAGGTCCACGACGGCGCCGCCTTGATTGGCGGCATCTACGGCATCGCCATCGGCCGCATGTTCTTCGGCGAATCCATGTTCAGCCGCCGCGAGCATGCCTCGAAAGTCGCCCTGCTCGCCCTATGTCATGGACTTGCCACGCAAGGCTTTCCATTGCTGGACGCACAGGTCCGCTCCGCCCATCTCGAAACGCTGGGAGCCCGGGCGATGCCCCGCACCGATTTCCTGTGCGCCATCACAAGGCTTTGTTCGCAAACGGGAATTCCGGGAAACTGGGCGGGCTTGTTCGATCACCTCAGGCCGCAGGACCTTTGCCGCCCGATCCCTTGAAAGCCAATGCAGCGCAGGTTTCGCGCTGGCAAGGCCATCCAGGTGCACAGCCACGATCCGCCGAAACCCGAATTGCAGGGTCCGCCCCCGGCCCGGAACCAGGTCGAGTTATCGTGAAACGCCTTGATAGTGTAGAATTCGCCGCCTTCTCGGCCCCCCCGAGTTCCAGTCCCAGGGAAAAATGTCCAAAGACGATGTCATCGAAATGGAAGGTGCGGTCCTCGAGACCCTTCCAAACACCATGTTCCGCGTGAAGCTCGAAAACGGCCACGTGGTCACCGCCCATATTTCCGGGCGCATGCGCAAGAATTACATCCGCATCCTCACGGGTGACAAGGTCAAGGTCGAGATGACTCCCTATGACCTGAGCAAAGGCCGCATCACCTACCGCATGAAATGAAGGCAGGACGCCTTCATCCCGTGCAGTGCATGGGCGCACGCTGATACGCGCTCCAGCTGCACGACGCCTCATATCTCGATTGCGCGGCCATACACGCAATCTCGGGAGCCATCTCCAGGATGAACTCATTCCTGATCGCGCACGGATACGCGCTGATCCGGCAACCTGCGAGTACCAACCCCGTCATCCCGGCGAAGAATGGGATCCCGTTTCCTATCTGAAGTCGAGGCTGGATTGCAGCCTTCGCTGGAATGGCGCACCTCGAACAAGTCGCGATTCAAGATTCAAGACCTGCCGAGCCCCGCCTCGACCCTTCAAGCCTGTCGGGCTCCCAGACAGACACCGAGCGCGTGTACCACGCGATCGACACTTTCGGCGGTGCTGCCGGTGCCCATCAGACCGATGCGCCAGATCCTGCCGGCGAGTTCGCCGAGTCCGGCGCCAATCTCGATGTTGAAATCGGTCAGCAGGCGCTTGCGCACGGCACCTTCATCGACGCCTTCAGGCACCTTCACGGCATTCAGTTGCGGCAAGCGCGCACTCTCGGCCACCAGCAAGTCGAGGCCGATGGTGGCCAATCCAGCAACCAGCCGCAGGTGATTCTGCCGATGCCGGGCAAACGCCGCTTCGCGGCCTTCCTCCCTGAACATCAACAGCGCTTCATGCAGGGCGTACAACATGTTGATCGGCGCGGTATGGTGATAGGCGCGCGCGCCGCTGCCCTGCCAGTAGTTCATGACCAGCCCGAGGTCGAGAAACCAGCTTCGCACGGGCGTCTTGCGCGATTTGAGCGCAGAAACTGCCTTGTCGCTGAAGGTCAGCGGCGAGAGACCGGGAGGCGCGGAAAGGCATTTCTGCGATCCCGAATAGACGGCATCGCAACCCCAGGCGTCAACGCGCAGCGGAATGCCGCCGAGGCTGGTCACCGCGTCGACGATGCTCAAGGCACCGTGTTCCTGCGCCAGCTTGCACAATGCCGCCGCATCCGATTCGACACCGGTGGAAGTTTCCGCATGGACAAAGGCCAGCGCCTTGACGCCGGGATGGGCCTTCAACGCGGCTTCGGTTTTCCCGAGATCGATCGGCATGCCAAACGGATCATTGACCATGATCGGCGTGGCACCTATGCGGATGACGTTCTCGCGCATGCGCGCGCCAAACACACCGTTCTGGCAGATCACCACCTTGTCGCCGGCTTCGATCAGATTGACAAACGCTGCTTCCATGCCCGCCGAGCCAGGCGCGGAAATCGGCACGGTCAACGTGTTTCTTGTCTCGAATGCGTAACGCAGGAGTTCCTTCAACTCGTCCATCATGCCGACAAAACGCGGATCCAGGTGCCCGATCGTCGGTCGTGCCATCGCATCGAGCACGCGTTTTGCCACCGGCGATGGTCCGGGCCCGAGCAACAATACTTCCGGTGGATGAAACGACGTCATGGCGGCCTCTCCAGATCATGTCAGCACTCGAGTCTAACCCGGCATTGTCACGCGCATGCTCAAACCCGGGCCAGGGCCTGATCGAGATCGGCGATCAGGTCATCGGCATCTTCCAGTCCAATCGACAGTCGCACGAGACTCAGCGGAATCGGCGTGACGCGCACGGTTGCCCCGGCAGGAAACACTGCGCAAACCGGAAATGCCAGGGATTCGTAGCCGCCCCAGGACACGGTCATGAGGAAGCGCCGCAACGCATTGCAGAAGCGTTCAACCGCGGCGACGTCATCGGTATCGATATCGATGCTCAACAAGCCGCTGGCGCGCTTGAGCTGGCGGTGACTCAGATCAGCCTGTTCGCTGGTCGAGGCTTGTGGATGGTAGACCCGGCGAATCTTCGGATGCGCTTCGACGTAGGCGAGCACCCTTGCGGTGCTGGCGGCAACCCGCTCCATTCGCACCGCCAGCGTGCGCAGGCCGCGGATCATGAGCCAGGCATCGTGTGGCGAGAGGATCGCACCGAAGGTCATGTACGGGCCCTTGAACACCTCGCGCAGGATCGCCTCGCTGCCGCAGAGCATGCCAGCGACGACATCGCTGTGGCCGTTGAGGTACTTGGTTGCCGAATGCACGACCAGATCGATGCCCTGCGCGATCGGCGACTGGTTGAGCGGCGTCGCAAAACTGTTGTCGCAGATCGTGCGCAACCCATGCCTGCGCGCGAGTACCGCGACGGCCGCCAGATCCTGTTGTTCGTAGGTCATCGTGTTCGGGCTTTCGAGCACGATCAAGCGCGTCCCGGCCTGGATCGCGTTCTCGAAATTGGCGACATCGGTGCCATCGACGAAGGACGTCGACACACCGAACTTCGGCAACAAGTCGCGCAACAGGCCACGCGTCCAGCTGTACGGTTTGGCGATGCACAGCACGTGATCGCCCGCACGCACGCTGGCAAACACAGCCGCCGCCATCGCCGCCGCGCCACTGGCAAAGGCCAGGCAATCTTCCGCGCCTTCAAGCGCCGCGACCTTCTTGCGCAGGATGGCGACCGTCGGATTGTTGCCGCGCGTGTACAGGTGCGCCGCATACTCGTCAGCAAAGCCAAGGCGCATTTCGGCGACCGTCGGAAACGCGAAAATCGACGATTGCACGAGCGGCGGCGCAACCGCCCCGTGGTAACCGGCGCGCTCCTCGCCAAGATGATTGAGGATGTAGCCGAGATCCCGGATTGGAGGATCAGGCGTCGGGATTCGTTGCTCGTCACTCATGATGGATACCCAAGTCTCCGGATTCGCGGGGCATCGCCCTCGCAAAGCGCACGGATTCGCTATTCCCTGGTCGCCATCGCCGATTCCCGGACATACGCACGCGTCGCCTCCGCCAATGCCGGATCTTCCAGCGCCATGGCCAGCGTCGCCTTGACCAGGCCAAGCTTGTTGCCGCAATCGAATCGCGTGCCTTCAAAGCGGTAGGCGAGGACGGGCTTCTCGTGCAGCAGATTCTCGATGGCATCGGTGAGCTGGATTTCGCCACCGGCACCCGGCGTGGTCTTTTCGAGCAGGCTGAAAATGCGTGCCGGCAGCACGTAGCGACCGACAATCGCCAGATTCGACGGAGCGACATCCGGTTTCGGTTTTTCGACGACGAAACGGATGCGTGCGGAGCGTTCGGAAATCGCTTCGGCATCGACTATGCCGTACTTGCCGGTATCCGCTCGCGGCACCTCCTCGACAGCGACGACGCCGGCATCTTCGCGAGCGGCCACCTCGTACATCTGGCGCAGGGCACCTGGTCGTCCCGAGCCCGGGTTGCCGTTCCAGATCAGGTCATCGGCAAGAATCACCCCGAACGGCTCATCGCCAACCACCGGCTTGGCACACAGCACCGCATGCCCCAGTCCGAGCGCCTCGGGCTGGGTCACGAACACACAACGTACATTTTTTGGCAAGGTGCCCTGGACCAGGGCGAGCAGTTCATCCTTGCCGGATCTGGCCAGCTTGCTTTCAAGCTCGTAGGCCTTGTCGAAATAGTCGGCGATCGCATGCTTGTAGCGGTTGGTGACGAAGATCAGCGTGTCGGCGCCGGCATCGACAGCCTCATCGACGGCGTACTGGATCAGCGGCCGATCGAGAACCGGCAGCATTTCCTTGGCCACCACCTTGGTTGCCGGCAGGAAGCGCGTGCCCAGCCCGGCCACCGGAAACACGACTTTTCGCAATCTGCCCTGGCTCATCGGAATTCTCTTGGGGGGTAATCAGTTGGGGCGCGCCGCAAAGGCAATGACCGTGGCGGTCGTCTCGGGCTCGCGTGTCGCAAACTCGGGTAGCAGCTGATCGAGGATCCGGCGCAACTGCTCTTCGTCGAATTGGTCGACGGCTTCCCGGGCCTGCTGCAGCAATGCGCCAAGCAGTGCCCAGCCCATGCCGCGCGGTTGTGCCAGGAAGATCTTGGCGTGTGCGGTGGCCTGGTAGTTTTCCAGCGGATGGAACAATTCCTCGAAGAGCTTTTCGCCCGAGCGCAAACCGGTGAAGACGACCTCGATATCGCGCCCCGGCTGCTTGCCGGCAAGGCGGATCATCTGCTCGGCCAGGTAGGCAATCTTGACCGGCTCACCCATGTCCAGGGCAAAGATCTCGCCGCCCTTGCCCAGTACGCCGGCTTGCAGGATCAACTGGCAGGCTTCCGGAATGGTCATGAAATAGCGGGTTATTTCCGGATGCGTCACGGTGACCGGCCCGCCGCTGCGGATCTGTTCGCGAAACAGCGGCACGACCGAGCCGGCCGAATCGAGCACGTTGCCGAATCGCACGGTGATGAAACGGGTTTGCGAATGCGCGGCGAAGTTCTGGCAGTAGATTTCCGCCGCGCGCTTGCAGGCACCCATGACACTGCTCGGGTTGACTGCCTTGTCGGTCGAGATCATCACGAAGCACTCGACCCCAAGCCGATCTGCCGCCTGCGCCACCACTTGCGTGCCAAGGACGTTGTTGCGGAATGCTTCGCGAACCTGTTCCTGCAGCAAGGGCACATGCTTGTAGGCGGCGGCATGGAAAACCACATGCGGTCGAGCCGTCGCGAACACGCGTTCGCAGCCGACCGGATCCCCGCAATCGCCGATCCGCGCATCCAGCAGCAGATCCGGAAATTCGCGGCGGATTTCCTGCTCGATGCGATAGAGATTGAACTCGGACAATTCGAGGATCGTCAGCGATTCGGCACCAAGCCGGGCCACTTGCCGGCACAATTCCGATCCGATCGACCCGCCGCCGCCGGTGACCAGTACGCGCTTGCCGGAGATGCCGGTGCGGATCGAGATCCAGTCCAGTTGCACTTGTTCACGACCGAGCAGATCCTCGATCGCCACTTCCTTCAGCTCGCCGAGGCTGGAACGCCCGGCGACCACGTCGGCCAGTCGCGGCATGGTCCGGAACGGCAACCCGGTCTCTTCACAGAGGCCCACCACGCGCTGCATCTGTGCACTGTTTGCCGAGGGCATGGCGATCAGCAGCATCTGTGCTGCTGTCTCGCGCGCAAGATCCGTCAGCTGGTCGAGCGTGCCGAGCACCGGCACGCCATGGATGCGCGCGCCACGGATCTTCGGATTGTCATCGAGCATGCCGACAACGCGATAGCGATTCTCGCGGACGAGGCCGCGCACCAGGCTGTCGCCGGCACGCCCGGCACCGAGCACGAGCACGCGCATGGCCGGCGACCGCGACAGGAAATCGAGGCGACTGTCCTTCCAGTAGCGATAGGCCAGGCGCGGCAATCCGAGAAGGACGGCAAGCACCAGCGGATACAGCAGCAGGACTGTTCGCGGTACCGTCGCCAATCGGTTGTACAGGAACAAGGTGACGCTGATCGACAATGCACCGAGGATGGCGGCGCGGCCGATGTTCCACAGATCAGGCAGGCTGGCAAACCGCCAGAGGCCCTTGTACAAGCCGGTACTCCAGAAGATCACACCCTGGGCGAGAAGCACCAGGCCGACTTCGGGACCGAACAAGCCAAGTTGCGGGCGCGCCACTTCGAACGACCAGCGGATCGAGGTGATCGTCGTCCACGCAAACCAGACCATCAGCAGATCGTGCATCACGACTGCCAGGCGCGGATGGATCTTGACTATGGCTTTGTTGATCACGGGGATTCCAGCCGCACGACTCGTCGATTCATGTTCAGGCAATAGCGCTTGCCGATCACCCAGAGCACCACGGCCAGGGCATAGACGACCGTCAACGCCAACCTGGCAACGAACGCCCGCTTGTCCACGGACGCGTTCACCCACATCAGGGCTGGCGCCACCAGCAACAGGTTCCATCCCATGTACAACGAGGTCACGCGGACATGAGAGAAGCCCGAGCGCACCAGCCACTGGTAGAGATGTTCGCGGTGCGCACTATACCAACGTCGGCCGCTGAACATTCGCGAAAGCAGGGTCGCCGTGCTGTCGACGACAAAGGCAGAACTGGCGATCAATGCATATTCAAGGCCTGCCGGCAGCGCCGCAATGACCCAGCCGGTCGCCACTGCCACGAGCAGGCCGAGCACGCCGCTGCCGACATCACCCATGAACACCCGCGCCTTGGGGAAGTTGAACGGTAGAAACCCGAGCGTCGCCGCGGCAAGGATGCCGATGGCCTGTGCTTCGACGTTGCGCCCGGCATCGAAGCAGAGCAAGGCCAGTGCGACAAATACAAACAAGGCCTGGCTGGCCAGCAGGCCGTCGATGCCATCCATGAAATTGTGCAGGTTGATGGACCAGATGGCCGCTGCGCCGCCGACCAGCATTGCCGCCACGAGCCAGGGCCAGCCCGGATTGGTGGCGAGCTCCAGCAGCTCGCCCGCAACCGGCCAGGCGAGCAAGGCCACGGCCAGGGCATGCGCCAGCAGGCGAATGCCGGGGGCCAGGCTGCGGTGGTCGTCAATCCAGCCAACAAGTGCCACAAGCGTGACGGATGCAATCAGGGAAATCGAAGCCATTGAACCGGGAGCGCTTCCAGTGCATGCCAGGAGAATCGCCAGGCAAGCCAGCACCGCGAGGACGATGCCAATGCCGCCGCCACGCGGCGTCGGCATGCGGTGGGAGCGGCGTTGACCGGGGAGATCGAGCATTCGCCGGCGTTTCGCGTAACCGATGCTGGCGCGCGTTGCGAGGGTGGAAATCGCAACGGCAAACAACACCAGCAGCAACCAGGGCAGAAACGGAATTGCCGTCACGCCAGCGCCCTACTCGCCAACCACACTGTGGATGGGCCGGATCGTGCTCCAGTTCTTGCAGCTCGGGCATTGCCAATGGTGGGCCTTGGCGCCGAAACCGCAACGCGAGCAGCGATACATGGCCTGGCCTTCGAGGAGCTTGCGGGTCAAATCGCGCTGGATGAGCAGACTCTCGCGCGCTTCGCCATGGGCGCTGTGCAGGTTGGCGTCGATCAAGGCCATCAGGGCACGTACCGACGGGCGCTGGTGCAATTGCCGGGTAAGGAACTCGACCGCGGATTTCTCACCTTGCGTGCGTGCGTACAGGCGCGCCAGCGCAAGCACCGGCGACACGCCTTGATGGCGTTCGGTCATGCGCAGCAGGAATTGCTCGGCACGCTGCATCGCCTGCGCCCTGGCGTAGCAATCGAGCAAGGGCGCGAGGATCTCGGGAACATAATCAACCTCAAGTTCGGCGACGTGCTCGAAGGCATCTATGGCGGCTTCGAAATTGCCGCATGCAGCCTCGATGTGGCCGCGGATCATGCTCGCCCGGATGCAGTCGTTCTCGGCGGCAAGTGCGGCATCAAGACAGGTGCGCGCCTCCTCCATGGCTTGCCGGCCGCGCGCCTGTTCGGCAAGTTCGCAGTGGAACTGGGCAATGACGGCGCCCTGTGATTCGCCCGTGGCCGCTTCCAGCCTGGTGGCGTTGTCGATCGCCTTGTTCCAGTCACGCTCATGCTGGTAGATCGAAACCAGGTGGGTCAATGCCGACGGTGCCAGCGCATTCATTGCCACCAGGTCGGTAAACAGGGTTTCGGCGCGATCGAGCAGGCCGGCGCGCATGTAGTCCTCGCCCAGTTCGAGCAAGGCGATGGTCTTGTGCTCGTCGCTGAGGGACGGACGGGCGATCAGGTTCTGATGCACGCGAATCGCGCGATCGACTTCGCCACGCCGGCGAAACAGGTTGCCGAGAGCCAGATGTGTCTCGACCGTGTCGCGGTTGTACTCGGCCAGCTTGAGGAAAACCTCGATGGCCTTGTCCTGTTCTTCATTGAGCAGGTAGTTGAGGCCGCGGAAATAATTGCTGGAAAGCTCGCTGACGCGCGCCCCGGAGGTGCGTTCGCTGCCGCGTCGCGCGACATACCAGCCCGACAGCGCAGCCAGCGGCAGGAGCAGGAACAGCAGATGAACTTCGCTCATGCGCGCCCGACGGGATGTTCGCTGCTTGCGGAGAGCTCGACCCGGGCATCGCGCAACTGGCGCCGGCACTGGCGCAACTCGCGGCGCAGCCTGCGCACGCGCACCAACCAGACCAGCACGCCGCCGCAAACCCAGCCAAGCAGCAGGAATGCAAGCAAGGCCGCGCCTTTCGGAAACGAAAATTCGATGAAATACAGGTCGAACGCGATGCGTTCGGAATTGAGCGCGCCAAAAGTTGCGCCAAAGACAATCGACAGCACTATCAGGACCACCACGCCAGGTCGCATGGTCGCATTCTCCGGGAGAGCGATCGCCCTCAGGCGAGTTCAGTGCAGGCTATCAGTGGTCGTTGTCGATTGAAACCGGATGCTTGCTGGCGTTGACGCGTTCACGCAACTCCTTGCCGGGCTTGAAATGTGGCACATGCTTGCCAGGCAGGGCCACTGCGTCGCCGGTCTTCGGATTGCGACCCATGCGCGGCGGACGGAAATGCAGGGAAAAACTGCCGAACCCGCGAATCTCGATGCGATCGCCACCAGCCAGTGCATGTGCCATCTGTTCCAGCATGCTTTTCACGGCAAGCTCGACATCGTTGCTTGCCAGGTGCCGCTGGTGCGCAGCGAGAATTTCGATCAACTCGGACTTGGTCATGCGAGAGCCACACATCAGACGAGTGAGAAGGTGCCCATCGCGAGGATGGGCACCATGACTTCAGCGACGAACGCTCCCGCGTCCGCCATCCCGCATCACTCGCGGTTGAACTTCTCTTTGAGCAAGGCACCAAGCTGGGTGGTCGCGCCGGACGAACCCTGATAATCATCCAGGACCGACTGCAGCTCTTCCTCATCCTTGGCGCGGATCGACAACTGCAGCACGCGGCCCTTGCGATCCATGCCGATGAACTTGGCCTCGACCGGGTCACCGACCTTGAAGTGCTGGGTGGCGTCTTCGATGCGTTCCTTGGCGATGTCGTTGGCGCGCAGGTAACCCTCGATGCCTTCTTCGATATCGACAGTCACGCCGCGTGCATCGACTTCGCGCACGGTGCCGTTGAGGATGCTGCCGCGCGGATGGTTGGCCATGAACTGGCCAAACGGATCCTGCTCAAGCTGCTTGATGCCGAGCGAGATGCGCTCGCGCTCCGGATCGACCGCAAGCACCACGGCTTCGATATCGTCGCCCTTCTTGAAGTTGCGCACGAGGTCTTCGCCAGCTGCCGCCCACGAGATGTCGGACAGATGCACAAGTCCATCGATGCCGCCTTCGAGACCGATGAAGATGCCGAAATCGGTGATCGACTTGATCTGGCCGGTAACCTTGTCGTTCTTCTTGTAGATGGCGGCAAACGCTTCCCACGGGTTGGCGCGGGTCTGCTTGATGCCGAGCGAGATGCGACGACGCTCTTCATCGACATCGAGGACCATGACTTCGACATCGTCGCCGACCTGAACGACCTTGGCCGGATTGACGTTCTTGTTGGTCCAGTCCATTTCGGAAACGTGAACGAGGCCTTCGACGCCGGCTTCGAGTTCGACGAAGCAACCGTAATCGGTGACGTTGGAAACCTTGCCGACCGCCTTGGTGCCGCTCGGATAGCGGCGGCTGATGGCGACCCAGGGATCCTCGCCAAGCTGCTTGAGGCCGAGGCTGACGCGGTTGCGCTCGCGATCGAACTTGAGCACGCGCACATCGAGCTCGTCGCCGACATTGACCACTTCGCTCGGATGACGCACGCGCTTCCAGGCCATGTCGGTGATATGCAGCAGACCGTCGATGCCACCGAGGTCGACGAATGCGCCGTAATCGGTGAGGTTCTTGACGACGCCCTTGACCACGGCGTTTTCCTGCAGGCGATCGAGCAGCTGTTCGCGCTCGACGCTGAATTCGCTTTCGACCACGGCGCGACGCGAAACCACCACGTTGTTGCGCTTGCGATCGAGCTTGATGATCTTGAACTCGAGTTCCTTGCCTTCGAGGTAGGAAGGATCGCGAACCGGGCGCACGTCGACCAGCGAGCCCGGCAGGAACGCGCGGACGTCCTTGATGTCGACGGTGAAGCCGCCCTTGACCTTGCCGGAGATGCGACCGATGACGCTCTCGTTGGCGGTGTGAATTTCCTCGAGTTCGTCCCACACGAGCGAGCGCTTGGCTTTCTCGCGCGAGAGCATGGTCTCGCCGAATCCGTTTTCGATGGAATCGAGGGCAACCTTGACCTCGTCACCCACTTCAATTTCCAGCTCACCCTGCTCGTTGCGGAACTGTTCGATCGGCACGATGCCTTCGGACTTGAGGCCGGCGTTGATGACAACAACGTCCGAGCGGATTTCCACGACGGTGCCAAGAACGATCGATCCCGGCTTGAGGTTGGCGATCGACTGGCTCTGCTCGAACATCTCGGCAAAGCTTTCGGTCATCGCGGTTTCGGCTACAACTGCATTCATGTGATTTTCCAGAGGAGACAACAGATCGTAACCAGCTCGTGGCACGGCGGCACACGCAATCCGGTTCAATCCACCTGTCGGGGGCGTGCGACAACACGCCATGGCTGAAACCGGCACCCAGGACCCTGGATACCGGAACGATTCCCTCTTGCACGCAATCAGGCGGGACGAACCACCGAAAGCACTGCGGCGACGACGCTGGCGACCGCAATACCGGTGGTATCGATGGTCAGTGCGTCTGCAGCAGGTCTGAGCGGCGCCACCGTACGGGCTGCGTCGCGCTCGTCGCGCGCCTGGATCTCGCGCAAAAGGGCGGCAAGGGTAACATTCAACCCCTTATCCTTCAACTGCTTATAGCGTCTTTTCGCACGTTCCTCGGCGCTTGCGGTGAGGAACACCTTGTACCGCGCATCGGGGAAGATAACGGTGCCCATGTCACGCCCGTCAGCGACCAGGCCCGGGGCTTTGCGGAAGTCACGCTGCTTGTCGAACAAGGCGGCACGCACGCCCGGAAACACGGCAATCGCGGAAGCGGCGGCACCGGCGGTTTCAGTGCGCAATTCGTCGGTCGCATCGTGACCATTGACGATGACCCGGGTCTCGCCGCCATCCTTGGGGTCGCGGAAACGGATACGTGTTGCTTCGGCGCAACGGGTGACCGCCTCGGCGTCCGACAGATCAAGCCCTTCCGCACCGGCGGCATAGCCGACAGCGCGATACAACGCCCCGGAATCGAGAAGATGCCAGCCGAGTTGATCGGCCACGTGGCGACTGATCGTGCCCTTGCCGGAGCCGGAGGGCCCGTCAATGGTGAGTACCGGAATGGAATTGGCGGGCATCGGACTCGGCGGCATCAGGCGCAATTCTCCATTGTAGCGTCAGCCCTGCCCGGCCGCCGAGGCGGCAATTGAAAATCCGCAGCCATTGGCTAGATCGGCAAAGCCCGGAAACGAAGTAGCGACGTTGGCACAATCACTGATGGCAATGGCACCGGAGGCAATCAGTCCAGCCACGGCGAAGCTCATCGCAATGCGATGGTCACCGACGCTGTCGATCCTTCCTGCGCCGATCCTGCCGCCATGGATGGCCGCGCCATCGGCGCGTTCGACCACTTCGATGCCCAAACCGGCGAGGCCACTGGCCATGACGGCAAGGCGATCCGATTCCTTGACCCGCAGTTCGGCCACGCCACTGATGCGGGTCACGCCGCGGGCCGCCGCCGCGGCAATGAAGAGGATTGGAAACTCGTCGATCATGTCGGCCACATGTTGTTCGGGAACATCGATGCCATGCAGCGGCGCGTGGCGCACGCGAAGGTCGGCCAGCCATTCCCCGCCCTGCTCGCGGCGATCGAGTTCGACGATATCGGCACCCATCAGGCGCAGCACCGCAAGCAATCCGGTGCGGCGCGGATTGATGCCGACCGAGCGCAGGACCAACTCGGAGCCGGGCACGATGCTGGCGGCAACGAGGAAAAATGCCGCCGAAGAGAAATCGGCAGGCACCGCCACATGGGTCGCCCGAAGGCGCGCCTTGCCGGCAAGCCGGGCCCAGCCGTCGCCAAACTCGATCGGCCAGCCAAAAGTGGCCAGCATGCGTTCGCTGTAATCGCGGGTCGCGTGGACTTCACGCACCTCGGTACTGCCCTGCGCATAAAGACCTGCCAGCAGGATTGCCGATTTGACCTGGGCACTGGCCACTGGCGGGGCAAAGGAAATCCCGTGCAAGGCACGCCCGCCATGGATGCGTAATGGCGGCATCCCGCCCTCATTCGAGTCGATGTGCGCACCCATCGCCGTGAGTGGATCGATGATGCGTCCCATTGGCCGGCGCGACAAGGAAGCATCGCCACGCAGTTCGGAATCAAACGTCTGTCCGGCAAGCAGGCCGGCCAGCAGGCGCATGCCGGTGCCGGCGTTGCCACAGTCGATCGGTGCCGTTGCGGCACGCAAGCCATGCAGGCCGACGCCATGCACGATGCGTCGCGACGGCGAAGGCGTCTCGATGTGCACGCCCATGCCGGCGAATGCCGCAGCGGTCGCCCGCGTGTCCTCGCCTTCCAGGAAACCGTCGATGCGCGAGACGCCGTCTGCCAGTGCGGCAAGCATGATCGCGCGATGTGATACCGACTTGTCGCCAGGCATGTCGAGCATGCCGCGCAACGGGCCCGCCGGCGAACTGGTCCAGTCCAGTCGACGGCTCACGACAAGGCGGCGAGCAGGCGCTCGCTTTCGCTGCGCGTCCCGAGACTGATGCGAACGCAGTGGCCCAACCCGTATCCGGCCATCGGTCGCACGATCACGCCGCGCTCGAACAGATGCTTTTCCAGCCCGCTCGCATCGCCGCCCAGATCGACGAGGAGAAAATTCGTCTGCGAGGGCAGCACGCGATAGCCACGCGCGCTCAACTCCCCGGCAAGCCAACCGCGTTCGTGCCGCGTCCATGCGCAGACCTTCTGCAAATGCGCAACATCGCCGAGCGCAGCGAGTGCGGCAACCTGGGCCAGCGCGTTGACATTGAACGACTCGCGCAGGCGTTCGAGCACGCCGACAACGCCTTCGTCGGCCAGCAGGTAACCGATGCGCAATCCGGCCAGCGCGTAGGCTTTCGAAAACGTGCGCGTGACCACGAGGTTCGGGTAACGCCCAAGCAGGCGCACGGCGCTGCTGGTGCCTGGCGCATCGACGAATTCCTGGTAAGCCTCATCGACAACCACCAGACAAGTCATCGGTACGCGCGCAAGAAAGCGATCGAGTTCGGCATCGTCGAACCAGGTTCCAGTCGGATTGTTCGGGTTGGCCAGATAGACGATCCGCGTATCCGCGCGCACCGCGGCTGCCAGCGCATCGAGATCATGCCCGTACGGCGCACTGGCATGGTCGCCCGGCAAGGACGTGACGCAGATCGGGGTTGCGCCCGCGGCGGCGGTGGCGATGGCGAACACGGCAAAGCCGAATTGCGAGAAGACCACCGAAGTGCCCGGATCGGCAAAGCATTGCGCCAGCAGCATCAGCAGCTCGTGCGAACCATTGCCTAAGGCAATGCCTGCGCAATCGACCTGCCACTTCGCCGCCAGCGCATGCTTCAGCGTCCCCGCCTGCGGATCCGGATAACGAAAAACGTCCGGCAGGGATTCGGCCATCGCCTTCAATGCGCGCGGACTCGGACCGAGCACGGCCTCGTTGGAGCCGAGCTCGGCCAAGTCCCCTCCGAAACGCAGGCGAAGGGCCGGCAGATCGTGGCCGGGATCATAGGCGCGCAGTAGACGGGTGATCGGGTTGGCCAGCGCGGTGGCGTCGAAACTCATGGAACCGCAACCGGATACGAGCCGAGGATCTTGATCTGCGAGGCAAATTCGGCCAGCTCGGTGAATGCCTCCTGCATTGCCGCATCCTCGACATGTCCCGCCAGGTCGATGAAGAACGCATATTCCCATTTGGCCTGGTGTGACGGACGCGATTCGATGCGGTTCATGGTAATGCCGTGCTTTGCGAAGGGGCTCAACACATTGAACAAGGCGCCGGGCTGGTCCTTGATGAAAACCAGGATCGAGGTGCGATCGTGACCCGATGTCGGAAAGATCTGCCGACCCAGCACCAGGAAGCGCGTGGTGTTGTCGGCATCGTCCTGGATCGGACGCATGATGACTTTTTTCAGGCCGTAGACAAGGCCGGCGGACTCCCCGGCAATTGCCGCTGCATCATCGGCACTGCGCGCCCGGCGCGCGCCTTCGGCGTTGCTGGATACCGCAATCTTCTCCACTTTCGGCAGATTGCCGCGCAGCCAGGTCTGGGTTTGCGCGAACGACTGTGGGTGCGAGTAGATGCGCTCGATGTCCTCGATGCGCCCGCTGCGCGAAAACAGGTATTGGTGCACGCGCAGCTCGACTTCGCCGCAGATCTTCAGGCCCGAGGTGAGGAACATGTCGAGGGTGACCTGGATCGTGCCCTCGCCAGAATTCTCCACCGGCACGACACCGAAATCGGCGTTGCCGTTTTCGACTTCCTGGAACACCTCCTCGATGCTTGCCATCGGCTGGCCATGGGCGGAGCGTCCGAAATGCTTGAGCACGGCCTGCTGGCTGAAGGTGCCTTCCGGGCCGAGGTAGCCGATCTTCAGCGGCTCCTGCTGGGCCAGGCAGGCCGACATGATTTCGCGAAAGACATGCACGAGCACTTCATCGCTGAGCGGGCCTTCGTTGCGATCGACCACCATGCGCAATACCTGCGCCTCGCGTTCGGGCCGATAGTAGTCGACCGCCGCCGCCAGCGGACCCTTGGCCAGCCCGACCTGGTGCGCCCAGCGCGCACGTTCCGCGATCAGGGTCTGGATCGTGCGGTCGATGCTGTCGATGCGGGCACGCACCTCGGCCAGATCCCTGGGTGCCGATTTTTGCCCTTCGTCATTGTTCATGGCCCATACCCCGAGTTAGCCGAATCCTGAGCGTCCCGTGACGATCACCATCACGCGTGACGACGTGCGAAATCGCCCATGAAATCGATCAATGCCTCGACCGCCGCCAGCGACGTCGCGTTGTAGATCGATGCACGCATGCCGCCGAGCAGCTTGTGCCCCTTGAGGCCGATCAGGTTGCGGGCGTCGGCCTCTTCGAGAAACAGCGGATTCAACTCGGCACGCGGCAGGAAGAACGGCACATTCATCCACGAACGCGCCTCCACGCTGACCGGATTCGTGTAGAAACCCGAACCGTCGATAGCCGCATACAGGCGTTCGGCCTTGATCCGGTTGCGCTCGCCCAAGGCCGCGACGCCCCCCTGCGCCTTCAACCACTTGAACACCAGCGAAGCCAGATACCAGCCCCAGGTGTTCGGCGTGTTGAACAGGGAATGATTGGCGGCGTGTTCGGAGTAATTGAAGATGCGCGCAATGTTGACCGGGCAGCGCTCGAGGAGGTCCTCGCGAATGATCAGGATGACCAGGCCCGAGGCACCGATGTTCTTCTGCGCACCGGCGTAGATCAGGCCGAACTTCGAGACATCGACGGGTCGCGAAAGTATGTCCGAGGACATGTCGGCGATCAGGGGCATCCCGCCTACTTCGGGAATTTCCCGGAACTCGACGCCATGAATGGTCTCGTTCGGCGTGTAATGAACGTACGCCGCGTCGGCATCCAGATCCCAGCCGTCACGCGGCGGGATCCGCGTGTAGCCGGAATCCAGCGAACTTGCGCTGATGCGAGCCTGCACGTACGGCTTTGCTTCCCTGACCGCTTTTTCACCCCAGGCACCACTGACAACGTAATTGGCGACCTGGTCGGGCCTCGCGAAATTCATCGGGATCTGCGCGAAATGCTGGGTTGCGCCGCCTTGCAGGAAGAGCACGCGATAGTTCGAGGGAATGGCCATCAAGGCGCGCAGATCCGCCTCGGATTCTTCGGCCAAAGCCACGAAATCACGACCGCGATGGCTGATCTCCATCACCGATGCACGCGCACCGCCCCATTCGAGCATCTCCTCGCGGGCCTGGATCAAGACCTCTTCCGGCAAGGCGGCCGGGCCGGCACTGAAATTGTAGGCACGCGTCACGCGCAACTCCCGTGTATCGTCATTGGAGGTAAAGCATCGCAGCGCAAGGCAGCCGCTGCCGGGTCACAACGATATGTCGCATTGCAGCATGTCTGCAAGTCGATTCGAAAACCGGGCTTCGCGGGAGAAACCGCGCCCGCAGCAGCGCACTGTCGCAGCGCACCACGACTCCCGCTTGTCACCGGCGGAAAGACGCGGCAATGTTGCGCGGATGCCTGCATGCGGCTGCACATGGCGACGCATGGCCTGCGCCTCGGTCAAGCTGGGTGGTGGCTGGCGGGCTGAGGCAGCCGGGTCAGGCTGCTCACGATGCCTTCGGCGCGTGGTCGGTCCGCGGACGGATCGAATCAGTAGTTGCCGAACCAGATCAGGGCGGCAATCGCCAGCCCGATCAACCCTGCGGCGACAATCAGCCACCAGATGCCCGATCCGCTGTCCTCGACGGGCGGCGCCGACGGCACGGGATCGCTGATCTGGATGGCATCGAGGGTCTGGGTGATGGCGGGCGCCTGGTTGGCCGGGGTCGGCATGCTCTGCCCGCGCAGCGGATAACCGGGCGCTTCAAGGACGAAACGGTTGCGACCGAAGTTGATCTGGTCACCCGGATGCAGCACGGCGGTCTTCACCAGCACACCGTTGATTTCAGTGCCATGGACCGAACCGATATCACGAAAATGAATGGCCTCGTCGGTTGTATCGATCGAGGCGTGCAACTCGCCCGTTTGTGGCTCGTCGATATCCAGCCCGCGACTGCCATTGCCGATGACCAGGCGCGCGCCCACGCAGATCGTCTTGCCATAGTGGATGCCGGAAACACCACGCAGGACCACGCGGGAGAACTCGCGGGGTGTCCCCCTGGCCGCCTCGGCTGGCACGCGTGTATCGATCGCCTTGTCGCTGTCCGGTTTCAGTGTCACGGCGACGGAATCAAAACTGACCACGTCGCCGAGCCTGAGCAAGGCCTTTTCGACAATCGGTCGCGCGTTGACGTGGGTCCGTGCCCGCGGATCGAGCACTTCGAGGATCGCGCCGCGCTTGTCGATCACCAGGCGTGCGTGCCAGGGCTGGACGCCGCCGAAATCGAGCCTGATCGCATTGTCCTGCGCGGCACCAATGCCGGTGACGCCGCCCTCGACGAGGACATCCGCATGTTCTCCGCTGGAAAAACTTAGACGCATCGGCGCACGCGCTGGCAAGGTGTCGGCACTTTAGCAGGATGAAGCAAACGTGACACCTGCCCTTTCACGAGCATTCCCGGCCTTTGCGCCAGGGGCTGGCAGCGTCATCGCCCCGGCGTGCCAGGCATGCCGCACAGTGGGCACCGCAGGGCAACGGAAAGCCCCGGCAAGAGCTTCTGCAACATCGGATCCTGAGGCATCATAGGCATTGCCGCGCAACGCCCCCGTGTTGGCGGAACCGGAGAACCTGCATGGCGCAAATCGATATTCGGCGCAAACACCAACTCTCAATTGCCGAAGCGCGCAAGGCGGTCAACAAGCTGGCCAAGTCCATGGCCAAGGAATTCGATCTGGAATGCGACTGGGAAGGCAACACGCTGGCCTTTTCGCGCAGTGGCGTCGATGGCCACATCGCCCTCGAAAAAGGCGAGGTCCATGTGCACGCCAAGCTGGGTTTCGTCATGGGCATGATGAAGTCGATGATTGAAACCGAGATCAACCGCCACCTCGACGAGCAGATCAACTGATGCTCGTCATAAAGGCCGCGCACAAGCCCGTCCGCAGCTCGACCCGTTCGAAGATCGGCCTCGCCGTTGCCGGCGGCGGCCCGATCGGCGGGATCTTCGAGATCGGTGCCATGCGTGCCCTTGATGACGCCATCGAAGGCCTCGACATGAATGCGCTCGATGTCTATGTCGGCATCAGCTCGGGTGCCTATATCGCGGCCAGCCTGGCCAATCGCCTGACCACCACCGAACTTTGCCGCATCTTCGTCAGCAATGATTCCGACCAGTTCAAGTTCAGGGCCGAGGATTTCGTGCGGCCGGCAATCTGGGAATACCTGCGCCGTCTTTCCGGCGTGCCGCGCCTCCTGCTGAGCGGCCTTGCCGAGTTCGCCAGGCATCCCTTCGACCTTCGCGTCAGCGACAGCCTGATCAAGCTCGGCAGCATCCTGCCCACCGGCCTGTTCGACAACGAGGCGATCGAACGCTTCATGCGCAAGGCATTCACCGCGCATGGCCGCAGCAATGATTTCCGCGAACTGGGGCGCAAACTGGTCATCGTCGCCGTCGAACTGGACAGCGGCCAGGCAATCCGCTTCGGTACGCCCGGCTACGACGATGTGCCGATCTCGCGCGCGATCGAGGCCAGTTCCGCATTGCCCGGACTGTATCCACCGGTGCTCATCAATGGCCGCTATCACGTCGACGGCGCCTTGCGCCATACCGTGCACGCATCGGTGGCGATGGAAGCGGGTGCCGACCTGGTGCTTGCAATCAATCCGCTGGTCCCGATCGATACCGCCACGGCCAGTGCCCTCGGCAAGGGTTCGCCAAGCAGCCTGATCGAAGGCGGCCTGCCGGTCGTGCTGTCGCAGATGTTCCGCACCCTGCTGCAGTCGCGCATGCAGGCGAGCATTCCCAAGTACGAGCGCAAGTACAGCGGCTCGGATCTGCTCCTGATCGAGCCTGAAAACGACGACACGGACATGTTCTTCACCAACATCTTCAGCTTTGCCAATCGCCACGACCTCGCCGAACATGCCTATCAATCGACCTTGAACGACCTGCGCCGGCATCGCAAGGTGCTTGGCCCACTGCTGCAACGACATGGCCTGAGCTTGCGCGACAGCGTCCTTGACGACCCCGATCGCACCTTGCTGGCGGGCCTCGAACAAAAGCCGCCGCGGCGCTCGCAAGCCACTTCGCAACTGCACCGGGCACTGGAAGATCTTGATCGCGCGCTGGAACAGGAAAAGCCGGCACGCAAGCGGCGCGCGCCGGCACGCAGGAATGCCGTGCCGGTGCGCGGCAATACGTCATCAGCAAACTCGTGAGCGAATGTCATTCATCGATTACTTGCTCTATCGGCCACCGATAGAATGAGTCCTCATCCGGGCACGCCCGTGCCCAAACCATCGAAGGAATCCGAAATGTCCAAGCCCAAGCCGAAGCTGAAATCGAAGACCAACCCCGCTCCGAGCAAGCCGGCAGCTCGCGCCAGCGGAAAATCGATTGTCGAATCCGCGCAGCACATCTGGCTGGCCGGTCTGGGTGCCTTTGCCAAGGCCCAGGATGAAGGCACGCGCTTGTTCGAAGCGCTGGTACGCGAGGGTGTCTCGCTCGAGCAGAAGACCCGCAAGCTGACCGCTGGCAAGGCCGACGAAGCACGCGGCGCGGTCGAAGCAGCGGTCGGCCAAGTCAAGGAACGCAGCCAGGAAACCTGGGACAAGCTTGAAAAGGTCTTCGAGAACCGCGTCTCGCGGGCGTTGAACCATCTTGGCGTCCCCGGCAGCACCGAAGTGAAGGCGCTGACCCAGCGCGTCGAGGAACTCGCCCGCGAAGTGCACAAGCTCAATGCCAAACCTGCAGCCAAACCGGCCGCCCGCCCGACCTCGAGCAAGAGCGGCGCAACCCGCTCGGTGACACGGGTCAGGGACGAACTGGCCGACGTTGCCCGCGAGCTCGAATCCGCCCAGCTCAAGCAGGTCAGCAGCAAGGGCAGCGGCGTTGCCGCAAAAAAGAAGGCCGCGCCCGCGAAGAAGGCGGCGGCGAAAAAGAAACCCGCCGCCAGGTAATCGGCAAACTTCCTGCACCAGCCCCTCGTCACCCGCAGACGAGCGGTTATATGGCCAAGGATGGCCTGTATGCCGACAACGCAGGAGCAGTTGTCGGCGATGCCATGGATGGCCTGTATGCCGACAACGCAGGAGCCGGCGCAGGCAAATGCTGGCGCCAACTCCGAATCCGTTGGCGTGCCCGTGTCCTACCAGTGCACGCCACGCATCAAGGCGGCAAAGGCCACCTGTTCCGACGATGGGCCTTGCTGTTTTTCCTCACGCACGCCCTTGAGTCCTTTCGCCGCCGACGAATCGGGGAACAGGCGGAAGGCCGTGTTCATGACGATCTCGTAGGCTCGTGGTGACACGGAGTAGAAAAGCTGGGCGAATACTCCGGTACGCGTGGCAACCCGGACCGGGCGTTCGATGATCGCCCCGACAACCAGGTCCGCCGCCTCTTCCGGGCTCAGGGTCGGCACCGAATCGTACATCTTGGTCGGCGCGATCATCGGCGTCTTCACCAGGGGCATGTTTATCGTCGTGAAATTGATGCCCTGATCGGAGAACTCGGCCTGAGCACAACGCGAGAAGGCATCGAGCGCAGCCTTCGACGCCACATAGGCGGAAAAGCGCGGTGCATTGGTGAGTACGCCGATCGAGGAAATATTGATGATGTGGCCACGATGGCGTTCGGCCATTTTCGGCAGGAAACCCATGATCAGGCGCAGCGAGCCGAAGTAGTTGAGCTGCATGGTGCGCTCGAAGTCGTGGAAGCGGTCGTAACTCGATGCGATCGCCCGGCGAATCGAGCGTCCGGCGTTGTTGATCAGGACATCGACGGTACCATGCTCATCCAGGACCTGCTTGACGAAGCTGTCACACGAAGCCAGCTCGGCAAGATCGACCTTGTAGGTGTGGCAGGTGCCCCCGGCACTCTCGATTTCCAGCTTCGCGGCGGCCAGCTCATCTTCGCCGCGTGCGCAGATGACTACCTTGGCGCCGGCTGCCGCAACCTTGATCGCGACCGCCTTGCCGATCCCTGACGAGCCGCCGGTGATGACGACGACCTTGCGCCGGACCTTGCCCGACAAGGAGCGATCGACAAACAGGGCCGGATCCAGATGACGCTCCCAGTAGTCCCAGAGTCGCCAGGCGTACGTCTGCAGCTTGGGCAGCTTGATCTTCGAGCCGCGCAGGGCGCGATCGGTTTCCCGGGTATCGAAGCGGGTCGGATAATTGATGAAGCGCATGACCTCGGCCGGTATGCCGAAATCACGCAGGAACACGTTGACCATGCGTCGCACCGGCGGCAGGTTCGACAAGGCGTGGCGTACCGCACCGGGGATGAAGGCAAACATGCGCGCGTCCAGGCGCATGCTCATCTTCGGCGCATGTCCCGCTTCGGCGAAGATGTTGAGCACTTCGCCAATGCGTCGCGGTGCCGGGTCGGTCAGGTGGAAGCAATGACCATCCAGCTTGGGCTGATGCGCAATGTGATCCATGGCCGCGGCAACCCAGTCGACGGGAACCAGGTTAAGGCGCGCGCCCTCGATGCCGATGGTCGGCATCCACGGCGGCAGGACTTCGCGCAACTTCTTGATCAGGCCGAAGAAATAATAGGGCCCGTCGATCTTGTCCATTTCACCATTTTGCGAATTGCCGATGACGATGCCGGGTCGGTAGATGCGGAATGGGCGCTTGCACTCGGTGCGCACCAGGCCTTCGGACTCGTGCTTGGTACGGAAGTACGCATTGTCGAGCCCTTCCGCCTCGGCGAACATGTCCTCGCGAAACACGCCGGGATACAAGCCGGCGGCGGCAATCGAACTGGTGTGGTGGAAACATCCCGCCTTGATTGCCTCGGCGAGCTGCAGGGCATGGCGCGTGCCTTCGATGTTGGCGGCGACCTGGCTGCTCTCATCGGCGGCAAAATCATATAGCGCGGCAAGGTGGAAGAAGTGGGTGATCTTGCCGTCGAGGTTTTTCAGCACGGTTGGCGTCACGCCAAGACGCGTCTTGCCCAGATCGCCGGTAACGGCAATAAGGCGATCCTTGCCGGCACCGAGGCGCGCGCACAGGTCATTGAATTTCGGCAGGGACTCCTTGCGTACCAGGCAATAGATGCGGCCCTTGCGCAGCAGCAATTTCTCCAGCAGGTGTCGTCCGATGAATCCGGTCGCACCGGTCACGAAATATGTCATCTCCCCACTCCATTCCAGATTGAAAAATTCGCATTGATTCCGGCGCAGCCGACGCGCGCGGACGCCGCCTCGTGGACAGCATAGTCGGGCGACGATTTCCTTGCCACGCATGCGCAATCGCGTTGACCGGCTTCAGGGTGCATGATAGAAAGTTCGAGCGCAGGGGGCGCAACCAACCAGGTCGAAATCCCATGTCAAAGCTTCAAGCCAGCTTCGATAAAGCCGCCGAAGACATCAAGAAACTGGCCGAGCGGCCCGACAATGACACCCTGCTCAAGCTGTACGCCCTGTACAAGCAGGGTGCCGATGGTGACGTCTCCGGCCCGAAACCCGGTTTCTTCGATTTTGTCGGCACCGCCAAGTACGAAGCCTGGGCGAAGCTCAAGGGCACCTCGCAGAGCGAAGCACAGCAAAAGTACATCGATCTGGTCGCCAAGCTGAGCGCCTGAGCAGCGCTTCTTCGACTCGCAGGGACACCTCATGGCGCGTCAAACCCGCGAGCTCATCCTGGAAACCGCCTTGGCGATGTTCAACACCCAGGGCGAGCCGAACGTAACCACCAATCACATCGCTGACGAGCTCGGCATCAGTCCGGGCAACCTCTATTACCATTACCGCAACAAGGACGACATCATCGGCCAGCTGTTTGCGCGTTATGAACAGCGCATCGATGGTGCCCTGGTCGTGCCCGACGACCGCCTGCCGAATCTCGAGGATGTCTGGCTGCAGTTGCACCTCATCTTCGAATGCATGTGGGACTTCCGCTTCGTCTATCGGGATCTGGTCGACATCCTTTCACGCAATCGCAAGCTGCGTCTGCATTTCTCGCGGATCCTCAAGCGCGCCTCGGAAAATGCCGTCGGGGTCATGCGCGGACTTGCCGCCGCCGGGATCTTCCGGGCGAGTGCCGACGAGATCCGCGCCACGGCCGAGAACATCGTTCTGGTGGCGACGTTCTGGCTCAATTTCGATGCCGTGCGGCATGGCAAGAGTGAATCCGGCCAGCTGGATATCGGCCGCGGCATCCATCAGGTGATGATGCTGATTGCACCCTTCCTGCGCGACTCCGAACGTCTGCACCTGAATACGCTCGCCGGCGCCTATTTGCGCTGAGCGAAAATGAAAACGGCCGCCCGAGGCGGCCGTTCTCCCCCAAGCTGCTGCGGTGCGCTTATTTGGCTGCGCGCAACTGGCGTGAAAGCTTGTCGACGCGCGCGATCAGCGCATCCACATCGGCTTTCGAGGGAATTCCGGCGTAGGACATGACCCGACCGACTCCCAGTTCAAGCTTTGCTTCGGCCTCGTTGCGCAGCGCATCGAGGCGGATGCGGATCGGCTGCATGCGGCTGTCGAGGACGTTCTTCACTCCGGCTGAAACCTTGCGCGCCAGCTTCTCGCTGCGCACCTGGAAAGCCTTGCCTTCGCCGACCATGCTTTCGAACAGGATCGTGCCCTGCTTCTGTGCGATCGAGAACGCGCCAAGCCCGGCCAACCAGACCTTTTGCGCCGTGTCGACATTGGCCACATTGCCTGCCTTGACCTGCTTCATCACCTTGACCTGCTTGCTCACGTTGCGTCTCCTCAGTGGGAATCTTCGCCGGATGGGCGATGCTCGCATGATGCCCACGGGCACTTGAGCTTTCACACTACCAACGGCGGCGCGACTGATCGGGAATCGCTACTTTCCGGATTGCCAGTTTGGCCGGATCTGCCCGCTCTCCTGCTGGCGATCCCAGGCACGCAGTCCGTCGCGGATATGGGCAATGCCCTGGCGTCCGAGCGCGCCATGCTTTTCATCAAGCAGGTTCGCATCCAGCAGTTCGGCCAGGCGCTGGGCAGTCGGCAACATCGCGTCCCAGGCATCGAGTGCCGGCAGCGGACCCGGCAAGGCCATGAACAGGGTCAGGCCCTGGGTGTCGAGGGATTCAATACGGGCCATGTCGAAATTGCCGGGCTTGAGCATGTTGGCCATGCTGAAGACCGGTCCAGCGTCGGCCTTTCCGGCCAGCATGCGATGGAAAATTCCGCGATCACCAAACTCCAGGCCGGCCTTCTCTGCAGCCACGACCAGATCGGCACCGGCGATCATCGTGCCGTCCCGGGCGGTGACGAAAAGGGTCACGATGCGTTCAATCGGCAGATCCGGGCGCACTCCGACCAAGGGCCTCGACACGCGCCGGGCACGCTTTTTCGCCACGGGCTCGGCACGCTCATCGATGTCACCGCCCTCCATTCCGCCGAGCAGGTCGAATTGCTCGCCGGCCTGCGCGGAATCGCCCTCCACCTCGATGCCGGGATCGCCATCGAAAGTCGGCTCGACTCGCGTGCCTTGCGTGTTGCGAAACAGAGTCCTGCGCCCCTGGCCGGGCTTGCGCGGCCGGCCGAAGAAGTAGATCAGGGCGAGCACGATCATGCCGATGACGAAAATGATCACGCGCATTTCAGTCGCGCTCAATGCTTGCTGCTCCATGCGCTCTCCTCAGGCTGCTCCTGCCAGTTTAGCGGCTTCGGCGAGATCCACCTGTACCAGGCGCGAAACGCCTGGTTCGCGCATGGTGACGCCGCAAAGCTGGCTGGCTGCTTCCATCGTGGACTTGTTGTGGGTGACGAAGATGAACTGAACGTTCTGGCTCATCTCGGTCACCATTGCCGAAAAGCGCCCGACGTTGGCCTCGTCGAGCGGTGCATCGACCTCGTCAAGCAGGCAAAACGGTGCCGGGTTGAGGCGGAAGATCGCGAACACCAGGGCAACCGCGGTCATGGCTTTCTCGCCACCGGAAAGCAGGGAGATCGAGGTGACGCGCTTGCCGGGTGGACGCGCCATGATCGAGACACCGGTCGTCAACAGATCTTCGCCAGTCAGTTCGAGATAGGCCTGGCCGCCGCCAAACAGCCTCGGAAACAACTCCTGAACACCGGCATTGACCCGGTCGAAGGTGTCCTTGAAACGCTGGCGGGTCTCCCGGTCGATCTTGCGGATTGCCGCTTCGAGGGTCTCCAGGGCCGTGCCGAGATCGGTCAATTGCGCATCCAGGTAAACCTTGCGCTGCGACTGCTCCTCGTATTCCTGGATGGCCGCGAGGTTGACCGGCTCAAGGCGGTGGATCTTCTGCTCCAGCTCGTCGAGATCCTTCTGCCAGCGCTCGGCGTCGATGTCCTCCGGCAGCTCGGCAAGCAAGGCGTCGATGGCGAATCCGGCCTCGACAATCGCCGCTTCGAGGCTTTGCGCGTGCAGGCGGCGCTCCTGTTCGCTGAGGCGCAGGTTCGACAGGTGCTCTCGACGTTCGGTCAGGCTGTCGACAATCCGGTTGCGCTCGATTTCAAACGTGCGCATTTGCGCATCCTGCTCCTCCAGCGCCTTGCGCGCCTCGACCAGCTGCCGGTCGACCAGCAAGCGCTGGTTGAGGCAGAGCTGGCGTTCGGACTCCAGCTCGGCCAGCGGGTCTCCGCGCGATTCGAGCTGGCTGGCAATCTCGCCGCGCCGTGAATCAAGCTGGGCCAACTGCGCCAGCATTCGCTGCAGGGATTGTTCGAGCGAACCCAGGGCCGAGCGTTTCGACTCGACCGACAGTGCCGCCTGATGCTCGGTGTCGCGCGCCTCACGCGCATTCATGCGCGCTTCCTCCCGCGCCTCGAGCAATTGACGGCGTCCGGAATCCAGTTGCTGGCGCTGCTGCTCAAGCTCGCCCATGCGCTCTACCGCACCATCCAGGCGGCCCCGCGCCTCGCGAATCTGCGCGTGGTCCTCATCCAGCTTGGCGAGCAACTCGGCCAACTCCGCATCGACGCGCAGCAAGCGCTCCTGGGCGCTGTCGAGACGGCCGCGATGACTCTGCAACTGACCGGAAATCTCGGCCAGGCGGCGATGCCCGGCATGGGTCTCGCGCTGGGCATCGTCGCGCTCGCGCTCGGCATCGATGCGCGCGAGCCGCGAGTTCTCCAGCTCGCTCGCATGCTCGTCGATCTCGATGCCAAGCTGCTCGATGCGGCTCGACAATTCGGCGATTTCACGCTCGCGGGCGAGCACGCCAACCTGTGAGCCCTGGGCGCGCGCGATGCGTGCGAAATCCTTGCCGATCCATTCGCCGTCGGCGGTGATGATCGATTCACCCCAGGCCAGATCGCCGAGCAAGCTGCGCGCTTCGACCAGGGTATGAGCGGTACGAATGCGTGCGAGCAGGTGCAGCGCCGCAACCGGCCCGCGCACATGCGCAGCCAGGGTGCCGGCCGGGCCGCTGCCCTCGCCGGCGGCACTGGCCAGCAAGGTCAGATCGGTCTCGGCGAGCTGGGCGATTTCAGCCTGCAGATCCTCGGGCGCCTCGATGAGCACTGCATCGAGCCAACCCTGAAGCACGGTCTCGACGGCGCGCTCCCAGCCGTTGTCGACATCGAGGACTTCGCCAAGGCGACGCGTACCGCTGATGCCGAGACGATTGAGCCATGCGTCGACCCGGCCCGCATCATCGGCCAGCGCCGCATGCTGCAGGGCCTCAAGTGAAGCGAGACGACCCCGCGATTTCTCCATTTCACCACGCTTGCCGCTCAGTGCCGTCTGCAGGCCGCGTTCCGATTCGACGATCCCCTCAAAAGTCTGGCGGCGCTCGTCGAGCGTGGCGGACATGGCTTCAACTTTCTCGCGCAGCTGGTCCTGCTCGCCATCGAGCGTCTCCAGCATGCGGCCCAGCTCGGCAAGATCGGCCGCCTTCCTTTCAGCCTCGAGGGCCTCACGGCGGCGATCGGCTTCGACGCACTGGCGGTCAAGATAATCAAGGCGGGTGCGTTCGATCTCGGCGGCCTGTGCGGCTTCCGAACTCGATCGCGAATAGGCATCCCAGTGCTCCTGCCATTCGGCCAGGTTGGCCTCGGCGACCCGCAGCGCTTCGACGGCATTCTCGACCGCCTCATGCAAGGCCTCGCGTTGCGGCGCGGAGTCGCTCAAGGTCAGCCGCAGAGATTCGACCTGGGCGGTATCGGTGGCGATATGCTCGGCCAGTTCGTGGTGCGCGCGCTCGGTTTCCAGGCGCGCGCGTTCGAGCTGCTCGGCCAGCGCGCGGCTGTGCTCGATCTGCTGTTCGACCCTGGCAATCTCGGCGCCGACCTTGTAGACCTCGCCCTGCACCGAGTTCAGATGCTCGCTGGCCGTGGTGTGCGCCTCGCGGCCGGTTTCGATCTGCGCCTCGCGCTGGCGTTGCTCGGCCAGTTGTTGCTCGATGGCCAGCTCGGCCTGGCGCAGCGTGCCGGATTGCGAATCGAGATCCGCGCGCGCCTCGCGCAGGGTGACTGCCTTGAGTTCGGCTTCCTTGCGTTTGTGCTGCGCCTGGTACTCCTGCCAGCGTTCGGCTGCCCGCGCCTGCCGCTTGAGGTGTTCGAGCTGCTTGTCGACCTCGTCGCGCACATCGGTGACGCGATCGAGGTTTTCCCGCGTCGCCTTGATCCGGCTCTCGGTTTCCTTGCGCCGCTCCTTGTAGCGGGAGATGCCGGCGGCTTCCTCCAGATGCACACGCAGTTGCTCGGGATCGGATTCGATGATCTGGCTGATCATGCCCTGTTCGATGATCGAATAACTGCGCGGGCCGAGGCCGGTGCCGAGGAACAGGTCGGTGATGTCGCGACGCCGGCAGCGCGTGCCGTTCAGGAAATATTGCGACTGCCCGTCACGGCTGACCAGGCGCTTGACCGAGATCTCGTTGTAGTGCGCGTATTCACCGGTGACCGTGCCATCGGAATTGTCGAAGACCAGTTCGACGACGGCCTGGCTTACCGGCTTGCGTGCACTCGATCCGGAGAAGATGACGTCGGTAAGCGAATCGCCGCGCAGGCGGCTTGCCGCGCTCTCGCCCATGACCCAGCGGATGGCATCGATGATGTTCGACTTGCCGCAGCCGTTCGGCCCGACCACGGCGGACATGTTGGTCGGCAGATGCAGGGTGGTCGGGTCGACAAAAGACTTGAACCCGGACAGTTTGATGGTAGTCAATCGCATGCAGCATTCGTCCCTGGTGGATCAATTCGCGGGCTTTTCAGCGGGCTTGGCATCGGCGGGTTTCGCCGCTGCCTCGACGACTGCTGCAGCAGGCGTTTCGGCAACCACGGTTGCGCTGTCGCGCAGCTTTTTCAGGCGCTGCTGGCTCAACTGGTTCAATACGGTTTCGCGGATGCTGTCCTTGAGCTGCTCGAACGTGGGCGGCACGAACGGCGAAATCGCGCCGACATTGAGGACATGCCAACCGTATTCGGTATGCACCGGCACCTTGCTCGTCTCGCCGGACTTGAGCGCAGCCAGGGCTGTGGCCAGCGCCGGCGGCAACTGGTTGAGTCGAACCCGCTGGTAGGCGCGCGCCTGCAGGGCTTGCGTGCGCCAACGCTCGAAGACCTGGGCAAAGGGCTGGCTCATCGCCTCGCCTGCCGCTTTCAGTGCATCGTCTTCGCTGGCGAACAGGAGCTGTCTGAAATCGTATTCGGAGCGCCCGGCCTTGGCGATCTGCTGGCGGTACTCGGTCTGCAGGACGCTGTCATCGACTTGCGTGGTGCTGCGGAACCTGCTCATCGTGGCATTGGCATTCCCTTGCAAGCGGTTCAACTCCACTTGCGCGGCAAACTGCGGATCCTTGGCGTAGTCCTCGGCCCGCGATACCTGATCTAGCAGGATGTAATCCGTCAACTCGCTGATCGCCGCCGCGCGCTGCTCCGCGATGGCCAGATCGAGCTTTCGTTCGCGCGCCAGAGCGTCGAGCAATACCTGCGGCACGCGCTCGCCGTTGACAGTCTCGGCAATCGGCAGGCTCGATGGCAAGGCCGCGTTGCGCTCTCCGCCCGAACAGGCAGCGAGGATCGTGGCCACGGCCAGGAAGAAGGCGGGAAATCGAATCGGATGGCGTGCAATCATTGGCTTTCCAGGGGCGTGCGGGCATCGATCGCCAACGCGTGAATGTCGGTTTGCATGAGATCGCCAAGCGCGGCATAGACCGCACGATGGCGTGCCAGCGGTGAAAGTCCGTCGAAAACCGGACTGATGATACGGATGCTGAAATGACCCCGGCCATCGCGGGCTCCGGCATGGCCGGCATGACGATGGCTGTCGTCGTTGATCTGCAACTCGCTCGGCTGCAGGCCGTCTTCCAGACGCGAGCGGATCGCCGCAACCCGGTCGATCACGGCAGAACCTTGCGCAGAGGCCTGATTTCGACTTCACGGTAGACGCCCGCTGCCAGGTACGGATCGGCATCCGCCCACAGCCGTGCCGCCGCGATATCGTCGAACTCGGCGACGATCAGGCTGCCGGTATATCCGGCCGGCCCCGGATCCTCGCTGTCGATCGTCGGGAAAGGTCCGGCAAGGAACAACTTTCCGCGCTCGTGCAGTTCGTGCAGCCGGGCCAGGTGGGCGGCACGATTGGTGCTGCGCAGCCCTGCGGTTCCCGGATTGTCGTGACCGGTGATTGCGTACCACATGAAATCGTAATCCGATAAGGGTCGACTATGTTAGCCGATGCGAAGTGCCAGCGAAGCGCCTGTTGCGCCTGCCACGACAACGAACTGGCGCAACGGAATTACTGGACTTCCGCCCTCGATTGGGCTTAGTCTTGCGCCCGAACCCTTGGTTTGCGATTGTCCGCCCGTCAATTGACGGTCGAATACTGTTGCACGACCGGACCCCTGTCCTGGCGTCACATCCGGAACGGTGGAAGCGGGGTGAAAGCGCAGGCAGTACACAGCAAGTCGTCGAATCGTTGCGCGGGCACGGAATCTTCTGCCCGTTCTGCACTGCGCGATTCCGCTTGTCGCCGGACCAACCGGCATTGATGTTTCGACAGTAGTTTCATTGACGGCATCGGATCGGTCCATCGATTCGTGTCATTCGTCATTCGCATGGTTGCGGTGTTCCGTCACCAGCCACGCGCGAGCGGTCAGCCCGTATCGACCGATTGAATCCTTGCCAAGCGAGATCTGCGCATGACCCACGCCGTGAGGCGTCGGGCAACCGGATCGGATATGAACAGCCCGACAGCCGAACCCCAAATCCAGCAAGACGAATCCGCCCCGGCCTTCCCGCCGATTCCGCAGCAGCAGGAAATGCCGCTGGCGATCGTGCGTGGCGAGCCGGTGCTGCAGATGCCGCAGGATCTCTACATCCCGCCGGATGCCCTGGAAGTCATCCTCGATGCATTCGAGGGGCCACTGGACCTGCTGCTCTACCTGATCCGCCGGCAGAATCTGGACATCCTCGATATCCCGGTTGCCGAAATCACCCGCCAATATGTCGACTACATCGATCTGATGCAGGAATTGCGGCTTGAGCTCGCTGCCGAATACCTGGTGATGGCCGCCATCCTCGCCGAGATCAAGTCACGCCTGCTGCTGCCACGCCCCCCCGATGCCGAAAACATCGAAGATGATCCACGCGCGGAGCTGATTCGCCGCCTGCAGGAATACGAACGCTTCAAGAAGGCCGCGGCGGATATCGACGAATTGCCGCGACTGGAGCGCGACAGTGCCGTTGCCTCGGCCTATGTCCCGGATCGCAACATCATCCGCCTGCCGCCGCCGGTCGACCTGCGCGAATTGCTGCTGGCGCTCAAGGATGTACTCAACCGCGCCGACCTGTTCACCCATCACGCCATCCAGCGTGAGGCGCTGTCGGTACGCAACCGCATGAGCGACGTGCTGAAGGCGCTCGAGAATGGCGAGTTTCATCGCTTTGAAACCCTGTTTGACATCAGCGAGGGACGCCACGGAATCATCGTGACCTTCCTCGCCATCCTGGAGCTGGCCAAGGAACACCTCGTGGAGATATCCCAGGGTGAAGCGCTGGCACCGATCTACCTGAAATCGCTGGCCATCGCCGATTGAACGCCCTGCACATGATTGAATTCGAACTCCTCAAACGTATCGTCGAGGCCTCCCTGCTGGCCGCCGGCAACCCGCTGACGACCACGCAGTTGCTCGCCCTGTTTGGCGAAAACGAAGCAACCAGCCATGACGACATCGCTCGCGCGATCGAATCCCTGCAAGCCGATTGCGAAACGCGCGGCATCGAGCTGATCGAGGTTGCCTCGGGATTCCGCTACCAGGTGCGCCGCGACGTGCATGCCTGGGTTGCGCGACTGTGGACCGAGCGGCCGAGCCGCTATTCCCGCGCCCTGCTCGAGACCCTCGCCTTGATCGCCTATCGCCAGCCGATCACGCGCGGCGAAATCGAGCAGATCCGCGGCGTTGCGGTTTCCACGCACATCATCAAGACCCTCGAGGAACGCGAATGGATCCGCGTGGTCGGGCACCGCGACGTGCCAGGCAAGCCAAGCCTGTTCGGCACCACGCGTGGTTTCCTCGATTACTTCAACCTGAAGTCCCTGGACGAGCTCCCCTCGCTCGGCGAGATCCGCGATATCGATGATCTCGATCCGCAACTGGCCCTGGGTCCGCCTGCCGACGAACCGCTTGCCTTCGTCGTCGACAACGACGCGCAGGCGCTGGCCGAAGCGGCCACGCAACTCGTCAACAATGAAGACCCGGAAGACGATGTCATCTCCGGCGACACCGATCCGCAACCCGCCGAGCTGGCCGAAACAATCAGTTCGTCACCGATCCTGTCCGCGTCCGCAACCGACGCCGACACCACGGAGCAAGATGCATGACCTCCCCTGTACGCAATGTACTTTCCCTGAAACGCTCGGCCCCCGAAGAAATCGCCGGCACACTTGAAGAACGCCTGCACAAGGTCCTCGCCACCGCCGGGCTTGGTTCGCGGCGCATGCTCGAAGGCCGTATCGAAGCGGGGGAAGTGCTGGTCAACGGCAGCGCCGCCGGGCTTGGCTCCAGCGTGCATGCCGGCGATCGCGTCGAACTCGATGGCAAGCGCTTCGTCGTCATCAGCGACAATACCGAGCATGCCCAGGTCATCGTCTACAACAAGCCGGAAGGTGTGGTGACCACGCGTGAAGATCCGGATGGGCGCCCGACCGTGTTCGAGCACTTGCCGCGTCTCAAGGGCGCACGCTGGATCGCCGTCGGTCGCCTCGACATCAACACCACCGGGCTGCTCCTGCTGACCACGGATGGCGGCTTGGCAAATGCCCTGATGCATCCCAGTTCCGAGCTGGAGCGCGAATACATCTGCCGCGTGCATGGCGAGGTTCCCGACGAAGTCATCGAGCGCCTGCGCAGTGGCGTGGAACTCGAAGACGGCCCGGCACATTTCGACGAGATTGGCGTGATCAGTCGTGGCGGCAGCCATTCCTGGTTCCGCGTGGTCATCCGAGAGGGGCGCAATCGCGAAGTCCGGCGCATGTGGGAAGCCGTCGGCCTGATGGTCAGCCGCCTCAAGCGCGTGCGCTACGCCAACATCGAACTGCCACGGCTGCTCAAGCGCGAAAAGAGTGTCGAACTGGCCGCGGATCAGGTCAAGGTGCTGCGCGAACTCTGTGGCGCGGCCGAACCCGAAGCACGCCTGACGCTGGCACCGGTAATTGGTCAGCGCCGCAGCACGACGACCGAATTCCGCCCGGATCCAAAAACCCAGCAAGCCTGGACCAGCACACGCACTGAAGAAGCACGCGAATTCAGCCAGTTCGATCGTATCCGTGATGATGGGTGGCGCGCGCCGACGGCGAACAAGGGCAAGCGCTCGCGTGGTGGTGGCGGGCCGCGGCCTTCGCGGCCGCGCGGCAAACCCGCTTCGACTGCAGGTTCGCAATACGTCGACCCCGGCCTCAATCCGGCTGTGCTGCGTGCCTGGTTCCCCGATTCACCGCAACCCGGTAGCCGCAATCGCAAGCCCGGCGGACGCCGTCAAGGCCAAGGCCAGGGCGGGAATTTCCTCAACCCCAATGCCAATGGAAACGTCGCGCAGGGCAATCGCGCGCCGAGAAACGAGAACTTCGACGGCAACCGTCCGCCGCGTGGCAATCCGCAACGCGGCGGCCCGGCTGGCCAAGGTGCCCAGGGTAATCGTCCGCCACGCGGCAATGCGCGACAGGACGATGTGTCCGGCAATCGCGCAGCGCGCGGCAATCCGCAATATGACGATGCGCGGGGGAATCGCGCCCAGCCCGCCGACGGCAATGTCTGGGGCAACCGTGGCAAGCAACCAGGTGCGGGAGGCGCGCGGGCGAACCCGCCACGCGGCGGCAATCGCGCACCAGGCAGGCCGCATGGCGGCCAGGGACGCCGACCGGAATCGGCGGGCAACGGTCCGCGAGGCAAGGGTCCCCGCGGCGGCGGCAATCGTCGCGATTCCTGATCCGCGGATCGCGCAACCCCGGGGCGGTCGACCGCTTCGGCGCTCCGTTGCGGTTCAAGGCGTGCAACTCGAGGCGTGCAACGCAAAGCGGCGGAACCGAGGTTCCGCCGCTTTGTCCCGATCCCGCTGAACTTCCGCAATCAGTCGAGTTTCAGGCCCTTCTTGTTGCTTTCGCGACGCTTGTGTTCCTTGGCCGCGTAATCCGCTTCGCAGCCGTTCTTCTCGACCATGACGCAGCTGAGATAGTCGGTGACTTCGACCAGGACAGCACGGATGGCCTTGCCGGCCGGCGTGTTCTTTTCATTGGCCAGCGATCCACCGAAGCCGCCGCGGAATACGCCAACACTGACGCCGCCACCCGAGGTGCGACCCTCGACCGTGCGCGAGAAATCGACTTCACCGGTCGTTGCATTGACCACGCGCACATCCACGGCGATATAGGCTTCGCTTTTCTTGCCACCCAGCGAAATGCCCTTGAAGCTGATGCCGCCACCGGTGCTGGCCGTGTTTTCCTCGTAGGAGGTCACCGTGCCCATGACCAGATAGTCGGCACCGGTCAACTTGCCAATGCTGGCACCGGTTCCGGAGCGGACCCGACCGGACGCGGCCAGATTCTGTTCCTCGAGGACACTTTCGAGCTTTGCGCGCTCGACAACGCGAAAGCTGCCGGTACTCGACAGCTCGTTGGACAACATGCCGGAAAGCTCCCAGCCCACGCCACCGCGCCACCAGCCGGCACCCGATTCATTCTTGAATTCGGCAACGCCGACCGACGGCTTGCCACCCTGGGCGAGCGCCGCATCGACAAATCCCATTCCGGCAAGAGCCAGCGTGGCCATGACGACAAATTTCTTCATTTTCCTCTCCCGTTGACTTGCGAATCCAGGCGTTCACCCATCCGGCATTCCCGCCGCTCCGGCCAAACTCCCATACCTTTCCTCATGGTGGCCGCCCCTGCTTGGGTATCGGCAATCCACGATCGGCGCACATTCTAGCAGCGGTAACCGGGCAAATTGATGCATGGGTGGCGGCGGCACCTGCAGGACACTTCACGGGCCAAGCGTGATCCAGCACGCATTCTTCGCCGGATCCACGGCGGGCCGCTGCAATAACACGATGGCAACACCGGATTAACCGGGTGGACACACTGAATTCGTAAGCTCTGCGGCAATCCCCGATTGGTCCCCATCACCATGCAGAGCCGCCGCCATACCGAAGCAAACATCCTCGGCTACCGACTCGATCGCGTCGAGTCGCAGCCTGCCGAGGCGATCCGCTACGAAGTCACCAGCCCCGACAATGGCATCGTCCTCGCGCATTTTCCCGACCGCCCGTCGGCCGAGCGATTCATCGTCATGCGCGAACTGCGCCAGATCAGCACGCGGCCCCGCAACCCGGCATTCTGAGGCGGTCGCGGGCAGCTTGCCAAACCGCCGAGGTTGCGTTCAAAGTCGCCCTCCGATCCAAAGGAGAATGCCGTGGGCGACGTCACCATCCTGCACAATCCGCGTTGCACCAAATCCTGCGCAACGCTGGCCCTGCTCGGCGATCACGGCATCGAACCACGCATCGTCGATTACCTGGCCGATCCACCGAACAGCAAGGAGTTGACGAAGATCCTCGGCATGCTCGGCATTGGCGCGCGTGCGCTGTTGCGCACCGACGAGCCCGAATACCGGACGCTCGGCCTCGACGATGAAGGTCTCTCCGAGGACGAACTTGTCGCCGCCATGTGCAGGCACCCACGCCTGATCCAACGCCCGATTGTCGTGGCCAATGGCAAGGCCGCCATCGGACGGCCGCCGGAAGCGGTCCTGGACATCCTCTGATGGACAAGTTCCAGGGCATGCAACTGTTTGCCCGGGTTGTCGAAGCCGGCAGTTTCACCGCGGCCGCCGAAGCGCTCGGGATCTCGCGAGCGCTGGCCAGCAAGCTGATCCAGACCCTTGAGGAAAGTCTCGGTGTTCGCCTGCTCAACCGCACGACGCGCCGGGTCAGCCTCACCGATGCCGGGCGCAACTACTATCAACGAGTCAGCGAGATCCTCGCGCAGCTCGCCGAGGCCGAAGCCGAGGCGGCTGAACTGCAGGTCGAGCCACGCGGAAGAATGCGCCTCAGCGCACCGATCTCCTTTTCGACACGGCATCTTGCACCGGCCCTGTCCGAATTCCAGCGCCGCTATCCGCGCGTCGAACTCGAAGTGGAATTGAGCGATCGACTCGTCGACCTGGTCGATGAAGGCTTCGACCTGGCCATCCGCATCGGCAAGCTTGCCGATTCCTCCCTTGTCGCTCGCCGCATCGCCTCGGCTTGCCTGGTCATGGTTGCCGCTCCCGGCTACCTCGAACGCGCGGGGGTTCCCAAACAGCCAGCGGACCTGGGCAAGCACAACTTCATGGTCTACACGCTGGCAACACGCCGCGACGAGGTTGCGCTGGAACGCGATGGCACGACGGAAACCACACGGGTGCACGGCAACCTGCGTGTCGACAATGGCGATTACATTGCCGCTGCCGCGCTCGCCGGACACGGCATCAGCGTGCTGCCCACCTTCATCGTCGGCGAACACCTGCAACGCGGCGAACTGGTGCGCGTCCTGGAAGAGTGGACCATTCCGTCACTCGGGATCCATGCCGTCTACGCGCAGACCCGTTCCTTGCCGGCGAAGACCCGCGTCCTCATCGACTTTCTGGTCGAACGTTTCGGTCCGCAACCCTACTGGGATTGCCTTGGCCCGCAAACTGCCGCGCTGGATGCTGCCCGGGAATCAGCGATGGTGTAGTCGTCGGCGTCCATCCAGGCCGGAAAACGCTCGCGATGCAGGGCCAGCGATGCCGGATCGAGCGTGCTGGTGACGACCTGTTCCTGGGCACCCAACTCGACCAGCGGCTGACCCAGAAAATCAAGAATGGCGCTGTCACCCGCGTACGCTATGTTGTTGCCATCCGTGCCAACCCGGTTTACGCCAAGGCAGTAGCTCAGATTCTCGATGGCACGTGCACGCAGCAGGTTGGACCACGCATACCGCCGTGCTGCCGGCCAGTTCGCCACAAAGAGTGCAAGATCGTAGTCGAAGCGCCCGGCCGCACGGTCATAGCGGTTGCGCGACCAGACCGGAAAGCGCAAGTCGTAGCAAACCAGCGGGCAAATGCGCCAGCCCTTGAGTTCGACGATCAGGCGTCTGCTGCCGGCGGCGTAACGCAGGTGCTCGTCAGCCATGCGAAACAGATGCCGCTTGTCGTAGACCTCATGGCTGCCGTCCGGTTTCGCCCAGATCAACCGGTTCAGGCATTTCTCGCCATCCCGGATGATCAGGCTGCCGGTGACCACGGCACCGAGTTCGACCGCGAGCGCGCCAAACCAGCGCACACCCTCGCCATCCATGCCTTCGGCATTGCCGAGAAGTTCATTGGTGAAACCGCTGAGGAAGGTTTCCGGCAGCACGATCAGATCGCTCTGCCCGCTCAGGCTGCGCACGAGTTCGCCATAATACGCGCGATTCGCCGCCGCATCGTGCCAGCGCGTGTTGCCCTGAACCAGTGATACGCGCAGCGGTGTCTTTGCCATCGTGTTCATCTCAAAGCATGCCCAGGCGATGCGCGCCGGCGCGCAGAACTTCATCCGACTTGGCGAAGCAGAAGCGGATCAGGCGCATATCGGGCGGCGCGGATTCGTAAAACGCTGAAATCGGAATGGCGGCAACGCCGGCATGCGCAACCAGCCATTCGCAGAAGCTGAAATCGTCCTTGTCGCTCAACGCCGAATAGTCGACCAACTGGAAGTAGGCTCCGGCCACCGGCAGCAGGCGGAACTTCGTCGGTGCCAGCAATTCGCGAAAGAAATCGCGGCGCGCCTGGTAGAAGGCCGGCAATTGCAGATAGTGTTCCGGCATCTTTTCAAGAATCTCGGCCAGGGCAACCTGGGCGGGCGTGAACGTGCAGAACGTCAGGTACTGGTGAACCTTGCGGAACTCGATGCTGAGGTTCCGCGGCGCCACACAGTAACCGACCTTCCAGCCCGTGCAGTGATAGGTCTTGCCGAACGAACTGACGACAAAACTGCGCATGGCCAGTTCCGCATGGCGCAGCACGCTTTGATGCGAGGCGCCGTCAAACACGATGTGCTCGTAGACCTCGTCTGAAAGCACGACGATTTCGGTATCCCGAGTGATTTCCGCCAGCGTATCCAGATCCGCTGCGGCAAACACGGCACCGGATGGATTGTGCGGCGAGTTGACGATGATCATGCGCGTGCGTGGCGTGATCGCATCGCGCACCCGTTGCCAGTCCACCGAAAAATCGACGGCGTTCAATGAGACATGCACGGCAATGCCGCCATTCAGTTCGATCGCCGGTTCGTAGCTGTCATAGCAGGGATCGAGCACGATGACCTCATCACCTGCCCTGACCACGGCCGCGATCGCCGCGAACAAGGCTTCGGTCGCCCCCGACGTCACCGTGACTTCGTTATCCGCATCGACGCGACAGTTGTACAAGGCTTCCGATTTGCGCGCGATCTGCTGGCGCAACGCTGGCCAGCCAGTGGCGGGCGCGTACTGGTTCCTGCCTGCGTTCATCGCCTCGGTCAGCGCATCGCGCAGCGCCTGCGGACCGTCGAAATCGGGAAAGCCCTGGCCCAGATTGACCGCATTGTGGCTCGCAGCCAATTGACTCATGACCGTGAAGATCGTCGTTCCGACCTTGGGCAGCTTGGTTTCGATCTGCATGGTGCCTTTCGTTTGGACGGCCAAAAAAGCCGGGCTCGCGATGGTAGCACGCAGCTATGCGCCGGATAGGCCAGTGGCACGGCGCAAGACCGTAGCCGAGGAATCGACCGAAACTGCCCGACTCATGCAGAATCGACTGCGAAAGTGACATGACTCGAATAGCGGATCGCCAATGACATCGGCCAACATTCTTCTATCCGACCGCATCGTCGGCGGCCTGCTCGGCCTTCTGATTGGCGATGCCGTCGGCGTGCCCTATGAATTCCACAAGGCCGGGAATCTTCCGCCCGCCGATGAAATCGACATGATTCCTCCACCCGGCTTTCCACGCTCGCATTCGGACATTTTACCGGGCACCTGGTCAGACGATGGCGCGCAAGCACTTTGTCTGCTGGCATCGCTGCTCGCTTGCCAAGGGCTCGATCTGCACGATTTTTCCCGACGCCTGCTCGAATGGGCCGACCGTGGTTACTGCGCGGTCGACGGAATCGTGTTTGATATCGGTCTCCAGACTTCGCGCGCATTGAACGCGCTGCGCTCGGGTTCGCCAGCGCAAAGCAGCGGCCCGGCTGATGAACGGGAAAACGGAAATGGCTCGCTGATGCGCGTGCTGCCACTGGCGCTCTGGCATCGAGGCGATGATGAGGAACTGATCTGGCTTGGCGCACGCCAGTCATTGCCGACCCATGGCCATTCGCGTTCACGGATTGCCTGCGCGATGTACTGTCTGTGGGCTCGTTATGAGCTCGAAGGCATCGAAGATAGCTGGCAAACGGCGTCAACGAGCTTGCGGAAACTTGGCCCAATCGGAGGTCTCGACAAGCGCGAAATCGAACTGGTGCTGACACCCCCGGCACAGACGCACGGCTCCGGCTATGTCGTCGATTCTTTATGGTCGGCACGTATCGCGGTGGACGAATCGATCGATTATGCCGCCACGATCCGGCGCGCCATCAGTTTCGGAAACGATACCGACACGACTGCGGCCATTGCCGGAGGCATCGCCGGCATCCGCCATGGCGCGTCCGCCATTCCGCCAATATGGCAGAAAGGACTTCGTGGCCGAGAACTGCTCGATCCATTGCTGCGTGCATTGATCAACGCACGGTAATCGATGGATCTGTCGATCAATCGAACAAGCGCGGCAATGTCACCGCTGCGTCAAAACACATGCATACATCCATCAACGGCAACAGTTCGGCGGACACGCCCGCGCCGGTCAGCACGACGATGCGCTTTGCGTCACCGACAAGATTTCCTGCGGCTTCGAAAACCAGCCCCCAAAGCTCGCCCTCTCCATGAAATCCGTTCAGGCTGAGCCTGTCGAAGCCCGGTTGGAATGGCCCTTCGGCAAGCACGTCAGACGACCGGATAGAGGATTTCCCCGAAGTCCACGTCCGGCTGATCGAGCATGAGTTCCACGAACACGGGTACGACTGCGGACATGATGTTCGCGCCGTCCTTCACCTGCGCACGGTTGGCGCGGCTGTTCCAGGTCGCACCACCGTGCACGAGCTGGTTGCGCAGCACGTAGAGCCGATCGAACACGATGCCGAGCACGACATCGACGCGACCATCGAGCACCGCCCGCGTCGCGGCCTTGCCGCTGGCCTGGAATTGCTCTTCCCAATGCCCGCTCGAATCGTGATCGCGCAACGCGCGCCAGAATGGTTCGAACACGTACTTGTTCGCGACCAGCGTGCGCACCGGCCCGCTGAACTGCGTGAGCATCAGCGATGCCAGCCGCTTCTCCGCATCGACCGCCACGAGTTGCGCAAAGAACATGCGCACCTGCTCGCGCGAACTGTCCTCGAAACCAAATGCCCTCGCATACGCGGCATTGAACGCAATCCACAAAAACACGAACCGCGCATCGGGATCACCCTCCTCCTGCTGCGCACGCGCCAGCCAACTGATCGCGCGGTGGATGCGCACACGCATCGGTTCGGGGATGGCCTCTCCGCGCACGGCGAGCTTTGCCTTGAGATACGTTGCGGCCATGGTCATCCAGAAAGCGAAATCATTCGGGCTTGCCGTTCATGGCAGTCACGTTACCGAAAAGTTCGTTGCCGCTGGTAACCCGGAAAAAGGCTGAATCGCCAACAGCGCGGAATCCGAGACGATTCTCATACCTGCTAGGCTGGTCGCATAGGCATCACGCCGGTAAGCGGAAGCCAGCCGACATGGTGGGTGGTACCGCCATGCCGGTCTTGGCTATTGCCCGAAACGCATCAGGCCGTCGGTGTGCCGAGCAGGATGCGGTTGAGGCGCCGGACAAACGCCGCCGGGTCATCGAGTTGGGCGCCTTCGGCGACCTGGGCTTGTTCGAGCAGCAACAGGGCGAGGTCCTTGGAGCGCTCGGGGTCGGCTTCGGCTTCAAAGCGCTTGAGCAGGGCGTGGGCCGGGTTGATTTCCAGAACCGGCGCGGAATCGGGCATTTCGTGGCCGGATTGCTTGAGCACGCGGCGCAGATGCAGGGCCATGTCGTATTCGTCGAGCACCAGGCACGAGGGCGATTCGGTCAAACGCCGGCTGACCTTGACGTCACTGACGCGCTCGCCGAGCAATTCCTTGAGCTTGGCGACGACGCCGGAAGCGGCTTCCTCGCTGGCCTTGTGGGCTTCCGCATCGGCCGCATCGAGTTCGATCTCGCCCTTGCCAACGTGGCGCAGTTTCTTGCCTGCGTATTCGGTGAGATAGCCGGCCATCCATTCGTCGATGCGATCGGACATCAACAGCACTTCGACGCCCTTGGCGCGCAGCGACTCCAGTTGTGGACTGCCCTTGGCCGCCGCATGCGAATCGGCGGTGATGTACCAGATGACGTCCTGGCCAACCTGCATGCGGCCAATGTAATCGTCCAGCGAAACGCTCGGCGCCGTACCTTCGGAATGCGTCGAGGCAAAGCGCAGCAACTTGGCGATGCGCTCGCGGTTGCCGGCATCCTCGGCAATGCCTTCCTTGAGCACGCCACCAAAGGCATTCCAGAACGTCGCGTACTTGTCGGCTTCGTCCTTGGCCAGCTTGTCGAGCAGGTCGAGCACGCGCTTGGTGCAGGCGCCCTTGATGCGCTCGACCTGACGGTTCTGTTGCAGGATCTCGCGGCTGACGTTGAGCGGCAGGTCATCGGAATCGACCACGCCGCGCACGAAACGCAGATAGGCCGGCAACAACTGCTCGCTGGCATCCATGATGAAGACGCGGCGGATATACAGCTTGAGTCCCTTGCGCTCCTCGCGGCCATTCATGAAATCGAACGGCGCCTTGGCCGGCACGAACAGCAGCGAGGTGAAATTCTGGTTGCCTTCGACGCGGTTGTGCGTCCATGCCAGCGCGTCGCTGAAATCATGGCTCAGCGATTTGTAGAAATTCTGATAGTCCGTATCCGCAAGCTCGTTCTTCGGACGCGTCCAGAGCGCCGATGCGGAGTTGACCACTTCCCATTCATCGCCGGGCTTGCCATCAACTTCCTTGGGCATGCGAATCGGGAAGCCGATGTGCTCGGAGTAGCGTGAAACCAGACTGCGAACTTTCCATGCCTCAAGAAATTCGCTTTCGTCCTCCTTCAAGTGCAGGACGACGGTGGTTCCACGTCGCGCGACATCAAGCGTATCGAGGGTGTATTCGCCCTTGCCGTCGCTTTCCCAGCGAACACCTTCGGCGGCATCGCTGCCGGCACGCCGACTGACCACCGTGACCTTGTCCGCAACCACGAAGGCCGAATAGAAACCCACGCCGAACTGACCGATCAGGCGACTGTCCGCCTTGCTTTCAGCGGCAAGCGATTCAAGATAGCGGCGCGTGCCCGAGCTGGCGATGGTGCCGAGATTGGCGATGAGTTCATCTCGACTCATGCCGATGCCGTTGTCGTGCACGCTCAGCGTGCGTGCTTCCTTGTCGATCGAGATATCGATGCGCAATTCGGAGTCATCCGAGAGCCATTGCGGCTGTGCAATCGATTCGAAGCGGAGCTTGTCGCAGGCGTCGGAGGCATTCGAGACGAGTTCGCGAAGGAAGATTTCCTTGTGCGAATAAAGCGAATGCGTGACCAGGTGCAGAACCTGGGCCACTTCGGCTTCGAATTTGCGGGTTTCGGTGGTAGCGGTGATCATGGGCAGCAGCCTTTCAATCAGTTTGAGCTGCCTGACTGTTGGGGGCCGCGGTGCCCGATTTCAACCACCGAAGGCGGTGGCATCGCCTGCAACTGCTCGGCAACTGCTCCTGCGTTGCTCTCGGCCCTTGTTCCCGACAGGGCTCTACCGCCTCCATCCTTGGAGGCGTACCTCCTGCATCCATGCAGTCGTCCTGCGTTGCCGGCATACAGGCCATCCATGGCATCGCCGGCAACTGCTCCTGCGTTGCCGGCATACAGGCCATCCATGGCATCGCCGGCAACTGCTCCTGCGTTGCCGGCATACAGGCCATCCATGGCCATAACAATACGGCCGCCTTGCGGCGGCCGTATTGCGACGAGGAGCACAGACGCGACTCAATGCTCCAAGACGGATTTTCTGCAGCGCTTATTCCTGCGCGGCGATCGGCGTGCCAAGGTCTTCCTTGATGCGCGCCTTCTTGCCCTGCAAGCCACGCAGGTAATAGAGCTTGGCTCCGCGCACGGAACCACGGCGCTTGACCACGACCGACTCGATGACCTGGCTGTGTGCCTGGAACACACGCTCGACGCCGGTACCGTGCGACATCTTGCGTACGGTGAATGCGGAACTGAGGCCGGCATTCTTCTTGGCAATGACCACGCCTTCATAAGCCTGCACGCGCTCGCGATTGCCTTCCTTGACCTTGACGTTGACCACGACGGTATCGCCGGGGCCGAACTTCGGCAGGGTGCGGGTGATCTGTTCTGCTTCGAATTGTTGGAGGAGGTTCATGGCATTCACCAATAGCGTTGGATTCATATGCAGGTTCAGCGCACGCCGCCCTGCTGGTTCTTGGCCGCCCGATGTTCGTGGCGGAATTCTTCAAGCAACGTGCGGGCCTCGGCATCGAGTTCCACGCGTGCCAGCAGATCAGGACGCCGCAGCCAGGTTCTTCCCAGAGCCTGTTTGCGTCGCCAGCGTCGGATCATCGCGTGATCACCCGACATCAACACTTCCGGCACCGCACCGAGGTCATCGCTGACCGGCCGGGTGTAGTGCGGACAATCCAGCAGGCCTCCGCTGAAGGAATCCTGCTCGGCGGACTGCGCATCGTTCAATGCGCCATCCTGCAATCGTCCAATCGCGTCGATAACGACAGCGGCTGCCAGCTCGCCTCCTGAAAGCACGTAGTCGCCGATGGAAATCTCCTCGTCGACCAGGTTTTCCAGCACGCGTTCGTCAACTCCTTCGTAGCGGCCGCACAGCAGGATCAAGCGTTCCTGGTGCGCCAACTCGACGATTTTTTCCTGCGTGAGCCGCGTGCCCTGCGGACTCAGGTAAATCACCTTGGCCGATTGCGCCGCTGCCGCGTGCACGTTCTGCAACGCATCGCGCAACGGCCCGATCGTCATCAACATGCCAGGGCCGCCACCAAACGGACGACTGTCGACGGTGCGGTGATTGTCGGTCGCGAAATCCCGTGGGTTGCAGGTTTTCACCTCCAGCAACCCTCGCTCCTGCGCCCTGCCCACCACGCCGATCCCGGCACAGGAATCAATGAACTCGGGAAACAGCGTGATGACGTCGATGCGCATCGCGCGTGTCCGGTCGATCCGATTCCTAGAACTCCGGATCCCAGTCGACCGTGACCCGGCCGGCGGCGAAATCCACAGTCTTCACATAATCATCGAGCACGAAGGGCAGCAACCGCTCGCGCTCACCATCCCGAACCACCATCACATCGTTGGCGCCGGTGCTGAGCAGATGGGAAATCCGACCCAGCGACACACCTTCAATGGTGACAACCTCGAGTCCTTCGAGGTCGGTCCAGTAGTACTCATCCGCGTTCGGATCCTGCAGAACCGAGCGCCTGACCTTGATCTCGCATCCGACCAGGCTCGCTGCGCGATCCCGGTCGGTGACTTCAGGCAGGCTGGCAACAATGCCCTTGCCCTGCTCCCTGCCCTTGCATCCGCTTATTTCGCGATCTCCGGCTGCCGAACTCAACAACCACGGCTGATAACGGAAGATCCGTGTGCGAGGCTCGGTATAGGATTCGAGCTTGACCTCGCCCGCCACACCGTGGAGCCCGACGATCCTGCCAACCAGGATCAACCGGTCACCCGCCGCGATCACGCCGCTTGCGCAGCCTGCTTCGATGCCGCCTTGTACAGCGACTTGACCTTTTCGGTCAGCTGGGCACCCTGATCGACCCAATGCTTGACGCGCTCGGTGTCGAGCTGGAGCTTGACATCCTGACCGGCTGCGATCGGGTTGTAGAAGCCGACGCGCTCGATATTGCGGCCGTCGCGCGCATCGCGCTGGTCGGCAACAACGATGTGATAGAACGGGCGCTTCTTGGCACCGCCGCGGGAAAGGCGAATCTTGACCATGATATCTCTCTGATATTGCTGGAATTTCCGGCGCGCACGCCGGAGAAAAACCGGGTCGGGCCAAGGGAGCCGCGCATTTTAGCGGATTTGCGGGAAAATGAAAGCCCTGCAAGCATTTAGCCGGGCTTTGCGGGTTTGGTCGAGGCCGCAGGTCGAGGCTCGATCAACCGGTTCGATTCTGTCTGCAGTGGGAAAACCGCGCCGGCGCCTTATTGCGGGGGCTGGAATCCGCCGCCGCCCATGCCGCGCATGGCGCCCTTCATCTGCCGCATCATGCCCTTGATGCCGCCGCTGCCGAGCTTGGACATCATCTTTTCCATCTGCTGGTACTGCTTGAGCAGGCGATTGACATCGGCCGGCTGCTGGCCGGAACCACGGGCAATGCGCGCACGTCGCGACCCCTTGAGCAGATCGGGGTGACGACGCTCCTTCTTCGTCATCGAGTTGATGATCGCGATCATGTGATGAACCTGCTTGTCGTTGACCTTGGCCTTGACCTGCTCGGACATGCCACCCATGCCGGGCAGCTTGTCCATCAACGAGGCCATGCCACCCATGTTGATCATCTGCTCAAGCTGGCTCTTCATGTCGTTGAGGTCGAAGCGCTTGCCCTTCATGACCTTTTCGGCCAGCTTCTGCACCTGCTCCTGGTCGACCTTGCGCTCGACCTCTTCGACCAGGGACAGCACGTCACCCATGCCGAGGATGCGCTGGGCCAGGCGATCGGGGTGGAATGGTTCCAGCGCGTCGGTCTTCTCGCCGGCACCGATGAACTTGATCGGCCGGCCGGTGACATAGCGCACCGACAAGGCCGCGCCGCCCCTCGCATCGCCGTCGGTCTTGGTCAGGATCACGCCGGTCAGCGGCAGCGCGTCGGAAAACGCCTTGGCCGTATTCGCCGCATCCTGGCCGGTCATCGAATCGACGACGAACAAGGTCTCGATCGGATCGAGCGCGGCATGCAACACCTTGATCTCGTCCATCATCGCCGCATCGACATGCAAACGCCCGGCGGTATCGACAATCAGCACATCGGCGAAATTCTTTTTCGCGGCGTCCAGCGCCGCAGCGGCAATGGCAACCGGTGCCTGATCCGGCGATGACGGGTGAAACAACACCTCCACCTGTGCCGCCAGAGTGCGCAATTGCTCGATGGCCGCCGGACGATAGACGTCGCAACTGACCACCATGACCTTTTTCTTCTTGCGCTCGCGCAGGAAGCGGGCGAGCTTGGCCACGGTGGTGGTCTTGCCGGCGCCTTGCAGACCGGCGACCAGGACAATCGCCGGCGGTGCCGCAGCGAGATTCAGATCGGTATTGACCGAGCCCATCACTGCCGTCAATTCATCGCGCACGACCTTGATCAACGCCTGGCCCGGGGTCAGGCTTTTCATGACCTCCTGGCCGATTGCACGAACCTGCACGCGCTGGACGAGGGCCTGCACGACAGGCAGCGCGACATCCGCTTCGAGCAGGGCGATGCGTACCTCGCGCATCGATTCGCGGATGTTCGCTTCGGTCAGGCGGCCACGACCGCGCAGGCGTTCGACGGTTGATGAAAGGCGTTGGCTCAGGGACTCGAACATGATGGCAGCAGGTCAATCCGGTGAATGCAGCGGCGCAGTATATCAGCGCACCGACAATGCGGATCCGGCCGCATCGGTCGATACAACGACGATCTCGTTTCCCGGTGTGATGCGCGTGTGCGAAACTCCCCTCCATGCCCACCAACCTGCTCAGCCTGTTCTCGATTGTCGATTACCTGGTTGCCGCCATCGTCCTGGCCCTGCCGATGGCACGCCTGCCACGTGCTGCGCGCACTGTCGGCATGCTCCTGGCGACTCTCGCCGTGATCGTCCATGCCAGCCTGATTTTCGGCATGCATCGTGGCGGTCTCGACCTGCATTTCTTTGCCTCGCTGTCCCTGGCCGGATTCGGCGTCGCCGCGATGACCTTGCTGGTCAACCTGTTCCGCCCGGTTGCGGCGCTTGGCGTCATCGTCTTCCCTCTGGCTGCCTTGCTGCTCGGTCTGGATGTGTTTTACGCCGCGCCGACCGTCGCCCAGCCCATGGAATGGCAGATCAAGCTGCACGCCAGCTTCGCCCTGATCGCCTACAGCCTGCTCAGCATCGCCGCCGTGCTCGCCATCCTGCTGGCATTGCAGGAACGCGCCCTGCGTCACCGACGGCTTGATTCACCGTTGATTCGCGCCCTGCCACCGCTGACCCTGACCGAGTCGCTGCTGTTCCGCCTGATTGCCGCCGGCTTCATCTTCCTCACCCTGACCCTGCTCAGCGGTGTGCTTTTTGTGGAAAACCTGTTTGCCCAGCATCTGGCCCACAAGACCATCCTCTCGATCGCATCGTGGATCGTCTTCGGCATCCTGCTGTTCGGCCGCTGGCGCTGGGGATGGCGTGGCAACCGCGCCGTGCGCTTGACCCTGATCGGCATGATCGTGCTGCTGCTGGCCTACTTCGGCAGCAAATACGTGCTCGAACTGGTGTTGAATCGGGTGGGCTGAAAGGCCGGGAATCGGGAATCGGAAACGGGGAATGGCCAAGCTGCATTTCTGCCGCTCAAGAATTCCTGGCACCGGTACAACGACGATCAGTTAACGTGCAATGTGGTTGAGTTGCCGATTCCCCATTCCCGGCTCTCAGATCTCCGCAGTCGCCGCCAGGGCATCGCCAAGGCGCTCGACGCCGATGATTTCCAGATCGCCCATGCGTGATTTCTTCGGTGCGTTGGCCTTGGGCACGATGGCGTGGCGAAAACCGTGCGTGGCCGCTTCGCGCAGGCGTTCCTCGGCATTGGGAACCGGGCGGATCTCGCCGGAAAGACCAACCTCGCCAAATGCAACCAGCTTGTCCGGCAAGGCACGATCGCGAAAACTCGAGAGCACTGCGAGCAGCACCGGCAGGTCGGCCGCGGTTTCCTGCACGCGGATTCCACCGACCACATTGACGAAGACATCCTGGTCATGCACGGCAGCGCCGCCGTGCCGATGCAGCACGGCCAGCAACATGGCCAGTCGATTCTGCTCGAGACCGAGCGTGACCCGGCGTGGATTCGGCAACGCCGAGCCATCGACCAGCGCCTGCACCTCGACCAGCAGCGGCCGCGTGCCTTCGCGGGTGACCATGACGGCACTGCCCGGGGTCGGTTGCGAATGCGCAGAAAGGAAGATCGCGGAGGGATTCGGCACTTCCTTCAGGCCCTTCCCGGACATGGCGAATACGCCAAGTTCATTGACGGCGCCAAAGCGGTTCTTGAATGCGCGCAGGATGCGCAGGCGACTGCCCGATTCACCTTCGAAATAAAGCACCGCATCGACCATGTGCTCGAGCACGCGCGGTCCGGCAATGCCGCCTTCCTTGGTCACGTGGCCAACCAGGAAGACACTGGTGCCGCTTTCCTTGGCAAAGCGCACCAGCCGCGCCGCCGATTCGCGTACCTGGCTGACCGATCCCGGCGCGGCAGTCAGCAATTCGGTCCAGATGGTCTGGATGGAATCAATGATGAGTACTTCCGGCTTGCTCGTCGCGGCCTCGCCGAGGATGCGCTCGATCGAGGTTTCGGCAAGCGCTTCGAGGCCGTCCAGATTGATGCCGAGGCGACGCCCGCGGGCGGCAACCTGCGCCAGACTTTCCTCGCCGGTCACGTAGAGGCTGCGCAAGCGCCCGCCGATAGCGCCCAGCATCTGCAGCAGCAGGGTCGATTTGCCGATGCCGGGATCGCCACCGATCAACACCACCGAACCTGCCACCAATCCACCGCCAAGCACGCGGTCGAGTTCACCGATACCGGTGGCGCTGCGCTCGTCGGCCACGTCGGCAATCGATGCCAGCCGCGTTACCTTGGCTGCGTCGGATGCGCCGGCGTAGCCGCCACGGCGCGCGCCTCCCGCCACAGTCTTCGTCGCCACCTCGAGCACGATTTCGGAAAGGCTGTTCCACACGCCGCACTCGGCGCATTGGCCCTGCCATTTGGAATGTTCGCCGCCGCATTCGCTGCAGACATAGGCGGTCTTTGCCTTGGCCATGTCAGTCCATGTCCTCGAGGAAGCGCACGCGGCGAGTCATGCCGCAGGTCAGCTCGTAGCCGATCGTTCCCGCGTGCGCGGCAATCTCCTCGACCGGCAGCTGCGGGCCCCAGAGGATCACCGGATCGCCAACGCGGGCATCGTCGTGCCCGCGCAAGTCGACGGTGATCAGATCCATCGAGACACGGCCAACAATCGCCGCGCGACGGCCATTCACCAGCAGCGGCGTGCCCGACGCCGCCGAGCGCGGATAGCCATCGCCGTAGCCGATCTGCACGACGCCGATGTCCATGTCCTCGGGGCACGTCCAGGTGGCCGCATAACCGATTGGCTCACCCTTGGCGATGCGATTGATCGCGACCAGCTTGCTCGACAAGGTCATCGCCGGGCGAAAGCCGAAATCCGCCCCGCTCGTTCCGGTGGCGACCGAGATTCCATAGAGCAAGCCGCCGGGCCGGATCCATTGCCCGCGTGCCTGCGGCCAGCCGAGCACCGCCGCCGAGTTCGACAGGGTTTGCGCGCCCGGCATGTCCGAGGCGATGCGTTGGAAACATTCGATCTGCGCCATGGTCTGCGCGTCACCGATGACATCGGAATTGGCGAAATGGGTCATCAGGCCAATGTCGCGATCGACGTTCGGCAAGGTCCGCAGGCGTGCGCGTGCGCCGGCAACATCCGCCGCGGCAAAGCCGAGACGGTGCATGCCGCTGTCGATCTTCAGCCAGACCTTCAACGGGCGCGGATTGCGATCCGCGGCGAGCCAGTCGATCTGGCTGGCGTGATGGATCGTCGATTCCAGCCCCAATCGATGCATCTCGCCGATATCGGCCGCTTCATCGATGCCGGAGAGGACGACGATGCGCTGGCGGATGCCGGCGGCGCGCAAACGCTGGCCATCGGCAATGCAGGCGACACCAAAGGCGTCCGCCTCCGCAAGCATGCGCGCGACCCGTTCGAGTCCATGTCCATAGCCATCGGCCTTGACCACCGCCATGATCCGCGCATCGCCGGCAAGCTCGCGCAGCCGTCGCAGGTTGTCGCGCAGCGCGCCGAGATGGATCGTCGCGCAGGTTGCTCGACTCACTCGAAGTGTTCCGTGTAGCGATCGACCGCCAGGTTCTCAAATCGCGTGAACTGGCCGAGGAAGGCCAGCTTGACCGAGCCGGTCGGGCCATTTCGCTGCTTGCCGATGATGATTTCGGCGACGCCTTTTTCCGGCGAATCCGGGTTGTAGTACTCGTCGCGATAAATGAACATGATCACATCGGCATCCTGCTCGATGGCGCCGGACTCGCGCAGGTCCGACATCATCGGCTTCTTGTCGGTGCGTTGCTCCAGCGAGCGGTTGAGCTGGGAAAGCGCCATCACGGGAACATTCAATTCCTTGGCGAGGGCCTTCAGTCCACGCGAGATTTCTGAAATTTCAGTGGCGCGATTCTCCTTGTTTCCGGGCACCTGCATCAATTGCAGGTAATCGATGACGATAAGGCCAAGGTCATGCTCGCGCTTCAGCCGTCGCGCGCGCGCACGCAACTCGCCCGGCGACAGGGCCGGCGTGTCATCGATGAAGATGCGTGCCTCGCTGAGCATGGTGATCGCGCTGGTCACGCGCGGCCATTCCTCCTCGGCCAGGTCGCCGGTACGCAGATGCTGCTGGTTGATCCGTCCCATCGAGGAGATCAGGCGGAAGGCGAGCTGCGAGGACGACATTTCCATGGAAAACACGGCAACCGCCTTCTTCGTGCGCATTGCCGCATTCTCGGCCATGTTCAAGGCCAGCGCGGTCTTGCCCATCGACGGTCGCGCGGCGACGATGATCAGGTCGGAGGGCTGCAGGCCGGTGGTCATTTCGTCGAGATCGGTGTAGCCGGTCGGCAGGCCGGTGATGGTGCCGCGATTCTCGTAACGGTGATGGAGGATCTGGAATGCATCCTTGACCGCCGAGCGCATCGTGACGAAGCCCTTGCGCCCGCGCGAGCCGGCCTCGGCAATGCGGAAAACCTTTTGTTCGGCCATTTCCAGCAGCTCCTGGCTGCCGCGGCCCTCGGGCTGGTAGGCATCGCCGGCAATCTCGGTGCCGGTATCGATCAATTGCCGCAGCACGGATTTCTCGCGGACGATATCGGCATAGGCAACGATGTTCGCCGCGCTCGGCGTCGAATTGGCCAATTCGATGACATAGCCGATGCCGCCGACCTGGTCGGACAGGCCCTGGGCCTCGAACCACTCGCCAAGGGTCACCGCATCGCAGGGCTGGTCCTTCTCGCTGAGCGTGGCGATAGCCCGGAAGATGACGCGATGGTCGCGCCGGTAGAAATCATCCTCGCCGATGCGATCAGCCACCTTCTCCCAGGAATCCGGGGCCAGCATGAGGCCACCGAGCACGGCCTGCTCCGCTTCGATCGAATGCGGCGGAACGCGCAGGGTCTCGATGTTCGGAGCGGGTTTGCGTTCGGCGAAGGTGGCCATGGGCGAGAGCCTGATCTGCGTGCAATTCGACACGCGATCATACGCAGCGCCGCGTCTCACCAATAGAGAACAACCCTGTGCATAAGCTGTGCAAGGCATGTTCTGGCAATGAAAAAGGCGCCTTGCGGCGCCTTTCTCGTTGCAGCGTGACGCATCTGGATCAGCTTTCCGGAACGACGATCACCTTGACCATCGATTCGATGTCGGCATGCAGGTGCACGCGCACTTCGAACTCGCCGATATGGCGGATCGGGCCTTCGCCCTGGACCACTTCGCCCTTGTCGAGGGTGAGGCCGGCGGCCGTGAAGGCCTCGGCGATGTCACGCGGTCCGACCGAGCCGAACAGCTTGCCTTCCGTGCTGGCATTGGCCTTGATGGTGACGGCCTCGGCGGCATCGAAACGGGCCTTGCGTGCCTCGGCGGCACCCAGTTGCTGGTTGGCCTTGGCTTCATATTCGGCGCGACGCGCCTCGAAGTTCTCGAGGTTTCCGGCTGTCGCCGGGACGGCCTTGCCGTGCGGCACCAGGTAATTGCGGCCATAGCCCGGCTTGACCGTGACCTTGTCGCCTAGGTTTCCGAGATTCTTTACTTTTTGCAGAAGAATAAGTTGCATGGTAACACTCCAATTCGTTAGCGCCGGGGCAACCGGCGCAGCTTGCGCTGTCCGAATCGACCTGGCGCGCGGCGACAGGTCGTCAGTTCAGAAGGCGGATTCAGTGGCTGTCGCTGTAGGGAAGCAGCGAGAGGAAGCGCGCGTGCTGCACGGCAACGGCAAGCTGGCGCTGGTAGCGCGCCTTGGTGCCGGTGATGCGGCTCGGCACGATCTTGCCGGTCTCGGTGATGTACTGGCGCAACAGGTTCAGATCCTTGTAATCGATCTCGACCACGCCTTCGGCGGTGAAACGGCAGAATTTCTTGCGACGGAAGAACTTGGACATGATGGCAATTCCTGAAGTCGGGATGGGTTATTCGGCGCTGGCGGATTCGGCGTCGGAATCATCCGAATCACTTTCCACCCGCGAGCCACGGCTCGAACGGCTCGGGCGGTCATCGGAATCATCGCCAAAGCCACCTTCATCATCACGACGACGACGGTCGCCCTTGTCGTCCTTGTTCTTCATGATTGCCGACATTTCCGTCACCGCCTCGTCACGCTTGATGACCAGGTGGCGCAGCACGGCATCGTTGAAACGGAAGCCCGACAGCAGCTCATCGAGCACGCCCTGGCTGACCTCGATGTTCATCAGGACGTAATGGGCCTTGGCCAGATGCTGCATCGGGAACGCCAACTGGCGACGGCCCCAGTCTTCCAGGCGATGGATCTTGCCGCCGTCGGCTTCGACCATCGACCGGTAACGCTCGATCATGGCCGGCACTTGCTCACTCTGGTCCGGATGGACCAGGAACACGACTTCATAATGACGCATGGTTAATCCTTGTGGATGTCCGCAGCGCGTGCGGGGGCAGCCTCCCGTCATGCGGTGAGGCAAGAATCTTCGTCAATGGACGGACGAAGGGGCGCGGATGGTAATGGATTCAAGGACCTGGGGCAAGGCCAGCCTGCGCGCGGCACGTCCGCGCTGTCACCAACTGCGGATGCTGCGGGGCGGATCGTTCAGCCAGCTCGTCCAATCCCGGGCCAACGCCGCCAGGCCACCGGGATAGCTCGAATCAAGAGTCAACTCGGCTCGTACCGGCAGGCAGGGCTGCGCGCGTTGCGCCGCCAGGACCGCGCTCAAGGCCACCCGACCCGGCGCCGTGTCCATCAGCATCGCGACCAGGGCGTAAGCACGCAGATAGCGTTGCTGCTGATCCCCGGCATAGAAATCCGCACCCTCGAAGGCGAGCAGGTCAGCCAGTTCGGCCTGCCCGTCGCCCTCGATGCGGGCGGCACGGAGGCTTCGTGGAGAATCGGCGATGGTCACCTGCGCGCCCATGCCGGAAACCGCCAGATGCTCGAAATAACCGGCAATCCCCTCGTTGATGGCGGTCGGCAGCCGGCCGACGCGCTCATGCATCAGGGCATGGGTGATTTCGTGGCGCAGGATGAGAAAGTTCGTGAGCTTGTCTTCCTGCAAGCGGATATGAATGGTGCGGTCTTTCGGCGAATAGGTGCCGGCGGAATTGACCATCGTCGGATTGTCGACGCGCTTGGCCCAGGCATCGGCCGCCGCGATGAATTCAACATCGAGCAGCAGGCCCGGATCACCTTCAAGGCCAAGCGTGCCACGCAGGATCCGCTCGATGGCCTGGGCCGACGAAATCGCGTTTTGCACCACGTCATCCGGAAGATTGACGTCATAACCCCGCGCATGCACGACGATTGGCGGCAGATCCCGTGCGTCGATCCTGCGGTAGCCCTGCGCCACCCCGCTGGGTGCCTGGTCGGAGAAATGGGTGATGCCCTTGTCATCGACCCAGCGATGGATGGCTGTCTGCTTCGGTTTCGCCGCAGCGGCCGTGCCGGCCAGACAGGCGTGCGCGTCGATTGCGGCATGCAGCCCGGAGCGGTCGATCGGCCCGCTTTCGCGATTGGCCCGCGCGTCGGAGCGTGCCGCCGGTTCCTTGGCGGGCGTGCCCGCATGGTCCGGTTTGCGGGAATGATCGACCTGGGCGGCAATGCCTGGCGCATGCCCAGCTTCATCCGCCGTCAACATATTGAACAGTCCAAGGGCGATTGCCGAGGCAACAACCAGCAGGAGTAGCGCCACGACCACGCGTCTCATGGCATGCCCCGGCCTGCGTGCGCCAATCTGGCCGGTGTGCCGCAACTGTCTGCAATGTCGATGAAGCCGATGCTCATGCACCGAGCATAGCGCGCCGACTTGCCGATCGCGCCGACGCCGGCGCTGCGGCCGTCAACGCTGCACTCCAGCATTTGTCCATCAAAAGAAGGAGAACCCGCCGCCCGGCGGATTCTCCGGATGCGAAAGATCAGTCAGTTGCGGCCTGACAACCAAGCAGATCGCTGTCGTTGATGACCCAACGATCGGTGTCCGCACACAATGCGACACTCTCCACCACGCATTCGTCGCCATCTTCATCGACGACCTTGACATCCCATTTGTCACATGGAATCCCGCTCAGGGTGAATTGCTCGCCTGGTTCGATGGTCTGCTTGCCAAGCTGATCCTCGCCCCACTCGCTTTCATCGGTGGGTGAGAAATACATCTCGTGGATTGCCCAGCTGGATTTGTTGACGACGATCACCTTGGAATTGCCGGCGGCAAGAGCCGAGGCGCTGCCGAACAACGCCAGCATGGAGGCAAGAGCAATGATGCGGTTGGACTTGGACACGGATGGTCACCTTTTTTCGGAGGGAAACGGGAGAATCGGCTTCCGGCGAAAAACACCGGTTGCACCGGGACTCGGAGCAAGAAACAAGCCAACCCGACCTGTCGCAAGGCACGGCTGCCGCCGCCGCAGGTCATGGACTTGCCCGGGAGGTTTCAGTCAGGCCGCGTGCGCCAGGCGGTAGCCCTTGATGCGCAAGGCGAACTCCTGCAATGCGCGATTGCCGCTTTCCTCGGCCTCGCGACACCATTGCTTGAGTCCCTCCAGCATGGCCTCGCCGTTGCGCCCTTCCATCAGGTGGTGCAGGCGCGCCCGGTATTCCATGACCGTGGCCATGGCCGGACGCTGGTTGATCCAGTTGCCGAGGCGCTCGCGAGCATCGTTGTCGAGCCAGCGTCCACCGCTGGACAGCGCCGCGCGCATGCGTCGCGGGAATCCCTTGATGCTGTCCCCGGCATGGGCGAACTCGGCACGCAGGGTCGGCAGGGTAACGCCGCGGAAGTAGTCGGTCATGACCTGGAACCTGTGCGTGAGCAAGGCCTTGATCGTGTCGGTATCCGGGGCATGCACGTCTTCGCGGATATCCAGCGATGGCGCAACGCGCATGACCTTGGCCAGGCGTACGGCACTGAAGATGCGGATCATCATCCAGCCAATGTCGAATTCGAATCGGCGCAGCGAGAACTTGGCCGAACTCGGAAAGGCGTGGTGGTTGTTGTGCAGTTCCTCCCCGCCGACAATCAGGCCCCAGGGAGTCAGGTTGGTCGAGGTGTCGTCGCTCTCGACATTGCGATAGCCCCACCAGTGGCCCAGGCCGTTGATGACGCCAGCAGCCATCAGCGGAATCCAGATCATCTGCGCGGCCCAGATCACCACGCCCCACAGCCCGAACAGCGCGAACAGCGCAAACAGCAGCAAGGTCGGTCCCAATTCGGGATGGCGACCATATATATAGCGCTCCAGCCAGTCGCTCGGCGTGCCACGGCCATATTTCTCGGTGATCGAAGGATCGCGACGCGCCTGTCGATAGAGATCGACGCCATCCAGCAGAACCTTGCGGATACCGTAGATTTGCGGACTGTGTGGATCTTCCACTGTTTCGCACTTGGCGTGGTGCTTGCGATGGATCGCCACCCATTCCTTGGTCACCATGGCGGTCGTGAACCAGGCCCAGAAGCGGAAGAAATGCGCCAGCACCGGGTGGAAATCGACGCCACGATGGGCCTGGCTGCGATGCAGATAGAGAGTCACCGAGAAAATCGTCAGCTGCGAAGTGACGAGAAAGCACAACACGAGCATGGGCCAGGAGGCGTGACTGAGGCCATTGGTCAGAAAATCGACTAACGAATCAAACATGGTTGCTTCCGGATTGAACAGCCGCTGACTATACCCGACTGCCCGGGGCAATCCGCTACAGGCTCAATCGTCGACCGCGCCTTGCATGGATTTGCCGACATCCCGGCGTCCGCTCATGCGTCGACGCGGATCACGATCAACGCCCGCCATCAGCCGGCGTATTGTCCGGGTGCAGCCAGCCGGATTCGCCGTCGATGTAGTGTTCGTTTTTCCAGATCGGCACGCGCAGCTTGATTTCGTCGATGATCCAGCGGCATGCGGCAAAGGCGGCGTCGCGGTGATCGGCGCTGACTCCGACCCAGACGGCCATGTCACCGACCACCAGACTGCCGCTGCGGTGCACGGCGGCGGCGGCGCGCAGCTTGAAGCGGTCAACCGCCGCGTCGAGGATGGCTTCACCTTCGCTCGATGCGAGCGGCGCATAGGCCTGATAGTCGAGCCGCTGCACCGCGCGACCTTGATTGTGATTGCGTACCCACCCTTCGAAGATCACGCAGGCACCGGCGCCGGCGGCCTCGAGACGGCGCTTTTCGGCGACACCGTCAATGCTGTCCGGCACCAGCCGGAAACGGCTCATCCGCCCGATACCGGCGGCAGGAAGACGATTTCATCGTCTTCGTTCAAAGGATGATCCCACGCCACGATATGGCCGTTCACGGCAACGCGCAGGCGTTCGCGGTCGAGATTGAAATCGTGACGTTGGCGAACCTCGTCGTAAAGCGAGGCGAGGTCGCTGGCACGCGCGTCGACCGACTCCGCGGCACAACCGGCGCAGTCGGCAAGGCTGGCGAAATACAGCAGGCGGAATTTCATTTGCGCACCCTGCCCGCCTTGACCGTGCGCTTGCCGCCGCGTTTGTCGAGCAGGCGGATTTCACCGATGACGATCTCGTGGCTGAGCGCCTTGCACATGTCGTAGACGGTCAGCGCCGCAATGCTCGCACCGGTCAATGCTTCCATCTCGACGCCGGTCTTGTGCGTTATCGCCACCTCGCAACGAATCAGGAGTTGGTCTGGCGCGATGAAATCCATCTCGAAACGGCAGTTTTCGATCGGCAAGGGATGGCAGAACGGAATCAGCTCATGCGTGCGCTTGACCGCCAGCGTACCGGCAATGATGGCGGTATCCAGTACCGGCCCCTTGGCCGAGCGCAGGTCGTTGGCCTGCAATGCCGCAGCGACCTCGACCGGGAAATGCACGCTGGCCACGGCAACCGCGATGCGTCGGGTAACCTGCTTGGCACCGATATCGACCATGGCGGGTCGTCCGGACTTGTCGATATGGCTCAGTTTGTTGGTCATTCGGATTCCTGTTTCCGCTATTCGGATTCACGCCAGAACAATGACGGTTCAGCCACCGATGGCATACATCTCGACATGTTCGCGTGCTGATGCCTTCGCCAGGCCGCGGATCTCGCTGTAGCGATCATCGCGTGCCGACCAGACCGCCGATATCAACGCCGCCAGCTCGGCATCGCTGGCACCCGCCCGCAGCGGGCCAAGCAGATCGTGGCCGCTGGTAGCGAACAGGCAGGTGTACAGGCGCCCGTCGGCGGAGAGCCGCGCGCGCGTGCAGTCGCCGCAAAACGGTTCGCTGACCGAGCTGATGAAGCCGATCTCGCCGCCACCATCGATGAATTCCCAGCGCTGCGCGACTTCGCCGCCGTAGCGGGCCGGCAAGGCGCGCAGTGGCCAGCGTGCGGCGATGCGCGCGCGCAGCTCGGCGCTCGCCACGACGAGATCCTCGCGCCAGGCGTTGCAGGTGCCGACATCCATGTATTCGATGAAGCGCAGGATGTGGCCGCTGCCACGAAAGTGCTCGATCATGTCGAACACATGCGCATCGTTGATGCCGCGCATGACCACACTGTTGAGCTTGAGCGAGCTGAATCCGCACGCCGTCGCCACTTCGATGGCGGCAAGCAACTCGGCAACCTCGCCGCGCCCGCCGGATAGCTTCCGATATGCCTCGGCGTCGAGCGTATCGACGCTCAAGGTGATGCGCTGCAGGCCCGCCTCGCGCAGCGCCTGCGCGGATTTCGGCAGCAGGCTGCCGTTCGTGGTCATCGCGATGTCGTCGATGCCTTCGATCGCCGCCAGTTGCCGCACGAGTTCCGGTAGCTCGCGGCGCAGCAGCGGTTCACCGCCGGTGAGGCGCAGCTTGCGCACGCCGAGGCCTGCAAAGATCCGCGCCAGGCGCTCGATCTCCTCGAAACGCAGGCGACCCGACTTGCTGAGGAACTGGTGGTCGCGCGGATAATCGTCCTCGGGCATGCAATACGGACAACGGAAATTGCAGCGATCGATCACCGAGATGCGCAAGCCGCTCAACGCGCGTGCGCGCCGATCGAGCGTCGGCGCACTTTCCATGCGCAAGGGAATGCTCGTGTCCATCAGGCCGCCGGTTCGATGCGCACGCAGGCCGATTCATGCGCCGCTTGCAAGGCCATGACCTGGCCGCGATCGGCGACACGGTAACCGCGCTGACGCAAGGCTGCGGCTTCGGCCAGCGAGGCATAGTGATAAAGCACCAGGCGCTGGCGCAACCCTTCGGGGTATTCGCGCTCGATGTCATCGATCCCGGAATGCGAGGGATTGCCGTGCAGGACGCAGTCATGGGCGACCAGTTCGTTGGCGTCGGCAATGGACGCGAGCACCTCCGGGATCGGTCGCGTATCGCCGGTCCAGACCACGCTGCCACGCAAGGCCAGGCCGAACGAAGTCATCGGCGCGTGATGGCGGGTCGGAAACACGTCAAACCAGAGTCCCTGGTGCCAGAAGCCGCGCGACAGCGGAATCAGCTGGAAGGCATCCCAGAAATTCGCCCCGCCCTCGGCGAGGACTTGCGGATAGTCGGCAATGCGCGATTGCAGGATCGGCACCAGCGCGGCGTGGGCATACAGGCGCAGGCGTCCACGCTGACCGGAATCGAAGTATGTCGAGAAAAACAATCGTTCCAGGCCGCCGACATGATCCATGTGCGCATGGGTCAGGTAAATGGCCTTTGGTGCCGAACGATAGTGATCCAGGCAGGCGGTCAGCGCATCGGGACCGCAATCGATCATCAGCAGCGGTTGCCCATCATGCTCGATCACCGCCGCCGACGAACCCAATTCGACCGCGTGCGCGTTGCCGACACCAAGAAACCTCAGGGCGAGACTCAAGAGTGCTCTCCACGCGCATGCCGATCGGCGAGGCTGCGGTGATAGGCAGCCAGCAGCGGATGCCAGAACAGCGCATCGAAATCGACCATGTGCTTGTAGGCCTGCAGCTTGCGAAAAGAACGCAACAGGCGCTGCAGGTTTGCCAGTTGCCAGTTCAGCGACGGCCGCCGTCGTGCACAGCGATCGAAATCGATCACCCAGACCTTGCCACCGGCATCGACGAGCACGTTGTTGGCGTTGAGATCCGCATGCCAGATGCCCTTGGCATGAAATGCCGCGAGGACACGCCCGACCTTCGTCGCCAGGGCCGCGTCGAGCGCTTGCGCGCCGAGTTTGTCGGCCAGGGTCTGCGCCGCGGGAATCTGGCGCGTGATCAGATCCGCCTGGTAGCGCAACCCCTTGCGCACATAACGCGCCAGCAGCGGTGCCGGCACCGGCAAGCCGGCGTTGGCGAGTTCGGCAAGCAGGCGGAACTCGCGAAACGCACGCGTGCGTTCGCGTCCGGTCCACAGGTAGCGATCCTGACTGAAACGGGCGGCCAGCCCGCCGCGGCGATAATGGCGCAATACGCAGGAACCAAACGGCGCATCGAAAAAAACCACCGCGCCGCGCCCGGGACGCTGCTCGCCTTGGACGCCGGCAACTTGTTCGAACCAGT
>Ga0209476_10000064_pt1 | contig 68405 bp, 58 predicted proteins | sample KloWWTrecipitate_FD_187179 | JGI IMG/M metagenome (GOLD analysis project Ga0209476, IMG submission 187179) | Active sludge microbial communities from Klosterneuburg, Austria, studying microevolution and ecology of nitrifiers - Klosterneuburg... | ecosystem: Engineered > WWTP > Aerobic digester... | reverse complement strand
TTTTCCAACTCCAGTAACCTTGGTTTATCCAATCTTTCTGGTCGTAGAAATATCCGTTTTCCGTTACGGCAATTGTATTTAAAATTTCTATGTAAGAAATTGGATATTCAACATTTTTAGGCAGGTTCATTTTCTTCAAATACTCAGGCTCCGGTTTTTTTTTGGTGTAGGCAATGCTTAACACTCTTGGATACCAAAATTCAATTTGCAGTGTGCTATCCAATGCGCCGTAGTAAAGTGAGTCGTAAGGATTCGTAACCCGGTTAAATTTCTTGTCCACTTTTTCATCCAGCATATCTATTACCCAACCATCTTCATAAACTGAACTATCATAATAGCTACGCATAAAATGCAGCTTGGAACCTTCGTAGGCAACGGCACGGTTTGTTTTCCAAACATTTTTAATACTGTCTTCGCCTTCCATTTCAGTATATAAACAGAAGCCGCGGTAAATATAATTGTCTGTTTTATAGTAATAGACAAATGAATCCAACTGGTAGCGAAGATTGTAACCTAATGCATTATTAGAGATTAGCACAGGCTCGGTTGCCAGTATTTTTAGCCGATTACTTTTTTTGTAGAAATAAAACTTCAACACTTCGGGGTTTAATAAAATGCATTTACCTGAATTAGGTGTGGCGCCAATAAAATTCTTCGTAAAAAAATCGCCATACTTTTCCCAGCCATCTTTTACTTCAAATGTGTTGGTAAGAATAACTTCTTCTAATCTTTTTTCTTCTTTTATCAATAGGATTTCCAATGTTCCTTTTTCTGTTACTCTTATAGTTTGTGTGCCATAACCTGTGAAGCTAAATATAAGATCATACCCTCCAGATTTCAAGGTAAGAGAAAACGCTCCGTCTTTATTTGTTACGGTGCCGGATGTAGTATTCTGACAAAATACAGATGCATTGAACAGCGGTTCACGGCTGGAAGAATCCAAAACAGTACCACTAATGGTAAACTGCGCCGAAGTAGTTAATGAAAATGCTGTTGCGATAAAAAAGAGAAAGTAACGTAGTTTTTGCATAGAAATTGATTACTGCGTAAAGATATAAAATGATGTTCAGCTATATTTAATGTACAACGGCTTTTAAGACTTTAATAGTATAAAGACAGTTGCAGGGTGCGAAAACATCCTATTATCTCTTAATATCTGCCATATATTTTGCAGCAGCAGTTTTAATAGATTCTTCAAGCGGCGTAAATAAAAAATTTGGAATTGCTTTCAGAAGCTTATCGTTTTCAAACAATGTTTTGCTTTGTGCAACTCTTGCACTTTCTTTTGAGAGCAATGGTTTTTTCCCTGTAATCAACGCTTTAAACTTTTCAATTCTCCAAGCCAGACTCATTAAAAATGGTGTTGCCAATTTAGACGGTCTCTTTTTATCAAATGCATCTGCAATAGCGTTCTGTAATTTTTGAAAAGTCCAATTATCGCCATTCACAATGTATCGCTGCTCGGTAATATTGCTTTCCATTAAAAGAATAGCGGCTCTGGCAACATCTTCCACATCAACAAAGCCATTGATGCCGGAAGTATACCATTTAAAACCTTCATAAATATTTCTGAAAATTGCACAGCTACTACTATGCCAATCTCCATGACCAAGTATGGTGCTTGGATTCAGGATTACCCCTTCCAAACCTTCATTTAATCCTCGCCATGTTTGCAGTTCTGCTTTAAACTTGCTAATGGCATAATGTGTATTTACTTTGGATTCTTCCCATCTTTTTTCTTCATTCACATTGCCGCCATTAGCAGTTCTTCCTAAAGCCGCAACTGAGCTGATATGTACAAAACGTCTTATATTTTTTTCCAAAGCAACATTTACTACATTGGCAGTTCCATCCACATTTACCTTGTACATTTCTTTTCTTTCTCTTCTTGCAAAAGAAACAACAGCTGCTGAATGAATAACCGTATCTATACCTTCCATGGCATCCTCCAGTGCAACAACGTCCAACACATCGCCTTCAACCCATTCTACTTTATCAAATATTGCTGATGGAATCCAAAATGGAAGCTTAGATGTTCTGCGAATAGCCCGGACACTATATCCTTTTTCAACCAATTGCTTGATGATGTAAGAACCTAAGAAGCCGGTGCCGCCTGTTACAAGTATTGTACCCCCAACCCCTGAAGGGGAGAATTTACTTTTCTCTTGAAACGAATATTTTTCTTCTTTATCGATCATTTATTAAATTAAGATAATTGAGAATTAAGGAAATATAATTCCCCCTGTCTGCCGACAGGCAGGCTTTGGGGTTAGGGGCTGTATTTATAAAAACCTTCGCCGGATTTTTTGCCCAGCTTTCCTTCTTTTACTTTTTGCTCTTGAATATAAGAAGGTTTGAATCGTTCATTTTTATTCATTTGTTCATAAACAGAACAGCTTACTGCATAGTTAACATCATTACCAATAAGATCCATTAGTTTAAAAGGTCCCATTTTAAATCCTGATGCTTCCAATAAATTATCAGCTACTTCAACAGACACATGACCTTCTTCCACCAATCGCATTGTTTCTGTATAAAAAGATCTGGCTACTCTGTTTACAATAAACCCCGGAGCATCCTTACAAAGCACTGGCACTTTACCCATTTGCTTTGCCAGTTCCATTATAGTATTAGTGGTTATTTCATTTGTATGAGGCGTATTTACAACTTCCACCAGTTTCATTATTGTGGCCGGATTAAAAAAGTGCATACCGATTACTCTTTCTGGCCGTTGAATTTTTTCTGCAATCGCAGTTACAGATAATGAGGATGTATTGGTCGCAAAAATGCATTCGCTGTGATTTAATTCTGCCAGTTGATTAAATAAGGCAATTTTTATTTCAGCTTTTTCAACAATGGCTTCTATAAAAACATCGGCAAGGCAAGTTTGAATATCGTTGGTGTAATGAATACGTCGGGTTATTTTTTCTCTTTCATCAGCAGATATTTTTTCTTTATCTACCAGCATTTGCAGGTTTTCGCTGGTTGCATTTTTTGCTTTTTCAAGAATAAAAGTGCTTAATTCATATAATATAACAGAAAAACCCGCCTGAGCTGCTGCTTGTGCTATTCCATTGCCCATTGTTCCTGCTCCGCATACACATATGCTGTTGATGTTCATTCTTAATGAATTATATGTGTAAAGATATTGGATGTGGATTTTATGGTTGTTATTTATGCAAAGTTTCTCTTATCTTAAACGAAAATTTCAGACATGGACACCAACCAATCAACAGACCAATCAACAGACCAACCGACAAATCAACCAATAGAGCAATCTATTGCTTCAACAACCATTCAAGCATCTGCTGCCGCAACACCGAGTGTATTAGGAACAAAAATGCCTTCTACGGTAGCGTTTGCAGTTGCTGTATTACTTTTTCTGATGCCATTTATTGATATTAAGTGCAATGGATCTTCGTTACAAACAGTTAGTGGCGTTCAATTAGCTACTGGTTTTAAAATGAAAAATAACAGCAGTGATAATTCATTTCTGAATGATGTAAAAACAGAAGGAATAGATAAAAATATTACTAAGACTGCAACAAAGTCAGATGACAAGGATCCGAACATGTATGCTATGATTGCACTAGGTCTTGGAATTTTAGGTCTTGGCTTATCTTTTACAAATGCCAAAGCGGCATTGGGTGGAGCAATGGCAACGGGTGTGGCTTCTGCTGGAGCAATGATTGGCTTAATGCTCGATATAAAAAAGAATATTAAATCGAGTATTCCAAGTACCGACACAGGATCTGGTACCGGACTTGACAATATTGGAAAATCAATGAGTGATAGTTTGAATATCACTGTTGATTTTACATCCTGGTTTTATATTGCCATTGTTGCATTTTTGGCCGCAGCATTTTTCTGTTATAAACGAATGAGTGCAAAAAAATAATTTCATTTTTTTTATCAATCACCAATAAACCAACCAACATGGACAAAAAAACGCTAAACATTGTTTTAGGAGCTGCACTACTAGGCAGTTTCTTTCTTGCTTATTTCAGTATGTTCGGAAGAAGTATCAGTGGATTTGATATGGCTACTGCCGATGGAGGAGACTGGCAGAAGTATCTTTTGTTTTTAATACCCCTAACGGGACTCTTGTTGCTGGTAGGCGCATTAAATAATGGCAATACCATACTACCCGGAAGTTTGCTTTCGATACTGCCCTTGCTCACTTTACTTTACATTATGATTGTAGCGCCACTTATTAAAGGAGCGGAAATTGGAGATGTATTTAAAGGATTAGGTAAAGGATTTGGCATTGGTTTATGGATTGCAGTTGCTGCTTCACTGGTTCTCGCCTTATACAGACCAAAGTCCAGCTAATAGTACAATAGTTGAATAGAAAACTAAAGGGCTGCCTCACAAAGGCAGCCCTTTTTTATATAGCAGAAGTAAATTGTTTCAGGAATCGTACATCATTTTCGCTGAAAAGGCGAATATCGTTGATGCCGTATTTCAACATGGCTGGTCTTTCTATTCCCATGCCGAATGCAAAGCCTGTATATTTAGCCGGATCAATATTGCAATTGGTTAATACATTTGGATGCACCATGCCACAACCTAATATTTCTACCCAACCAGTTTTCTTACAAATATTACAACCACTGCCACCACAGATGAAACAACTTACATCCATTTCGGCACTGGGTTCTGTAAAAGGAAAATAAGAAGGGCGGAATCTTACTTTTACATCTTTACCATACATTTCTTTTACAAAGAAGTAAAGTGTCTGTTTCAAATCGGCGAAAGAAACATGTTCATCAATATATAATCCTTCTACCTGGTGAAAGAAACAATGGCTTCTTGCACTCACCGTTTCATTTCTATACACTCTTCCCGGCATTATCATTCGGATTGGCAGTTTGCCTTTTTCCATTTCCCGTATCTGCACATTACTAGTATGTGTTCTCAACACCCAATCCGGATTTTGTTGAATATAAAAAGTGTCCTGCATATCTCTCGCAGGATGATGCTCTGGTAAATTTAATGCGCCGAAATTGTGCCAATCGTCTTCTATTTCCGGCCCTTCAGCTACAGCAAATCCTAAGCGTTGAAAAATTGAAACAATCCTGTTCCGCATTAATACAACGGGATGCCTTGATCCAATTGGTAAATTATCGCCTGGCAAACTAAGGTCAATTGAATTGGCCGTTGACTGTTGTCCATTGACAGTCGACTCTTTCAACTCATTATACTTCTCTTCTACAAAAACCTTGAAATCATTTAGCAGCTGTCCAGCCTCTTTTTTATTTTCAACCGCCACATTTTTCATCTCCCCCATAATGGATTTCATCAATCCTTTGGTGCCAAGATATTTAATGCGGAACTCTTCTACCTGCTTTTCATCTGCAGCTGTAAATGCACTAATCTCTTTTTTATGATCTTCTATCTGTTTGAGCAATTGTTCCATAAGTCGGCAAAGATAAACCGCAGCGGCTGCAGGTTAAAATGAATTTTTAGTGAATAAAACTGCTGATTATTGGTGAGAGTTACAGGCTATTATCAAACTCAAGCTTTTCTTCTTTTGCCTTTTTAGGTGCTTTCCCAAACCGGTAACTGAAACCTAAGTAAATAATCTGGGCGTCTCTTCTTCCAAATGAAACCTGTTGTAAGCCAGTTGTAACGAACTCATTTTTATTTCTCAATGTTTTAAATAGATCGGAAGCGGTGAGTATTATGGATGCTTTCTTTTTAAATAAATCTTGTCTTAATCCGGCATTAAAAACAAAACTGGCATATGATTTCCCTTGCGGTGTCAATCTTGCAGAACGGAAATTACTGCTTACTTGCGCCACTGTTGTTTTTGTGATTGTGAAAGTGGCGTTGAAATTTGTGCTCATCGAAACAATCGTTTTCTTTCCAATAAAACCAAGGTCAGCGGCATCAATCTGGTTGTAAAAGAAATTAGTACTGAGATTAGAGCTAAAAAATTTCCCAGCTTTTGCACTAAAAATGATCTCCAAACCTGCCGACTGATCGTTGGAAAGGTTTTGTTCTGTTGTAAGCAATACAGAATCATTCAATGGAATTGTGACAGATGTAAAACCATTTTTCTTATATCGATAATATAGACTTGGCACCAGTGAAAAATTATCATTCTGCCATTTATAACCAAACTCAACCGAATGTATCATTTCAGGAAGTAGCTTTGGATTGCCAGCTCTCAAATTCAACGGGTCTCTGTATTCAGGAAAAGGATTCATCTCGTCACCATCGGGTCTATTTACCCGTTTGCTGTAATTGAGTTGGAGCTCACCATTTTTTAGTTTGTAAGAAAGATGAAGCGTTGGATAAATTTTAAAATAATCGTTGTTGATTAATGAATCTTTTGTAACAAGATTGCCGTTGATGATGGCCTGCTCTGCCCTTAAGCCAGCTGAGTATCCAAATTTTTCAAATTGATGCTGATAGGTTCCGTAAAAAGCATGAATGCTTTCATTGTATTTAAATCTGTTTGAACGAACATCATCTTTTAGAAATCTTTTCTGAATAGTATCATATACTTCTCCGTAAAAATCAAGATCGACCTGACTAAATGATCCTAGATAGCCAGTTTCTATTTTGGAATCTTCTGTAATAGGATTGGTGAAATCTATTGAAAACTGCTGTTGCTTATCGCCTTGCTTTATTAATGTATTATCAAGCTCAGATGGTTTTACTGGGAAATAATATACAGTAGTATAATGATTGTCTTCAATTTCATCTGACGCAGATACATTCAGTTCTACTCTCAGTTCTTTATCTTCTTTTGCAAAATTGTGCTGCCAGTATGCTGTTGCATCCTTTTCTTTTTCCACTTCAGGATCATAACGAAGCCTGTCGAACTGATTGGTGATAATTTTATTTTTATCGGTATATAAACGGTTCAGCACATCATTTTTTATCTGGTCACGGTAATTATAATTGCCCGACATGCCAATAGTGTTCCTGTCGTCAACAGTATAATCGACACCTAATGTTGCAAAATGCGAAACAGGTCTGGCAAGTGAACTATTGTTATCATAATAAAAACTTTCTGTTGTACCCGATGTATTAAAATATTCTCTATCAATAGTGTTAGTTCGAAGCCGCCTGTCCTGTCGTAAACTATAGTTGCCAAAGAAATTTAGTTTGCTAGGCTTATAATTGAATGTAAGATTGCCACTATACCGGTCGTTATTTCCTGCATTCAAAATGGCTGATCCACTCCAGCCTTGCTTTGTGTTTTTTTTCAAAACGATATTGATAATTCCCGAAGTGCCATCCGGTTTAAATCTGGCTGATGGGTTAGTAATGACTTCTATTCTTTCTATCGAATTAGCAGGAAGTTGTTGTAGCACTTCGGCTCTCGATCTTCCCATTAGCGGTGATGGTCTCCCATTGATAAGTATCATTACATCAGAAGAACCTCTCAGGTTTACAGCTCCGTCAATATCTACTTCTACAGAGGGTATATTTTTTAGAATATCGCTGGCAACTCCACTTTGCGCCATAATATCCTGCGAAACATTATACACTTTTCTGTCAATAGATGTATTAAGTAATGATTTTCTTCCTGTAACAGTTACTTCGCTCAACGATTTTGATAACACTTCAAGCTCTATCTGTCCCAGAGTTTCTTTTTTCTGATCGACAGTTACAGGAAGCATAGTCTGACTATATCCTATAAAAGTATAACTGACAATATAATTCCCTAACTCAATATCTTCAATAGTGAATTTCCCTTTTTTGTCAGTAACAGTTGTTTTTATAATGCTGCTGTCAGGAAGTTGTAGTAATTGTACTGTCGCAAATTCAATGGGTTGTTTCGATGTTTTGTCTTGAATAACTCCGGAAATACTGTTGACGGCCTGACCAAACAAGCTGACTGATAAAAATGTAAGAGCTGTAATAAAGAGTAATTTTCTTTGCATTTATTTCAACCTTTGAAGTTTACAAATGTATTTTTTAAAACTGTAAAAATGCTGAATATGGCTATTTTGTTGAACCGGATACGTAGCTGTAAACAGTAAAAACTTTTTGCAATCCGTTTTCAAACTTTAACTTGCAGTCATGTCAGACCACCTCAATATTTCCGACTTTCTTTCACCCGTCAGTATAGCTGCCATTTCTTTTGATGAAGGATACAAAGAAGGGCAAATGGGTCAGATAATTGATATTTATGATAAAGAGTTTCCTGATTTGGATGAAGCGCAGATTGTAATGGTAGGTTGTGGCGAACAACGAGGAAGCGGTTTGATTCACGGACATAGTGAAGCTCCAGATGTTATCCGTCGCCATTTCTACAATTTATATTATTGGCATCAGGATATTAAAATCGCAGATATTGGGAACATCGTTGCTGGTTCATTATATACCGATTCCTATGCGGCGTTAAAAACGGTGGTGCAGGAATTAATTGGCGATGGAAAAACAGTTATCATTTTGGGCGGCTCTCATGATCTCACTTTATCACAATATGGTGCATATGCCGAAGGTAAAAAGTTGATTGAAGCAAGTTGTGTAGATGCGTTAATTGATCTGAATCTTGAATCTCCTTTCCGTCACGAGAACTTTCTGATGGAAATGCTGACCGGCGAACCGAATTTTATCCGTCATTATAATCATATTGCATTTCAAAGTTATTATGTGCATCCGCGGATGTTGGAAACACTAGATAAGCTTCGTTTCGATTGTTACCGTGTAGGCAGTGTAAAAGAATCAATAGATGAAATGGAACCAGTAATACGCAATAGTAATATGTTCAGTTTCGATATTACTGCTATGGCAAGTACGTATGCTCCCGCCACCACACTTTCTCCCAACGGATTGAATGGTGAAGAAGCCTGTGTACTGTTTCGTTACGCAGGCATGAGCCCTAATGTAAATACGATTGGCATTTATGGTTACGATGTGCAGCATGATAAAGACGAACTGACAGCGAAACAGATCAGTCATATGCTTTGGTATATACTCGATGGACGTAGCCGTGGCAGAAGAGAAGCCAATATTGACGAACGAGATTCTTTCAATGAATACCATACAGCATTCGCCGAAGTAGAAACAACTTTTCTACAAAGCAAAAAAACTGGAAGATGGTGGATGCAGTTGCCCGATAAAAAATTCATTGCTTGTAGTTACAAAGATTATTTACTGGCAAGCAGTAATGAAATTCCTGAAAGATGGTTAAGGGCACAGGAGAGAGGATAGGTAGAGCCAATTAGTAATTACTAATTATTAATTAATAATTCATGGGAAATATTTTCAAAGTTGGCATCTGCTCTTTCGGCATGAGCGGCAAACTATTTCATGCACCTTTTCTCGAGGCACATCCGGGTTTTGAATTAGCAGCGATTGTAGAAAGAAATAATAATGATTCAAGAGAGCTTTATCCAAATTCAAAACTATATCGTACGGTAGAAGAACTATGTGCCGATACCTCTTTGCAAATGATTGTTGTAAACACACCAACGCATTTACATTTTGAACAGGCGAAGTTGGTATTGCAATCAGGCAAGCATATGGTGATAGAAAAACCATTTGCAATTACCGTAAAAGAAGCGGAAGAGCTAGCAGCATTAGCAAAAAAAAATAATTTATTCCTGAGTGTTTATCAGAACCGTCGTTATGATGGTGACTATGGCGCTGTAAAAGCAGTTATAGAGAAAGGATTTCTGGGAGAAATAAGAGAAGCAGAAATTCGCTACGACCGCTATCGTCCAACGTTTGGCGGTAAAGTGCATAAAGAAGGAGATATGCCCGGTGCCGGAAATTTATTTGATCTTTCGCCGCATTTGGTTGATCAGGCCATTCAATTATTCGGTTTCCCAAAAGCTTTATTTGCCGATCTGATAAAAATGAGAGATGATGTGGCAGCGCCGGATTATTTTGAACTACTTTTTTATTACGACAGATTAAGAGTTCGATTAAAAGCCACCGTTATTGCCAGAGAATCAACTTATGCTTATACAATCCATGGTATGAAAGGAAGTTTTTTGCAAGAACGATCTGACATGCAAGAGCAGCAATTACTCGCTGGTGCAAAACCATCATTGGAAAGTTGGTGCCCTGCACCTGCAGCACCCGATGGATTATTGCATACAGAAATAAATGGCGAAGTAACACGAAGCGAAACAACATCTTCTCCCGGTAATTACATGGGTTATTATGATGATGTATATAAAGCATTAACCGGACAAGGGCCAAATCCTGTTCCGGCAGCTGATGGGATAATGAATACAAGAATTATAGAAGCTGCGTTGGAGAGTGTGAAAGAGGGAAGGGTTATTAATCTCGGGTAAAATTTGTAATTTCATACAAACGAGTGAAATGAATCAGCCTTTATCAAATGTGCAGATGGAATTACTAAAACTGTACTCTACCAATCTTTCGGAAAAAGATATGGCAGAGCTAAAAGAGCAATTGGCAAAATTTTATGCCGATAAGTCCATAAGGCTTGCAGATGCAGTATGGGATAAAAAAGGATATACAAATGACGACATGAATTCTATCCTAAACGACGATGGTCAGCAAACAAGATTTCGTTTAAGAAAACAATAAATTTGAGAAATGGCAACGGATAAAAATATAATATATGCCCAGATACAAGAATATTTTACAGGTAAAGCTGTAAAGAAGGTTTTTGTATTTGGCTCCTTTGCCCGGAATGATGATAAGGTTTCTTCAGATATAGATTTGATTATTCATCCTTCTCATCCGGTTGGCTTATTTGCTTTGGGAAAATATGTGGCCGACCTGGAAGAAATTACAAAAAAGAAAATTGACCTTGCCACCCAAAATAGTATTACTCCTGAGTTTTTAGCACTTATTAAAAACGATCTTAAAGAAGTATATGCCGCATGATGCCAACAGGGATATACTAAAAGTAAAAGATGTGCTTCATGCCATTGAGTTAATTCAGTCATTTGTGGCAAAGGGAACCATAATTACATTTATTAAAAGTGACCTGCTTCAATCCGCTGTTATTCGCCAGTTTGAAATAATAGGTGAAGCTGGCAGTAAAATATCTGTAACAACTCAATCAGCATATCAAAACATTGAGTAGCGTTCAATAAAAGCATTCCGCAACCTGCTGATACATGAATATTTTAAAGTAGACGCTGCGGAAGTTTGGGCAACAATTCAAAATGATTTGCCGGGATTAAATGAACAGATGGAAGAAATACTTGCTTCACTTGAAAATAATTAAATATGAAGAAAAGAACTGCTTTCGTTAAGCAATTATTAATTCTTAATTATTCATTACTAATTCTAACGTCCTGTTCTGTCACCAAACAAATTGCCCAATCTGCCAAAGAAGATGTGCTAGATGCGAAAGCCTTACAAACGGCCCATGTCGGTATCAGCATCTTCGATCCTTCTACTAATAAATATTTATACAATTACCAGGGCGATAAATATTTTGTTCCGGCCAGTAATACAAAACTGCCTACTTGCTATGCAGCGATGAAGTATTTGGGTGATAGTTTGGTTAGTTTTTTAATTAAAGAAACAGAAGAAGAAATAAGAGTAAAAGCTTGTGGCGATCCTTCTTTTTTAAATGACGAGTTTACATCACAACCTATTTTACAATACCTAAAGGCATCTGATAAAAAAATTGTATTTGAATATAACTTAAAGGATAAAATTGAAAAGTATGGAAGTGGTTGGTCGTGGAATGATTATGAAGATTACTATATGGCCGAGAGAACGGCTATGCCTGTTTACGGTAATATCATCAGCTTCGAAATAAAAGAAAAAAAAATAGTTGCCTCTCCACCAATTATCAAGAGCCCCTTTTTTAATGAGCCAATGATGCAGCTGTTAGGTGTAGGAAATGAATTTAAAATCTCAAGAGAAGAGGATAATAATAAATTTTATTTTGTTTCTGATAAAGGCAGCAATTTCAAGAAACAGGAAATGCCATTTAAAACAAAAATGGGGCTTACAAATTTTGTGTTTTTGAAAGACAAACTAGAAAAGCCAATAGATAAAGTTCAACTGTTTTTTGGCACAGACTTTTTGGGGTATAAAAAAATTCACTCCCAACCTACCGATTCCCTACTTAAACTCTTGATGCACCGCAGCGATAATTTTTTTGCAGAACAATCTTTATTGATGGTGAGTAATGAAATGTTGGGTGTAATGAATGATGAAAAAATAATTGATACTATTCTTAAAACAGATTTTAAAGACCTGCCACAAAAACCAAGATGGGTAGATGGCTCCGGTCTTAGCCGCTACAATTTATTTACCCCGCAGGATTTTGTTACCATACTCAATAAAATGAAAAATGAATTTGGTATGGAACGTATCAAGGTCATTCTGGCAACCGGTGGAGAAGGAACTATCAGCAGTTATTACAAAGCAGACAGCGGATATATTTATGGCAAAACAGGTACACTCTCCGGTGTTGTTGCCTTCAGCGGTTTCTTATATACTAAAAAAGGTAAGCTGCTTATTTTTTCTACACTGGTCAATAACCACCAGGCTACTTCTACAGAAGTAAGAAAGGCGATGGAAAAATTTTTGCAGGGAGTGAGGAATCGTTACTAGAAGTGTTTGTCACTCCGACGAAGGAGGAGTCTCAGACGCTACAATTATAGTTCATTCGAAAACTATGAGATGCCTTCCCGAAAATATCGGGACAGGCTATTCTTCGGCATGACAATACAAAGGTCTTATTTCCCAAACATTCTCTCCAATTGCTCCTGCTTAAATTCCAAATAAGTCGGATTGCCATCCGGTGTTATATTCGGTTGCTCGCAAGCAAACAAATCAGTTACTAAATGCCGCATTTCTTTTTCTGTCAACCTTGTACCAGTTTTAATAGCTTGTTGTCTTATCAACGAACGGATCAGCTTTTCTCGCTTAGAAAATTTTACTTCGTTGCTGAAGTGTTTATATTGTTCCAATAAAATATCAATCGTATGTTTTTCATTACCCTGCGTTACATCAGCAGGTGTGCCTTGTATTACATATGAATTTTTACCAAACGGCTCTATCAGGTAACCTAATTGTTGCAGGTCAGTAATTATTTCTTCCATCACCGCCGCATCAGCTGGTGTTAACTCTAAAGTAGAAGGAAACATACTTCGTTGCACCGCTATTGGTTTGTCCTTACTTGCTTTTTTCAATTGTTCATACAACACTCTTTCATGTGCCGCTTGTTGGTGAATGAGTAGAAAGCCGTTGGGAGACGGTGTGATTATATAAGTGTTGAGAAGTTGAGTTAATTCTTCATGATCGGAAGTCAGAAGTCTGAAGTCGGATGTCTGGGAAGAGTCTGTGGATTTAGATGATTCTTCTGACTTCTGATCTCCGATTTCGGGACTCTCATAAAAACTCTTCCAATGCTTCAACTCACTTCTATCACTCTTCTCAATAAAATGGGCCTGGTGTTTTTGGGTAAAGCCTTTAAATATAGAACCGGAAGCTGCGGCTGATTTTTTTTCGTCGGTGAATGGTTGTGAAATAGATGATAGTTGTTGTATAGATGCATCCAGCTCAAAATCCAATGTAGGGGTTACACTAAATTGCGCCAAAGCATGTTTAACGGCTGCCTGCACAAAGGCATAAATTATTCTCTCATCTTCAAACTTTATTTCCTGTTTGGTCGGATGCACATTCACATCTACCACTGCCGGATCAAGGTCTATAAATAAAACATAAGCAGGAAATGAATCTTTTGGTATCATTTCCTGGTAAGCACTCATCACCGCATGGTTCAGGTATGCACTTTTAATAAAACGATTATTGACAAAAAAATATTGATCGCCTCTTGTTTTTTTTGCTGTTTCCGGTTTGCCCACAAAGCCATAAATATTCATGTAGTCGGTATCTTCTTTTACCGTTACAAGCTTTGCATTATAATTGTTGCCAAGAAGCTGAACAATCCGCTGTTTTAAACTTCCTGCTTCTAAATGAAAGATTTGCTGGTTATTGGCAGTAAGTGTAAATAATATCTGTGGGAATGACATTGCCACTCTCGTAAACTCATCCACGATATGCCGCATTTCTGCCGCATTACTTTTTAAAAAATTTCTTCTTGCCGGCACATTAAAGAATAAATTCTTCATGGCAATGCTGGTGCCGACAGGAGCAGCAATCGGCTCCTGCTTTTGTACAATGCTATTCTCTACTTCAATATAAACACCGGTTTCATCTTCTTCTCTCTTTGTTTTTAATTCCACTTGCGCAACCGCCGCAATCGAAGCAAGTGCCTCACCACGAAAACCCATCGTACGAATATGAAAGAGGTCATCAATACTTTTTATTTTGGAAGTTGCATGGCGTTCAAAACTCATGCGGGCATCGGTCTCACTCATGCCGCTGCCATTATCAATTACCTGAATCAGGGCTTTGCCTGCATCATTAATAAGTAATTTGATTTCCGTAGCTCCGGCATCGACCGCATTTTCCAGCAATTCCTTTACGGCACTGGCTGGTCGCTGAATTACTTCACCGGCTGCAATCTGGTTGGCTATGTTATCGGGTAAAAGTGTAATCTTATCTGGCACAAATCTTCTTTAGCCGCCAAAAATAACCATTTCAATTTTAAGCAACGATTGGCAATTTCTTTAGATCAAAATGGTTAATTTTAAGACCTTGTTTCACTAATCAATTATACTATGAAGCTTTTCAAGACTATTGTTATTTGCCTCTTTCTTTTCCCTTCAGCCTTGTCGGCACAGTACCAAAGTAAATTGTCTGCTACGCAATGGACAGACAGTGTTTTTAATAGTTTAAGCAATGACGAAAAAATTGCTCAACTAATGGTGGTAAGGGCACATTCTAATTTGGGTGCTGACCATGTAGCCAAAGTAGTAAACGACATTAAAAAATATAATGTAGGTGCTTTGTGTTTCTTTCAAGGTGGACCAATACGGCAAGCTAATCTTACTAACCATTATCAAAGTATTGCAAAAACTCCATTGATGGTTACTATCGATGGCGAGTGGGGATTAGGTATGCGGTTGGATAGTGTAACAAAATTTCCTTACCAGCTTACACTTGGCGCATTGAATAGTGAAGAACTGATTTACAAAATGGGTGTGGCAGTTGGAGAACAATGCAAACGAATTGGTGTGCATGTAAACTATGCACCAGTTGTTGATATCAATAATAATCCTAATAATCCTGTTATTGGTTACCGTTCTTTTGGTGAGGATAAAGAAAAGGTTTCTAAATATGGCGTTGCATACATGAAAGGAATGCAGGATGCAGGAATCATGGCTTGTGCCAAACATTTTCCTGGTCATGGTGATGTAGATGTTGACTCACATTATGATCTTCCTGTTATTAATAAAAGCATAGAACAATTAACAGAAATGGAACTGGTTCCATTCAAAGCAATTTTTGATGCAGGTGTCGGCAGTGTGATGATTGCACATTTGTATATTCCTGCCATTGATAAAACTGAGAATAGAGCAACTTCCATTTCGAAAAATAACGTAACAGATTTACTGAGAAATAAAATGGGTTATGAAGGCCTCACTTTTACTGATGCATTGGAGATGAAAGGTGTCGCAAAGTTTTTCCCAGGTGGAACAATTTCAGTTGAAGCCATCATTGCAGGTAATGATATGCTTTGTCTGCCTGCCAGTGTGCCTGAATCTATTACAGCTATTAAAAAAGCCATTGCTGATAAAAAAATAAGCTGGGATGATATTAATGAGAAAGTAAAAAAAGTATTGTTGTCAAAATATCAGTTGGGTTTGAATAAAACGCAATGGGTTGACACCAATAATCTGTTGGAAGATATCAATGCTAAGACAGACGCCATTCGTTATGAAGTTGCAAAGAATGGCATTACCGTTTTAGAACAATCCGGCATGAAAGCCTCAAGAACAGATTATGCACAGGTGCCGCTTACCCCAGCACAAAAGAAAGTGGCTTATATCGGTATCGGTACTTCTTCTTTAAATGCTTTTGGAAAAAGAATGATGAATGATTTTGATGCAGACATCTATACATTAACATACAAAGACGGGCAAAGCAAAGCTGATGAGATTTTAAAAGATGTAAAAAAAGATGGCAAGTATGATGCTATTGTGATTGGTATACATGATTATTCACTTCGTCCTGCAAACAATTTTGGCATAAGCGATGTAGCGATTAAATTGTTTAAAGAACTTAATTTCATAAAAACCATTACGCTGACTTTTGGTAATGTTCTCGCCACTAAAAACTTTTGTGGTGCATGGACATTAGTTGCCTGCTATCAGGATGATGATATAACACAACAGGCTGCTGCTGATTTGTTGAAAGGTAAAATTGTTTCCATGGGCAAACTACCAGTTTCTGTTTGCAATTATAAGTTCGGCGATGGTATTGTGCATGGTGGTATTAAACCATCAGCGATGGCAGATGAATTATTAAAAGATAAACTAGCTGTTATTGACAGTATTGCATTGGATGGGATTGCTCAAAAGGCATTTCCCGGTTGTGTGGTGCTTGCAGCGCATAAAGGAGAAATAATTTATCACAAAGCTTTTGGTAATTATGAATACGGCCCATCGCCAAAGATGAGTGCAGAAAGTATTTTCGATTTGGCATCTGTTACCAAAGTGTCAGCTGCTACAGTTTCTGTAATGAAATTATATGAAGAGGGAAAATTGGATCTTGATAAAACGCTGGGTGATTATCTTTCTTGGTTAAAAGGAACTGATAAATCTGGATTAAAAATAAAAGATGTGTTGCTGCATCAGGCTCGCCTTTCGCCATTCATTGTTTTTTATAAAGAAACATTAACGCCGGGAACTAACACTCCCAATCCTGCTATTTATTCGGAGAAATCAAAACCGGGTTTTACAATTCGTGTAGCAGATAAAATGTATATGCGGGACGATTGGCCCGATACCATGCTAGATCGTATTGCAAAAAGCCCTTTAGGTGCCAAGAATAAGTATGTGTACAGCGATAATGATTTTATTTTATTGGGAAAAATTGTTGAAGCTATTTCAGGGTTAACATTGGATCAGTTTGCACAAAAGAATTTTTATAACAAAATTGGAATGTATTCTACAGGGTTCAATCCCCGTAATCGTTTTCAGGCAGAATGCCTAGTGCCAACAGAAACTGATAATTACTTTCGTCATCAGACAGTAATGGGTGATGTGCATGATGAAGGTGCAGCTATGTTCCGTGGCGTTTCCGGCCATGCAGGTTTGTTCTCCAATGCATACGATTTATCGTTATTGTATCAAATGCTATTAAACGGTGGTGAATTAAATGGCGAACGATACCTAAAGCCCGAAACGATAAAACTTTTTACATCCTATAACAGCGATATCAGCCGTCGTGGTTTAGGTTTTGATAAACCAGAAAAGGATAATGCAAAAAGAGATGATCCTTATCCTTCAGCATTGTTATCGCCAGATGGATATGGCCATACTGGTTTTACTGGTACTTGTGTGTGGGTGGATCCAAAACATGATTTGGTATATGTGTTTCTTTCCAATAGGGTTTATCCTACAAGAGAAAATCCAAAACTTTCCAGAATGAATATAAGAGGCAATATTCAGGATGCATTGATAAAGGCGTTGGAAGGAGAGTAAGTAAGGACTAAAATTGCACAATCATACATAACTAAAGCTCTATCATTTTGGATAAAGCTCTTTTATCATTTCGCCTGCCTTTAGCGATTTTACCATAATAAGAGGAAGTTCTGTTGCCATTTTTTGGCCTGCCGGTGTTTTATAAAACTTTACCAGCTTTTTCAATTCGCTATAGGTAAAATGGTTTCTGTATATCCAGATCATTGCATTATTCAACCATTTTTTCCCATTTCCTGATGTAAAGAAATTGGCAACTTTATCTAGCTCAGCTTTTGGCACTTCATTTTTTTGCCGATCTTCTTCAATTTTGAATTCAATAACCTCGTTGATGTTAAAGCCGCCTCTCAAGTTTCTTAGCTCAATTATTTTTCTTGTTATCTTATCATTCGGAGCTGCGGTTGTGTCTAATTGAAAATCAGTGATGCTTTTTGTAATTCTGTCGAAGATAGCGGGGGCAGAGTTTTTCTTAGTAGTGTCTGCTTGTGCAAATAAATTATTAGCAAGCAAACAGAAAATAATAATGAGGGTTTTATTTTTTTTCATTAGAAAACTTTAAATATTACTTTTCTTTAATGCAGCCCATTCATCAAAACTCATTTCAAATTTTATTTCTCCTTTGCCATGAGTGCCAATTTCTTTCCAACCTGCTTTTCTGTAAAACCTTTCTGCTCTTGTATTGGGCGATGTGCCGAGCCAAACATTGTCTTTTGTTTGTGTGAAATACCAGTCAATCATCATGTCGTGTAATCTTTTTCCGATACCTTGCTTTTCAAATGCAGGTAATAGAAACAATGCCCAGATATTATTTTCTTTGAGGTCGGCAATGGCAAAGCCGGTAATCTGTTTATCAATTTCGCAAACCCAGCCTTTGCCTCTTACAAACATAAACTCTTCACAATCCTTATCAGGAACAAGGGCAGGGTCTGACAAAGTGTTTTCAGTTACAGAATTTCTTACTATTTGAATTTGTGGAATGTCTTCTATTGTTGCTTCTCTGAATATCATTTTTTTATTTAATTCTTTGCAAATCTAAGTCGTGGAAGTCGAAACTGAAATCGATGTCAGGTGAAATGCCTTTCATTTTTATACTTTGTGCTTTGCCATTCTCATCTAAATTAAACATGGCAAAGGCATCGCAATTCATATCCTGGTATTCCCATTTAATGGCAAAAGTATTTGCTTTATAGAAATGCATAGGTCCGTTAAGTTTTGGCGAACGATAGCATTTAATCCACAGTTGATTTTCTTTTTGAAATATTTCAACTTTTCCAAACCAGTTGTCTTCATAAACACCAATGTAATCCTGCGGATTGATCTTTGTGTTTTTTGCAGATGTTACGGTCTCCCAAACTTTTGTCGTTACTGAGTCAGCATTGTTTTTATTAGCTGCCATTGCAGTGCTGTACTTTTCTATCCATTCGAAATCATCAAGCCCTAAATAGCTGTCAATAATTGTTCGGCTTATTGCACTAAATGCTGCACCACCGCCGCTTTCTGTATTGGTTAGAATAACAATGCCAAGTTTCATGTCAGGTATCATGGTAACAATGGATAACATGCCCGGTAACCCACCAGTATGAGAAACATTTAAATTTCCTTTTATATCAGACAAATCCCAACCAAGACCATAGCCAGCAAAATGCGAATTATAGCGGGGATTCCGGCTGGCTCTTGTTACGGTATGTATCTGCCACATTTCCCTTTGTCTTTCGTCTTTGAATAATTGCTTTTCTCCATTATTTCCATACTTGCCTTTGTTCAATTGAGTAATTAACCATTTCGACATATCATCAACATTGGATACAATGCCACCCGCTGCGCCAACCATTTGATCTCCAAACAAAGAGATGGTTCTTATTTTCCCAGTTGATGTTGAGTGCGGTGTTGCCAGGTTGCTCTTGTCTTTCATGCCAGCTAATGATGTAAAAGAATGACTCATTTGCAATGGCTCAATAATTTTTGTCTGTACAAATTGTTCCCAACTCATACCACTTACTCTTGCTATTATTTCACCGGCAACTATATAAAGTAGGTTGTCATAGTCAAACTGTGTTCTGAATGCAGATACAGGTTTGAAATGCTGGAAGCTTGTTACCACATCTTTGATTGTAAAATTGGACCCATCTGGAAAGAACATCAGATCTCCTACACCTAAACCCATACCGCTGCGGTGGCAAAGCAGGTCTTCAATTATAAAATTCTCTGTTACATACTCGTTGTACATTTTAAATTCTGGTATATAGGTTTTCACTTTGTCTTTCCAGGAAAGTTTTCCTTCGTCAATTAAAATGGCTAATGCAGCTGTGGTAAATGCCTTGCTGTTGGAGGCAATTTGAAAATTGGTATGCTCATCAACAGGCTGCTTGGTAGCAATAGATTTTACACCATATCCTTTTTCATGAATTACTTTACCATCTTTTACAATAGCTACGGCAATACCAGCCACTTCATACTGCTTCATTGCTTTTTGTACTAAACTGTCTACCTGTTTTGAAGAAAGCTGGGCAACTGCATTGTTGCTTATTAATAAGACGAAACTTATTAAAAGAATGAAGAATGATTTTATTTTTTTCATGATGGTTATGGTTTGTGTGATTCAGTTTAGCCGAGTGACAAGGTAAGGAATAAATAAGGAGAAGGAAGCTGGGTTTTTATTTTGTTTAAGGCTGGTTGATTATTTAATTCAAGGAAAACTGCGAGAGGAATTAGGGGAAATGAGTTTTAGTTAAGAACTCCGAAATTTTATAATTTGTTCATTGACTGGTTAGTTGTCACTTTCTTTGTCTTGAAACAAAGAAAGTAACCAAAGAAAATTCAAGGACAAAAAAATGCTCCGCCTTTTGTCCGGCCAACGCACAGAGACTCCGAAACTTTGATTGTCGTTTATTTGTTGCGAAGGGATAGTGCAAAACTCCGCTGCGTGTTATTGTTTGACCATGGAGGTGCTGCTTTTTCGACAATTTATATTCTGCTATGTTGTGGCTTCTTCTTTGTCGAAAAAGAGGCACTGGAAGATTTTTGTTTTGCGTAAGGCGGATTGAAGTAAAGAAAGCTTTGTAGATCTTAATCTGCAGTGAAAGTTTTATCTAAAGTTCCGCTCCAAGAAAGTATCTTATGAACAAACCCTTTTTCTGTTTCTAAATCGTCCAATTTTTTAACTAAGGTTGTTTCACACTATTCATCGTCCTTAGAGCCAATTGCCCATAAAATTTTGTCTTCAAAAAAAGCTGTAATTAAAATTATAAGTTGTTCTTTATTGTCAACAAGATGTGCTGACCAAGAATAAATTTCTAAAATAATTAATAACGATGTGTACGTTTAGCTTTACTGCGGTTTATCTGGCCCTTGCTGATTGCCACCTTGTTGTCCGCCTCTGTTTCTGTTTGGATTATTTGGTCTTGGTCTGTTTCTGTTTGGACGATTTTGATTGTTGCCACCACCTTGCTGTTGGTTACCGCCTTGCTGTTGCCCGCCACCTTGTTGTCTTTGTTGTGGTCGCTGACCTCTTTCCTGATTTTGATTGCGGTTTTGCTGACGTTTTTTATCGGCTGCTTTATCTAAGCTCTTTAAACTTATTTGACCAACGAGTTCTACAAACTCTGGTTCTTTCTCTACCGTTTTAGAAGAAACTACTTCTACCGGTTCTAGATCATCAGGACGTATGCCTTGTTGATTAAGCTCTTTTATTTTAATAACTCTTTCAATGGTTAATGGATATTGCTTATTGCTATCAGGCAATGTGTACCACATTAGGTTTTTGAAAATATCTTTTTTAACAAGGAAGGCATTGCTTTTGGTAACCTGTATCACATCGCAGTTGTCAGGAAAATGTTGCAATGCATCTAAGTATGTATCGAGTTCATAATTCAAACAACATTTCAGGCGGCCACATTGTCCGCTCAGTTTTGTTTGATTGATAGAAAGATTTTGATAACGAGCCGCTGCTGTGTTTACGGATTTAAAATCAGTAAGCCATGTGCTGCAACAAAGTTCTCTGCCGCAACTACCAATACCGCCAACTTTACCGGCTTCCTGCCTTGCACCAATCTGGCGCATCTCCACTTTTACTTTAAATTCTGATGCATAAACTTTAATAAGTTCCCTAAAGTCAACTCTGCCATCTGCTATATAAAAGAAAGTTGCTTTACGTCCGTCGGCCTGCATTTCTACCTGGCTTATTTTCATATCCAGTTTTAGTTGCCGGGCTATTGCTCTGCTACGAATAACTGCTTCTGGTTCTCTTGCTTTGTTTTGTTTCCAGATATCGATATCACGGTCGGTAGCATGGCGGAGAATTTTTTTCATCTCCGGATTATCTTCTTTTACATTCCGCTTCTTCATTTGCAATCGTACAATCTCACCAGTAAGCGATACTTCGCCTACATCAAATCCGCTGATGCCTTCCACAGAGATGAGATCACCTTTTTCATAATTATGTAATGCAGGATTGCGAAAGAAATCTTTTCTGGTTCCCTGATTGAAAGTTACCTCTATCACTTTGCAGGCACTTGCAAAATCACTCATGGGCAGGTTGCGCAGCCAATCATGTGTGTTCATAAGGTTACATCCGCCGGTACTGCACCCACCATTGCTCTGACATCCACCCGGTTTACCATTGCTACTGGTACTGCAACTTGTACAACTCATGTTATTAATTAAGAATTAATAATTAGTAATTAAGAATTGAGGAAGATGATTAACCCAGCTGCAGAATGTCTATTAGGCTTTCGTTGCATCGCACTCTTGTACGTTCTGTCCGCTATTGGGCAAAACGATATGCTTCTGATAAGCAATTGTATATGTTAGAGTCGTTGAAAACATTTTAGAAATTCGGCATTGTTGGTTTTTCTAATCAATACTCACCATTCACCACTCACTTTCCTCATTCCACCAAAAATACAATCTTATCCTGAATAATATGGTATAGCTTAATGGTAAGGGCATGAAAGAGCATTTTGCCATGGGCATTGCGTTCTATATAGTAGCTGGCACGGTCTATTTCTTCAATAATGGCCTGTTGTTGCTCAATTCCGGTTAGTTTATTGATCTTTTGGGCAAAATCTCGTTCTTTTTCGCCCATAATATGAGAATCGCCTTTAATTCTTAAGTGTATCGCTTCTTCGAGCAGATGATTGAAATACCGCAGAAATTGTTTTTGTTTTTCTCTGCCGAGGCGGCTGATCTCTTCCACCCATTTGGTTTGGGCAATGGGTCCGGTCTTTAATATTGCATTCAGCCATTCTCTCAAAAGGCTTTGCCAATCCTCTTCAGCATGTTGCACCAGTTGCAAAGCTTCATGATAATTACCATCACTCAATGCTGCCACTTGCTTGGCTGTGGCTGGTTCAGTTTTATTCCGGCTGATCAGTGCTTCTTCAATCTCCCTTGTTTCCAGCGATGGAATTTTTACCAACTGGCAACGGCTTACAATGGTTTGTAATACTTGAGCTTCGTTTTCTGTTACCAGTATAAATAAAGTATTCGGTGGCGGCTCTTCAATCAGTTTTAATAATTTGTTGCCTTCGGTGCCGAGCATTTCGGGCATCCACATGATGAGTATCTTGTATTCACTTTCAAAACTTTTGAGGCTTAGCTTGCGGATGATATCGTTACATTCTTCAGCCGTTATTTTTCCCTGACTGTTTTCTTTTTCTTTTATCTGCTCTATCCAATCGTAAGAATTACCATAAGGACTAAGTTTTACAAACTCTCTCCAGTCGGTAATAAAATCGGTGGCTACAGGTTTTTCTCCAGGCTTTTTTGTAACAGTTGGATAGGAGAAATGAATATCAGGATGAATGAGTTGTTGTGCTTTTTGACAGGCAGGACAAACGCCGCAGCTATCGTTAAGTGTTGGAGGTTCGACGTTGGAGTTTTCAGGTTCTCCGAAGAGTGAGGGTCCCGACTCCTGACTTCCGACTCCTGACTTTCCTCCATTCACCTTCTCACAAACTACGTATTGGGCAAAAGCAATGGCAAGCGATAAAGAGCCGCTTCCTTCTTTACCCAAAAAAAGTAAAGCATGGCTTAGGCGGTTATGCTGCACCAGTTCTGCTAACTGTTGCTTTGTTTCTTTTTGTCCTATAATGTCGGCGAATTGCATTGAAGCGAAAGTAAACTATCTGCTCAAAAAAAACGATGCTGATAGCAGCATCGTTTTTACATTTATTCTTTAAGATAATTTTAATTCAAATACTTCATTATTTCTTCACTCATAGGCAGTGTTCTCGGGCTGAATGTTGCAATCAATTCTCCTTTCTCATTAATCAGGAATTTTCCAAAATTCCAGGTTACTGGATCTATAAAACCTTTTGCAGCAGCTTGCTCTTTTAGGTATTTATATAGTTCATGAGTATCATCACCTTTTACGGAAACTTTATCAGCCATTGGGAAAGTGACTCCATAGTTCTGTTTGCAAAACTCTTGAATTTGAGTAGCAGTGCCAGGTTCTTGTCCGTTAAAATTATTAGCAGGGAAACCAATGATAACCAGTTTGCCTTTGTATTGTTTGTATAAACTTTCTAGTCCTTCGTACTGTGGTGTTAAGCCGCATTTAGATGCAGTGTTAACAATCAATATTTTCTGCCCTTTGTACTTAGAAAAATCAATTTTGCTACCATCTAATCCATCCACATTAAAATCATAAATGGAGCCACCGGTTAATGTAGCCGCAATAAATAAGGAAATCATTATTGTTTTCATTTCTTTCTATTTAGTAGAGTGATTAACAAAGCTACGAACTTATTGTTCGGCGGGATTGGCGAGTATGTTATTGTTTTTCAAAACAACCCAGATCAGGCAGGCCAACAGGTCTTGGTTTGCCGTCCAAGTCTGTTAAAACACCAGCATTTGTTCCTTTATTAATAGCAGGAGAGCCAGCTTTTAATCTGAAACTATAATAGTTTTTAGAACCATCAGTACTATCAAACATCGGTACTTGATTATTGATGATTTGATTGCTTGTAATATTTGCTGGTGTAGATTGTACTTTCCAGAGATTGTAATCAAAATTTACATTGAAAATACCGGCACCGTTTTTACTAACAATAACTTCATTATCTACCAATCCATTTTCGCCCCAGAAAATACAATTACGGAACAAAGCAGTAAGACTAGCTGTGCTGGTATTGTCAAAATTGGTTAATGTTAGTACCGGATCTTTATGATCTATATACCTGTTACCAATTGTAACTACAGTGCAATGTGTAAACTGGTAATCGCCACCTTTTACAAAAAATAAATTTTTACCGCAATTACTTACTTGTGTATTTCTTGCCCTTATGCTTGAATTGATAGAAATGATTCCTGCATCGTAAGCATTATCAATTACACATTCGTTCAATATTAATTTTGGATTTGCATTTGGCGATGGATCAAAAATGCCAATTCCCTGAAATGCATTTTTGATGCTTGCATACGTCAACACATTGTCTTTTGATGTGCCTCTGAAAAATAGGCCCGGCCAGCTAGCAGGAAAATCTTTATAAGGCTCATCTAATCGGTCACCTTGAAAGTAAACTCGATCAATAGTGTCTTTTAATCCGTTCACAACTAAAGAGCCATCCACAACAATAGGCGCATCTGCATGCACATAAATGCGGCAGCCTTTATTAATAGTGAGTGTTTGGTTTGGATTGACTAACAGCGAACCAAGAATTACATAGGGCAGATCGTTGTTCCATGTTTCATTTGTAGCAATCACTTTGTCACGGAAGAAATGTGCATTCTGCCCCCAAGCTTCTAATTGCACCAACCTTCTTTTTCCATTATAATTTATTTCAATGCTGTCTCTTAATATAAAAGGAAGGTTTGCGGCGTTGGGATTTACATTTACTTGCGTAAAAACATAGAGACTGTCATTTGCATTTATTTCAATATTTGAGAACTGATCCCCGGGAGTACCATCTACATTCATTTTATAAACAGAAGTAGATCCGCCCAATAAATTCAAGGAAGAAATACGAAGCTTCTGATCGTTGTCATTAAAAATAGTGAAGCTGCGGTAAGTGGAACCAGTGGTTACAAATACTGTATCATACTTTAAAGTATCGGCAGAAATAGAAACTCTTGCATCAGGGGAAGTGATAAAGGAATCTTTCCGGCAGGAATTCAATAACAGTAATAAGGATATGGCAATAAGGCCGGTGATTTTCATTGGTATCAAAAATAATGTAAGTATTGCATAACTTATAATGATATTACGGAAACCTCTTAAACATACAATATAATAGTTTTGTGTTCTTTGTTTCTTTGTGGGAAATTTTATCGGGAAGCAATACAAAGCGTAGCTAAACTGAGTTTTACATTTTCTCCTTTTAATAATTCATTACCGCAAGCTTCTAATGTAGCTCCGGTTGTTACAATATCATCAACCAGCAGCAAATGTTGATTCTTTATTGCATCGGGATTGTTCAGTACAAACTTGCCTTCCATATTTTTCCAACGTTCTATTCTTCCTTTACTGGTTTGTGTTTCTGTATGCTGCGGACGAATGATAGCATTGTCAATTACAGGAATATTCATTGCTTCAGCCATGCCTTTACATAATAAAGTGGCCTGATTATATCCTCTTCTTTTTTCTTTAGCAGGAAACAGTGGCAATGGTATCAAGGCGTCTACCTTGATACGGTCAGATTTTATAATTTGTTCACCCATTATTTTGCCGAGCTGCAGGCCAAGGTCTCTGTTATTCTTGTATTTGAATTGGTGCATTAAATGCTGCATCAACGATTCTTTGGTAAAATAGAACTGTGCTGTCCCACTTGTTAGTCGTAATCTTCCCCGATACATTTTTTCAACCGGGTTGTCAGCATATAGTTCGAAATTAGTTTCCGGCATTGCGTCTATACAACGCATACACAAAACACTTTCCTTATCAAGAATATCATTGCCGCAGCCTGTGCATACATGCGGAAAGAATAAATGAAGTACAGATTCCTTTATTTCTTTTAATGAAATCATAAAAGTTTAAAATAAGTGCTTGTAAACTTCTTCAACCCGTCCCATTGTAACAATTTCTATATTGAATTTCTGTTTAGCTAATCCTTTCTGATTGTATTTGGAAACAATGATTTTCTCAAATCCAAGTTTCTCTGCTTCTGCAATGCGTTGATCAATTCGGTTCACAGCTCTTATCTCACCACTTAAGCCAACTTCACCTGCAAAACATATTTGCTGTGGAATAGGTACATCTTCATAGGAAGAAAGTAAAGCACAAAGAACCGCAAGATCAATAGAAGGATCTTCTACTTTTATACCTCCGGCAATATTTAAGAAAACATCTTTCACACCAAAATGAAAACCACCTCTTTTTTCTAATACGGCCAATAATAATTGTAAGCGGCGCAAATCAAAACCAGTTACAGTTCGTTGCGGAGTGCCGTAAACAGATTGTGTAACCAATGCCTGTACTTCAATTAATAATGGCCGCAGGCCTTCAATCGTAGCAGCAATTGCTATTCCGCTAAGTTGTTCTTCCTTTTGTGTAATTAATATTTCGCTTGGATTAAGTACGCCTCTCATTCCTTCGCTTGTCATCTCATAAATACCTAATTCAGCAGTGCTTCCAAAGCGATTCTTCAATGTGCGGAGAATGCGATAGGCGTAATGACGATCACCCTCAAATTGTAAAACGGTATCCACCATATGCTCCAGAATCTTTGGACCTGCAATGCTTCCATCTTTTGTAATATGTCCTATAAGAAAAACCGGAGTGTTTGTTTCTTTCGCAAAGCGTTGAAACTCGGCAGCACATTCTCTTATTTGAGACACACTTCCGGGAGAAGAATCTATAAAAGGAGTTTGTAATGTTTGAATGGAGTCGACAATTACTAACTGCGGTTTTAGCTTTTTTATTTCTTGAAAAATTGTTTGTGTAGATGTTTCTGTTAGCAAATAAAAGTTATCGCCTATTCCTGAAGACGGGCCTTGTTTCATTCGCTCCGCCCTCATTTTTATTTGTTGCTCACTTTCTTCACCACTTACATAAAGAACAATGATATCTTTTAACCATAATCCATTTTGTAAAAATAAAGTAGACTTACCAATACCAGGTTCTCCGGCAACTAAGACTAAGCTACCAGGAACAATGCCGCCACCTAACACACGGTTCAATTCAGGATCGGCAGTGGGCATTCTTTTTTCTTCACTGCTTTTTATTTTGCTTAATGCAATTGTTTTGGTGATTCTTTTTTCTTCGTTATAATCTTTCCAGGTGTTATTATTTTTAGAATTATCTTTTTGTGATTGTTCTTCAACGAAAGAATTCCACTGACTGCATGACGGACATTGACCAGCCCATTTCACACTTTCATAACCGCATTGCTGACAAAAAAATGATGTCTTTATTTTGCTCATGCGATAAAATTAATTGTTTGAATTTTGATTTAATAAATGTTTGAACATGTATTAAAAAAAATAGTAGAAGTGCGATGGATTTTTTATCATAAAAGATAAAAATGCACTAAGTTTTTAATGATAATTTATTCTTTATTTTCTAAACGTAAAAAGGACCAATCTTTCGATTGGCCCTCTTACTTACTAACCCATTAAATTCTGTTGCTAAGTTACAAATATGCGGCAGATTTCAAAATAAAATTTAAAGACTGTGCATAACTTACACATGTGGCAGCCAATGAAAAGTGATACTTTTTTTGCCTCCAAATAGTGCTATAAATAAAAGATAATCAGTTGTTTATGAATAATTATATTTTACATAAATTTGTTCTAATCGAGCCTGTATTATTTTTTTTATTTAACTTGAGGTGACAAATCGGCTGAAAAATTTCCGGTATTCGAAATGGTCGCAAATTTGCAATAATCTGCTTCAAATAAATGAATAACTATGATAATGTCAAATGAAATATTTATCGTTTCCTTGCTGTTTTTGGGCATCAGTTTTATCGTTTCGGCGATACTCAAAAGTAAGTTCACCAAGTACAGTAAAATACCTCTTTCGAACGGATTAAGTGGTCGAGAAATAGCCGAAAAAATGCTCCAAGAAAATGGTATTTATGATGTAAAAGTGACCTCTGTAAATGGCTTTCTTTCAGACCACTATAACCCTAAGGATAAAACGGTAAACTTGAGTCCGGATGTGTACAATGGACGGAGTATTTCGGCAGCAGCGGTGGCTGCCCATGAGTGTGGCCATGCTGTACAACATGCTACTTCTTACGGTCCGTTGGTGATGCGGAGTAAGATGGTGCCGGCGGTTCAATTTAGCTCAATGTTGGTAAACTGGATACTTCTGGCTGGAATGATTGTGCTGGCGACTACCAAAAGCCCAACGGTACTTCTGATAGGTATTATTATTATGAGTGTAACGGTGCTTTTCACCCTGATTACCTTGCCTGTTGAGTTTGATGCCAGCAAAAGAGCATTAGCTTGGTTGGAAAGAACAAATATTACCAGTCCCCAGGAATATCCAAAGGCGAAAGATGCCTTAAAATGGGCTGCTACTACTTATGTTGTGGCTGCTCTGGCTGCGGTAGTTACTCTTATTCAATATGTTATGATCTATTTGGGAAGCCGCGATAGAAATTAGCGATAGATTCCTCCCTATATTTTAATAAGCATGCAGCATGCAGCATGTTTTTTTTATCTTTATTACAGAAATTTAACACTTTCTTAATTTTTCAAAAAAACAATCATGAGTAAACTAAAACTGCTACTGCTACTGGCATTATTTTCTTATGCCCAATTCGCTTTAGCCCAAAACAAAACCGTTACAGGAAAAGTAACAGATCTAAGGGATGGGTCACCTTTAATTGGCGCATCCATTCAGGTAAAAGGGTCTAAAATAGGTGCCATTTCAGGTAGCGATGGAGGATTTTCTTTATCAGTTCCTGACAACACTAAGGCATTAATAATTTCTGCAATTGGTTTCAATCCATTTGAAGTTACAATAACGGGTTCGCCCATTCAGGTAGCTTTAAAAGTAAGCGAAACACAAAATCTTGATGAGGTAATTGTAACGGGTTATGGTACACAGGTAAAAAGAGATGTAACCAGTGTTATAGCAAGAGTTAAAGGCTCCGAAGTGCAAAATATGCCTGTTGCAGATTTATCACAAACATTACAAGGTAGGGCTGCAGGTGTTTTTGTAGAAGCGCAGAATGGAAAAATTGGAGAAGGTATAAAAATAAGAGTACGGGGAGCCAGTTCATTAAATGGCAGTAACGAACCGCTTTATGTAGTAGATGGAGTGCCCATTGTGGGTGGTGTGTATGGAAGTGCTACTTCTGATATTAATTTTAATGATGTAGAATCGTTTGACATTTTAAAAGATGCAGCGGCATCTGCGATTTATGGTAGCCGGGCTGCAAATGGTGTGGTGATTATAACTACCAAGAGAGGAAAAGCTGGTAAAACAAAGTTTACACTGAACACACAATATGGCCAACAAAATCCTACAAATAAAAGAGAGTTTTTAAATGCGCAGGAATATATTGACTATTATCTTGAAGCGGCAACCAATTCTGGTAAGTATCATTACAACCGGGTTGGCAATACCCGTGGCTTTGCTAATGAAGCAGCAGCAGTAACAAACATGGTAAACTTTGTAAAAGGTCGTTTTACCCGTTACAGTGGTTACAGTGATTGGACTAAATTAGAAACTAATACCAATTGGCAAGATCAAGCATTTAATGAAGATGCAGGTACTGGTTTAATAGAGTTGAGTGCGCAAGGTGGAAACGAAAAAAATAAATTCTATGTAAGCGGAAGTATTAATAAGCAAGATGGTATTTTGATTGCCAATAAATTTAAGCGAATGAGCTTACGTTTTAATATGGACAACCAATTGAATAATTGGTTAAAAATGGGTGTAAACATGAGCCTTGGTAAAACAGAAAGGCAACGAGTGTCAGATGATAATGCTTTTAATACGCCAATGCAATTGGTGGCTTTATCACCTATTACACCAATTAGGGATTTAGCTGGCGAATTGTATAATACACCTACTACTACTTACTATAATGGTTTGTTAGATGTAGAGTATGCACAAAACCATGCAAATGGTTATCGTAATCAGGGATTAATTTTTACCGAATCTAAAATTGCAAAGGGACTTACGCTTAGAAATGAATTAGGTCTGGATATGGTAAACCAAAGTGATGAACGTTTCTGGGGTAGCAAGACAGATGGAGGTGCAGGTATTGGTGGTTTTGCCTGGGCGCAATGGTTTAGAAATACAAGATGGACTACTAACAATTTTCTGAACTATGCTACTAGCTTTAACGATGTACATAAATTAGATGTTACTGCCGGTATGAGTTTTGAAAACAGATACGATGAATATTCTTATGTAGAAGGGCAAAACTTTGCCGATGAAACAATTCAAACTTTAGCAGGCGCCGGAACAATTAGCGGTGGTACTACTACACAAGAGAAAAATAACTTGTTATCGTATTTTGCCAGAGCAAATTACAGTTACAATAGTAAATATCTTTTGGCAATCACGGCAAGAATAGATGCTGATTCAAGATTTGGCTCAAATTATAAGTATGGTACTTTCCCGAGTGTATCTGCCGGATGGATTGTAAGCGAAGAAAATTTTATGAAAAGTGTTAACTGGCTTAGCTTCTTGAAAATCCGCGGTAGTTATGGTATAGTGGGTAACAATACAGGTATTGGTTTTTATTCTGCAAATGCACAATATGGCAGTGTAAAATATGGTACATCACCTGGCGGTCTTGGTATTAGTAATTTTGGAAATGATGATTTACGTTGGGAAAAAGTAGCTACAACTGATATAGGCCTAGAATTTGGCCTATTCAAAAACCGCATTTCTGCAGAATTTAGTTGGTATAATAAGAAAACTACAGACATGTTATTGGCAGTTCCTACTCCATCTCCATCTGGCACTACCTCCGTACTGGGTAACATAGGCGAAATGGAAAATAAAGGAATAGAATTAAGTTTAAATACAATTAATATAGCAGGTAAGAATTTAAAATGGACAACCAATATTAACATTGCGAGAAATAAAAACAGAGTTCTCAAATTAGATGGCGAACAAAAAGAAATACTTTCAAACGACTCCCGTTATGCTAATGCAGTTATTATCGGCCAGCCACTAGGTGTTTTTTACGGGGTTAAATATGCTGGTGTAGATCCTACTAATGGAGATCCTATTTATTATAATCCGGACAATAAGACAACAACCAATGTATATGATGATGCTGGTAAGTTTATTATCGGAGACCCAAATCCTGATTGGATAGGAGGTATTAATAATACAGTTTCTTATAAAGGATTAGAGTTAAGTGTATTGTTTCAAGGTGTTTTTGGCAACCAAGTACAAGATGGTGGCGGTGGCTTTATGAGTGCTAGTGGCGATTGGTTTGATAATCAAACAAGAGATCAGTTAAAACGTTGGCAAAACCCAGGTGATATTACAGATGTACCGCAAGCTAGGCTTAATCGTTGGGGAGATTTTGACAGTCCTCAAATGAGTACCAGATATGTTTACGACGCCAGTTATGTGAGGTTAAAGAACTTAACATTGGCATACAATCTACCAACTAGCGTAGCCAATAAATTAAAAATTTCATATGCAAGGTTTTATGTAAGCGGTGTAAATCTGCACACTTTTACCAAATATCCAGGTTGGGATCCTGAAGTAAATACGGATTACCGTTCCGGAAACGTAAATCAGGGAAGTGATTTTTATGCGGCGCCTCAGATAAAAAGCATTGTAGTTGGATTAACAATTGGCCTTTAAATAATTGACAATAATAAAATAATTGAGTTATGAAAAAAATTTCAATATACATTTTACTGGTTGCAATTACAGGTGCGGCTGGTTGTGATAAAAAACTTGACTTAAAAAATCCGCAGACTATAAGCGTTGAAGATGCTTTTTCAACAAGCGACAAAGTAAAAAATGTTTTAGTTGCTAACTATGCATCTATGGGTAGTGGATCGTTATTCGGAGGCGATGCTTTATGGATGAGCGAATTAATGGCAAGCGATGGCGAACTGAACTGGGTAGGTACTTATCCGGAACCTAGGCAGATATGGAGTAAAAGCATTTTGCTTAATAATGTCTATGTAAGAGATATCTATTCGCAAGCCTATAGGGTAATTTTTAATGCAAATAATATCATCGCAAATGCTGGTATAGTGGTGGCGGTAGATAAAGCAAAAGTTATCGCTGAAGCAAAATTTCAACGGGCAATGGCCTATTTTGAATTAATTAAATACTTTGGTGAAAAACCATTTTTTGCAGGGAGTGCTACCACTTTAAAAGGGGTTCCACTAATTACTACTCCTGGCCCAACTGCTCCACAAGATCCTTCTTATAATTTACCAAGAGCCAGTGTGGATGATGTGTACAAGCAAATAATACTGGATTTTACAGATGCAGAAACTAATCTACCTGCAACAAATGGATTTTATGCTAACAAACCTTCAGCTTCGTTAGCATTAGCAAGGGTTTATTTGCAACAGGATAAATTTGCCGAAGCCAGAGATGCAGCCAACAGGTGTATTACTGTAGCAACTGCAAATGGCTTTTCTTTGGAAAGTAATTATGAAGATGCATTTAATAATGATGTCAACTCATCTGAAGATTTATTTGCTATGCAGGTTACTGATCAGGCAGGTACTAATAGTTGCTTTACTTTCTTTAGTACCGATACTTATGGTGCAAGAGATGGTGATATAGAGGTAACAGGTGTACATTATAATAAATACAGCCCGACAGATAGCCGTAGCAATTTATTCTTTTTTGAATATGGTGAATGGCGTTGCGGAAAATGGAGGGATGTTTATAAGAATGTAAAAGTAATGCGCCTTGCAGAGGCTTATCTTACCCGTGCAGAATGCAACAACAGAATGGGAACTGCTGTAGGTGCTACTGTAGATGCAGACTTAAACAGAACAAGAAGCAGAGCAGGGTTAGCCCCGGCTATTGTAGGCGCTACTCTTGCACAAATAATAGCAGAGAGAGAATTAGAACTTGCATTTGAAGGCCAAGGCTTGTGGGATGCAAAAAGGTTACGCCTTAACATTGACGGCAAACCATGGAATGATAATAAACTTACTTTCCCTATTCCGGAAAGAGAAAGAAATATTAATCCGGCACTTGCACAAAATCCAGGATATTAATTAATAGAAACAATTGTAAAAAGAAAAAACCACTTTCGAGTGGTTTTTTCTTTTTACAATTTAATTTCTTCATCATGCTTATCGAAGAATTTATATTCTGTAAGGTGATAGTTGCTATTTTCCTCAAGCCTTGTCTTTTGACCAAATTTCTTTTTCCATTTCGCCATTTTACTTCTCATAAACCAGCCTTTGGTTAAGTATGCATACAAAATAGGATGAACAACCAGTTTCAAGTTGCTGTTTTTATGTGTGATTAGGTAACTTAAGTTCTTTTCTATTTCATCTTCTAATAATAATGTAGATGAGATTTTTCCAGTTCCATTACAACTTGGACAAGCCTCCTGCGTAATGATATTTACTTCTGGCTTCATCCGCTGACGGGTAATTTGCATCAATCCGAATTTGGAAATGGGTAGCACAGCATGTTTTGCTCTATCTGGTCCCATAAATTCTTCCATCTTCTCTACCAGCTTTCTTTTATTGTCAGGAAGCTTCATGTCTATAAAGTCGGCAACGATGATGCCACCCAAATCTCTAAGACGAAGTTGACGGGCAATTTCTTCAGCAGCTTCCAGATTCGTTTCCATTGCATTCTGCTCCTGATTATTGCTTACACTTTTGTAACCACTGTTTATATCAATTACATGTAATGCTTCGGTGTGTTCAATAATAAGATAAGCACCACTATCGAGATTCACTGTTTTACCAAAAGAAGATTTTACTTGCTTGGTAATACCATATGAATCAAAAATGGTAGAGCCGTTGTTATAGAAAGAAACAATGTCCGCTTTTTCAGGAGCAATCTTTTGAATATAATTTTTTGTATCGCTATAGATATTTTTATCGTTGATAACTATCTTATTGAAGTCTGCATTTAAGAGGTCACGCAGAATACTATTGGTCTTTGTTTGTTCGCTCAAAATTTTTGCAGGAGCAACAGCACCTTTCAAATTGTTTTGAATAGACTTCCATGTTTCTATCAACGCAGAAAGGTCTTCATGGAGTTCCGCAGTTTTCTTTCCTTCGGCAGCTGTACGAACAATAACACCAAAATTTTTTATTTTGATTGCTTCAACTATCTTTTGCAATCTCTTTCTTTCTTCAGAAGAATGAATTTTTCTGGAAACGGCAACAATGTCATTGAATGGAGTTAGGACTACAAAGCGACCGGGCAAAGAAAGCTCACAACTAAGCCTTGGGCCTTTTGCAGCAATAGGTTCTTTTAATATCTGAACAAGCACATGCGGCTTACCGTTTAGTACTTCGTTGATCTTACCCGTTTTGACAATTTCTGGCTCGATGGTGAATTTGGAGAAGTCTAATCCTTGCTCACTTTTATCGTTCATGCACATAGAGGTGAACTTCAGCAACGATTTGGCATAAGGACTCAAGTCAGTATAGTGAAGGAAGGCATCCTTCTCAAAGCCGACATCTACAAATGCGGCATTCAGTCCAGGAATAAGTTTTTTAACCTTTCCCAGATATAAGTCTCCCACAGCAAAACGTCCATCGCTTTTTTCGCTATGGAGTTCTACTAATTTCTTATCCTCAAGCAGGGCAATTTCTACTCCCTGTGGGGCTGAATTAATAATCAGTTCTTTGTTCATTTCAGCTTAGCTAAATGAATTAACCATTGTGCTATAAACACCAGTTGTAAGATTTCCGTTTGGAATGCGGGGTTTCGCCTGTAGAATATTATTGCGGGTAAATGGATGGACTGCAATCTAATACGGCTAACAACCAGTGGACTGAGAGATTTAATTGATCAGTTAACTGGTTAATTAGTTAATCAGGAAAAGTCCGTCAAACAGAACATCCCAAATTAACTAATTAACGAATCAACCAATTAACTTATTTCTTCCCTTTCTTATGACGATTCTTTCTCAGTCTTTTTTTACGCTTATGCGTCGCAATTTTATGACGCTTCCTTTTTTTACCACAAGGCATACTCAAATAATTTTTTAATCTTGTTTATAATAAGTTTGTTTCAACTTTCAATTTTACTTCAAATCCTTCATCCTCTTTTCAATGGCAGTTTTCAGTTCTGCTTGTTTTACTAACGGAAGAGATGCTGTGTACCAGCTGATGGCTTTACTTTTATTTCCCATCCGCTCATTTACTTCTGCTAATAATAATAAAACATCCAGATCAGCAGGGTTTATTCTGTTAATCGTTTCCAATCTCGTAATTGCTTTATCATATTGTCCCGAAATGAGAGAACCTTTTGCCAACATCATTTGTGCATACAAATTGGTACTGTCTTTTTCTGCTACTTCACGGATTTTTAAAATTCCCTCCATTGGTGTGGCAGAAATTTCTCCAAAAAGATAAGTGGCACCAAGGCCTACTTTGGCAGAATCATTTCCAGGATTAATCATCAAAGAACGTTCGAACAAATCTTTAGCCTGCAAGGCTTTCCACTGTCTACGCTGTGCTATTTCATCGTTTTGCAGGTTCTCTAAAAACAGCCGGGCGGCAAAGGTGAGGGTTTTTTCCGAATTTTCCAATCTTGCAGCTTCAGCACTATACCAGGCATAGGGCTCAAAAACACCAACCGAATCTGCCCAGAATCTGGCCAACTGATGGTACACATGAATTTGCTGATCTTTTACATCGCCACGAGAGATAGAGTTTTCCAATGTATTGATGCGTACTACCTGTTCAGCAGAGAGTTGTTTCTTAGCCAATGTAAGAATGGTATCTATAGAAATACCAGCGGGGGCAGGTCCATGATCATGACCGTCATCCTCCGAATGTACAACAGGAGTAATTGTCTTGTTTTTTGGAACGGTACGACCAAATAAAAAAAGGCCTGCAGTTAAAAGTATGCCGGCAACAAGTGTAATCCATTGAGGTTTCTTCACATTGAAAAATTTCAGATGGCAAAGTTACCTTAATGGGCTGTATTTATCTGGTAAATTAAGAGAAGTTTAATCATCTTTATCATCTCCCGGACCTGCATCTTGTTTTACATCTGCATCGGTCAGCTTCTTCACCTCTGCTACAAATTCTTTAGCAGGTTTAAAAGCAGGAATATAATGTTCGGGAATATGTACTGCAATGTTCTTCTTGATGTTGCGACCAATTTTAGCTGCTCTTTTCTTTGTAATAAAACTACCGAAGCCACGGATATAAATATTTTCTCCGTTTGAAAGAGTGTCTTTTACCTCTTTAAACATTGTTTCCAGCGTAACAAGCACATCTACTTTAGGTATGCCAGTTTTTTCGGAAATCTGATTGACCAGATCGGCTTTTCTCATTGTTGCAGGGGTTTTAGTGGTTTTACGAACACCAATTTATGACAAAATAATATGATAGTCAACTAAATAGGACTAATTTTTTCGCCAATGGACTAAATGGTATTAGTAAAAAGACGGATATTTAACCGCCCTATAAATAAATGGAGGTCTTTTTTTCATGAAAAAAGTGGAACAATCGGAGTCAAAATCAAGATTTGCTTCTTTATTACTGAAATGGAATAAGGAGAAAAATGACCGGCAAATGCCCTGGAAAGGTGAGAAAGATCCGTATAAAATTTGGCTGAGTGAGATCATTTTGCAGCAAACAAGGGTGGAGCAAGGGTTGAGTTATTATAATGCCTTCATCAAAACATTCCCCGATGTGCACAAGCTGGCAAAGGCACCGGACGCCAAAGTGTTCAAACTTTGGGAAGGCTTGGGCTATTACACCCGATGCAGAAACTTGCTGATTACAGCCAGATTCATTTCCAAAGAAAAAAAGGGAGTTTTCCCGGATAGTTATGAAACAATAAAGGAATTAAAAGGAATCGGTCCTTACACGGCTGCGGCTATTTCATCTTTTGCATTTAACCTGCCACACGCCGTAGTAGATGGCAATGTGTTTCGAGTGTTGGCAAGAGTGTTTGGTATTGCAACGCCAACAGATACGACGGAAGGAAAGAAAATGTTTACTGCATTAGCAGAAGAGCTGTTGGATAGAAAGCAACCAGGTTTATACAACCAGGCCATTATGGATTTTGGTGCTACAGTTTGTAAACCAGCTGCGCCATTATGCAGCGATTGTATTTTTAAGAAACATTGTGTTGCTTTTAATAATGATTTGATTGCAACATTGCCAGTAAAGGAAAAGAAGATTACCGTTAAGCAACGCTGGTTTTATTATTTGATGATGGAGTATAAGAATGAAGTGGCCATTGTGCAACGAACGGGGAAAGATATCTGGAAAGACCTGTTTGAATTCCCCTTGATAGAAGTAACGAAAGAAATGAATGAGAAGAATATTATAAAGCAATTGAATATGAAAGAATGGTTTGCAACAGCCGATTATACAATAGAAAATATTTCTCCCTTGTTCAAACAACAGCTTTCTCATCAGTCGATTTCAGGAAAGTTTATTACCATAAAGCTGAAGCGAAAAATTAAATTGAAAAGTGATTGGAGGTTGGTGACGAAAGAAAGATTAAAGAACTTTGCTTTTCCGCAATTTATTAATCAGTATTTGAAGACGAAATAAAATAGGACGAAGAATTATATCAGATATTCGAAGATTAAGTGAGATTTCAGTAGGGAAACTTTCAACCCCAACATTCCTTAACTTTTCCTTCTCCCCAAAAAAATCTAACTTTAAGAAGTACTCAAAGCCACTAGACGATTTTTTAATACTTAAAGAATAAATGTATGAGAGGCGTAAACAGAGTAATGCTGATTGGCAATCTGGGCAAAGACCCGGATGTGCAGCACCTGGAAGGAAATATTGCCGTAGCTAAATTTCCACTGGCAACTACAGAAACCTTTAAAGACAGAACCGGAAAACTGGTATCGCAAACAGAATGGCATACCATAGTGCTATGGCGGGGACTAGCCGACCTTGCCGAAAAATACCTGCATAAAAGCAGCCTTGTGTACATCGAAGGCCGCCTTCGAACCCGTAGCTGGGATGATAAAGATGGCAACCGAAAATTTGCTACCGAAGTGGTGGGTGATAACCTGATTATGCTAGATAAGCGAATGGACGGCGGAGGCAGCGGAGAAAGTGGCGATGACGGACTCAGAACCGACGACGCACATAGCGGCGACCCGTCTGACAGCCTTCCGTTTTAATCATCAATATTAAATACGATAGCTTTGCGGAAACTGTTGCAGCATCCTGAAGTACAGTGTAAGTAACGGGATGAATTTTTTAGCAGCAACAGTGTAATATTGCATACTAAAATCCCTTATTTTGGAAAGTCATTCGATGGTTTCTTCTCTCCTTACTTTTTTACAAACTCACCTGCTGGTAATTGATACCCAGAGCACAACATTCCTTGCAATTACATTATTAGTGTTGCTGGTGCTTACGTTTATTATTTCCGGTGCCGAAGTGGCAATATTTTCTTTAACGCAGCAAGACATTAATGTGCTAAAGACAAAAACAAATTCATCAGCCAAAAGAGTTATCAATTTATTGGAAGAACCAAAAGAAGTGTATGCTTCTTTAATGATTGCAGGCACATTTGTAAATATCAGCATCATTGTGCTATCTAATTTTCTCATCACACAGTTTATATCTTTTGGCAATGCAGGGCAGGCGGTTGAAATATTGTCGAAGGTGCTGATGATTGCTTTTGTACTGGTGTTTTTTGGTAAAATATTACCGAAGGTTTGGGCCACACAACATAATATATGGTTTGCTTACGGCGCATCGGCAGTTATTGAACCGTTGCATTTATTGCTTCGGGCTATTAGTAAATGGATTGTAAGGTTGGCAGATAATATTGGTAAAAGAGCCGGAGCTGATAAGTCGGATGCAATGAGCATGAAAGAATTGGATGAAGCGATAGATATAAAAACAGATGCCGAAGCAACGCTGGAAGAAAAGAATATTATGAAAGGCATTGTGAAGTTTGGCAATATAACGGTAAAGCAGATAATGCGCAGCCGGCTAGATGTAAGTGGCATTGATTACAATCTTTCCTTCGGTGATTTAATTAAAAGAGTAGAAACGCTGCACTATTCAAGATTGCCTGTGTACAAAGGTAGCCTGGATGATGTGGTGGGGATGATCTATACTAAAGACTTGATTCCTTATTTGAATGAAGCAGATAATTACGACTGGCATCCGCTGATGCGGCAACCATTTTTTGTGCCAGAGCCAAAATTGATTGAAGATCTATTGAAAGAGTTTCAGCAAAAGCGTATCCACTTTGCCGTAGTCGTAGATGAATTTGGTGGCACCAGTGGTATTGCTACTATGGAAGATGTGCTGGAAGAAGTGATAGGCGATATAAAAGATGAGTTTGATGAAGAAGAGAGTAATAATTATAAAGTGGATGATGATAATTATATTTTTGAAGGCAAAATAATGGTGCATGATATGTGCAGGATTATGAAACTGCCAATTGATACTTTTGACAAAGTAAAAGGTGAAAGCGAATCATTAGCGGGACTGATACTGGAGCTAGCTGGTGAACTACCTACCCAAGATTGGGTGATACCTTGCGGGGATTTTGAATTTGAAATAATGAAAGTTGAAAATAACCGTGTGCAATTAGTAAAAGTGAGCATTAAACAAAGAACAGGAAATGAAAATGAATAATATATCAATCAAATTTTTAGCTTGCCTGACAGTTACGATCGTAATGTTGTACTCCTGCAATAGTGATTATTCTGTAGGTAAAAAGAAAGGTTATTTTTATATAGACTTTCCTGAAAAGAAATACCAGGTATTTAATAAACCGGGCTATCCTTACAGTTTTGAATATCCTGTATATGCTACAGTTTCGAAAGACAGTACTTTTTTTGATGATAAGGCTGGTGATTGGTGGATAAATATAGATGTGCCACAATTTGGCGGAAGAATTTATGTGAGTTATAAAGCTATTGGTCCGCAGAATCAATTTGATTCATTAGTAAGAGATGGATTTAAAATGGCGTACAAACAACATGTGGATGTGTCAACAGGCATTAAAGACAGTGTGATACAAACACCTAATGGAGCGGAAGGAATCTATTTTACGCTGGGTGGAAATACGGCGACTGCTAATCAGTTTTTTCTAACAGACTCTACTAGGCATTTTTTAAGAGGAGCATTGTATTTTAATGCTGCGCCTAATGCAGACTCGTTGGGTATTGTGAATGATTTTTTGAAAGAAGACCTGAAGCATCTTATCAATTCATTGCAATGGAAGTAAAAAAAAGCCACAAAGACACTAAGACTAAAAGGTTGACTCTCAAATTTTCTTCGTGGCTTCGTGTCTTTGTGGCAAAAAATTAATCTTTTATATCCAGGTTTTTAAAATCCTTCTTTTTGGAAGGAGTTGGCAATTCTTCATCGTCCTCTCTTAGTGGCGCACGGCTGAAAAGTTTTGTGCTGAACTTTCTTTTTTTCTTAGTTACAACTACTTTGTTTTCTTTAGCCGGAACAACGGTTACTTCATCAGTAAGGCTGATGTCCTTCTCTTCCGACGTTAATTTCTGATCTGCAGTAATTCGTTTGATTGCAGGAAGGACATCTTCTTCTTTTTCAATTTTTGCTATTTTATTCTTTGCGGTGAAAATTTTTGATTCTTTTTTTACTTCAATTTTTACAACAGGTTCCGTTGTTTCAACATCTGTAACCTCAACAGGTACTACTGCTTTTTTTTCTGAGTACATGTTGTTGAATTCTTTTTTCTGACTAGTTTGTTTTAAATCTACAAATCCGTAAATGCTGGCGGCAACCATTAACGAGGCGCCTACGTACAAGATTGATTTCATGGTTGTTTTTTTAAATTGTTTATAATGCCGATTGTTTTATTATGTTGCGAAACTTTTTAAATATTTTTTACTCTGTCTGTAAATAACCCATTCTGCAAAAAGCATATTGCCGATTACACTTATCCAGAGAGAAAGTTCATAGTTTTCTAAATGTCCCCAGCCCATTACATAAAACAGAATATGATACACTCTGAATGTAACAGCCGTCATTGCCATTGCATAGCTTCTTATCATCCACACTTTATGTGCTACAATATTTCTTTTGTGAATGGTGGTTAATCCGTTCAATGTTGTAATAAACCACCAGCCTGCCATGAACATGAATAAGGCTCTTTCCCAAAAACTACCTTTTGCGAAGAATGACATGTACAGGCCGGTGGGTGCTCCAAGGAAAAGGACAACGAAAACATAAATCTTGCCCGAAAAGCGATGGATGGCTTTTGACTTTTTCAATATATATCTCGAAAACTGGATAAGGGCAGTACCTATGCATAAGGCTCCCGCAGCGATATGGATATAAAAACAGGTATTATAGAAATTACTTTTAAAGAGGAAATTTCTTTCCTGGATGAAATCAAAATCTTTACTAAAAGAGAAATACGGAAGTGTATTGTATATAAGGAGTAAACTAAATCCGATTACCGGTACCCAGAAAAGCATCTGGAACAGTACTTTGGCCGATTTTTGCAGCGTTAGAATCCTAGAATTTTGCATACATTGGTTTGCGATATAGTGCTGATGTAAACACCTGAAGAAATTCATAAAAGTTGCCTGTTAGTTATTTGTTAAAGGAATTTTCTATTCGTCTGAAACTTTACTAATTTCAAAGTTCAACAACTGTCTTATGATCTTTTTGAGAAAATCCGCCATTTTGATGCTCCTCCTGATGGTTTTTAAAACAGGAAAGGCACAAGAAGCCGCTGCCATAGATTCTATGAAAAGTGCTTTGTCTGCTGCCACAACTATTGATGAAAAGATGAAACAACTGGATTACCTGTCCCGTACATTAATGAATGTAGATTTGGGTGAAGCAGAAAAATATGGAAGACAATTGATTCTATTGGCTGAGGAATCGAGAAACAGGCTGCTGATGATCAAAGCTTATAAATCGAATGCAGTACGGTGTAGTTATTTCGGAGGTCAAAAAGATTATAACGCAAGGTCAATAGAATATTTCAATACAGCACTTAACATTGCAAAGAAGGAAAAAATAGTTAATGAAATTGGAGGAATACATTTAAGCCTTGCAAGTGCATATTTAACCATACCAGATAAGGATAAGGCATTGAGCTATGCCAACCAGGGGTTTTCGCTGATCTCTACTCTTTCCAATGACAGCCTGAAAGTGGAAGCCCATAATACCTATGGCAAAGTTTATCTTGCCCGGAATGAAAAGACGCTAAGCCTCCGCAACTATCTTACTGCCCTACGAATAGCAGAAGAGATGCCTGATGAAAAAGCTGATAAAAAAAATGGGAAGCCATTATTATTGCGAAACTGCTATCTAAGCCTGTCAAACTTTTATGCCAGAATCGATGACTATGACAAGGCTATTGATTATTATACTTCTGCCTATAATAAGTTAGATGAGCTTGTTGAAAAGAATGTACCCTATCAAAGGGTAGTGGATATAAACTCGCTGGGCAATCTGTTTTCGGCGAAAAAAAGATATGATATTGCCATAAGTTATTTTGAGCGGTCGGTTCGAATGGCTGACTCTTTAAAATTTTCGTCGCTTAAAATTCCGGGATATGTCAGTTTGCTGAATCAATACTTGAGAATGGAAGAGCCTTTAAAGGCATTGAATTATATGAAATCTTCGGCGGGGCAGCAATTAAAAGAGCACCTGTTGAAGTTTGGGTTTTCCGGAGTCATCAGCCAGGTATATGGTGTTATTTATGCAGAATTGAAGCAATATGATTCAGCTAATCTTTATTTCAATCAGGCACTTCCTTATTTCGAGAACAGTAATGAAGCAAACAAGATTTCTTTTTACCAACAACTGGCAATTTTTTATAAACATGACAAGCAAAACAGTAAGGCTGTTGAATATTTTCTAAAGGTAAAAGATATAGGGGAACGGTTGGGAATACTTGAAAGTGTAGAAATGGCAGCACAGCAATTAGACTCTCTTTATACAAAGAATGGAAATTACCAGTTAGCCAATCAATATAATGGTATCTATTACAAATATAAAGACAGTATAGAAAAGTTAAATAAGGAAAAGGAGCTTACCCAACTGGAAGCTGCTGATGAATTACAACGGCAAGAAAGATTGGTCAAAGAAAAAGAAGAAGCGAAACGGCAGCGAAATAATATTCAGTATATGGCAATTACTATTGGCATAGTAGTTTTATTTATTGCACTTGTCGTATTAGGTATGTTTAAAGTGTCGGCAACTACCATCAAGATGATTGGTTTCTTTGCCTTTCTGATGTTCTTCGAATTCATCTTTCTGATATTTAAAAAGAACATTTACTCTATTACAAAAGGTGAACCATGGAAAGATCTGTTGTTTATGATCGGTTTAGCTGCTTTATTGCTTCCTTTACATCATTGGATGGAACATAAAGTGATCAAATATCTTACTTCTCATAACCGGTTAACTTCTGCCGGACATCATATAAAAAGAAGAATATTCGGTCGCTCAAAAGATCCTGAACTATAAGGCAAGGCTTACCTTTGCAAAAAGATAAGCGGTGATTGTAATTGATAATATACTGATAAGCGAAGATGTGGTGGATAAACAATTTGTCTGCGACCTGAATAGTTGCAAAGGTGCCTGTTGCGAAGATGGTGCTGCCGGAGCTCCATTAGCTAAAGAAGAATTGAAAATAGTGACTGATGTTTATGAAAAAGTGAAACCATACCTGACAAAAAATTCCATTACAGAAATTGAGAAAAAGGGTTACTATGTTTACGATGCAGAGTTTGAATGGGTAACACCTACTGTTGATAATGACAATGAAATTTGTGTGTATGGTGTTCGTGGAGAGAATGGTATTATTAAATGTGCTTTTGAACAAGCTTATAATGACAAAGTGATTGAATGGAAAAAACCCATCAGTTGTCATTTGTATCCCATCATATCCAAGAAAGGGAAGCATGGTGATTATGAAAGAGTGAACTACGAACCGAGAGAAACAATTTGTAGCCCAGCTTGTGCGATGGGAGAAAAATTAAAAGTTCCTGCTTACCAGTTTTTAAAAGAGCCTATCATAAGAAAGTATGGTGAGGAATTTTATGAGGCATTGGATACAATTGCCAAAGGTGAGTGGGAAGAGATAGAGCCTCCCCAAACCCCTCCGCAGGAGAGACTTTAAGAAATGATAATTAAAATGTAATGATTCAGTGAAAGAAACAGCATCCGATTTTATTGCGAAGAGTACGATTAAAGCTGCCGATAAAGAACATCGCAGAAAAATCAATTTTAATATTGGTAAGTACAATGCTGTGGTGCCAAAAGGCAAGGAGCAGTTTCCCAATGTGGAACTTGTAAGAGAAAAAGCGAAGAATATAAAGTGGAAAGCCATTGAGACTTTAGATAAGCAGCTGGAAACTTTTGAAGCGAACATAACAAGAAGAGGTGCGAAAGTTATTTGGGCTGAAGATGCAGAACAGGCTTTGGATGCAATAAAAAAGATTTGTGAAGAGAAGAGTTGCAAAACATTGGTGAAAAGCAAAAGCATGGTGACAGAAGAAATACACCTGAACGATTTTTTAGAAAAGAACGGCATTGAAAGTGTGGAAACTGATTTGGGAGAATATATACAACAATTGGATGGTGAACCGCCTTATCATATTGTAACACCAGCCATGCACAAGAGTAAAGAAGATGTGGCTAAACTCTTTGCTGAAAAATTGGGTACTGATCCTAAAGCAACACCTGAAGAACTTACACTGATAGCAAGAGATATTCTTCGGGAAAAATATGTGCAGGCAGAAGTGGGAGTGACCGGAGCTAATTTTATTATTGCTGATATTGGCGGCATTGCTGTTACGGAAAATGAAGGTAATGCAAGATTGAGCTGTGCTTTCCCTAAAACACATATTGTAATTGTTGGCATTGAGAAAATGATTCCTTCGATGATGGATCTTGCTTTGTTCTGGCCGTTGCTATCAACCTTTGGTACAGGGCAGCAAATAACAGTTTACAATACGATTGTTACTGGTCCGAGGCAACCGAATGAAAAAGATGGTCCGGAAGATATGTATGTGATATTGCTTGATAATGGCCGTACCAATATTCTTGCGAATGAAAAGCAACGAGAAAGTCTGTATTGTATACGATGCGGTGCTTGCCTGAATGCTTGTCCGGTTTATAAAAATATTGGAGGCCACACCTATGCGGCAACATATAGTGGTCCGATAGGTTCTGTTATAACTCCGAATTTAAAAAATATGGACGAGTGGAAGCATTTGAGTTATGCTTCATCGCTTTGTGGCGCTTGTACAGAAGTGTGTCCTGTAAAGATTAACATTCATGAATTGTTGTTGGATAACAGACATGAAGCAGTGGAAGAAGGACATAGTGCTTTCAGCGAGAAGATTGCCTGGAAAATGTGGAAGCAGGGAATGTTGCGCCGCAAATGGATGAATATGGCCAATGGGAAGATGAAGAACTGGGTAGTGAATACAATGGTTAAAGGTTGGAAAGAACATCGGGGCGAAATGGAATTCCCGAAGAAATCCTTTAATGAGATGTGGAAGGATAAATTCCCCAACAGATAGTTATCTTCAATCTGTGATTGTTTATGCAACCGACATAACTCCCCGTCTGAAATATATTTTAGATTTTATCAGCAATGAAATTACTGTTGAACAGTTGCTGATTACAGATAATAAGAATGAATTTTCAAATGCAGAAACTGCAAAGATTAATTACAGCTCCACAAGAATTACGGATAATGAATGTTGGATAAAACCGCATGGTTTGTTAGCTGAGAATAATATCACTGAGCAATCAATAGGATGTTTTGAATGGAACGACAGTAATGCCTTTTTTAAAACCGAAGGAGATTTTCCATTCGATATTTTTGCTGCTTCTTTTTACTTACTCAGTCGCTACGAAGAATATCTACCGCATGAAAAAGATATGTATGGAAGGTATGCTCATGAAAACTCATTAGCTTTCAGAGAAATTTTTTTAAATATTCCATTAGTCAACCAATGGCTGCAAGTATTTAAAAAAGTATTGAAGCAGCAGTTTCCTTCTTTCGCTTTGAAAAATACTTCTTTCAAATTTCAACCAACATATGATATTGACGAAGCCTTTTCTTATAAACATAAAGGCTGGTTCAGGAATGCAGGCGGTGCAGTAAAAGATGTATTAAAAGGAAACTGGAGTAAAGTTGGTTTGCGACAAAAAGTGTTGAGTAATAAAGTAAAAGATACTTATGATTCTTACGAATGGATGGATGAACTGCATCAGCAGTATAACCTGAAACCTAATTACTTTTTCTTGGTGCCGGAGAAGAATGGGCAATATGATAAGAATATTCTTCCGGCGAATACTGCAATGCAGTCATTGATAAAGCAACATGCGGATAAATATACTGTTGGTATTCATCCTTCCTGGCAAAGCGGCGATGAGCACTCTTTACTGGGAAAAGAAATAAAAATACTTGAAGGGATATCTGGGAAAACCGTAACTACGTCCCGCCAACATTTCATTCGATTCACATTGCCCGATACTTTTCGCCGTTTGGTTGAAGCAGGCATCAAAGACGATTACTCCATGGGTTATGGAAGCATCAATGGGTTCAGAGCATCTGTTGCATCCTCATTTTATTGGTACGATTTAGTAAAAGAGGAGCAGACAGAATTATTGCTTTACCCTTTCTGCTATATGGAAGCAAATTCTTTTTACGAACAGAAAGTTTCATCGCAACAAGCTTTGGAAGAAATGCTTCACTATTTAAATGAAGTAAAAAAAGTAAACGGTACATTAATAACACTCTGGCACAATACATTTCTGGGAACTAATCCGTTCTTTGTAGGTTGGAGAGAAGTGTATCAGCAATTCATAAAAGAAGCGGCTCGCTAAACTCCTTCGGTTTGAGGCTGCTCTGGCGGTGGAGTAGTTTTAAAGGCTCGGTTTACCATAAATACACCTAACAAAGCAACCAGTCCGCCAATAATAATAAAGGTAGAAACGACTTCGCCAAAAAATAACCAACCACACAATACGGCAACGATTGGATTGATATACGCATATATTGATGCCTGCTCAGTTGGTAAGTTTTGTAAAGCATATAAGTATGCAATAAAAGTAATGACAGAGCCAAACAATACAAGATAACCGATAGCTGCCCATGCTTTCCAGGGAATAGATGCTATTGGTATCGACAAACCAGTGGCTTCGGTTGTTATTACCAAAGTAATACCTGCAATAACCATTTGTAAACCCAAACCAAAATAAGGATTGAATTTGTTTGCTTGTTGTTTGGTGTATAAACTGGCAAAAGCCCATGTCCAGGTGGCAATGAGTGAAAGAATAATGCCGAAACGAAAATCAGGAATAAGAAAATCTTTAAGATGCGGAAAGAAAATAACACATACGCCGCCGAATCCGAGTAACAAACCAATCAAAGCATTTCGGGGCAATTTGGATTTAGCCGTAAACAAGCCAATGACCACTAACCATAATGGGAAGATAGCTCCCATGATAGAGCCAAGACCAGCGGAAATATATTGCACACCCCAAGTGCTGAGGCCGTTGCTCAAAATAAAATTTAGAAAGCTTAATACAATAATTGGAATCCATTCTTTGCCTTTCGGCCACGGCGCTTTCCTATAAATAAAAAAACCAACATATAAAACGCCGGCAATAATTTGTCGTATTCCCGCTAATTGTAAAGCAGGCATATGCGATACACCTTCTTTTGATGCTATCCAAGTGGTGCCCCACAATACACTTACAACAGCCAATGCAAAAATTGCTTTTGACCTTGTTCCTTTCTTATGTATGCTGAATGGATTAAAGGCCTGCAACTGTTTAATGTTGGCAGTAGTGTTGGCTAAGGTTTTATATATGTCGTAGCGGGGCAATTAATTAATGTTTAAAATGTCTCATGCCTGTAATCACCATGGCCAATTTGTTTTCTACGCAATACTCAATAGAATCTTTATCTCTTATAGAACCACCCGGCTGAATGAAAGCACTTATGCCAGCTTCATGTCCCAACTTCACACAATCATTGAACGGAAAGAATGCATCACTGGCCATTACTGCGCCGTTCAGGTCGAAGTTGAATTGCTTTGCTTTTTCTACCGCCTGTCTTAAGGAGTCAATACGGCTTGTTTGCCCGCAGCCTTTACCAACTAACTGTTTGTTCTTTATCAATGCAATTGCATTTGACTTTAAATGTTTGCAAACAAGATTCGCAAATTCAAGATCAGCTTTTTCTTCTGCGGTGCAATCTCTGCCACCCATTTCTTTCCATTCGGTAAAATTGCCTTCGTCTGTTCCTTGTACCAACACACCATTTAATAAGGAGCGGAACATTTGCTTTGGTAATTCTGCTGATTGTTTATTCTTCAACAATATCCTATTTTTCTTAGACTTTAAAATTTCTAATGCATCCTCATCAAACGCCGGAGCAATCATTACTTCAAAGAAAATTTCATTGATGGCTTCAGCGGTCGCTTTATCAATCGTTGCATTACAAATCAAAACACCACCAAAAGCACTTTCCGGATCACCAGCCAATGCAGCATCCCAACTTTCTTTAACGGTTGGTCGTTGAGCAATGCCGCAAACATTGGTATGTTTGAAAATTGCGAATACAGCCTCCCTGCCCTCCGCAGGAGGGTTCTTAGACCCTGCTGATAGAGAAGTCTTTTGTTCTTTATTAATAGTAGAACTGTCGGAGTTTAAAGCCCCTCCTGCGGAGGGGTTTGGGGAGGCGTCGTTTATCATTTGCATAGCACCGTCCACATCTACTAAATTATTATACGAAAGCTCTTTGCCATTCAACTGCTCAAACAATTTGTCCAAATCACCATAAAAAGCACCGGACTGATGTGGATTCTCGCCATACCGCATTGCTTTTTCAGGCGCATTAAATGGAGTAGCAATTGTTAGCTGATGAAAATAATTAGAAATAGCATTATCATACGACGTACACACATCAAATGCTTTGATAGCAAACTGGCGGCGTTGTTCCAATGTTGTTTCAACGTTTTGTGCACTTAGTATAGTAACCAGTTCAGTATAATCAGCTTTGCTGGCCACCACCATTACATCTTTATGATTTTTTGCAGCCGCCCTTAGCATAGATGGTCCGCCAATGTCTATTTTTTCAATGATTGCTTTTTCATCAGTCGTGGATGCTACCGTTTCTTCAAACGGGTAGAGGTCAACGATTACCAGGTCTATTTCCGGAATATTATATTCCTTCATTTCCTGCATATGCGTAGCATCTTCTCTTTTACCAAGGATGCCGCCAAACACAGAAGGGTGCAATGTTTTCACCCTGCCGCCCAAAATAGAAGGATACGTAGTCAGTGCTTCCACCGGAATTACTTTTACACCCAGCTTTTCAATAAAATCCTGTGTGCCGCCGGTGGAGTAGATGGTTACATCCTGCTCTTTTAAAAGATTGATGATCGTTTCCAGTCCGTCTTTGTAAAAAACCGAAATAAGTGCTGATTGAATTCTTTTGTTCATAAAATAGATGAGTTAAAAGGCAGGGAAATACTAACGAGGGGCAAAGGTAAGTTTCTGAACAGTTATGGCAAAAGCAAGTGCTTGCGGAAAGAGAAAATTTATGTAGCCGGCTGTGGTACTACTATCATCGTCTGTTGCGTCGCACTCTTCAGGGTTCGGTTCGCTACTGGGATTATTAATATTTGAATAAGAGGTTGCGTATATTTATAAATTAACCCAAAGGTTTAAGTATTATTCATGTTTAAAAGAATTCTTAACACATATCTGATCGTTTTTGCGGTATTCTTTTTATGCTATTCTTTTCTGAATTGGTTATTGACAACAAAAACAAGACTTCTTAAAATTGATGAGGACTATTCGGATTTTTGGGTGCCTATTATTATTATTTATATTCCAGTTTATTTTATTCTATGGCCACTCCTTAAGAATTCATCATTTAAATCGAATATAAAAGAGGGCTTAGTTTGGGCTGTATTTCCTTTTTCAATTGGTATTCCAACAGCTTTTTCCCAACAATTCTTTAAAGATATAAGCTACCAAGTGATTAATATAGATAGGCCTGATGAGATAGGTTTGCATTCGAACGAAAGATTTTTTAAAATCAAGACATACTATGTTAGTAGCAATGACTTTTCATTATATAAAGAAAGGCATGTAAGCGGAGTAAGAAGTAAATCATTGAAAGTAAACAATTACTATATAGCAACAATGTACTCGGACACCGTAAATCAGGCTTTCAAAGTTGCTTATGGAGTTAAATATACAGCTTCATTAAACTATGGACTTTTAGTTAGAGATGAAGCCAAACAAAAAACTCGGGAGTTTAATATCGAATCAGCAAATGAATTTTCTAATTACGACTTCTACAATATTACATTCTTTGAACGCCAAATGAATTCTGAAGATGAAGTGAATTTTCATGCAGCATGGCGGAATAATAATATTCTTAAAGATAGTAACGATCCTATTGTACTTGTTCCAAAAAATGAATCATTTGTAAAAATGTTAAGTCGTGGCAGGAAAGTGACAATATTTTCAATAATAATTAGTTTGACTTTGACGATAGGATTACTGTATATTTTTAATCATTACAGGATGAAGCCCAACAGCTAACTGATTTATTGCTTCAAGTTAAACACAAAAGCCCCACCAGTACTTACATCATGCCAGGGAATTTTTAAAGAATCGCAATCTTTTTTCCAGTATTGGGTTTTCCAGACTGGCACAGAGCCATCAAACACAACTTGATTGATCTTTACTGATTTTATCAAAGTCTTCATATATAGTTTTGGATTCTTAGAAATTACCAACAAATCTATTTCAGGAATTGTATCCATTGACGAATAATGAATTGTTTCGTTTATCAACAATATGTTTTTGCCTTTGTAAGCAATGTAATTATCATCCATTGCAAAATGATCAAGAGACGGCACATTACTTATTCTGTATAAAACTCTCGATGGTTTTAAATGGAAGTTCCGGGCAAAATCATCGGCCAGTAAATCACTATCGCCTACAAAGCGATAATTTCTTCCATCAATAAAATCAATAGCCGTTTTCTGCGGCACATTGTACACAACTATTTTCTGCTGGTTATTGCTATTAATGAATGCAATGGAACGTAAGGTTACAAAACCGAATAAGGCAATCAATCCTAATTTTAAACTTTTCCCTGAGCTCTCCAACAACCAATAAGTAGTAGCGATGGCAAAAGCTAATAGAAGAATTGTTTGCAGAATGGTTATTTGTAATCCATCCCACAGCGAAAATCTAATTGTTTCTATCTTTTCAATATAGGTATTCATTATCCAAATAAGCAATGTAAGCAGTTTGCCAAAGAGCAAAGCAGCTGCAGGAATAAAGGAGATAACGCATAGAAAAATTTCTCCTAATAAAATAGCACTTGAAAGCGGAACAGCCAAAAAATTAGTCAGCAGAAATAAATTGGGAAACTGATGAAAATGATAAATGCCCAATGGAACCGTTAATATTTGTGCTGCAATAGTAACGGCATTTAACTTCCATATAAAATCCAGCGGTTTGTTCTTTATATAAAACCAATTATAAACTGGTCGCATGAAAATGATAATGCTCAATACTGCTGCGTAGGATAACTGAAAGCCAACATCCCACAAAAAATAAGGATTGATACAAAGCAGTATAAATGCCGACACTGCCATTGTGTTAAAGATGGATGGTTTTCTGGCTAACGAATCGCCGATTACAATACAGGTAAACATTAAAGCAGAACGAAGAATAGAAGGTTGTGCGCCGGCCAACAAACTAAATATCCATAAACCTGTGATGATTAAAATTGGCCGTAGCCATCGGGTCTTTTTTCTTTTTTGTAAAGGCTTAAATAACATGGATAGTAGCCAATAAATTAAACCAAGATGCAATCCGGAAATGGCGATGATATGTACAACACCAGTGTTGGTGTAGGATTGTACCAATGATTGTTCCAGATCATCTTTATAACCGATGAGCAATGCTTCTGCCAATCCAAGTTCTTTTTTACTTGGAATATTGGTGCGAAGGATGTTTAGCACTTTTTGTCTGGTGTCGTAAATGAAATTTCTGAACCAGCTTTGGTTCTTAGTTTCTAAAATCTCAAACTCTTCGGGTTTTAAATACACCTGGTGTGTGATACCTTGAAAAAGAGAATACTGTCTATAATCGAATCCACCAGGATTGCCGGAGTTTTTTATTTCTTGTAGCGATTTTTTGAATATTAATTGTGTACCATATTGTAAGTTAAGGGCAGAGTCTTTTTTAAAGTAGACAATAATTTTGCCTTTTACTGGAATGGCAGAGTCGTTTTGCAACAGGTATTGAACGGTCGTATTTGCTTTAATTGATTTTGTTTTTTCAACAGGAGGTTCATCTATTGTAACAATAAGGCCAGATTTCGGTTGATAAAAATTACCAAGCCATTCTTTATTATTACGGATGTCTTTTTGCCAGGCAAGTAATGCTCCAAATGAGAAAAACAATAAACTGGTAAATAAGCCATTTACAACAGCCAGCCTGAAACGATTAAAGAATGGGATAACAAAAAAACTTGCCAATGAAACAAAGGCGATAGAAAATAAAATAGTTAACGACTTTATTGAGAGTTGGAACCGCCATTGTACTAGAATCCCGACCATCATTGACAGTAGCAATTTCAGAAACGGCGTTTTTTTCCAGAAGCTGGAACCGTAATTAGCCATACGGGAAAATAGAAACCTCTTTTGGTTCTGGCAATACTACTTTCCGGGTATAGTTCGCAGTTCTTCAGCCTTCACTTTGTTTTCAACATATTTATAGTAAGGAATATTCTGGACCTTGCTCATTAACCACCCAGGGTAATTAAAGATCTTAAAAATTATCTGTTGCACGGCATCATCTTTATTTTCTTCAAACACTTGTAGTGCTTTTTCATATTCTTTAACCTTTATTTGTTTATCTGTCAAGTAAAAGCTTCGTTTCAAACATTGTACAAGGGCAGTTTCGAAAGGATGTTTCTTTTTTCTTTTATAAAAATAAGTATAGGTGGCTCTGTATTCGGTTTCAAATAGACGATCGTTATCCATACTAAATGTAATTAACAATAATAGAATATGCGCTACAGCTGAATGTTCTTCTCTGGTACCGTCTTTAAAATAGGTGTTACCTCTTTTTACAAAGTACAAAGCATCATTATAATCTTCTAACACAAAACATGCAATACCCAATGAAAAATTCAGTGTACGGTTAAGGTCTGCATTGAGTAATGGTTCCCAATGACGGTACTTTGTTTTCATGTGTTGAACCAACTTCTTTACATCGCTATACTTCGCAGTCTTATTATAAATTTTGTTTAATGCGAGGTATTTAATGGATTCGAAGTTGGCCCGTTGAAGTGGATCGTCAATAAAATCATTAACCGGGTTATTGAAACTGTTGATGACAAACTGGTAATCTCCATGCAAAATGCCGGCATAGTTTATCATGTATAAGAGTTCTATATAAAACTCGCCATCTTTCTTAATGTATTGTGTATTATTCTTCCAATCATTCAAAGCTTCTTTTAATAATGGCATTGCATTTTCAATATCATTTAAAAGATACAGCAGAGTGGCTTTGTTAAGGTGATAATAGTGTCGGAACCAGAATGATTTTACATGTTTTTGGATATTCGTTTTGTTTACTATTTCCAGCAAGAAGATTATTCTTTCTTTTAAGTCGTCGTCAATATCAAAATGGGATTTTCTTTTTAATAGTAATACTTCCGTATAAATATCCCGAAGGGTGATCATTTCTGCATACTCGTTATAAGTAATGGTACGGCCTTTAAAAACCGAATGCAGGTCTTCGAATTGAGTTTCTGAGCTGCCAGATAAAATCATTTTTTCAAATTCAGTAATTAACATTGTTAAGAACGGATACATTTCCGATGCCCTGGCTTTTAAAACAGTTTTTTCCCATAATGCATTAGCTCCGTCTATTAATCCTCTTTTTCTTAGTACACGGATGAGCAGGATTTGGTTGTATAACTCATGCCCGATGGTTTTGCGACTATCATATTCTGCAATGGCTTCGCCCACTATATTTTGTAAGTAATGTTTCTGAAATGCAATATTTTTTTTGGTAATGGCAGGCGAGAACTTTTTTATTATTGCCGCTTCGTCGTAGACTTTTTGTTTCGCAATTGCATCAAACAACTTTAGGTATACTTGTTTGGCGTTAAGTTTTTTGGAAACAAAATTTCTCTTTAGGAATGTTTTCTCGGCACCTTTAAGTGATTTGATTAATTGCCAAAGAGAGTCGGATGATGTTTTCATGATTTGGGTTAGCCTTTCCTGTTATAGTGCAATGTTTTTTTAAATTATATAACAAGATAATACAAATTAAAGAGGTAATAAAAAAAATATAAAATGCTGATAATTATAAACTTATAAATTTAAATGTGAAAAAGAATAGAAATATAGAACAAATAAAATGGCAAATAAGAAATTGATTCGGATTAGCCTAATTGTATTTTTAATTATCGAAAGCAGTGAAAGATTTAATAAGCTTGAGAAAAAATATTAAACAACCAAAACCAACTGCTGGGTCTTTTTCAAACCATTAACCATTAAGCCTCAAACCCGCCACTCCGATCTGTAAAGAAAAGAGTGACGGGTTTCTGCTATTTAAGGCTTCCGTAACAGAGTTATTTGCTGAGGTACATGCTTCTATCCTTATATAGTTTTCTGAAATAAGGATCTCTCAAGTCTTTAATAAAACGAATTGCCTCACCGGTGCTTTTCATTTCTGGTCCAAGCTCTTTATTTACATTCGGAAATTTGTCGAAGCTGAAAACAGGTTCCTTAATAGCAAAGCCGGTTAATTTTTTCTCATAGGTAAAATCTTTCAGCTTATTTACACCCATCATAATTTTAGTTGCAATATTCAAATAAGGTATCTGATATGCTTTTGCAATGAAAGGTGTTGTTCTGGATGCTCTTGGGTTAGCTTCGATAACATACACTTTGCCATCTTTTATCGCAAACTGAATATTGATTAATCCACGAATATTTAATTCTCTGGCAATCTTTTCTGCATACTCTTCCATTGTATGCACAATAAGTGGTGTAAGATTGAAAGCGGGAAGTACTGCATTACTATCGCCAGAGTGAATACCAGCCGGTTCAATATGTTCCATCACACCCATTACATGAAAATCTTCTCCATCAAATATGCCATCTATTTCCGCTTCCTGGCAGCGGTCGAGAAAGTGGTCGATCAATATTTTATTGCCCGGTAAATGTTTTAATAAGCTCACCACCGCTTTTTCTACTTCATCATCATTCAATACAATTCGCATCCGCTGTCCACCCAATACATACGAAGGACGAACCAGTACAGGGTAGCCAACTTTATTCGCAACAGCAATGGCTTCATCTACATCTTCTGCAGTGCCATATTGCGGATAAGGAATTTCCAGTTCTTTCAATCTATCGCTAAAGCGGCCACGGTCTTCGGCAATATCCATACTATCATATGAAGTGCCGATAATTTTAATACCTTTTTCATGTAATTTTTCTGCAAGCTTCAATGCTGTTTGTCCACCCAGCTGAACGATTACACCTTCTGGTTTTTCATGTTCAATAATTTCCCAAAGATGTTCCCAGTAAACCGGTTCGAAGTACAATTTATCTGCCATGTCGAAATCTGTACTCACTGTTTCAGGATTACAATTCACCATGATTGCTTCATAGCCTGCTTCTTTGATTGCCAGTAATCCATGTACACAGCAATAATCAAACTCAATACCCTGACCAATTCTATTTGGTCCCGAGCCAAGCACAATGATTTTCTTTTTATCTGAAACTTTGCTTTCGTTGTTGTTACCACTTTCGAATGTAGAATAGAAATAGGGAGTCTTTGCTTCGAACTCAGCCGAACAAGTATCTACCATTTTATAAACTCTGGTAATATTAGCTGCCTTTCTTTTTTGATATACATCTTCTTCATCGCCATGATTGGTAATGCGGCTTATCTGCTCATCGCTAAAGCCATTTACTTTTGCTTCTCTTAATAATTCAAGTGGTAAATCATTCAGGTCATACTTCTCCATTTCTTTTTCTATGTTCACAATTTTCTGAATCTCATACAAAAACCATCTGTCAATGCCATTGGTAGCTTTTGAAATACTGCTTACAGAAATGCCCGCCATCAACGCATCTTTAATTCTGAAAATGCGATCCCATTTTGGTGTTTTTATATATTCAAGCAAATCATCAGCATGCATCAGGCTTTTGCCATAATAGCCAAGGCCAACTGCACCATTCTCCAAACTCTGACAGGCTTTTTGAATAGCTTCCGTAAAGCTTCTACCAATGCCCATAACTTCCCCTACACTTTTCATCTGAAACCCAAGTGTATCATCCGCTCCTTTAAACTTATCAAAATTCCATCGTGGAATTTTCACAATTACATAATCCAAAGCAGGTTCAAAATAAGCAGAAGTAGATTTTGTAATCTGATTTTCCAGTTCATCAAGATTATAACCAATTGCCAGTTTTGCAGCTACTTTTGCAATAGGGTAACCAGTTGCTTTACTTGCCAAGGCTGAAGATCGGCTTACTCTGGGATTTATTTCTATAGCTAAAACTTCTTCTGTATCTGGGTTCAAAGCAAACTGTACATTACAACCTCCGGCAAAATTTCCCAGATCCCGCATCATCATTATGGCAGTGTTTCGCATCAGTTGCATGGCCGTATCACTTAGCGTCATAGCAGGAGCAACAGTTATTGAATCGCCTGTATGAACACCCATCGGATCAAAATTTTCGACTGTACAAATGATAGCTACATTATCTACAGAGTCTCGCAATAATTCTAATTCAAATTCCTTCCACCCTAGCACTGCTTTTTCGACAAGAACTTCGTGTATCGGACTTGCAGTTAATGCCCGGTTCAATGCCTCATCCAAGTCTTCCTTTTTAAATACCAAACCGCCACCTGTGCCTCCAAGTGTAAATGATGGACGTAAGACCAAAGGGAAACCAATTTCTTGTGCAAATTCTTTTCCTTCCAAATATGAGTTGGCAATTTTACCTTGAGCAACAGTAACACCCAGTTCAATCATCCATTTTCTGAACTTCTCTCTGTCTTCTGCTTTTTCAATGGCTTTGATATCAACTCCAATTAATCTAACATTGTATTGCTCCCAGATACCAAGTTCTTCTGCTTCTTTAGCAAGGTTCAACGCAGTTTGTCCTCCCATGGTGGGCAGCACTGCATCAATTTCATTTTCCTGCAGAATTTGTTCAATGCTTTCAACCGTAAGTGGTAATAGATACACTCTGTCGGCCATCATTGGATCTGTCATGATGGTGGCCGGATTACTATTAATAAGAGTGACTTTAATTCCCTCTTCCCGCAAGCTTCTGGCAGCCTGAGTTCCTGAATAATCAAATTCACAAGCCTGACCGATAATAATAGGACCAGATCCGATAATTAATACAGATTTAATTGAATTGTCTTTTGGCATTTTTTGTTTTTATTGTGCTGTAGGCAAGAATGGTAATGAAAAACAAATTGCGCAAAAGTAAGGGAATAGGAAGTTAAATCGGGGGCAAAATGGATAATTTTTTAGAAGCCTTTTACAGGCTGTGGCCTTGGAATTTTTCTGTAAGATAATGAATAGGTTGAATCGTATATGTTTACATTACGGGCTATTAAATCAGTCATATATTCTTTTAATTCTTCGGAGCTGCTATACGTTTTACGAACGGAGAAATCTTCGCCAACCGTTCTTACTCTTAATGTGTCATTTTTCAAATCAATCGCCGCCATATAATATACTCTCTGTTTTCTGGCAACTTCTCTTTTGCTTTTTCTGTTCCATTCAAGAATAAGCACATCGGCTACTATATTCATATATCGTTGTGAATCTATATACGATGTAAAGCCAGTGAAATAAGCAGTATCAGGCAAAATCATATTTCCTTTGATTGCTTTTCCGTAGCGGATAATTTTATAAGTGGAGTCAGTCTCTTTTGTAAGATCCAATGCTTCTATGCCGAACATATCGCTAAAATCTTTTATGATGCCATACCAATAGCCATATAATGCTGTGTCAACTGGTTCCACTGGCTTTTTTTCCAATGCCACCGGCGATTCAAACGGACATGCATATAATATAAAGCATAATGGCACTAGCCATAGAATTCTCTTCATAACTGTTGTTAAAAGCCTAAAAGATACAAAGAATGATGTGAATAGCCTATCATGCAAAAGCAAAATAGTTTGTGATGCTTATTTTTGCGTATGCAATTGAAGGTTTTATGTCTGACGTTACTCATTTCCATTTCGTTGTTTGTTTCTGCTCAATCAGCTTCTTACCCTAAAGATTATTTTCGAAATCCAATGGGAATACCGATGGATCTCTCTGCCAATTTCGGCGAATTAAGGTCTAATCACTGGCATATGGGATTGGATATTAGGACGCAACAAAAAGTAAATTTACCGGTATATGCTGCCGCAGAAGGATATATTGCACATATTGGTATCCGTTCGCAAAGCTTTGGGCGGTTTATCATTATCAATCATCCCAACGGCCTTTCAACTTTATATGCACACTTGAATGATTTTTTTCCTGAACTGGAGAAATATGTGAATGAGCAACAGTATGCAAAAGAAAGCTGGGCTATCGAACTTAATTTTACAAAAAATCAATTTCCCGTAACGAAGGGTTCTTTTATTGCCTATAGCGGCACTACAGGAGGTTCTATGGGTCCGCATCTGCATTTTGAAATTATTGACACAAAGACCGATAAAAGACTAAACCCTTTATTATTTAATTTTCCAATAACGGATAATCTGCGACCAACCATTCAGAAGTTGGTGGTGTATGACCGTAATAAATCTGTATATGAGCAAACTCCTGTTTTTCATACAGCAAAAAATACTGACAGCGGATATATTCTTCCCAAAGAAATGCTGATGAAAACAGGCCTTTCAAAAATTAGTTTTGGATTACAGGCTTATGATAAAATGACAACTCGTAGCAGTGAAAATGGAATTTATTCGGCTAAATTATTTTTTGATGATGAAGAGCAAGTAAGGTTTTTGCTGGATAGTATTGATTATGATGAAACAGTTTACATGAATGCACAGATTGATTACAAGTATAAATATAATGGTGGCTCCTACCTTCAGCATTTATCAAAGTTGCCAGGAGATCATGGGCCTGTATATAAAAAAATATACGGAGATGGTGTGATTACGTTTACTGACACATTAGTACACACTGTTCATATTGAAGTTTCAGATGCTCATGGAAATATTTCTCAATTAAAATTTCAAGTACAGTTCGATGACAGTCTTGCAAAAAATTATGTTTACAGAACTGATAAAAGCCAATTTGTTCCCAACAAAGTAAATGCGTTGCAAAAAGAGGAATTTGATTTTTATCTTTCAGAGAAGGCATTGTACGACACCACTACTCCGGTATATTTTTCTGTGTCAGAAGCAACGCCTTATACTTTTTCTGCAGCACATACTGTTGGAAATCCTTTTGTGCCAATACACGATGAGGCGACAATCAGAATAAAACTGAACAAACAAGTACCTGAACAATGGCAGGATAAATTATTTATTGTAAGAAAAAATAATAATAGTGTAAGTGTTCGTAAAGCAGTGTGGATGGAACAATGGATGTCTGTAATTTTTGGAGGCTTTGGTAAGTACCAGATTCAGGCAGATGTGATGCCGCCTGGAATTAATGAATTAGGAAAAGGCGATACTGTTAACCTCAGCAGAGCAAGCAGGATAGTGTTTTCTCCTACTGATAATTTCGGGTTGAAGAAATTTGATGTAACACTTGATGGCAAATGGCTAAAATTTACTAATGACAAATCAAGAAACTGGATATACAATTTTGATGAACGTTGCCCTTATGGCGTACATGAACTGAAAGCAAGGGCAGAAGATTTTGCTGGAAATGTAACAGAAAAAACATGGTGGTTTAGAAGAGTTGCATATACACCACCTCCGCCAAAAAAGAAATCAAGTTCTTCAAACAAGAAGAAGGCGCCGGTTAAAAAGAAAAACTAATAAAGAATGGTAACATTGAAAGAAGGCGATAAAGCTCCTGCATTTACTGGTAAAGATCAGAATTATAAAAAAGTATCATTATCTGCTCTTAAAGGGAAGAAGGTTGCTCTGTATTTTTATCCGGAAGATGATACGCCAACCTGCACAATACAAGCCTGCAACCTGCGAGACAATTATGCATTGCTTAAAAAAAATGGATTTGAAGTGATTGGAGTAAGTCCTGATGAAGCTAAGAAGCACAAGAAGTTTGAAGCGAAATACAAATTACCCTTTACATTAATTGCCGATCCGTCTCATACAATTTTAGAAAAGTATGGTGTGTGGGATCAAAAGCAAATGTTTGGCAATAAATATATGGGTGTGTTACGTACTACTTTTGTAATTGACGAAAAAGGAATTATCCGTAAAATTTTTCTTCGTCCGAAAAATAAAGCTCATGCCGAAGAAATCATTGAAAGTATGGCGCAGTCTAAAAAATGAAAACGGTAAGTATTAAAGAAAACTCCTGGTTGGCAAAAATAGCTGCTGCGAAAATGAAGTCAGCCAAAGTTGCCATTGTGTTTGGCAACACTATTCACCTCCATAATACAACAAGGGAAGAATTTCTGAAAGATACCGATTGGGTATGCCATGAGCTTCAACATGTGAAACAATACAAACAACATGGTTCAGTTGGATTTGTATGCAAATATCTTTTTGATTGGATGAAGAATGGGTACTATAACAATCGCTTCGAAGTAGAAGCCAGAGAAAGTGAAAAAGATAAGACGTTAATGAACGGAGTAATTTTTTTATGATTTTGATTATAAAAAAGAGGTTGTCCCGCAATTTGGGAAACCTCTTTTATTCTATAATCTTTTATCAATCTATTTAGGGGTTCGGTACGCAATTACATTCTGGGCCAAGCCCAGGAAGTTTATCATCACAATAACAACAGGAATAATATCCGGAGGAACAGCTTACAGTGCAACTTGATTCAAAACAGCCAGTTATTGAACAACCTGTAGAGCCTACGCCACCAGAAGTACAAGGAGAGCCTCCGCCTGGCGGATCGGATTCTGTTTTTTCGTAGCCATGCCTTAACGAATGAATTGAATTTTCAAGTACAATATTGTCGTTAAGAAAGTTCCAAGTACCACTATTATACCCAAGCCCAAATCCTGAAATATTTGTTTGGATTTTTTCTTTTAAAGTTTTTGGTATGAGATTATAAGTTTTATTGAATCCTGAAGAAGTAACAGAATAACTGGTTAAACTATTTTTTTCAAGATCATTTAATAAGAGAATATCGAATAGGTAAATAACTTCCGCATTATTGATTTTTGATATACCTTTTTTATACGAGGATGTTTTTTCCGTTTGAAGGATGAATTTATTTCTTGTTTCCGTTTCATTTTTACCTTTTATTGCAATAATTATCTCTCCACTTTCAAGGTTGTAAATGGTTACACTCCCTTCGATTTTTTTACCTAAAATATCTTTTAATCCTGGATTGCTATTTACTATAGCGGGCATAGCAATTTCATCTGGCAAACTGACCTTTTGTACTTTCTCATTTTTGTTGCAAGCTGTAATAAATAGCAAACTGACAAAAGCAGTGATAAAAAAAGCCAACAAGACTTTGGTATAAGGTTTCTGTTTCATAAAAAAATATTTAGTTAATAAATAGTTGATTAGGAATCACCTTAAAATTATTATTTTTTTTTGATTTTCCCAATTTTTTTAAAAGGTAGTTAATCAAGCTATTAGTCTCTATTATTAAACCATTCAACTTCGCCAAAATTGAATTCCTCTTCAATTGAATGTTGAACAACTAATTTCCCTTCGGGAGAAACAGATTTTATCATTGCTTCAAATACACGGCTGTCTTTTTTTAGTTTCACTTTCTCATTTAATTTATAAAGCAGTTGTATGTATTGATTATAGATTGGCTCAAATCCTGAGTTAATTAATTCCTGAAATTTTTCATTCAAACAAATGCAAAGTTCCTTTGCTAAGGAAACTACATTAAAATCATTGCCTGTTATTTGTTTTAAAGAAACCGGATTTGGTAAATGGGGTGAGAAAGATGTTTGATTTATATTAATTCCCATACCACATATTGCCCATTCCCAATTGCCGCCACTACCAATCATGTTTTCTATTAAGATTCCACCTGCCTTTCTGTCCTGCCAGTAAAGATCATTCGGCCATTTTATTTTAGTGTCGTCGCCAGCATATTGGAAAAAAAACTGATGCAATGCCACAGCAACGCAGGCACTTAATTGAAATTGTTGTGTAACCTTAAGTGGTTTTGGACTTATAACTATGCTAAGTGCAATATTTACATCTTTTTCTGATGCCCAAACCTTTCCTCGTTGCCCTTTTCCAGCTAGTTGCTCATCAGTAAAAATGGCCATCCCAGTTTGTGCCATTCCCGCATGAATCAGTTGCCGGGCATAGTTGTTGGTACTATCAACCGATTGCAATTCAACGAATGGCGTACCTATGGTTTGTATGTCGGAAGGTTGTGGCAATTAATTGCTATTTTTGACAAAGTAATGAAGTTATGGATTAGGTATTATTTTTCGTCCATTAGGACGTATCCTATTCTTAAACAATATATAATAAACGAAAAATAATTTCTATTTGGAACAACTGGAATCACTCTCCAACCGTAAAAAGAAAAGCCTGCCTGCCGGCAAGGCAGGTGCAGCACGGTTAACGAAGAATTCGAAAATCATCAAAACCATCATTGCAGCTATACAGGAAAAGAAAGGTGAACATATCATTTCTCTTGACCTTAGGAAAATTAATGAAGCGGTTGCAGATTTTTTTATCATTTGCGAAGCAAATAATTCTACTCAGGTAAGAGCTATTGCGGATAATATAGAATATCGGGTAGAAGAAAATTGCGATGAAAAGCCATATCATCACGAAGGGTTTCAGCAATTGCAATGGGTGTTGGTTGACTACGTAAATGTAGTAGTACATGTAATGCTGCATGAAACCCGTAAATTCTATCAATTAGAAGAAATGTGGAGTGATGCAGCTGCCCAAGAACATAACGATTAATGTTAAAAAACAATACCTGCTACAACTTTTTGGTTATTTAATCATTATTAGCAGGAACAATAAGAAAATATATATGTCACAAGAATCAAATAATAGAAACGAGAGCAGACCCCCAAGATTTGGCAACAAACCTCCAGGCAGTGGAGACGATCCGAATAAAGTACCTAAGAAAGGCCCGAAGTTCAGTATCTACTGGGTGTATGCAATCATATTTGCAGTATTGATCGGGTTTCAGTTTTTCGGACCATTTTCTCCGAATATGGCCAAAATATCTTCCTTGGATTTTAGAAACATGCTGACTACGAATAGTGCAGATGTTGAAAAATACGTAGTGATTGATAACAAGAAAACTGTAAAGATCTATTTAACTAAAGAAGGAAAGACGAGGTATGAGGCTAAACTTAAAAAGCCGGTCAGCGAAGATGGACCCAATATGTATTTCAAAATAACGAGTGGTGATGCATTTGAGAAGGAGATGAGTGATTTTTATAAAGCAAGCCCTACTGTAAAGGAAGTTCAGAAGTATTCTGATAGTGAAAAAGACTGGTTTGGCGGTATTTTACAATTTTTACTTCCAGTTTTATTATTCGTAGGTCTTTGGATATTGTTGATGCGTAAGATGGGCGGTGGTGCTGGTGGCGGAGCTGGTGGTGCTGGTGGAATTTTCAATATCGGGAAATCAAAAGCAACATTATTTGATAAAGGAACAAAAGTCAATATCACATTTGCTGATGTAGCAGGATTGGATGAAGCAAAAGTAGAGGTAATGGAAATCGTTGACTTTTTAAAAAATCCAAAAAAGTATACTAACCTCGGGGGTAAAATTCCAAAAGGTGCTTTATTAGTTGGTCCTCCAGGTACGGGTAAAACGTTGTTGGCAAAAGCGGTTGCAGGTGAGGCACAGGTCCCGTTCTTTAGTTTAAGTGGATCAGATTTTGTAGAAATGTTTGTAGGTGTTGGTGCCAGCCGTGTAAGAGATTTATTTAAGCAGGCAAGAGAAAAAGCTCCATGTATCATATTTATAGATGAGATTGATGCCATTGGCCGTGCAAGAGGAAAGAATGCAATGATGAGTAATGATGAAAGAGAAAGCACATTGAACCAGTTACTGGTAGAAATGGATGGCTTTGGAACTGATGTAGGAATTATAGTTGTTGCCGCTACTAACCGTCCGGATGTGTTGGATACTGCATTATTAAGACCAGGTCGTTTCGACAGGCAGATTACTATTGATAAACCGGATTTGGTTGGCCGTGAAGCAATATTTAAAGTGCATCTGAAACCAATTAAAATTTCTAAAACATTAGATATTCATAAACTGGCAGAGCAAACCCCTGGATTTGCCGGTGCAGATATTGCCAATGTTTGTAACGAAGCCGCCTTGATAGCTGCAAGAAAAAATAAAGAAGCGGTTGATATGCAGGATTTCCAAGATGCGGTGGACAGAGTGATAGGTGGATTAGAAAAGAAAAATAAAATCATTTCTCCTGAAGAGAAAAAAATTATTGCTTTCCATGAAGCAGGCCATGCTGTGTGTGGATGGTATCTTGAACATGCTTATCCTTTATTAAAAGTTACTATTGTTCCAAGAGGTAGTGCTGCATTAGGATATGCTCAATACACACCAAAAGAACAATACCTATATAATATTGATCAATTGACCGATCAGATTTGTATGACATTGGGTGGAAGAGCCAGTGAAGAGATTTTCTTTAATAAAATTTCTACTGGTGCACAAAACGATTTGCAGCAAATTACCAGAACAGCTTATGCAATGGTTACTGTTTATGGCATGAGTGATAAGTTGGGTAATATCAGCTATTATGATCCGCAGCAGGAAAATAGTTTTAGCAAGCCTTATTCTGACGAAACTGCAAGGATGATTGATGATGAGGTACGTAAATTAATTGAGGATGCTTATATCAAAACAAAAGAATTGCTGAAAGAGAAGAAAGAAGAAGTGGAAAAAATAGCGACTGCTTTATTAGAAAGAGAAGTGCTATTCCAAAGTGATGTGGAAGCATTGATTGGGAAAAGGCCGTTTGAAGAAAAAAAGCCTTTGGTTGATGATGTTGTTGCAGAAGTTTCGGATGCTGAAACAATAGTTACAGAGCCAAAGAAAGAAGATGATAAATCAACAGATGAACAAACAGGAAATATAGGATTAGCACCATCTGTATAAGCAGGCAAATATGAATGTTTCTCCTTCTAAGGAAAATATGTTGAAAAAAATTCGCAAGGCGTTGAGTCACTCAACGCCTTTGCCATTTCCACAAAGCGAAGGCAATCAGTCTATCTTTCATCCGCTGGAACAAGAGGCAGAAGTTGAATTTGCAGAACAATTTACCAAACTACAAGGAAAGTTTATTTATTGCATTAATCAGCAGGAACTAGCATTTCAACTAAGCAGTTTGATTAAAAAGCAGGATTGGCAAAAAGTATTTTGTGTAGAGGAGAAATTGATTGAACCAATATCATCTCAGTTTTCTGATAGAATAGTAAAAACTGACCTTGCTGGCTGCGATGTTTCTATAACCGGCTGTGAATACCTTGTTGCCAGAACAGGTTCAATAGTATTGAGCTCTGCACAAGCAAGTGGCCGCACTGCCAGTGTGTATGCACCTATTCATATTTGTATCGCTTATACTAATCAACTGGTGTATGACATTAAAGATGCATTAAAGGCAGCAAAAGAAAAGTACGGTGCTCATATGCCATCTATGCTAACATTTGCCACCGGCCCCAGCCGCACTGCGGATATTGAAAAAACATTGGTAGTCGGTGTACATGGCCCTAAAGAAGTGTTTTTGTTTTTGGTGGAGGCATAGTTATAATAGTAATATTCCCGGCTCATTAAATCAAATAGAAAATTCATTTTCAGGGACAAATTATTCTTTATCTCCTTTTCTCTACTGAGCTTGTCGAAGTATAACTCTTATCTTATCTTTATACCATGACAAATCCCGGCGTATTTCAGCTATTCGTTTACGGCTCTCTTCGGAGTGGCTTTCATAGTCCTGTGTATGAATACATCAGCCGTTTTTTCAAATTCATTGGCGAAGCAAAAGTGCAAGGAAAACTGTTTGATATGGGCAGCTATCCAGCCGGTGTTCCTACAACGGACGATAGCTTCATCATTGGTGAATTATATCAGGCAAAAAACGAACATGAATTTTCGTGGGCAATTGGTCAGTTGGATGATTATGAAGGAGTGACGGTGGAGGCAGATGAAATGCAATTATACCGCAGGGAGGTTACTCCTGTATTTATAAATAATCAAACGACTAATGCCTGGATCTATTGGTTCAATGGCAGCATTGCAGAAAAAAAAGAAATACTCTCCGGCGACATGTTGGAATATCTGAATTCAAAAAAATAATTCGATGAAGTTATCCTCTTTACTGGTTGCTGTTTGTATTTTATTTACGCTACAGTCATGTGAGTTTAGTTGTTCTGTTGGTGACAAGGAAGAAGAAACTAAGGATAAAGGAACCGCAGTTGTAAAAGACGGCGCTAGAATTTATAATAATATTCAATTAAAGACAAGTGGTATTAAGCTGGAAAAGGCTTACCTGTATTTGGAAAGTGGAGAAAGAGTACCTGATGATAATTTTGTTGATTTCAACGGGAAAATAAAACTGCGACTACAATTTGCCAGCGACTGGAAGGAAGAAAATGGGAAAGTATTACTTGGAGCTTCTGAAAAAATAGTGGCTGAAAGTGGTGAGGTGATACTGGAGGAAAACGATCTATTTGAAAAATATCCCGAAGGTGTATCCGTCGAAGACTCCAAAATAGTTTTTTTATCAGCCATTTTAAAGTTAAAGCCTAGTGCACAACCAACCTCTTGCACTGTTTTTTTTAGAGTGTGGGATAAAAGAAGCGATGCTTTTGTAGAAGGAAGCTATCAATTGTTTTCCAAATAATTTATCATCTTTTGAAAGTTGAAGAAAATATAATGACGCAAAAAAATATTTATTTTCTCTCCGACTTTCACCTTGGTGCTCCTGATTATGCCAGCAGCCTTGTAAGAGAAAAATTGCTCGTTCAGTTTCTTGACGAAATAAAAGATAAAGCCTCAGAAATTTTCTTAGTTGGAGATATGTTTGACTTCTGGTACGAATACCGGAAAGTTGTTCCCAAAGGGTTTACAAGATTGCTGGGAAAGTTGGCAGAACTATCAGATGCAGGTATTGCCATGCATTTTTTTGTTGGTAATCATGATATGTGGATGCGGGATTATTTTCAAGTGGAATTAAATATTCCCGTTTACTTTGAAGCAAAAGAATTTGAACGAAATGATAAGATATTTCTGATTGGTCATGGTGATGGACTTGGTCCCGGTGATCATGGTTATAAACGATTAAAGAAAGTTTTCAGAAATCCAGTAAGTAAATGGCTGTTCGGGATTCTTCCACCTGTTGCAGGTATGGGTCTGGCACATTATATGAGTAGAAGAAGCCGGGCACAAACAGGTTCTACAGAAGAAGTTTTTCTGGGAGAAGAGAAAGAATGGCTTATTATTTATTGTAAAGAAATGCTACAGCAAAAGAAATTTGACTTTTTTGTGTTTGGGCATAGACACTTGCCGATTGATTATCGTCTGAATAGCACAAGCCGTTATATTAATCTCGGCGATTGGATCAGGTATTTTACATATGCCGTATTTGACGGAGATAAATTGGAATTGAAATCATATAAAGGAATGGATGAAAAAATCATCCGCATTTAATGAAAAGAAATTTATACATACTA
>Ga0209476_10000058_pt1 | contig 72734 bp, 68 predicted proteins | sample KloWWTrecipitate_FD_187179 | JGI IMG/M metagenome (GOLD analysis project Ga0209476, IMG submission 187179) | Active sludge microbial communities from Klosterneuburg, Austria, studying microevolution and ecology of nitrifiers - Klosterneuburg... | ecosystem: Engineered > WWTP > Aerobic digester... | reverse complement strand
GAAGCCGGGTGTGAGCGCGACTGCTTCGCTTCCAAATGTTGGTGACCGAGGTTCCCTTCAGCTTCGCAATTTCTGCAGCGGTGTCTGGTGGCTGTCCCCTGACCCAGTTGGCACAGTCAGGATCTGCGGCGTGGGTCTGCTGCACGGATAGGTGACAGGTTGTAGTCACGCAGCCAGAGTGGCTGGCGTGTTCATGATGGCGTCGAACTCGACCGGGGTCAAACGGCCCAGACGGGGCTGGCGGCGGCGCCGGTGGTAGGTGCGCTCGATCCAGGTCACGATCGCGATCCGCAACTCTTCCCGTGTGCTCCACGAGCGGCGGTTCAGAACGTTCTTCTGCAGAAGGCTGAAGAAGCTTTCCATCGCGGCGTTGTCCCCGTACGAAGCCACCCACCCCATGGACCGATCATGCCGTGCCGCGCCAGGGTGCGGAGGAACTTCCTGCTTCGAAATTGCGATCCTCTGTCACTGTGGACCACGCAGCCAGCGACGTTCCCGCGTATGGCCACAGCGTTGTTGAGTGCGCTGACGGCCAAACTGGACTTCATTCTCGAGTCGATCGAGGAGCCGACGATCTTGTTCGAGAATACGTCTTTGATCGCACAGAGATAGAGCTTGCCCTCGGGGGTCTTGTGTTCGGTGACGTCGGTGAGCCAGAGCCGGTTCGGAGCGTCCGCGGTGAACTCGTGCCGGGTCCGCCCGTTCTCGTCGGTGACGGTGCAGAGGTCGTCGTGGACCGCGGGCCCCGGCTTCTTCCCCTTCCGTCCCTGCTTCTTCCCGAACGCGCTCCACCAGCCGTTTTCCGACGCGATCCGCCAGGCGGTCCGGTCGGCCATCGGCTCGCCGGCTTCGCGGGCCTCGTCGACCAGCAGCCGGTGCCCGAACTCCGGGTCGTCCTTGTGGGCGTCGAACAACGCGTTTGCCCGATACGCCTCCACCAACTGGCTGGGCGTGACAGGGGCCGCCAGCCACCGGTAGTAGGGCTGACGTGAGAGCTTGAGTACCCGGCACGCCACCGTCACGGGGATCCCCGATCCGGCGAGCTCGCTCACGAGCGGGTAGAGCCTTGTCCCGGCAAGTTCGCCTGCGACAGATACGCCGCCGCCCGCCGGAGGACCTCGTTCTCCTGCTCCAGCAGCCGGATCCTCTTCCGCGCCTCGCGCAACTCGACCGCCTCGCTGCGCGTCTGGCCGGGCTTGACGCCCTCGTTCACCGCGGCGCGGCTCAGCCACTTCTGCAACGTCATCGGATGGACGCCGAAGTCTTTCGCGATCTGCTCGATCGTCACTCCGGGTTCGCGATTCCTCGCAACGCGCACGACGTCGTCACGGAACTCGGTGGGGTAGGGCTTGGGCACAGCAACATCCTTCCAGACCGCCCTCCCGGGCAAGCCAGATCAAATGTCACCTATCCGTGCAGCGACCCGTTAGCCTGCCGAAGCTTGGCACGCCGTCTCAGCACTTGGGAGTCGCAGTTGACTCGCCCTACTCCGGCCTCGTCAACTGCGCCTGATGCAGGTCACCCTTGGCCGCGACGGGCTGGGAATCGGGCGAGTTCTATTTCTGCTGAGGTCACGAGAATTTCACGGGTCCACTTCGGGCACCTCACGTTCACCTTCTCTGGTTCCTTCGGCCGCCCGTCGATGAACACTAAGTCGAAACATCCGTGCACTTCCCTACGCACTGCGTTGAAGCCGACGGCGGCCTGGCCGCCGCCTCGAACCAGGACCGTCACAGTCAGATCGGTTCCGTTATCGATTGCCACGACCGAAGCACTTGTCCGCGTCAGGTTCGGATAATCCGGCTCTGTGACGAGAAACCCCGTCACCCCGTCTTTTGCAACTTGAAAGGCGATCTCATCAAGGTCGCCCGCGCCACGGGCAACACCGGCATGTACGATCCGGGCTGCTGCCGGTGCTCGAATATTGACATTTTCTAGAGCGTCCTCGCGGGCGAGCGCGCCTGCGTCATTGATTACGCATCCGGACAGGACGAATGCGCTGATGCACAATGAAACAACGAGTCCGCCTAGTGTACGCGCAGAGAGAGGTCGGCGGACCATGGTTGCCCGGTGCCTCCGGGGCAAGTGTTGACGGGTCGGCCGTTCAAGCATCTTCGTCGGCTGGTAGGCCGGGGACGTGGGGCACCTGTAAGAGGCACTACTCGGATCGTGGAGGGAGTCCGCTCTCATTGAGTGCTCCGTCCGCGGTCCAAGGTCAAGCACCGGGATCCAGCGTAAGCAACTGACCAGGCTGGAGAACCCTGCTCGTAAGGTGTAAGTCGTTTGCGTAAAGGAGGTTCGAGCCGGCCATGCAGAAGCGTGCCGCAATGCCGATGAGCGCGTCCCCGTGCGCCACCTCGTAGGACTTGATCCGCCCGGCATCGCTAAACACAACATTGCCGCGTGCGTAGTCCCTCAAGCCCAGGTCGACCAATGTCCCAAGCAACTTGTTCTTGTCGACGAGCACTGGCGTGCATGCATCGCGGACTTTCGCGACAGTTACCCCGTCGCCGATCGCTACATGCACTCGTCCGTCAGTTGCGGTGGGTTCCGGTGCCGGGGTCTTCCCCTCCACTACACGAGTGACGTTGCCGTTCAAGGGTTGACTGACGAGAGCGAACACTGGAGTTGCGAGCACGACGAGTCCACCGACGATGAACGCTGAGGCCGCAAGGGTAATCTTTGCTCCCAGGTTCATGCTTGCTAGCTTCGCATGGGTAGGAGCACGATATCTATCCCCATTGCCATTCTCGAGTCGCGTCCGCTGTGCGAACAGGTGACCGTTCGGTTTCGGCCGCGAGGGCCGCGTTCTTCGTCATATGCTCTCGAATTCGACGGGTGCCAAACGGCTCAGGCGGGGCTGGTGGCCTCTGTGGTGGTTGGTGCGCTCGAGTCCATCTCAGCGCTCCGACAAGTCGATGACGAGTCAACGCGCGACGGAATTTCCGGCTTCGGAATTGAGATCCGCGGGCGGAGTGCACCATGGCAACGGTCTCTTGGCCAGAGGAGGAAGCAATGGCCCCAACGGCTCAGGCACCAAATGTGACGCTGCACTGTAGCGCTGACTGCATTACGGCAACCACCACCGACTCCGCGCAGGCGCCCGGAGCACGCCGCCCCACTGCGTGCCCTGCCTCCGGCAGCACGGCTAGTCGAGCGGGGTTGCCTCAGCGCGGTCGATGCGGTCGACCCACTGGTCGAGCGGTTCGGTGAGCTTGCGCTCGTGCTCGTCTGACGCGACGAACGAGGTTGCGATCTCGGCATCCGCCCACCACACCTGGATGATGAACAGGCCGGCTGCCTCGTCGATGTAGGCGCGGGCAGCGTGCACGCCCTCGGCGGACTCGAGCGCCTCGCGGCCGCTGGTGCGCCAGAACTCACCCAGGGCGGGGATGCTCGCGTTGTCGCGAATGCGCGCACGGATGATGCGCACGTGGCCGGCGTCATCGCGCTTTGCGGGTGCCGGAGGCGTCAGCAGCAGCACGTCGCTGAGGCCGTCGCGGACGGTGATCTCGGCCGAGCGCTGGCCCATCGTGCCGCCGATGGCCTGGTGCCCGGGGGAAGCGAAGTACGCGTCGAACTGCTCGGGCTCTTCCCACAGCGTCAGCACGCGCAGGGTGCCGGGCTGCTCGATCGAGTCGAACACGAAACCGCGCACGAAACCGGGCTCGTTCGTGGGGTGAGAGGTGGCCGGGTCGCGCCAATGGTTCACGACGTCCTCGCGGCGGGCGGGGTCGTACGAGAACTGGGTATAGCGGGCGTAGGTCATCTAGCGCGTTCCTTTCGAGGTACGGGGGACTCACTCGACGACGAGGTCGGTCACCCGTTGATGCGCGACCACGATACCAACGGTGAACAGGGGCGGAACGGGCCTGTTACGGCGGGATATTCTTGAGACAAGGGGCAAAGAAAGGGCACGTATGGATGACGCGGCTTTGCTTGCGCGGTTGGTCGCCGAGCTCGACCATCCGAACGCCACCCGACTCGGCCAGGCCCTGCTCGCGTTGATCTCGTCTGGTGAGCTTCCACCAGGCCAGAAGCTGCCCCCGATCCGCACCGTCGCGGATCAGTTGGGCATGAGTCCGGCCGCCGTCGGGCAGTCATGGACGCTACTGCGCACCAGGGGCATCATCGAAACCAAGACCCGCGGCGGCACGACCGTGATCGGCCCGCCTCGCTCCCAGCGGCCGCAGCGATTTTCGCAGCTGAACGAGGTCGTCGAGCACACCCGGGTCGACCTTGGCCGACCGCTTCCCGACCCGAGGCTGCTTCCCGACCTCGGGCGCGCCCTCGCCGAGGTGGGTCGCCGCTCGCACGGGCTCAACCTCTCTGACCCGCCACCGATCACGCCCCAGCTGCGCGAGGCGCTCGCGGGGCACTGGCCCTTCGAAACCGATGACGTTGTGGCGGTGCATCGAGGGATCGACGGCGTCGAGCACGCGCTCACGGCTCTGGTCGCCAAGGGCGATGCGGTCGCGGTCGAAGACCCGACCGTGCCTCGCGTGCTCGACATCCTCGACCGCATTGGCGCACGTGTCATTCCGATCGGCTGGCTCGACGATGGGCCCGACCTGCGCGAGCTGATGCGCGCATTCCACTCCGGCGCGAAGCTGTTCGTGTTGCAGCCCAACGGCCACTCGCCGACCGGTCGCTCGGTCAGCGACGCCTGGCTCGACGAGGCCGCAGAACTTGTGCGCCGGAGCGAGGCCCACGTAATCGAGTTCGACAACTTTCCGCTCCTGCACCCCGCCCGCAAGACGCTCGGGGTCGCCGTGCCGGAGGCGACCGTGCTGATCGAGGGTTATAGCCACTCGCATGGCCCCGACATTCAGGTCGCCGTGATGGGCGGGCCGCGCGAGGTCATCGCGAGGGTCGAGCAACAGATCGCCTACTCGCACCGCTGGGTGAGCCGGGTCTTGCAGGACGCCCTTGCGGTGCTGCTGGCGTCGGACGAGGCATCCGCCACCGTGCGTGCCGCCGCGAACGAGTACCAACGTCGGCACGCGCAGGCGCGCGGCTGGTTCATCGCCCGGGGCTTCGCGGTGCCGGAGGCGACCAGCGCGCCGTCACTGTGGATCCCGGTCGTTGACGACGCCCTGGTCGTCGAACGCCTCGCGGCCCGCGGCATTGGCGTGTTGCCCGGGCAGGTGTTCGAGCGGCGCCGAGCCGCACGGCGGCACGTGCATGTCAACGGCGGCCTCCCGTTCGACGAGCAGCTGCAGTATTTCGCGCAGATTGCGGATGCCGCTGACGAGGTTGCCGAAGCGTTGCTGGCCGATCGGCGCGAGCGATACCGGGCCGAGAACGCCGCCGCAGGCGCGCGTGCGGACGGCGGCGCCGACGGGGGCCGCGCTGACAGCGAACCGACAGCCGGCAGGGGTGCGGCTCGCGCCCCGCGGGGTTACGGTAAGTAGAGCGCACGTACGCGGGCGTCCAGTGCGACCGCGGCCCCCGCGCACCTGCCAAGAGAGGGCATCATGACTGACATCGGAGCAATCACGCGCACCCCCGGCACCGAGACTGCGGTGCTCGCCGGCGGTTGTTTCTGGGGGATGGAAGACCTGGTCCGCCGGCAGCCCGGCGTGCTCGAGACCCGCGTCGGTTACACGGGCGGCAGCAACGCGAATGCGACGTATCGCAACCACCCCGGCCATGCCGAGGCCCTCGAGATCGTCTTCGACCCGTCGCAAACGACCTACCGCGATATCCTGAGCTTTTTCTTTCAGATTCACGACCCGTCGACGCTCGATCGCCAGGGCAACGACGTCGGTTCAAGCTACCGTTCGGCCATTTTTCCGCTGAGTGAAGCGCAGGAGCACACCGCGCGCGAGACGATCGCCGATGTGGATGCCTCCGGCCTCTGGCCGGGCAAGGCGGTCACGACGATCGAGCCCGAGGCGCCGTTCTGGGAGGCCGAGCCGGAGCACCAGGACTACCTGTTGCGGATTCCAAACGGCTACACGTGCCACTTCGTGCGGCCCGGTTGGGTGTTGCCGGCGCGTTAGTGTTCGGCGTTAGGCCGAGGCATCCTGCGCAGCAATTTGATCGAGGCACGCCTCGAGCGCGACCCAACCGAGCATCGCGCACTTGATGCGCATCACGAACCGCGAGACGCCCTGAAACGCGACCGCGTCTTCGAGCGCCTCGGGGGGCTCGTCCCCATCGCGGTTGCGGAGCATCGCGCGGAAATCAGCGATCAGTCCGCGCACCTCCTGCGTGTCGCGATCGGCGCACAATTCAGACATGGTGGATGCCGATGCCATCGAGATGCTGCAGCCCTGGCCCTCCCAGCCAAGCGTCGAGATCGCGCCATCGGCGTCGACCGCGATGCCAACCGTGATCTCGTCGCCACACGTGGGGTTCAGTTCGTGATGGCGCGCGACCGCGTCGTCGCTGAGGCCGAAGCCGCTGCGCTTGCGGGCGTGATCGAGGATGACCTGCTGGTACAGGCTTTCGAGGTCGGTGCTCATGAGGTCACTCCAAAAAAGGGCCGGACTTCGGCGAGGGCCGCGCCGAATCTCGCCACGTCGTCGTCGCTTGTATAGATGTAGCCGCTCGCGCGCGTGGTCGCGGCGACGCCGAGGCGACGGTGCAACGGCTGGGCGCAGTGGTGGCCGACCCGCACGCCAACGCCACGTGCGTCGAGAAACTGACCCACGTCGTGCGCGTGCACCCCGTCGACCGCCACGCTGACCAGGGCGGCGCGTTCGTGGCCGAGAGCCGGGCCGACGATGTGGATGCCGCTGACGGAGGCCGCGGCATCCATCAGCATCGCTGCAATCTGTTGTTCGCGGGCGTGCACGCGGTCGATGCCGATGCGGTCGAGATAGCGCACGGCCGCGCCGAGCCCGATCACCTGCGTGACGGCTTGCGTGCCCGCCTCGAAGCGCTGCGGGGCCGGGAGAAATTCGGCGTCGGTCATCGTGACGGTGGTGATCGTCGAACCGCCCGTGCGTGCCGGGGGGAGCGATGCGAGCATCTCGGCGCGACCATAGAGCACGCCGATGCCGGTGGGGCCGAGCATCTTGTGACCAGAGAACGCGGCAAAATCGACACCAAGCGCCGTGAAATCGATCGGCATGTGGGGCGCGGACTGGCACGCGTCGAGCACTACAGCGGCGCCGACCGCGTGTGCGAGCGTGACGAGTTCGGCGACCGGGGCGATGAATCCGGTGACGTTTGAGACGTGTGCGAATGCGAACACCCGGGTGCGGGACGTGAGCGCGGCGCGGGCGTCGTCGAGGGTCCACGTGCCGTCTTCGCGGACGGGGATCCAGCGGAGGGTGGCGCCGGTGCGGCGTGCGAGACGCTGCCAGGGGATGAGGTTGGCGTGGTGTTCGGCCTCGGTGATCAGAATCTCGTCGCCCGGGCCGAGGGCGAAGCGGGTGTCGCCGAGCCCGGCGCTGGCGTCGGCCATGCCCAGCGCCACCATGTTGAGGGCGTCGGTGGCGTTCTGGGTCCAGACGATCTCGTCGGCGCGTGCACCCACGAATCGCGCGGTGTCTTCGCGGGCATCCTCGAATGCCATCGTCGCGCGCCCGGTCGCTTCGCTCGCGCCTCGGTGCACCGCGGCGGTGCCGCCCTCGACGAACGCGCGCTCGGCATCGAGCACCTGGCGGGGCGTTTGGGAGGTTGCCGCAGAGTCGAGGTACGCGAGTGTGCCCTGCGCGCCACGCAGCGCGGCGAAGTCGTCGCGCACCTCGTCGGCGAGTTGGGCCACGTTGGCGGCATCGGCGGGGATGGTCATGAAAGCTCCTTGGATGCCGCATCGAAACGGCACCCTTCAAGTGTGCATGCCCGGGGACGGAGTGGGGTCATCGTGACGGCGTGGAGCTGGGAGTTGGGCCGCCTCCGGGACGTCTGAATCGCAATGTCCGTGGCAATCCGTAGCCTTGAAGAATGAGGATCCTGCACACGTCCGATTGGCACATTGGTCGCACCTTTCACGGGCACAGCACGCTGACCGCGCTCGCGTCCGTGCTCGATGCGATGGTCGAAGAGGTGCGCGCTCGCGGGGTCGACGTGGTGATCGTCTCTGGCGACGTGTTCGACTCGGCAACGCCGGCGGCTGCGTGTTATCCGGTGCTCGGGGGCGCGCTCTCGCGCCTGCACGCCGCGGGCGCTCGGGTGATTGTCACGAGCGGCAACCACGACTCGGCGGCGCGGCTTGGGTTCTTGGCCGAGTTCGCGGGTGGTGCGGGCGTCCACATGGTCACCGATCCCGCGACGATCGGCACGCCGATTGCCATCGACGACGAGCATGGCACGGTGTTGTTTTACGGGCTTCCCTATCTCGAACCCACGCTCGTGCGCGGGCACTGGCCCGGTGTTGAGCTCCGCACGCAGGCCCAAACGCTTACTCACGCGATGTCGCTCGTGCGTGCCGATCTCGTCGCGCGGGGGGCCGCGTCCGCGGTGCGCTCCGTGGCCATCGCGCACTGTTTTGCCGCAGGCATCGAGCCGAGCCAGGGGGTCGAACGCGACATCCAGGCCGGCGGCATCGACGTGGTGCCGCTCTCGGCATTCGACGGACCCGATTACGTCGCGCTCGGGCACATTCATGGCCGCGCCGAGCTGACCCCGCGCATTCGCTATTCGGGGGCGCCCCTCTTCTTCTCGTTTAGCGAGCAGCACAAGGCGCGGGGCGGGTGGATCGTCGATCTCGACGCCGCCGGGCTGTCGTCGGTCGAATGGATGCCGCTTCCCATCCCGCGCGCACTTGTCACCCTCACGGGCACGCTCGACGAGCTGCTTGAGCGCGACGAGTACGAACAACACCGCGACGACTGGGTCTGCGCGATCCTCACCGACGCCACACCGCCGATCGACCCGATGCGCAAACTCCAGGCACGGTTCCCCGGGTGCGCGACGCTGGTGTTGCAGCCGCCCGCTCGCGAGCATGACGAGCGCGACTATGGGCAGCGCGTGCGAGCGGCAAAGAGCGACGCCGAACTGGTCGATGTGTTCCTCCAGCACGTGCGCGCGGGCGAGGGCCTCTCGAGCGATGAAGAGGAGCTGTTCCGCGAAGTCGTGCAAGAGCAGGCCAACGCCGAGGTGCTTGCATGAGGGTGCACCGGCTCGAGATCGAGGGCTTTGGGCCGTTCCGCGGCGAACAGACGATCGATTTCGATCAGTTCGCCGACGACGGCATTTTTCTGATCACCGGCAAGACGGGTGCGGGCAAATCCAGCGTGCTCGACGCCATCTGTTTTGCGCTGTACGACGGGGTGCCGCGCTACGAAAACACGGGGCGGCGGTTGCGGAGCGACCACGCGCGCGACGGCGAGCCCACGCGCGTGGCGCTCGAGTTCAGCACGGGCGGTGAGCGGTACCGGGTAGAGCGGACCCCCGAGTACCAGCGGCCCAAGAAGCACGGCGCTGGGTTTACCCCGCAGAAGGCCACGGCGAACCTCGCCCAGTGGGTCGACGGCGAGTGGGCTGGCCTTGCGGCGCGGGCGAAGGAGGTCGGCGAGCTCCTCAGCGAAATCGTCGGGCTCACCCGCGACCAGTTTTTGCAGGTGATTCTGCTGGCGCAGAACCGCTTCGCGATGTTTCTGCAGGCCGACCAAGCGCAGCGGCAGGCGCTCCTGCGCACGCTCTTCGGCACGCGCCGATTTGAAGACTATGAGGCGTCGCTCGAAACGCGTCGCCGCGACGCGAAGGCGCGCTTTGAGCGTGGCGGCGACGGGCTCCTCGCTGTGGCCGCCCGTGCCGAGTCGGTGCTCGCCGAGGCCGTCGCAGTGCATGAGGGCGGCGAGATCGCGCACGCGGTTCTCGATGCTGCCGGTAACGATGATCCTGGTAACGATCCGGCCGGTCTCGATCCTGCCGGTAATGATGCTGCCGGTCACCTCTCTGCCGGTCACGACTCTGCCGGCGGAGGAGCGGGTGCGTCCGTGGTGGCCGAAGCCGCTCCCGCCTCGCTGCGCGAGCGGCTGGCGGCGTGTGAGGTCGGTGCGTTGCGGGTGGTGGCATGGGTCCAAGCCGGAGAGGCTGGCGTGGAGGCCGCGCTGGGGGAGCGCACGAACCTCGAAACCGTTGCCAATCGGTTGGAGCTTGTGCGCACAAATCAGGTGCGTCGAGACGCGTCGGCGCTCGCGCTTGCGCTCCTCGAAGAGCAGGGCGAGGCGATCGCCAGCGAGCGTGAGCAGGCGCACCGTGCCCGTGCCGCCGCCGCTGTGCAGCGATCGATCGACACCGCAGAGGCGGCCGCGGCCGCGTGCGCTGGGGCTCAAACGCACGCCGAAGCGGCGGTGCAAGAGTGGGCCGTCGCCGGCGAAGGGCCGCGTTCGGGGCACGATCTCGACGACTTCATCGAAACACATGTGCGCGCGGCTGGCGCGCTCGACGAAGCCGTGGCGGTCGAGGCAAACCTGCCAGGGCTCGAACAAGCCGTGACCGAAACCGAGCACGCCCAGCGTGCACTGTCTGAGGCGATCGGCACGGCAGAAATCGCCCAGGCGGATGGCCCGGAGCAACTGCGGGCACTCGACGAAGGCCTCGCCGCCGCCCGCGTGCACGCGGGCACCGCCGAGGCATCGGGCGCCGCGGTTGCCGAGCTTGCGGCGGCGGTCGACGCCGCAACCCAGGCGGTGTCGCTGGCAGAGAACGCTCGCGGCGCCCACGAAGAGGTGCGCGATCGCGGCGCAGAGCTGACCGCGGCCTCTGCCGCGGTCGACACGCTTCGCGACTTGCGGCTGCGCGGGGTAGCGAGTGAGCTGGCCGAAGCGCTGATCGAGGGCGAAGCCTGCGCCGTGTGCGGGTCACTCGAGCATCCGGCTCCGCGACAGAGCGCGGGCCAGCCCGTTCGGCAGGCGCAGATTGACGACGCGGTCGCGCATCGTGACGAGTGCGCCGAGCGCGAGAAGAGCGCAAGCGAGCGGGCAAAAGCGGCTGACCTCGACCTCGCCGAGGCCCAGGCCCGTGCCGGGGCGCGGAGTCTGCAGCAACTCGAACCGCTCCTCGAGGCCGCCCGGCTCGCGCTCGCCCAGGCAATTGACGCTGTTGCTCTGCGCGATCGCTTGCTTGAGAGCCGAACCCAGCTTGTTGACGAGCAGAAGGCGGCTGCGGCCACGCTCGGCGGACTCCGCGAGCGGAATGCCGCGTCGCTCACCGAGCAGGTGCACGCACAGCGCACCCTCACCGCAGCTCGCGCCGCGGTGAGTGCGGCTCGTGGCGAGTTCGCATCCGTGCACGCGCGCCGCGACGACGTCGATCGGCGCGTCGCGCGGGCACGCACGCTCAGCGAGGCGCACGCGAACCTCGAGGCGGCCGCGGCCGCGGCCGAAGCCGCGCTGGGCACTCGCGACGCCGAGCTGAGCGCGCACGGCTTTACCGACATGCACGACGCGATTGCCGCGCGACGCTCCGACGCCGAGACAACCGAACTCGAGCGCCGTGTGCGGCACCACGGCGAGCAGGTGGCGCACCACAAGGCGGTGCTGCTCGAGCCCGAACTGCTCGCTCTGCCCGAAGCCACAGTCGATGTCGACGATGCCCGGGCTGCGGCATCCGCCGCCGCGCAGCGACACAATGCGGCCGTACGGGGGCAGGTGCGCATCGAGGGGCTCTCGAGACAGCTGCACGATGCCCTCGACGAAGCCGCACGTGACGGAGCGGCCGTCGCCGCGCTGGAGGCCGAGTACGTCGTGATTGAGCGGCTCGCGAATTCGGTCGCCGGTCGGGCACCGAACACGCACCGCATGAAGCTCGAATCGTTCGTGCTGGCCGCCGAGCTCGAAGAGATCGTTGAGGCCGCGAACCGGCGGCTCGCACTGATGTCGGGCGAGCGCTACCGCCTCGAGCACAGTGATGCGCTGGAGGCTCGCGGCCGCCAATCTGGGCTCGGGCTCTCGGTCATGGACCAGCACACCGGCCGGACTCGCCCCACACACTCGTTGTCGGGCGGCGAGACGTTCTTGGCCTCGCTCGCGCTCGCACTCGGGTTGGCCGAGGTGGTCTCAGCGCGCGCGGGCGGGATCACGCTCGACACGCTGTTCATCGACGAGGGCTTTGGGTCATTGGATGCCGCGACCCTCGACGTCGCCATGGCCACGCTCGATGAGCTCCGCCAGGGTGGCCGAGTCGTCGGCCTGATCAGTCACGTTGAAGCGATGAAGGAGCAGATCCACTCGCAGCTTGTGATCGATGTCGAGCCTGAGGGCTGGAGCACCGTGCGGTCGTCTGCGGCCGGTGCGCGTCGATAACTCGTTGGCACATGCAGACGCAGAACGGCCCCACGTCCGAAGACGTGGGGCCGTTCTGGCAGTCGAAGGTTATTCGACCAGGTACATACGCGCGGCTGCAGCCACGACGTCGTAGAACTCGCCTGCGGCTTCGGTCGAGATGCCACCCGAACCGGCCATCGACTCGACGAACGAGCTGCGGAACGTCTGCTCCTGCTCGGCACCCATCGTGCCACCAGCAAGCTTGTCTTGCATGACGATTGCCTGGCCGAGGACCAGCAGGACCTCGTCGGGGAACATCGTCGCAACGAGCTCGGGCGTCGCATTGGGGATCGCGTCAGCGAGAATGCGGGTGACCTCGGGCTTTGCCTCGGCGACGAACGCCGACTCGCTGTACGTGCCAGCGGCAACGTCGCTGTCGACATCCGACGGCGCGTCGCTCTCGTCGATCCAGTCCGACGAGGACGAGGGGTCAAGGTCAATGCCGTAGTCAGAGTTGTCAACGAAACCAGCAGCTGCGGCGGCGATGAAGAACGCGACAATCATGACGATCGAGGCGATCCAACCGATCACCGAGACGATGAGCGCTGCGATCGAGAACGGCTTGCCGCCCTGGTTCTTCTTCACGAGCGCGACGATGGCGATGACGAACGCGGGCAACAACAAGACGCCGGCAAACAGGTTTGCGCCGGGCACGAAGGCCATGATGAGGCCGAGCACCGCGAGGACGAGTGCAATGATCGCGAGCACCTTCGGGCGCGGCCCGCCGGGTGCAACCGGCGCCATGGGCTGACCGTAGACCGGCTGACCGTAACCGGGCTGTGCCGGCGGCTGGCCGTATGCGGGCGGCTGACCGTATGCCGGGGGCACTGGCTGACCCGGCTGCTGGCCGAAGTCTGCCTGAGGGGCCTGACCATAGCCCGGCTGCGGAGCCTGGCCGTACGGCGCCGGCGGGACGGGCGGCAGTTCGGTGGGGAACTCACCGGCCGGGTACGGGGTGGTGGGCTGCGTCGGGTCGACCGGCGGAGTGTTGGGCTCGCCAGGCTGCTGGGGGTCTTGGGGAATGGTCAATGCGGTTCCTCTGATGCGGGGACAAGCTGAATTGTAAGCCTATCGGCGTTTTTTCGACGCGATCGACGAGAACTGGCATCGATACCGGAACGACACTCCTGGCGACACCCCCACCGCCAATGTCTGGGGTGCCCGGTAGCGTGACTGGCGAGACAGGGGAGTGCATGTACATCCACAACGGCAGCATCGTCACAAGTGCCAGCGATCTGAGCGCGGCTGCGCACTGCGAGTTCGCGGTGCTCCGCAAGCTCGATGCACTCCTCGGCCGCATCGAGGCCGTGGCCAAGCCAGACGACCCGATGCTCGAGCGGGCGTCGGTATTGGGCGACGAACACGAGCAGCGCGTGCTTGATTCACTCGTCCACACGCACGGGCAACGCGTCACGACGGTGGCCAAACCAGATCTCCGAGACGACGACTCGGTTGCGCGCGCGGTTGACGACACGATGGCCGCGCTTGCCTCGGGCGTCGACGTCGTGTTTCAGGCGACGTTTGCGACCGACGAGTTCATCGGGTTCGCCGACTTCTTGGTCCGGCAGGCCGATGGGCGCTACATGGTGCAAGACAGCAAGCTGGCGCGCACTGCGCGTGTGACGGCGCTCTTGCAACTCGCCGCCTACGTCGCGCAGCTCGACCGGCTCGGCGTCCCCCGAAGCGACACTGTCCAGCTGCTGCTCGGCGACGGGTCGGTCAGCACACACCGCGTCGACGACATCATGCCTGTCTTTCGCCGCCAGTGGGCCCGCCTGCGCAGCCTCGTCATCGAACGTGCGGCAGCCGGCACACCCACGGCGTGGGGCGACCCGCGGTTTCGTGCATGCGGGCGTTGCGAGTGGTGCACCCCGGAGGTTGAGCGCGAGCGCGATCTGCTCCTTGTTGCGGGGATGCGACCGACCCAGCGCGGCCGGCTGATCGAGGCCGGCATCACGACGATCGAGGCGCTTGCTGAGGCATCCGCCCCACCATCGACGATGGCCATCGAATCGTTCGAAGGGTTGCGGGCTCAGGCGCAATTGCAGTTGCTCGCGGTGCAAAAAGGCGACGATGTGGCCCCACCTTATGAGGTTGCGCAGGCCGAGGCGCTCGCCGCGATTCCTGCACCCGATGCCGGTGACCTCTTCTTCGACTTCGAGGGCGACCCGCTCTACACCGAGGGGGCGGGCCGTTTCTGGGGCCTCGACTACCTGTTCGGCTGGGTCGATGCCGACGGTGTGTTTGCTGCGTTGTGGGCGCACAGCTTCGCCGAAGAGCGGCAGGCGCTGGTCGATTTCGTCGCGTTTGTGCGCGCGCGGCGGTCGCGGCATCCAGGGCTGCACATTTATCACTACGCGCCCTACGAAACCTCACACCTGAGCGCGATGGCCGCGCGCTATGGGGTCTGCGAAGCCGAGGTCGACGCGCTGCTGCGCGAGGGTGTGTTCGTCGACCTCTACCCGATCGTGCGGCGTGCGGTGCGGGTGGGCTCACGTTCGTACTCGATCAAGGCGCTCGAGCCGCTCTATATGGGGGCCGAATCGCGCACCGACATGGCGGTCACCAAGGGCGACCAGTCGATCGAGGTGTATCTCAGCTGGCGGGCGGCCGTCGCCGATGGGCGCGCCGCCGAGTCAGCCGAGATCCTGCGCGGCATCGCCGATTACAACGAGTACGACTGCGTGTCGACGCTCAAGCTTCGTGATTGGATGCTGGGGCTCGCCCGCGAACGAGGCATTTCGCCGGCGGTGGTACCCGTCGAACTGCAGGTGAGTTTCGAAGAATCACCCACCGCCCACGGTCTGCGCGAGTGGGCGCAGACCCTCGATGAGGGGGCGGGTGATGACGACCGGGCCGATGTCGCCGCGGAGGCCGATGCGCTCCGCCTCGCGGCGGCCGCGCTCGATTACTACCCGCGCGAGCGGAAAAGCTATTGGGCCGAGCACTTCTTCCGGCTCGAGCAGCCCGTCGAGAGCTGGGCCGAACGCGGCAATGTGCTGCTCGTCGATCGCGATCGAAGCGCGGTGACACAGCCCTGGGGCACCGAGGGCCGGCAGCGCAAGGCGCGCCGCCGCCTCCGCCTTCGCGGGGCGATGGCGCCCGGGTTCACCCTGCGCCAGGGCGAGCGAGTCTTCGTGCTCTACGACCCGCCCACGCCGTTCGGCGGACAGGCCGCGCAGCCGCACATGCGCGGTACCCAAGACGCCGAGATCATCGAGGTGCTCGACGATGGCGTCACGATCAACGGGCTGCTCATCGAAGAAAGCGCCGACGGCGGCAATTGGGACACCCTGCCGATGGCGGTAGCGCCGGGCTGGCCCATCCGCACCGAGGGGCAAGAAACCGCCATCGCCGACTGGGCGGCTCGGCTGCTCACCGATCGCGAGCTCCGCCGCGACCCCGCAACCGATGTGCTGCTGCGCCGGGCGTCGCGCGCCGGGAGCAACGAACCGGTCGCCGGCGACAACATTGGCGCCGTGGTCGGAGCGCTGGAACACCTCGACCGCGGTTTCGTTGCAGTCCAGGGCCCGCCGGGCACGGGCAAGACCTATGTCGGTTCGCGCGTCATCGCTCGGCTGGTGCGCGAGCATGGCTGGCGCATCGGTGTGGTGGCACAGTCACACCGGGTGGTCGAAAACGTGCTTGACGGCGTCGTCGCCGCGGGGGTCGCCCCAGAGCTCGTCGCCAAGGCGCTGAGCGGGTCACAGCCGGAAGACCACGCGTTCACCGCACTCCCAAGCAAGCCTGCGGCCGCACGCTTTGCGAGCGAGCACGCCACAACCGGGTTCGTGCTCGGCGGCACAGCATGGGACTTCGCGAACCCGCGGAACATCCCCCGCGGCAGCCTCGACCTGCTCGTGATCGACGAGGCGGGCCAGTTCTCGCTCGCGAACACCATCGCGGTCTCGCTCGTCGCACCCCGGCTCTTGCTCCTTGGTGACCCGCAGCAGCTTCCGCAGGTGAGCCAGGGAACGCACCCCGAGCCCGTCGACACGTCGGCGCTCGGCTGGGTCATCGGCGATCACGCCGTGCTCCCAGACGAGTTCGGCTTCTTTCTCAGCGAAAGTTGGCGCATGCATCCCGCCATCGCCGCGCCGGTGTCGCACCTCTCCTACGAGGGCAAACTTCTGTCGCACCCATCGGCGGTGGTCCGCCACCTCGACGGCATCGAGCCGGGGCTGCACGCGATCGCGGTCGAACACAGCGGCAATGCGACCTCATCGACCGAAGAAGCCGACGAGGTCGTGCGAATCGCGCGCGAGGTGCTCGGCCGAGCGTGGACCGAAGTGCGTGTCGACGGCAACGGCGTCGCCATCGCTGAGCCCGCGCGCCCGCTGGAGCAGAGCGACATCATCGTGGTCACCCCGTACAACGCACAGTTGCAGTGCGTGCGCGCGGCGCTCGACGCCGCCGGCTTGCACGACGTGCCGGTCGGCACCGTCGACAAGTTCCAGGGGCAAGAAGCCGCGGTCGCGATCATGAGCCTGGCGGCGTCATCGGCGGCCGAGGTTCCGCGGGGCATCGAGTTTCTTCTGATGCGCAATCGGCTCAACGTCGCGATTTCGCGCGCCAAGCTCGCGGCGTACCTGCTCTACTCGCCAGCGCTCCTCGACGATCTGCCGCGCACCCCACTCGGGGTCGCGCAACTCAGTGCGTTCGCGCGGCTCGTGGGCGACGACGATGGCCGAGGTGGTGCCTGACCGGCTCCGTGAAACTGTCGCGTCAGGTCGTGCCGTACAACCGGTCACCGGCGTCGCCGAGGCCCGGCACGATGTAGCCGTGCTCGTCGAGGCGCTCGTCGACGGCACCGAGCACCAGCGACACGTCGCGGTCACCGACAAGCTTCTCAAGGGCGGCGAGGCCCTCGGGCGCCGCAAGGATGCAGATGGCCGTGACGTCGACGGCGCCGCGATCGAAGAGGTAGTTGATTGCCGCGCCCAGCGAACCGCCCGTTGCGAGCATCGGGTCGAGCACGAAGCACTGCCGGTCGCTCAGGTCGTCGGGCAGTCGCTCTGCGTAGGTCGACGGCTCAAGCGTCTCTTCGTTGCGCAGGATGCCCAAGAACCCAACCTCGGCGGTCGGCAATAGCTTGACCATGCCCTCGAGCATGCCCAGCCCGGCACGCAGAATCGGCACAACGATCGGGCGGGGCTCGCTGATTTTCACGCCGCTCGTCCTGGTGACGGGGGTCTGAATCTCAATCGGCTCGACGCGCACGCCTCGGGTGGCCTCATAGGCAAGCAGCGTCACGAGTTCTTCGGTGAGTTGCCGAAACACCGGCGACGTGGTGCGCTCGTCGCGCAACACGGTGAGTTTGTGGGTGATGAGTGGATGATCAGCTACGTGCACGCGCATGGGCCAAGGTTACTGCGTCTCAGAGCCGGCACGAGACGAAATAAGCCCGCCGGGCGTCGTGATGCTGTCTACTAGAAGCGTGCTTCCTCCCCCCGCGATCTTCAACGACTGGATGTCGCACGCCCTGCGGCTCGCAATTTCGGCGGGCACCGACGGTGACGTTCCCGTCGGTGCGGTGGTGGTGGATGCCGCGGGCCAGATCATCGGCGAAGGCAAAAACCTCCGCGAGGTCACGCATGACCCCACGGCGCATGCCGAAGTCGTGGCAATCCGCGCGGCATCCGCAGCCTGGGGTGGCTGGAATCTCGAGGGATGCACGCTCGTCGTGACGCTCGAGCCGTGCGTCATGTGTGCGGGAGCAATATTGCAATCGCGGTTGTCGCGCGTCGTGTTTGGCGCGTGGGACGAAAAGGCGGGCGCCGCTGGCTCGGTCTACGACCTCCTGCGCGATCGGCGCCTTCCCTATCGCGCCGAGGTCGTCGGTGGTGTGCGCGAGCAAGAAACCAAGGCACTCCTGCAGGCATTCTTCACGGCAAAACGCCCGGAGCGCCCGTAGCTCTGCCTGAGCCCCCAGCCCGGCCCGGCGAACCAGCGCGGCACACCACCGCAACGAACTACGGCAGCAGCGGCAACACTTCCTGCCCGAGGTACTCGATCAGGTCAAGATCCCGCGGGTTCAGAAGCTGAAAGTAGATGCGCTCCGCGCCGAGATCCACGAGGCGCTTGACCTTTTCGGCAGCCTGTTCGGCATTGCCCCACACGTTCGCTTCGCCGCGCAGCTGCTCGGGTGTGCGACCCGCGTCGGCGCCGCGGCGCAGGAGGTCGGTCTCGTTGTCGGCCACGAATGTGGTCACCGCTACTGAGTACTTCAGCGACTTCGGGTCGCGGCCGAGACGCTGCGCCGCGGCCTTCACCCCGTCGATCTTCTCGGCGAGCACCGCCTCGGGCTGAAACCCGATGTTGAACTCGGTCGCGAAGCGTGCGGCGATCTCAGGCGTCCGCTTCGGCCCGCCGCCGCCGACGATCACGGGCACCTGCGCCTGGGTCGGCTTGGGCAGGGCGGGGGAGTCTTGCAGCGAATAGTGCTCGCCCTCGAACGTGTAGGTCTCGCCCACCGGGGTGGCCCACGACCCGGTCACGATCTCGAGTTGCTCCTCCAAAAGGCCGAAGCGCTTGTCAGGAAACGGGATGCCGTAGGCCAGGTGCTCGCGGCGATACCAACCGGTGCCGAGGCCCAACTCGACGCGCCCGCCCGACATCTGGTCGACCTGCGCCACCTGCATCGCGAGGATGCCCGGGTGCCGGTAGGTCACCGACGATACGAGCGTTCCGAGGCGCACCCGCTCGGTCTCGCGGGCGAGGCCGGCGAGGCTGGTCCAGGCATCGCTCGGGCCGGGGAGCCCGTCGCCGCCCATCGTCAGGTAGTGGTCGGAGCGGAAGAATCCAGTGAACCCGAGGCGCTCGGTTGCCTGGGCGGCGTGGAGGAGATCATCGTATGTTGCCCCCTGCTGGGGCTCGGTGAAGACGCAATATTCCATGCCTTCATCTTGGCCGTACCTGTTCGCATGTGGGCGATTACGGTTCAGAAACCTTTGGCTGGGGCATTGCCACGACGTCGACGATGGAGCGAAACACGAAGAGGTCTTCGTCGCCGGGGTACCCGCGCGGCATGCGACCGGGGGCCGAGGCATCCACATCAAACATGTTCACGCGCGCACGAAGCAGCCCGCCATCGTTGCCCACCGCGCGGGTATTGAAATACGCGTAGCGGCTACTGCGGCCGGGGACGTCGATGCGGCCGAACGCCGTAAGGCCATCGACAGTGAGCGGCGAGGAGACGCGAATCAGCGGCGCGTCGACCAGGTTTACGGGCTCGTCGGGGCGGACGATCAGCGAGACCGAATAGGGGTATTCGAGCAGGCTGACCTGCGGCATGTCGGCGACTGTCGGCGGGGGCGGCTCTTCGGTGTTCCAGACCGAACGCCCGCGCTTGCGCGACCGGCGAAACCAGACGATCCACGCGATGAGCACGCCAGCCGTCACCAGGATGCCGGCGAAAAGGAGGGTCGAGCTGTTGAAGAACATGCTGTCTAGTCTGCCGACTTGAGCACAATCGTGTCGGTGGCCGGGCGCGCGCCCTCAAGTTCGGGGCGATACACATCGGGTTCGAGATAGAGCACAGTGGCCGAGGGAACCGCCGCCCGCACCCGCGCTTCGATCACGTCGATGTCTTCTGCGACTTCGCGCAGCGACCGGTTCGACACGAAGCCAAGTTTTGCCGCCACAAGTAGTTCGTCGGGGCCGAGGTAGAGCGTCTTGATGTGGATGATCTTTTCGATCTCGGGGCCCGACTCGATCGCGGCAACAATCGCACGGTGGTCGGCCTCGCTTGCGCCCTCGCCCACGAGCAAGCTCTTGGTCTCAATGCCCAGGATGATGGCAATCGCGACGAGCAGCACGCCGATCATGAGCGTGCCGAGCGCGTCGAAGAGCGGGTTGCCGGTGAGCACGGTCATGCCGACGCCAAACAGGGCGAAGCACAGGCCCACGAGCGCGCCCACGTCTTCGAGCAGCACAACGGGCAACTCGGGCGCCTTGGAATGGCGCACGAACGACACCCACGACTGGCCCGGCAGCCGCACGTGGTTGCTCTCACGCACCGCGGTGCGCAGCGAGAACGACTCGAGCACGATCGCGATCACGAGCACGCCGACCGGGATCCACCAGTTGGTGAGCATGTGCGGGTGCGTGAGCTTGTTCACGCCCTCATAGATCGAGAAGACGCCACCGATCGAGAACAAGATGATCGAGACGACAAACGCGTAGACGAACCGCTCACGGCCGTAGCCGAATGGATGCGCCTGGTCGGCCGCCCGCTTTGCCCGGCGTCCGCCGAGCAAGAGCAGTAGCTGATTGCCCGAATCGGCGACGGAGTGCACCGCTTCGGCGAGCATTGAGGCGGAGCCCGAAAGTGCCCATGCCGCAAACTTTGCGAGCGCGATCCCCATGTTTGCAAGGAACGCCGCGATAATCGCCTTGTTGCCACCAGATGCGCTCATGCGTTGATCCTATTGGGATCGCACGACATTACGAGCCCCATGACGGCGCCGCGGCGCCGCGTGCCGCGGGATGCGGCATCCGCCCTAATCCGACGAAGGGATGATGAACGCCTCGGTCGGCGGGTTTGGGTGCTGGCGGGGGGTGGATGCCGTGGGCTCGCGCCGGATCACATCGGCAATCGCCGTGGCGAGCTCGGCCGGGCGTTCGAGGTGCACGTCGTGGCCGACGCCGTCGAAGGTGACCTCGGTCACCGAGCCGCCGTAGGCCGCGTAGTCGCTGAGCACGTCGCGCGTCTGCGTCACCATCAGCTGGGCCGGGGCATCACGCTCGCCGGGCCAACCAGGGAAGAGGCCCTGCTGGCCGAGGTAGCTGACGTCGAAGTAGGAGGCATCCGACACGATCGCATCGGCGGTGCCATGCACCCACAGCACGGGGGGAAGGATTGGCAGGTCGATGATCCCCGACACGTTGTGAAACAGGGGGGACATTGCGTTGAGTACGCCCGTGGTTCCAGGAGCGAATCCCGGCCAGTGGGCGCTCTCGACGCTGTCGCCCGGGTAGTTGCCCGCGGCTGTCGACGTGCGAAGCATCGCGGCCACCCACTCGTCTTCGTGGGCGGTCGAATAGCTGGGGCTCACGTACGCGCCACGGAACACCGTGCGCGGTGACGCCTCGTGTTCGTCGGTCGCGTCGCCGGCCTTCAAGCGCGCGACGAAGTCGGGGTTGGCAGTGCCGCCGCCGGTTCCGGCAGCATCGTCGGTCAAGAGCTCGCCATCGCGCCGCGTGCCGCCAAAGCCGAACGGCGAGATTGGCGAGACCAGCGTGAGGCTGAGTGCGCCGTAGTCGAGCGCGTGCTGCAGAATCACGCCGCCGCCCATCGCCGCACCCACCAGGTGGGCCGACCTGAGCTCGAGGGCGCTGAGGGTGGCCCGGAGGTCGTCGCTGAAGTCCGCGAGCCCGCGCGTGGCGTCGACGGGCAGTGCCTCGCTCGAGCCGAAGCCACGCAGATCGAGTGCGATCGCGCGCACATCGTGCGGCAGGGCAAGCATCGCCTCCTGCCAGAAGACGGACGACGAAAGATTGCCGTGTACAAATACGACGGTGCGCGAATCGGGAGCCGCGGCGTTATCGGCGGTCCGCTCCAGGATGCTCACCGTGAGGCGTTCGGTCTTGACAGCGCGCGTGCCGATGCCTGGAAAGAGTGTCATGACTGTCCTTCGGTCGAGCAAGCTACCTGTCCTGATCCCGATCCTAGCCGCGGCATCCATGAGGCGTCAGCGGGTTGCAGTTGAGCGCGCTCTCGTAGGATTGCCGCATGAACGCTCAGGTCGCATCGCCACTTCCGTCCATCGCCATTCTCGGAGCGGGGTCGATGGGCGGCGCGATTTTGCAGGGCCTGGCCGCGTCAGGGCTCGCGACGGCGGGCCTCGCCGCAACCAACCGCACGGGTGCAAAGGCCGCCGAGCTGGCCGGCCTCGCCGGTGTGACGAGCATCGCGCTCGAGACGTCACCAACGGGCAATGTGGATGCCGCAGCCGCCGCAGAAATCGTGCTCATCGGCGTCAAGCCAGCCATGGTGCCCGACCTGCTGCGCGAGCTCGCGCCGTCGCTGCGGCCCGGGACCATCGTGGTCAGCCTCGCGGCGGGCGTCACGATCGCAACGTACGAGGCGATCGTGGGCCGCGACGTCGCGGTGGTGCGCTCGATGCCGAACACGCCCGCGGTGGTGGGCAAAGCGGTCACGGGCATCGCCGCCGGCACGCACGCGACTGCCGCCGACATGGCCGTCGTGCGGCGCCTCTTCGAGACCGTGGGTGACGTCATCGAGATCGACGAATCGCAGATCGATGCGCTGAGCACGATCTCGGGGTCGGGGCCGGCCTATGTGTTCTTGCTCATCGAGGCGTTCACGCAGGCCGCGCTCAACAAGGGCTTCACGCTCGCGCAGGCACGGTTGATGTCCGAGGGCACCTTCATCGGGGCCGCGGCGCTCCTTGCGGCGAGCGACGAAGAGCCGGCAGAACTGCGACGACGTGTCACGAGCCCGAAGGGCACGACCGAGCGCGCCATCGCCGTCCTCGCCGCGGCGGGGCTTGACGCGACATTTGACGAGGCGACGGATGCCGCACTTGCACGTGCCCGCGAACTCGCTGCCGGCGCATCCTGAACGTGACGAAACTGGGCGCGACGAAACCTGGCGTGCGTCAGCGTTGAGAAACGCGCAGGTTGGCTAGCGGTCGAGGGCCGCGAAGCGTTCGACGTCGAGGTTGGTGCCCGAGACGATGATGAGGTCGTGGTTGGAGATGACCGTGTTGGCTTCCGCGTAGCGGAACTCCTTGCCGGGCGATTTCACGCCGACGACCGTGATCTTGTACTTCGAGCGCACGCGCGACTCGTGCAGGCCCACGCCACGGATGAACTTCGGCGGGTACATCTTTGCCAGCACGAAGTCGTCGTCGAACCGGATGAAGTCGAGCATGCGGCCCGAGACGAGGTGGGCGACGCGCTCGCCGGCTTCGCGTTCGGGGTAGATCACGTGGTGCGCGCCGACGCGCGAGAGGATCTTGCCGTGCGCCTGCGAAACCGCCTTCGCCCAGATCTGCGGCACCTGCATGTCGACCAGGTTCGCAGTGATCAGCACGGATGCCTCGATGAGCGAGCCGACCGCGACGACCGCGACCGAGAAGTCTTGGGCACCGATCTGCTTCAGCGCCTCGAGGTTGCGCGCATCGGCCTGGACCGTGTGCGTGACGCGCTCCGACCACTTCTGCACGAGTTCGTGGCTCTCGTCGATCGCCAGCACCTCGCGCCCGAGACGGTCGAGCTCTCCTGCGCAGGCGGCGCCGAATCGGCCCAACCCTACGACGAGGACGGGGGCATCATTTCTGATTCGGTCAACCAACGATCGGCCTTTCGACGGGCAGCGCGTACAACTGCGAGCGGGATGTCGCAGCCACTGCCGCGGCGAGTGTCACTGTACCAATGCGGCCCATAAAGATAGTCAACGCCATCACGTAGATCGCGGAATCTGGCAGGTTCGCGGTGACTCCCGTCGACAGCCCGACGGTGCCGAAGCCTGAAATAACGTCGAACAGCACGCGCCCGACCTGCTCGCCGGTGATCTGGGTGATGATGATCGTCGAGAGGGCCACGATCGTCGAGCCCCACGCCACAACGCTGAGGGCGACGCGCTGCACGTCGCTCGGGATGCGCCGGCCAAAGATCTGCACCGAGGTGCGGCCGCGGGCCTCCGACCAGGCGGCCAGGGCCAGCACGGCGAGCGTGGTGACCTTGATGCCACCGGCGGTCGATGCTGAACCACCGCCGACGAACATGAGCATCGAGCCCACCACCAGAGACGAACCATTGAGGTCGCCGATGTCAATGACCGAGAACCCGCCTGACCGTGTCATCGCCGAGAGGAAGAATGCCTGGAAGGTCGTGTCGACCGCATCCATGCTGCCGAACGTCTTTGGGTTGCCGTACTCGAGGACCGCGAAGGCGATGGCGCCCGCGAAGAACAGAATGACCGTCGTGATGAGCGTCAGCTTCGCGTGCAGCGACCACATGCGCACATGCCAGACGTGGCGCGCGAGGGTGTAGATCACGGGGAAGCCGATGCTCCCGAGGAAGACGCCAACCATGAGCACGCTCAGCAGGAAGTAATCGTCGGCGAACGGTGTCAGCCCGCCCGCATTGGGGGTGAAGCCCGTGTTGGTGAAGGCCATTGCGGCGTAGAACGGGGCCTCCCAGATTGCCGCGACGAACGGCACCTTCGCGGCAAGCAGTGCCGGGAACAGGAGCACGGCGATGATGCCCTCGATCAGGAGCGTCGACAGGGCGACCGTGCGAAGCAGCTGGCCGACCTCGCCGAGCCGCACCGTCTGCCCTTCGTTTACCGGTCCGCCGTGCGCGCGGAGCGGGTTTGAATCGCTCGCGGCGATGAGCTTTGCTCGCAATCCGAGGCGCTTCGAGATGACAAGGCCGAGGATCGAGGCGAGCGTGAGCACGCCCATTCCGCCGATGTTGACGCCGAGAAAGATCAAGAAGCGGCCGAACGGCGACCAGTGCGTCGCCATGTCGACCGTGCTCAGCCCGGTGACGCAGATGGTCGAGACCGCGGTGAAGAGTGCATCCGCAAACGCGGTCTGCTTGCCGTCGGCTGCCGCGGCCGGCAGCGAGAGCAGCGCGGTAAACAGCAAGACCAGGGTCGAAAAGACGAGCAACGCGAACCGCGGCGGGGATGACGTGGTGAACGCCCGAAACGCCAGTGGAATGCGCCTAATGCCACGAAGGAGCGGCTGCTTCGCCTGCTTCGTTTTTGTGTTGCCCGACATCTCGCCTCCTCTCTGGCCGTGACGTTGTCATGGTAGTCGTGCGCCCGCGCCACTAACCTATGGGTATGGCGGACATTTTCGACGTGATCGCAGACGGCACCCGGCGAGACATTCTGCAGCTGCTGCTCGAGCGGTCCGGATCAGAACAAGACGATGGCATCAGCGTCTCGAACATTGTGCAGGCACTTGGCGCGAGCCAGCCGACGGTGTCGAAGCACCTGAAGGTGCTTCGCGATGCCGGTCTCGTGTCGGTACGCGAAGACGGGCAGCACCGATTTTATAGCCTCGAGTCCGAGCCTCTCGGCACCGTCGACGATTGGCTCGTGCCGTTTCTCATCGATGAGACCGACACCGCGATCCTCGCCGACCCGTTTGCGGGAGATCTGGGCAGCGCCGCGCTCCCCGAGGGGGCGCAACACGCGGCAGAGGTGTTTGGTCGCACCGCGGCGCAGGCGAAGCGCGTCGTTGCGACCGCGATGAAGCGCCTCGGCGTCTAACGCGAGTCGCGTAAACCCCACGAGTCACAGCAGTCACACGGGTTTACTTTGCCGCACACCAGCCCCTAGAGTGAGCGTCAGATTTGTTGGGGATTCTTTGCTGCACATAAAAGGGTGGTTGCATCAACATGGCCGAACTGCCGGATGTGAAATTTTTGACAGTTGCCGAGGTCGCCGCGATTATGCGCGTGTCGAAGATGACGGTCTACCGTCTCGTGCACGCCGGCGAGCTTCCTGCCGTACGTTTTGGCCGGTCATACCGTGTTCCTGAGACCGCGGTAACGCACGCGTTGCAGCGCCCCGCGGCCGACGTCGGCTGACAAAACCCGCGTTCGGGCGCAACGAAAGTGTGGACGTGTGACGTTCATGCTTCAGCCGTAGGGTAGACTTCCCGGAGGCATTTAGTTGTACGACCCGGATGCCAATTAGGTATCCATGCCCCGATCTTTGTGAGGTTTTCCGTGGGTTCAGTCATTAAGAAGCGCCGCAAGCGCATGGCGAAGAAGAAGCACCGCAAACTGCTTCGTAAGACTCGCCACCAGCGTCGCAACAAGAAGTAGCGATCGCGCGAGCGGTTGTTCATCCAGACGCCGGTCCTTCGGGGCCGGCGTTTTTGGTGTCTCCATGCAGACGCGTGCCAGACTTGAACGAGTCGTGAGAGAGAGAAGCGTCATGCAAGCAATCACCGAGGCCAACGTTGAGCACGTACACAACGCGCAAGACGCCGTGATCATCGACGTGCGCGAAGTCTTCGAGTTCGAAGCGGGCCACGCGGTCGGTGCGGTGAACATCCCGCTCGGCGAGCTCGGTGGTCGCCTCGATGAGCTTCCGCAGAACGGCGAGCAGTTCTTCGTGATCTGCCAGAGCGGTGGTCGCTCAGGCCGCGCCGTCGTGGCGCTGCGGGCGCGCGAGTACGACGCCGTCAATGTGGCGGGCGGTACCGCCGACTGGATCGACGCCGAGTACGAGATTGCCCGCTAGCCGATGACCACGATCACCCTCATTGGCAAGCCCGGCTGCCACCTGTGCGATGTTGCTCGCGAAGTGACCGAACGCGTGCTCGCCGAGCTGCCCGAAGCGGTGGCCGAGCGCGTCGAGGTGCGCGAGGCATCCATCGACGACGACCCCGCACTGTTTGACCTGTGGTGGGAGAAGATCCCCGTCGTGCTGATCGACAACCAGCTTCACGCGCACTGGCGCCTGAACCCCGAACGCCTGCGAGATGCGCTCACCGGCGCGCACGCCGAACACTCCTGAGGAGACCCATGATTCGTCACATTGTGCTGTGGAAGCTTCGCGCTGAAGACGCGGCCACCCGCGCCGAACAGGCCGAAACGGTGTCGGCAAAGCTGATGGCGCTGAAGGGCGTTGTTCCCGAGATCCTCGACATCACGGTCGCGCCGAACGCGGCATACGCCGGCCAGAACTGGGACGTGGCGCTCATCGCCGACTTCGACGACCTCGCGGCGCTTGAACGCTACGTCGTGAACCCGCGCCATGAAGAGGCGGCGGTGTACGTGCGGAGCGTTGCCAGCGACCGCGTGGCCGTCGACCTCAAGCTGTAAGGCGTGCCCGGAGCGCGGCCAGCTGCGCGTCTGTGAGGCCACCTGACTGCAGGTAGGCGGCGCAGCTCCCGTGGTTCTTGTCGACCCACGCGAGTGCCTGCTCCATGGCTGCGGCCGGGGTGCCCGTCACGAGCTCGACAAGGGCGGGCGATTCTGGCGCGCCCATCTTCTTCATCATGGCAAGCATGCCATCGGCCCACGGCCCGGCCAGGTTGGCGGCGGAGCTTGCGTAGTCGGCCACGACGGCCGCGCGCTCGACCCCGACGGCCTCGAGAATGAGTGCGGCGCTGACGCCGGTGCGGTCTTTGCCCGCGGTGCAGTGAATGAGCACGGCGGTCGGTGCGTCGTCGGTGGATGCCGCAACCAGGCGGGCAACCTCGGCGAACGCTGCCGCGCCCCCGCCGAGCATCGACACGTACATGTCACCGAGTGACGGAATCTGCGCGAGCACCTGTTCCATCATCTTTTTGGTCGCAGCGGGGTCGGTAACGGCAGCGTCGGGTGCGGCGCCAGAGCCCGCCGCAGCGCCTGGAGGGGCTGCGAACGCCGCCTGTGCGGCGCCGGCAAGGGCGCCCTGCATCACCGAGAGGTTGACGACTTGAAACGGCCGGCTCGTGGGCAGCACGTCGGGCGCGGCTTCGCGCTCCGCGTCCATACGGAAGTCGACCACAACACCGATCGGGCTGGCGGCAAGCTGCGCCTCGCCCTCCGCGGTGAGCGTGTTGAGGGCTTCGGAGCGGAAGAACACGCCGGGCCGAGTCGTCCCGCCATCACTGAGCGGAAGCCCGCCGAGGTCGCGGAAGTTGTGGGTGCCGTCGAGGGTCGTGGTGGTGATGGGAAGCGAGGTCATGGCCGTCAGCATAGGGCCGATGCCAGACGCCGTGCCGACATTGCGGGGGACACCGTGCAAACATCGCGCGCCAGATCACCCGCAGCATCACCCAGCGAGCTACCCGGCCGCACATGGGTGCGCGACCGGGCGAAACCGGCCACGCACCGGCGCGACCGCGACCGCGACGGCTACGGCTCGAGGCGTGTCGGACCGCGGAACAGGTAGGTGACCTCGCGGATCGACGACTCGCCAAGCAACAGCATCAGCAAGCGGGCGAGGCCCATGCCGAAGCCACCGTGCGGCGGCACGCCGTAACGGAAGAAGTCGAAGTAGAACTCGAGGTGCTCGGGGTCGAGCCCTTTCTCCTTCGCCTGTTCGATCAGCACGTCGACACGGTGCTCGCGCTGCGCGCCCGTCGTAATCTCGACGCCCTTGTATAGCAGGTCGTAGCTCTTGGTGAGCCCGGTCTCTTCGTCGCGCATGTGGTAAAAAGCCCGAATGTGCGCCGGGTAGTCGGTGATGTACACGAAGTCGTGGCCGAAGGCCTCTTTCACGTGCGCAGAAATCTGGCGTTCGCCCTCGGGGTCGAGGTCGCCGTCGGTGCGCAGAATTTCGTGCCCACGTGCGGCCACGATGTCGAGTGCCTCGGCAAGCGGGATGCGCGGGAACGGAAGCGTGGGAACCTCGACAACGAGGCCGAACAGGCGCTCGATGTCGTCGCCGTGCTTCTCCTTGACGGCGGCGATCGCGAAGGCGAGGAGCTCCTCCTGCATGCGAGCGACGTCTTCGTGCGAGTCGATCCATGAAATCTCGGCGTCGATCGAGGTGAACTCGGTTGCGTGGCGCGAGGTGAACGACGGGTCGGCGCGGTACACGTCGCCGATCTCAAAGATCTTGCCGAAGCCGGCCGACTGCGCCATCTGCTTGAAGAACTGGGGGCTCTGCGCGAGGTACGCGGTGGTCTCGAAGTATTCGAGGGCGAACAGCTCGGCGTTCGACTCCGAGGCGCTGGCCATGAGCTTGGGCGAGTGCACCTCGATGTAGTCGCGCTCGATCCAGTAGGTGCGCATCGCGTGCTCAAGCGTGGTCTGCACACGGAAGATGAGGTTGTTGCGCTCCTGACGGAGGTCGAGGAAGCGCCAGTCCATGCGCTTGTCGAGGCCCGAATCGGCGGCGATCGGGTTCTCGGGCAGCGCGGGGGCTGCGACATCCAGCGTGTGGATCTTGATCTCGACGCCACCCATCTTGACGCGCTCGTCGTGCTTGAGCTCGCCGTGGACCGTCAAGAAGGTGCCCTGCGAAAGGTGCGAGATCATTTCGGTAAGTGCAAGCGCTGCGGATGCCTCGGCCGTGGGCTCTTCGCCCTCCGGGAGTGCGCGCGTGGCGGGGTTGACGAGCTGCACGGCCCCGGATTCATCGCGCAGGACGATGAACTGCACCTTCTTCTGATCGCGGACCGTCTCAACCCAACCCGACACCGAAACGGTGCCGTCGGGACGACCAAGAAGCTGCTTCACCAATACGCGTTCGTTCACGCGCCTAGTCTACGGTCGCGCAGCGGTTCTCCCCATTCGAGTGGGTGCGAGAAATCCGCGCAAACACCCCGGCGTCGCATACTCTGTGCATATGACCGACTCGGCGACAGAGCCGGAAGGGGCGGACCGCTTCATCGAAGCGGGACGTGTTTCGTCCGTAGAGATCCCCAGTAGCGTGCCCCCGCACGCAAACCGTGACAACGCGGACATCGACTCGGGTGTGCCGGCAGAAGCGTCGGAATCGTCGGTGACGCGGCGGGTCCGGCCCGGCTGGGACGTGCCGATAGCCATCGTTGGCCTCGTACTGCTGGCTGCCGCCACGGCGGTCGGGGCGACCCTCGGCACCTTTCTCGGCTGGGCGGGGGTGAGCTGCGGCACCGACGGTGGATGCAACAGCGGCCTCATCATGGCCGGCATGTTCCTGGCCACGCTCGGGGTGATCATCACCGCGATCGTGTTCCTCGTCATCACCATCGCGCGCATTACGGTCAGGCGCATGGCCTGGTGGGCACCCCTGGCCGGGATCGGCGCAATCGTGTTGCTCTTCGTGCTCGGTCTCGTGCTCGCGAGTATCGGAAGCGTGAGCGGGACCGTCATCTAACCGGACGCCTCGGTCGTCGCGCGACGCGGGGCGGCGGCATCCTGAACCGAAGTCGGCGGATCGCGAACGGCTTCGCTCCCAGCCAGCCCTCAGGATGCACCCAGGATCGGCCGACGTAAACTGGCCTCGTGCCCGCCAACCGTGTTCATCTTGTGCGCCACGGGGAGGTTTTTAACCCCGATCGCGTGCTCTATGGACGGTTGCCGAATTTTCGTTTGAGCGACAGCGGCCGGCGGATGGCGCTCGCCGCGGCCGAATACGTTCGTGCGCTTGAGCGCCCCGTCACCGAACTTGTCAGCTCACCGCTGCAGCGCGCCCAAGAATCTTCTGAGCCGTTCGCCGAACTCTTCGCGCTGACACCGCGCATTGATGAGCGCGTGATCGAGCCCACCAACGTGTTCGAGGGCAAGCAGATGAAGCGTGCCCTGCGAAACCCGCTGAACTGGTGGCACCTGCGCCGCCCAAGCGTTCCGAGCTGGGGCGAGCCGAATGCGCAGATTGCCGCACGAATGGCGGATGCGATGGATGCCGCATGGCGCGGCGTCGACGACGGTGACGTCGTGATCGTGTCGCACCAGGCGCCAATCTGGATCACACACTTGCACGTCGCTGGCGAGCGGTTGACGCACGATCCGCGGTCGCGCCGGTGCGCGCTCTCGAGCGTCACATCGTTCGAGCGCACCGCCGACGGAGTCGGATGGACTGAAGTGGCATATGCCGAGCCGGCAGCGACCGATTCGGCCGTGGACGTAGGAGCGGTATGACTCACGATCTTTCGACTCGGCGCCCGCGGCGGGCCCGTTGGGCGGCGCTGCTGGTGCTGCCCGCGCTGTTGATGTCGCTTGCGGCATGTTCGAGCGACAACGACGGTCTGACGCAGCAGTTCCGCGAGGGAAGCGACAAGGGTTTCATCTCTGGCGACGGGCGGGTCGTCGAGATTCCGGTCGATCAGCGCGGCGAGCCCGTGGTCTTCACCGGCACCACCGAGACCGGCGAAGCCGTCTCGAGTGCCGACTACCTCGGCGAGGTGCTCGTGGTGAACTTTTGGTACGCAGGATGCGCCCCGTGCCGTGCCGAGGCCGCCGACCTCGAAGCCGTGCACGAAGAGTACGCCGATGCGGGCGCAAGCTTCCTCGGCGTGAACATCTACGACAAGCCCGACACGGTGATCACCTTCGCGAACGATTATGGCGTCACCTACCCGAGCGCGATGGCGGCGGGCGACGGACCGCTCAAGATGGCGTTCGCCGCGGTGGCGCCACTGCAAGCGACCCCAACCACGCTCGTGATCGATGCGACGGGCCGGGTCTCGGCCCGCATCGTTGGCCCGATCGAGGGCCCATCGACGCTCAGCACGCTCGTGCGCGACACGATCGCCGAGGGCGCCGCCGCGGAGACAGGGCAGTGAACCCCGGGCAGATCATCTTCGACGGAAGCATGTTTCTCGCGGTGGCGATTGCAATCGCCGCCGGCCTTGTCTCGTTTCTTTCGCCGTGTGTGCTGCCGCTCGTGCCGGGTTATCTCGGAGTCTTGTCGGGCATGGCGCCCGGCGAAAGCCGTGTTGCGGTGCCCGCCGGGGGCGGCGGTGCTGGTGCTGCTGCCGGAGCGGGTTCGAATGTCGGTGCCACGCTTGCCACCGCGACGGGCGTTGGCCGCGGCCGTCTGATTGCCGGGGTGCTGCTGTTTATCGGCGGATTCACCGTGGTGTTCGTGACGATCTTTGTGCTGGGCGGCACGGTCGGCCTGTTCTTTCTCGAATACAGCGACATCATCACCCGGGTCATGGGCGCGATCGTGATCGCACTCGGGCTCGTCTTTTTGGGAGCGTTCGGCTTCGCGCAACGCACGATGCGTCCCGCCTTCCGCGGCAACGCGGGGCTCTTCGGTGCACCGCTGCTGGGGCTCGCGATGGGCATCGGCTGGGCGCCGTGTATTGGACCGACAATGGGTTCGATTCTCGCGCTGTCGATCAACACCGGAGACGTCGGCCGGGCCGCGGTGCTCGGGGTTGCGTACTCACTGGGTCTCGGCATCCCGTTTATTTTGATCGCACTCGGCTTTGGCTGGGCCGCGAAATCGATCACATTCCTCCGCCGGCATATTCGCACGGTGAACATCTTCGGCGGCAGTCTGCTCGTCGTGCTCGGCCTGCTGATGGTGACGGGAGTGTGGAACGAAATCATGTCGCGCCTCGCCTCCGTGGTCGGCAGCGTAGAACTTCCCCTTTAAGGATCAAGCAATGGACAAGCAAGCACGCAGCGCTGACCCGCTGCGCCCCGCAGACCACGTCGATGGTGTCGCGGCCGCGACGCCGGTCGAGGGTGTCACCTCGCCCGCACTGGGCTTCGTCGGGTGGATGCGCTGGGGCTGGCGCCAACTCACCAGCATGCGCACCGCGCTCGTGCTCCTGCTGCTCCTGGCAATCGCGGCGATCCCGGGCTCTCTGGTGCCGCAGCGCACGGCCGACCCCAACGGTGTCGTTGAATACCTGCGGAACTATCCCGAGCTTGGGGGATTCCTCGAAAAGATCGGGATGTTCGATGTCTATTCTTCGCCGTGGTTCTCGGCGATCTACATCCTGCTCTTTGTCTCGCTGATCGGGTGCGTGCTGCCACGCACCAAGCATCACTGGCAGGCGCTGCGTTCGCGTCCGCCGCGCACGCCCGCGCGCCTGTCGCGGCTTGCCGATTTCCGTGAGCGCGACTGGGTACTGGGCGGGGCCGAGGGTGGCGGCGACGCTGGAACCGGCACGGCCGGGGCTGAGGGCGATGCGGTGGCTGCGGCATCCCGAGCCATTGATCTTGCACAGTCGCAGTTGCGGGCGTCGGGATACCGGGTCGAGCGCTACGACGCACGCGGCAGCTTCTCGGTGTCGGCCGAACGCGGATACCTCCGCGAGACCGGCAACCTCGTGTTTCACGGTGCGCTCGTCGGCGTGCTGGTCGCCGTGGGCATCAGCGGCGGCTTCTCTTACACCGGTCAGCGCGTGGTGATCGAGGGCACGTCGTTCACGAACACGCTGCTCGACTACAGCTCGTTCAACCCGGGCCGATTCGTCGACACCGACAATCTTCCGCTGTACTCGCTCACGCTCGACGAGTTTGAGGTCGAGTACGAGGTTGAGAACGAGAACGCCATCGGTCAGGCGGGCAGCTTTGTCGCGCATGTTTCAACGCAGCACCCCGGTGAGGAGCCCAAGAAAGACAGCGTGCGCGTGAACGTGCCGCTGAGCATCGACGGCAACAAGATCTACCTGCTCGGCAACGGCTACGCGCCGACGATTACGGTGCGGGATGCCGACGGCAACGTCGTGTTCCATGATGACGTCGCCTTCTTGCCGCAAGACAACAACATGACCTCCCTCGGCATCGTGAAGGTGCCGGACGGGCTCGCCACGCAGATCGGTCTGGTCGGCTTCTTCTATCCGACCGCCGCCGAGCTCGATTCGGGCGCGCTCACCTCCAGCTTCCCCGCGCTCGTGAGCCCGCGACTCACGCTCGACGTGTACGAGGGCGACCTCGGTATCGACGACGGTGTGCCGCGCTCGGTCTATGCGCTCGACACGAGCGACATGACAAAGCTCACCGGCCGCACCACCGACGTCGCTTCGCTGCAGATCGACCCGGGTCAGACCGTCGACCTACCGAACGGGCTCGGCACGGTGACGTTCGAAAGCCAGACGCCCGACGCGCCCAACCCCCTGAAGTCGGTCAAGCGCTTCGCCTCGTTGCAGGTGCACCACGACGACTCGGCCACCTGGGTGCTCGTGTTCGCATTGCTGAGCCTGGCCGGTCTCTTGACTGCGCTGTTCGTGCCGCGCCGCCGCATGTGGGTGAAGGCGACTCCGGATGCCACTGGCACCGGTGTGCACCTCGAATACGCCGCGCTTGCTCGAGGCGATGACCCCACGCTCGCCGCCGCGGTCGAAGCGGTCGAGCGCACCCACATCGAGTCGCTCGGCCTCGAGCCGCGCGAACCCCGCGAATCCAAAACCCCGTAATGCCCACGTTTGTGCAGCTTCCCCCGCGTTCCGCGCTGATGCTGCACGAAAAACCGAAAGCGTAGGATGAAAAACATGCCGAATGCTCTGAGTCTTGATGATGTCTCAGTGTTGTTGATTTGGACGGCGGTCGTCTTGTACGCCCTCGCCTTCATCGCCTACGCTCTCGATCTTGGCGCGCGCTCTGCCGCTGCCGTCGACACGAAGGATGCCGCGGCACGAGGCGCCACGTCGCGGAAGCGCGAGCTGGTGGGGGCCGCCGCTGGCGCCGGTACTGCCACCGGATCCGTCTCGATCGAGTTCGGTGACGCCGTCACACCCACCACCGCCGCGCCGCCGAATCGCACCGCCGGCACGGGCCGCGCGGGCGCTGGTCGCGCGGGTTCGGTTGAGGGTGGCGCGAAGGATGGGGCATCCACCACCAAGCGTTTCGTGATGGCACGCATCGGCACGTCGCTGATGGTGCTCGCGTTCGTCATGCACCTCGCAGGCACAATCACGCGCGGCATTGCGGCCGGGCGGGTGCCGTGGTCGAACATGTACGAGTTCGCGATGACCGGCACGCTCATGATCGTGCTCGTCTACCTGGTCGTGCTGATTCGCTACGACCTGCGCTTCTTGGGCACGCTGATTTCGGGGCTCGCTGTCGTGCTGCTCGGCGGTTCTGCGGTGACGTTCTACGTGCAGGTTGTGCCCCTGGCCGACCCGCTGCGTTCGGTCTGGCTCGTCATTCACGTTTTTGTTGCGTCGCTCAGCACCGCGTTCTTTGCGCTGGCGTTTGGCCTCTCGGTGCTGCAGCTCATGCAGTCGCGCCGCGAGCGTCTCGCCCTGCTGCCTGACTCGAAGCCGCTCGCACGCGGGCTCCGCTTCTTGCGGACGCTTCCCGGCGCAGACGTCCTCGAAAGTCTCGCGTACCGCTTCGCGATCATCGGTTTTGCCTTCTGGACGTTCACGCTCATCGCGGGTTCGATTTGGGCTCAGGATGCCTGGGGCCGCTACTGGGGCTTCGACACGAAGGAAGTCTGGACCTTCGTGATCTGGGTGCTGTATGCCGGATACATTCACGCGCGCGCAACCCGCGGGTGGCGCGGCAACCGCTCGGCCTGGTTGTCGATCATCGGGTTCACGGCGGTGCTGTTCAACTTCACCATCGTCAACATGTTCTTTAAGGGCTTGCACGCGTACAGCGGCCTGACGTAGGCCTTTGGCCGCTCGTTGGGCTTGGTGTTTTGTCGTTCGGCCTTCGGCCTTCGGGCCTCGGGCTGGGTTTGGGCGCGCGGTGCGCGGGGCTCGGCGCGGGGCGGCGACGACACTAACTCAGGTAAATCTGTGCCGGGGGCGCGGTCTTCCCCGGATTTCCGGGGGTCGTGCGGTGGGTCGCGCCCGGTTTTCCTGAGTTGGTGTCGCGCGGGGCGCGGGTGCGGGTTCGCCTCGGTCGTGTCGGGCCGGGTCAGGGTTGGGTGCGTCTGGCCTGCTCGTCGGTGCGGGTTCGGGCTGCGCGGGCGGCGACGACACTAACTCAGGTAGATCTGTGCCGGGGGCGCGGTCTTCCCCGGATTTCCGGGGGTCGTGCGGCGGGCCGAGCGCAGTTTTCCTGAGTTGGTGTCGCGCGGGGCGCGGTTGCGCGCGGGCGCGGTTGCGCGGGCGGCGCGGCCCCCGTGCGCAGACGACCGCGGGGCCGGCACCATAACGGCACCGACCCCGCAGCTACAGCACCCCGCAACTACGCCGTCGCCGCCACCAGCCGCGCGGCCGAGACGGTGCGCCTGCGCGAAACCGCGAACACCGTCACCGCGAACGACAGCACCGCGAATACGACGAGCCCGGCGACGGCGGCGCCGATCCCACCCGTACCGGCGAGTGCGCCGATCAGTGCTTGGTAGGCCGGCCCCGTCGGCAGGATGCCCGCGATCGATGTCAGCACTGCGGGCACGGTCGAGACGACCCCGGTTGCCAACACGAACACGGTGACGAGGGCGGCGATCCAGCGACCGAACCCGCCGAACGCGGCGACCAGGGCTTGGTTGACCGCGGCGAACACGACGCCTGCGAGCACGCACAGCCCTGCGAAGGCGAACCAGTCACCCCAGGCATACGAGCCGGCGATTTGCACGACCACGGCCACGAGCACACCCTGCACGGCGCCGATGAGCGCTCCGGGTACGAACCCGCGAAGCGCGAGCGTCAGCGACGAGCTGCGCGATGTCAGCGCGCGACGGCTCGATGCCTGCAACGCGACGTAGGTCGCGATTCCGCCGACCCACAGCGCGAGCACGGCGAGCAGCGGAATTGCGGATGCCCCGAACAGTGAGTTGCTCGACGCGCTGGTCTTCACCGGGTTCGCGACAACCTCGGCGAGGCTTTCGCGCTGGGTCTGGTCGTAGTGCGGGAGTGCGGAGGTTGCCTCGTCGAGCCCGTTTGCGAGGCTGTTCGCGCCGTCGCCTAGCGCGGCAACACCGTCGGCAAGCGAGGTCGCGCCGGTGCCGAGCTGTGATGCCCCGGTACCCAACTGTGTGGCGCCGGTGGCGAGTCCACGTGCACCGGATGCCGAGCTGTCGATGCCGCCCGCAAGCTGCGTGAGCCCCGAGCCGAGGCCCTGGGTCTCGGCCGCGATCTGGCGGAGGCCGTCGACGAGCTGCCCGGCCGCCGGTCCGGCGAGTTCGGCAAGCTGCTTCAGGCTGGACGCGAGCTGCTCGGCCATGCCTTTCGCCGCGTCGAGCGACCCCGAAGCGCCTGCGGCTTGCCCAGCCGCAGCAGCAACGCGGTCGCAGAATGCCTGGGCCCCGCCCGTCTCGGCCATGCAATCGGCACTCAGTGAACCGAGGGAGGTATTGAGGTCACCGAGCTGCGTCGCGGCAGCCTGCGCCTGGGCGAGAGCGCCCATGGCGAGGTCGACCAGCGGCTGTGGCAGCGTCGGGGTGCCGGCCACCTGGTCTGCGATGCCGTTCAGCGCGGCACCGATCTGGTTTGCGCCACCCGCGGCCTCGCGGGTCTTGCCGGCGATCGTGTCGAGCCCGCCGGCCAGTTGGTTCGCACCTCCTGCCAAGCCACCTGCACCGTCGGCGATCGAGTTCGCGCCGTCGGCGAGCGACTCGGCGCCGCCACGCGCGTCGTACGCGCCGGTTGCGAGCGCGCGGGCGCCCGTGGCGGCCTCGCCAAGCCGGTCGCCGAGGGTCGTGAAGCCCAAGAACACGTTCTCGAGGTAGACCTTCGAGAGCTCGGTGCCCATCACCGAGGCGGCAGCCTGTGTGACCTGCGACGTGATCGCGTCGTCAACAATCAGGCTGTCCTTCGGTGTCTGCACATCGATGACGGCTTGCTGCGCGGTGGCCGGATCGGCCGTCGACGTCGCGGCGGCCGAGAAGTTCTCGGGAATGGTGACGACGGCGCGGAAGGTGCCGTCTGCAAGGCCGGCTGCGGCATCCTCAGTGTTCGAAATCACCCAGTTCAGGTTCTCGTCTTCGTTGCCGTTGCCCTCGACCAGGCCCGCCGTGAGCTGGCGGCCAAGCGGCACAAGCTGGCCGTCGATCGTGACGGGCTTGTCGTTGTTTACGATCGCGGCGCTGAGGTTATCGAGGCGCTCGGTCGGGTTGTAGAGCGCGGCAACAAGCACGCCGCCGATCAGCACGGGGAGCAGAATTACCCCGAGTATGGTCAGCCAGGTGATGGGACGGCGCGTGCGCGCGCGTTCGATGGGAAGGGTCATGCGGGCACCTCGGTGGTCGCGGCGGAGGGTCCGTCGGCGTCATGGACAGGAGCGCCCGTGATCGCGTCGGACGCGGTAGCAAGATAGGTCGCACTCGGGTCGTGCGGGCTGGGGATGTCGCGGCGCGGCGCCGCGGCAACCGAGAGGTCGAGCGTCTCGATCGGGCCGACCCCGGCACTCTCGAGGATCTCGTATGCGAGCTGGGGGTCGTCGGCCCCAACCACGAGCGTGAACGGCTTGGACATTGTGCGGGCGCGGGCAGCGGCATCCCGAATCTCAGACGCGAGCTGATCGCGCGCCGCGGCGTCGATCGCCGAGTCGATGCCGTCGATAACCACGAGGGCGGGGTCGCCCTTGAACGCGTGGCGCAGCTCGGCGGCAGGCTTGCGCACCTCGTGCAGGAGCGCGATGCCAACCTTTGAACGCACCCACGCGGCCGCCGCGGGCAGCACCTGTCCGTTGACCTTCAGGGTGCCGTCGGTGGGTGCGAGGCGGCCGGCGAGCGTCAGCATCAGGGCTTGGATGCCGCGACGCTCTGCACCCGTGACGACCAGGACGTTGCCGGGGTCGACGCGCAACGACACGTCGGCGTAGAGCGTGACGTCGCGCTCGCGCAGCCCCACCTCATGGCCTACGGCCAGTGCGGTCGAATTGGGCTCTGGCCAGTCGGCCAGAGCGATCTCGCGCTGAACGGCTTCGCCCTCGACATCGAAGTGGGGGAGCACGCGGTCGAGCCACTTCGGCATCCACCAGGCGCGTGCGCCCAGCAGCGCCAGCACCGCGGGCACCAGGGTCATGCGCACGACGAACGCGTCAACCGCGACACCGACCGCAAGGCCGAGGGCGATGGGCTTGATGTTGTGGTCGCCGTCCGGAACGAATGCCGCGAAGACGGCGAACATGATCAGTGCGGCGGCGGTCACCACGCGTGCTGAACCGACAAAGCCCGACTCAATTGCGGCGCGCGCCGAGACGTTCGGGTCTTCGTGTGGATGCTCACGGCGGCGGTGCACGAAGTCTTCGCGCATGCGGGCGACGAGGAAGACCTCGTAGTCCATCGCGAGACCAAAGAGCACGCCCATGAGGAGGATCGGCAAGAAGCTGATGATCGGCCCGATGGTCGAGACATTGAGGGCGTCGGCGAACCAGCCCCAGCCAAACACTGCGCCGACCGCGCCGAAGGCGGCGCCGACCGAGAGGAGGTAGCCGAGGGTCGCCTTGATGGGCACCCAGAGCGAGCGGAACACGATGGTCAGCAGCACAAGTGAGAGCCCGATGACGAAGAGTGCGAACGGGATGAGCGCGGCGCCGAGGCGGTCAGAAATGTCGATCGCGACGGCGGTGAAGCCCGTGACCTTGACGTCGATGCCGTACTCGTCGAGCCAGCGATCGTGTTGCGCGCGCAGTTCGCGAACGAGGTCGGCCGTGGCAGGGGCGTCGGGCGCGGTGGTCGGAATGACCTGCACGATGCCGGTGTCGGCGGTCTCGTTCGGGGTGGCCAGCGCGATGGTTTCGACGCCGGGAAGCTTCGCTACGTCGTCGGCGAGCTCGTTCATCAACCCGAGCGGATCGGTGCTGGTGACGATTGTGCCGGTGAGAATCAGGGGGCCGTTGAAGCCCTCGCCGAAGTGCTCAGAGGCGAGGTCGTAGCTCTGGCGTGCCTGGCTGTCGGCGGGCAGCATGCCCGCATTCGGCAGGGCCAGGGCGATGCCGCTGAGGGGCACGGCGGCGAGTCCGAGGCCCGCCACCACGGCGACGGTGGTGACGATCGGATGCTTCATCACGAGCCGCACCCAACGCCGAGAGAACGGGACCTTGGGTGTGGCGGTCGCGGGGGCTGCGGCATCCGATGCACCTGCGGGCGCACCCACTGCCTTTCGGCGAGCCCGCCGCGTGGCGCGCGGTGGGCGGCCGACGATGCGGCCCTTGACGAGACCGAGCAGGGCCGGGGTCAGCGTGACGGCGACGAGCACCGAAATTGCGACCGCGGCGGCGGCCGCGATGCCCATTGTGGTGAGGAAGGGGATGTTTGCGAACGACAGGCCCACCAACGCGATCAGCACGGTCACGCCGGCGAACACGACGGCCGAGCCGGCGGTGCCGGTCGCGCGGGCCGCGGATTCTTCGAGCTCGACGCCCTCGCGCACTTGATCTTGATGTCGCGCAACGATGAAGAGCGTGTAGTCGATGCCGACGGCGAGCCCGAGCATGAGCGCAAGGAGCGGGGTGGTCGCCGAGATCGGTGCGAATGCGGTCGCGAAGAAGATGAAGGCCATCGAGAGGCCGACGCCCAGGAGCGCCGTCAGGAGGGGCAGTCCTGCCACGACGAACGAGCGGAACGTGACGATCAGCACCAGCAGCGCGATGATGAGGCCGATGGCCTCGGTGATCGAGAGTGCCGGAATGTCTTGCGAGAACAGGTCGCCACCGAGCGCGGCAACCGAACCCTCGGGCAGGGCGGCCTGCAGTTCTGCCGTGATTTCTTCGAGCCGGTCGAGCGTTGCGGGGGTCACATCCGACGTTTGGCCGTCGAACTGCAGGCGCACGATCGCGGCATCGCCCTCGGGCGAGACCAGGCCGTTGACCATCTCTGAGAACGGGTCGTTCGCGGCGCTCACCTGGGGCAGGGCCTCGAACTCGGTCACCGCGGTCGTGATCGCCTCGCGGTAGGGGGCCTCTTCGATGGGCGCCTTGTCGTCGGTGACAATCACGAGCTGCGCGCTCGTGCCGCTGACCTGCGGGAACGTGCGGGAGAGCTGTTCGATGCCCGCCTCAGACTCGGTGCCCGGAATCGAGAACGAGTTGTCGGTGCCCGTGCCGAGCACGATGGCTCCCGTGCCGGCGAGGCCGAGCAGCAGGATCCACGAGATGATGACGCGCCACGAATGCCGGTACGACCAGCGGCCAAGCGCGGCGAGAAAAGTAGACACGGTGCCTCCGGGAGTGACGAGAGCTCAAGAGTGGATACACCGATGTATCCGATACATGGATGTATCCTAACAACGTTGCTGGGTCTCCTCCTGACAACGCCGTGTGAGACTGGCATGCGGCTGCCGCAGGGCACACACACCGACACGCACATCGACACACAAGGAGTTGCATGGTCACCGAGACGGGCGAGCGCGAACCGACGCAGCGTCGTGAGCGCACGCGGCAGCGACTGATGGATGCCGCCGCCATCGTCTTCGCCGAATCCGGCCTCGACGGAGCCTCGGTCGAGGCCATCTGCGAACGAGCCGGGTACACGCGTGGGGCGTTCTACTCAAACTTCGAGACCAAAGATGAGCTGTTCCTAGAATTGGCAGGACGCGTCGCGCGCGACCAGGTCGACGCCGTCGAGCAGAAGGTGCGCGAACTCGTGGCCGGCGGTCCGAGCGGTGGTCCGAGTGATGGGCCGACCGGCGGACCGACCCTCTCGCCGATCGAAATTGTGCAGCGCGTGCTCGAGGTCTCGGGCGATGGGCGCGCGACGATTCTGCTGATGAGCGAGATCCGCATTCGCGCGCTCCGCGCCCCCGAAATGGCCGCCGCTTACCTCTCGCTCGGCCAAGAGATGGTCAAGAGCGTCGAGAAGATCATCCGCGAGTTGGGCACCGCGCACGGCCTCACGTTTCGCACGTCGCCCGCCGACGCGGCGCGCCTGCTCATCTCGTTCTACGAGAGCGCATCGGCGAACGCGGCGATGGCGGGGCTCGACGACGCCGAGATCGCGGCGCGCGTCAGCGACGAGATCGGGGCGCTCGCACTCCTGCTGCTCGACGCGCCTGGCAGCTGACCGGCGGGCTCGTTTTTACGGGCGAACGGATGCCTCAGCCAGCACCGCGTGGCAACGCTCGAGCCGCGACATCCACCAGTCACGTCGTTCTGCCGACGCGGCGAACTCGTCGAGGCGTGCGGGGTCTGGTGCGACGCGACCGACGCTGATCTTGCCGTTCACGGGGCGCACCGCGGGCACCACGATGTCTTCGACGAACAGCGAGGACGTGCCGAGCCCGCAGTCGTAGTCGAGCGTGGGGAGGGCCGCCGCAAGGGCGGCACCCATCGACAGGCCGATCGAGGTGTCGACCGCGCTCGAAACCACGGCGGGCAGGCCCGCCTCGGCAACGACCGCGAGGGCACGGCGCAGGCCGCCGAGGGGCTGGGCCTTGATCACGATGATGTCGGCGGCCCCGGCGCGAGCTACGGCGAGCGGGTCTTCGGCGCGGCGCACGCTCTCGTCGGCCGTGATCGGAATGCCCATGTGCTTGATGCGCTTGCGCACCTCGGCGAGCTCTTCGATCGACGCACACGGCTGCTCGACGTATTCGAGGTCGTACTCGGCCAGGGCGTGGATCGCGTGTTCGGCCTCGTCGACGTTCCAGGCGGCGTTGACGTCGATGCGGAGCCGGCCCTCGGGGCCGAGCAGTTCGCGCACGATGCGCACGCGGGCGATGTCGTCGGCGAGCGTCTGGCCCGCCTCGGCGACCTTCACCTTGGCGGTGCGGCATCCGTCAAAACGTGCCAGCACTTCGGGCACGCGCTCGGCGGCGATCGCGGGCACCGTGGCGTTCACGCCGATCTCGGTGCGCAGCGCGGCGGGCGTTTCGGTCCAGCCGAACTCGATTGCACTCGCGAGCCAAGTGGATGCCTCAGCATCGGCGTACTCCGCGAACGGCGAAAACTCGGTCCAGCCGGCGGGGCCGCGCAGCAGCAGCGCCTCGCGCACCTCGATGCCGCGGAAGCGCGCCGCCATGGGCAGCGACACCACCCGGGCGCTCTCGCGAAGCTCGTTCAGGGACGGGAGGGCGAAGCCATCGGTGCTCATGGGTCAATCATGCCGCGTGCGTCCGACATTGCGCTTTGCATGTCGGACGCACGTGCGCTGAATATGGGAGCCGATGTTGGGACGTGTTGGTGCATTGATGTTTATTTACTGTCAATGCGCACTTATAATGATGTTTTATATGCGTCATTGACGGAGGGCAACATGTTCACAGCGCCAGCGCTCGATGCGGAAGAGCTTGCTGTTCGGGCCGAGATCGAAGCGATCGGCGACCGGCTGCGCATCCACGCTCGCACCGGCAATCGCTGGACGGGCGCGCTGCGCCGCTCCACGCTGGCCCGCAACGTGCAGGGTTCAAACAGTATTGAAGGCATTTTCGCGAGCGTCGATGAGGTAGGCGCGATCGCTGTGGGGGAATCCCCATCGTCGGTAGACGAAGAAACAGAGAAAGCCCTCGCTGGCTACCAACTCGCGATGACGTATGTGTTGCAGTTGGCGAAGGGGGACTTCGAGCTTGATGCATCGCTGATCAGAAGTCTGCACTTCATGGTCGCGTCCTACGACCTCACGAAGTGGCCCGGACGATTCAGGACCGGGGCCGTCTACGTCGTCCAAGAAAGCACCGGCGATATCGCTTATGAAGGTGCGCGCGGCGATGACGTTGCGGCGCTGGTGGCGACGTTTGCCGCAGGCGCCCTGAGCGGTGCTGACCCGCTGATTTCGGCCGCCATGGCACACCTGAACTTCGTACTTATCCACCCGTTCAAAGACGGCAACGGGCGTATGGCCCGCATCATCCAGAGTCTCGGGCTTGCGAGGCTGAGCGAGTCTGCGCCGATCTTCATGGGAATCGAGGAGTACCTCGGTCGGCGGACGCAGGCGTACTACGACGTGTTGGCCAAGGTGGGTCAGGGAGACTGGAGCACCGCTGACTTCGATCCGGAGCTCGCACGGCCGTGGATCCGCTTTATGCTGTCGGCGCACCTCAACCAGGCGTTGGAGCTGGCGCAACGCGTCGCGGCAGCCGGCGAAGCGGCGCAAGCCGTCGAGGATCTCGCGGCCGAAGCGGCGCTTCCAGAACGAACACTCGAGGCGCTCTACAGCGCGATGTTTGGCAACACCGTCACGCGTGCCAGGTACATGGCCGCGTTGGAGGAAGCGGGCGGGGCAATCTCGGAGCAAACCGCGTCACGAGACCTTGGTGCGCTCGCCGCGGCTGGGCTCCTCGTCGCGCACGGCGACAAGCGCGGACGCCGGTATACGCCGAGTGAGGTTGTCAAAGCTGCGTCGCGCAAGGCCGGGCTCGGTTACAGGTGGCGCGACACCGATCCCTTCGAGAAGTAGTCGCGGAGCGGCCCGTGTCGGACGCTACCCATAGGCTGGACTCCATGATCTCTGAGCTCTTCGACCCGGCGGAATGGGAACTGGCGCCTGGTGCGGCATCCTTCACCGACATCACCGCGCACATCTCAAACGACGGGCGCATCGCCCGCATCGCGTTCAACCGACCCGAGTCGCGCAACGCGTTTCGTCCGCACACGGTCGATGAGCTCTACCGGGCGCTCGACGGTGCCCGCCAAGACTCGCGCGTCGGCGTGGTGCTGCTTACGGGCAACGGTCCGAGCCCGAAAGACGGCGGCTGGGCGTTCTGCTCGGGCGGCGACCAGCGCATTCGCGGCCGCGATGGCTACAAATACTCTGAAACCGAATCGGCCGAGGGCGTCGACGCGGCGCGCTCGGGTCGCCTGCACATCCTCGAGGTGCAGCGCCTGATCCGCTTCATGTCGAAGCCCGTGATCGCCGTGGTTCCGGGCTGGGCCGCCGGCGGCGGACACTCGCTGCACGTGGTCTGCGACCTCACGATCGCCTCGGCCGAGCACGGCAAGTTCAAGCAGACCGACGCCGATGTCGGATCGTTCGACGCGGGCTACGGCAGCGCGTACTTCGCGCGACAGATCGGGCAGAAGCTCGCACGCGAGGTGTTCTTCCTCGCCGAGGAGTACTCCGCGCAGCGCGCCTACGAGATGGGCGCCGTCAACAAGGTCGTGCCGCACGCCGAGCTTGAGGTCGAGGCAATTCGCATGGCTCGCACGATTCTCACCAAGTCGCCGACCGCGATCCGCATGCTGAAGTACGCCTTCAACGCGGTTGACGACGGGCTCGTCGGCCAGCAGGTCTTCGCCGGCGAAGCGACGCGTCTCGCCTACGGCACCGACGAGGCCGTCGAGGGCCGCGACTCGTTCCTCGAGAAGCGCGATCCCGACTGGTCGGCCTACCCCTGGCACTACTAACGTGAGGCTCGAAACCCTCCGGGGCGACGACCCGCGCGACGTGCTCCGTGCCCTGCGCGGCGCCGTGTTGGGCGCAGGGCCCGCGATCTCGCTCGGGCTTTCAAGCGAAGCAGCGGATGCCGCAGCCCACCCCGCCCCCCGCGAAGTGCCTGCCGGCACGGCCGTTGTCGTCACCACGTCCGGCTCATCCGGGGTGCCGAAATCGGTCATCCTCAGCCGTAGCGCCCTCACCTCGAGCGCGCTCTCGACGGCCGCGCGCCTCGGCGAAGGAGCCTGGCTCCTCGCCCTCCCGGCGAGCTATGTTGCCGGGCTGCAGGTGCTGGTGCGCTCGCTCGTGCAGGGTCACGAACCGGCCATTTTGAGCGGCAAGTTCTCGGCGGAGGGGTTTGCTGCGGCATCCCTCAGCATGAAATCGAGCGTTGGTGGCGTGCGGGTGCCGAGCTACACATCGCTCGTGCCCGCGCAGCTGGCGACGGTGCTCGACGCCGCGCCGCACGACCCGGCGGTAGCCGAGGCGCTGCGCTCGTTTGAGGCGATCCTGATCGGTGGGCAGGCCCTGCCTGCCGCGCTCGCCGCCCGTGCCGAAGCGCTTGGCGCGCGCATCGTGCGCACGTACGGCTCAAGCGAGACCGCTGGCGGCTGCGTCTATGACGGGGTGCCGCTTGACGGTGTGCGCGTGCGCACGGTCGATGGCGAACTGCAGCTTGGCGGGCCGACGCTCGCCGACGGATACCTCGATGCCCCCGAACTGACCGCCGACGTTTTCGTCGAAGACGGTGGCGAGCGCTGGTACCGCACCGGCGATGCTGGCGCCTTCGTCGACGGCGTGGTTTCGGTCACGGGCCGCCGCGACAACGTGATCATCAGCGGTGGAGTGAACGTCTCGCTCGACCGCGTCGAGGCCGCCGTGCACTCGGTGCCCGGGCTTGAGCGCGCCGTCGTTGTTGGTGTCAGTGACGAGCGCTGGGGTGAAGCGAGCGTGATTGTGCTGGGTGCTTCGGCTTCTGCTGGGGTTTCGGCGTCTGCGGGTGTTGCTGGACTCGACCCGGCCGCGCTGCTGGAGGCCGCGCGTGCCGCGGTGGCTGACGCGGTTGACGCGAAAGCGCGACCACGGCAGCTCGAAATCGTGCCGCAGCTTCCGATGCTCAGCTCGGGCAAACCCGACAGACAGGCGCTGCGGCGGTTGTTCGCCGGCTAGCTTTCGTTGGTGCGTGCCGGTTGGGGTGGGGGATGCCGGGGGCCCCGGCATCCGACTCGTCTTCGTGACAGACCCTAGGATGCTTGACGTGGCAGGTAAACCTCGAAACAAGCGTAAGCACCCCCAAACTCGTGCACAGAAGCCTCGCGGCAACCCGCAGAAAGCACACGTGTCGCGCGCCCCGCAGGCGACGAAGCGGGCGACGTTTGGTGATTGGGTGGGGGCCGCGCGCCTGCGCACCCTGCCGCTGGCGATCGCACCGGTGCTCATTGGAACCGGCGCGGCGACCCTCGTGACCGTCGAGCTGCGCTGGGTGATGGCGCTCGCCTGCCTGGTCGTCGCGCTCGCGCTGCAGATCGGCGTGAACTACGCCAACGACTACAGCGATGGTGTGCGCGGCACCGATGACTTCCGGGTGGGCCCGGCCCGCATGACCGGCTCTCGCAAGGCGAAGCCGCGCACCGTGCTCATGGTGGCCTTCGGGTTCTTTGCGCTCGCGGCCGTCGTGGGGCTCGCGATCGTGATCGTCTCGCAGCAGTGGTGGTTGCTCCTCGTGGGCGCGGCCTGTGTGGTCGCCGCGTGGTTCTACACCGGTGGCAAACGGCCCTACGGATACGCCGGTTTCGGCGAGCTGTTCGTCTTCGTGTTCTTCGGGCTTGTTGCCACGGTCGGCACGACATATGTGCAGGCGCTCACCGTGCCGCAGGAAGCCTGGTTCGGCGCGGTTGCCGCCGGGCTGCTTGCCTGCGCCGTGCTGCTGGCGAACAACCTGCGCGACATCGACCAAGACCGGCTCTCGGGCAAGCGCACCCTGTCGGTGCGCATCGGCAAGCGCGCGACGCAGGTGCTGTTCACCCTGTTCGTGCTGATCCCGTTCGGGATCGCGGTCGTGCTCGCGCTGTTCTTCCCGATTGCGTGGTTGACGCTGCTGGCCCTGCTCGCAGGGCTCCCCGCGATCCTGATCGTCTGGACCTACCGCGAACCTCGCGAGCTGGTCACCTGCCTCGCACTCACGTCGCTGACGGCGCTCGCCTATGGCGCCGGGTTGTTCTGGGCGTTCTTCGGCTGAGGTTTGGTTGGGGGTGTGGGCTGGGCTGGGGCCTCGGGCCTCGGGCCCTGGACTTCTGCCTGGGCGCCCGGCGACACTAACTCAGGAAAAACGGTGTGGTCGGGATTTTTGACTCCGGTTTTCCGGGGGTGTTTGGCGCGCGCGGCGAGGTTTTCCTGAGTTAGTGCTGCTGTGTCGCGCGGAGCGCGGCGCAGGACGGTTCTGAGTGGCAGCGCCCGGTGTGGGGTGGGCCCGGAGTGGTGCGCGCGGGGCTGGCTGTTGGGTCGGGGCGGCCGACGGTGACGTGGCCAAAGCTCTGGCCCCGGCCCGCGGGCCCGGCGACACTAACTCAGGTAAAACGGTGTGGTCGGGTGCGAGGCCCCCGGAAACACGGGGAGGACAGGCGGGCGGGCTCAGGTTTTCCTGAGCTAGTGCCGTCGTGCAGGTCGGTGGCCGGCAAGTGCGGCAGCCCAAGCTACGCGCGCGGGCTGTCCTCAGCCGAGTCGGCACCGGAATCTGCACCGGCACCGCCGTCATTTCCATCAACGACCGAGTCTTCGACGTCGGCGTCGGTGACCTTGGTGCGCTTCTGTCGCGCCGAGTAGATGCGCTCCGAGACCCCGTCGCGTGGGCGACGCAGGAACAGGATCGACAGGCTCGCACCGATCGCCGCCGCCATCACTGCGGCGACCAACGGAAAGTCGGGAAACAGCAACCACAAGACACCCAGCGGCACAAGAAATGCCAGCAGGCGCAACACGGTATAGACGAGAACGGGCCGAGAAGTCACCGCACCAGTCTACGTTGGGCAATTCGTCGGGTCTGGACAGCGCCTGACAGTTGGGGAGCGCTGGGGCGCGGCATCCGGTTGAAGCCTAAGATAGAGGTGTGGTTCGTGTCTTGATTGTGCTTGCCGTTCTGGCCGTGGTGTTCGTCATCGTGAGCCTCGTCGACTGCGCCATGCAACCGGCATCCCGCCATCGTGGGGTGTCGAAGCCGCTCTGGATCGTGATCATCGCGATTCTCCCCGTCATTGGCGGCGTGCTGTGGTTCGTGATCGGCCGCGGCAACGTTGCGGGCGAGGCGCAGCGTGCGCCCGACGACGACCCCGAATTTTTGCGCCGCATGGCCGTGCCGAACGATCAGGACGAGCGCATCCGCCGCCTTGAAGAAGAGCTCGCGCAGCTTGACGCCGAAGACGCCGACCCCCGCTGGGGCGCTCACGGTGCTGGCCCGGCGACGCCGCCAGCAGCGCCGAACAACACAGCAAACACAGCAAACACAGCAAAGAACAATCCCGACAACGCTGCGACCCCCGGCAAGACAAACGCCGCACCAACCCCCGGCGCCAAGCCCGATACTGAAGGCGACGAGCACCGCGGAGCGAACGGCTGAACGCCGTGCCGCACGATGCCGCCAGCAGCGGCGCCTCGTCGACGCGCGTGAATGCAAGCCCCGCGACGGATGCCTCAGCCGCCCTGCTCTCAGAACTGATCTCGCTCGGCCTCCGTCACATCATCGTCAGCCCGGGTTCACGTTCGCAGGCACTCGCGCTCCTGGCAGCCGAGTTCGAACGTCGCGGTGACGTGCAACTGCACGTGCGCATCGACGAGCGCGTCGCCGGTTTTCTTGCGCTTGGCATCGGACGCGAATCGCGCATGCCCGCCGCGGTGATCTGCACCTCGGGCACCGCCGCCGCGAACCTCCTGCCGGCGGCCCTCGAAGCCCACCACTCCGGCGTGCCCCTCATCCTGCTCACGGCCGACCGGCCCCCCGAGCTCCGCGGCATCGGAGCGAACCAGACCACCGATCAGCTCGGCATGTTCGCCGGCCTCGCCGACGCTGGCCGGCTCGTGGCCATTGATGTGCCGGTGCCCACCGATGTCGACGACGACGGCCTCGGCGTGCAGAGCGCGCGTTCGCGCGCGTGGGCGAGAAGGGCATGGGATGCCGCAACCGGCAGCCGCCGCGCCCTCGCGACCGCCGGCCCCGTCCAGCTCAACCTGGGCCTGCGCGAACCGCTCGCGGGCGCGCTACCGACCTGGCTGGGCGCCCCGACCGCCCCGGACGGCTCGCCCTGGCCGATCGAAGCACTCGACCTGCCCGAAGAGCCGCGCGCGCATCTCACGCTCGCGCGCGGCCCGCGCACCGTCGTCCTTGCCGGGGCCGGTGCCGGCCCGGCGGCCGAACAGCTCGCGCACGAGGGCGGCTGGCCGCTCGTGGCCGAGATTTTGAGCGGCGCACGGTTCGGGCGCAACGTCGTGCACGGCTACCGCGCGCTCTTGAACGACCCGGCGCTCGGCGGCCAGATCGAGCGCGTCGTGGTGTTCGGGCATCCAACCCTCAGCCGCGAAACCGCAGCGCTCATCTCGCGTGCCGACACCGAAGTGATCGCCGTGACCTGCACCGGCGAGCCCCTCAACCTCAACAAGGCGACGGCGCACGTCGACGCCGTGACCGTTGCCGACGGCGAGACCGATCGCGAATGGTTTGGCGCCTGGATGCGTGCCTCCCAGGCCGCGGCCGTCGACCTGAGCCCCCCGCCGCCAGACGTCGAGGGCCTCCACTCGACCGACCACGCCGAGCGACTCCGCGCGGTCGCGGCCGAGCTCGATGTCGTGCGTCTCGAACTCGACCGCGTGGGTCTCGTCGACGCGATTTGGCGCGCGACCTGGCCCCACGACCGGCTGCTGTTTGGCTCGTCGCGCATCGTGCGCATCGCCGATGAGGTGCTGCCGGGCAAGGCCGTCGTGGTGCACTCGAACCGCGGACTCGCGGGTATCGACGGCACCATCGCGACCGGCATGGGCATCGCCGCCGCGAGCCAGATCGATGGCCAGGCCGGCGTCACGCGCGTGCTGCTCGGCGACCTGACGTTGCTGCACGACGTCGGCGCGATGCTGCTCCCGCCCGTCGAGGCGGCACCGCGCATCCAGGTGATCGTTGGCAACGACGGTGGCGGCACGATCTTTGACGATCTTGAAGTTGCGGCCACGGCATCCGCTGATGACATGACGCGCGTGCAATACACACCGCAGGATGTTGACCTGGAGCAACTCGCGCGCGCCTACGGCTGGGAGTATCACCGTGTCACGACGCGCTCGGCGCTCGATCAGGTGCTGACGACCGCGGTCGGTGGGCGTCAGCTCATCGAGGTTCCGCTCGCGCGCTGAGCCTGCACCAGGGCCTGCGCCCGGCTGGCACCAGAGCCGCCCCAGCCGCTACGCCAGTGCGTCGACGATCGGCCGAAACTTCACGCGGGTCTCGATGAGCTCTGACTCGGGGTCGCTGCCGGCGACGATGCCCGCGCCGGCGTAGGCGGTGACGGGGAGGCGGTCGAGCTCGCCGCTCGGTCCGGCCATCGGCTCGGCGCCGAACTGGGCACAGCGCAGGGCAATCGCCCACTCGCCGTCGCCGTTGCCATCGATCCAGCCGACCGGCCCGGCATAGCGGCCGCGATCGAAGGGTTCGAGGCGCTGGATCACATCGAGCGCGACCTTCGTCGGCGTGCCCGCGACGGCGGCGGTCGGGTGCAGTTCGGCAATCAGATCGAAACCGGATGCCTCGTCGGCAAGCTCGCCCTCCACGTCGGTGGCGAGGTGCCACACGTTCGGCAGGCGCAGGGTGAACGGCTGCTCGCTCGCGGCGAGCGATCGCATGTGCGGGCGGAGCGATCGCAGCACACTCTGCACAGCGAACGCATGCTCGTCTTGGTCTTTCGGGCTCGTTGCGAGCGCAGCGGATGCCGCGGCATCCGCGTCTGCATCAGCCCCGCGTGACGCGGTCCCGGCGAGCACACGGGCGGTGATCGTGCCCTTCGAGACGGTGACGAGCGTTTCGGGGCTCGCGCCGATCAGGCCGTCGACGGCGAACGTCCAGCAGTCGGGGTACCCGGTCGAGAGCTCGCGTGCGAGGCGGCGGAGGTCGGCGCCGGTGGGAATGGTGCCGACGAGGTCGCGGGCCACGACGACCTTGCTCACCTCGCCCGACGCGATCGCGTCGAGGCCGCCGCGGACCGCGGCTTGGTACCCCTCGGGCGCGAGCGCACCGGGGCCAAGTGTCGCCGACCAGTGCGGGCCATAGGGCGTCGGCGCCGTGGGTGCCTCGGGGAGGGGCGCACCCTCGCGGGTGATGCGGGTGATCCAAGAGCGGCCGCCGCGGCGGCCGACGATGACGGAGGGAACGATGAGGACGCTCGCGGCGGCGGAGCGGTCGTCGAAGGCGAGTGCGGTGAAGCCGACGAGGCCGGTACCGGGCACCTGCACCGCGTCGTCAACGACCGCGTCGGCGCTGAGCGCCCGCCACGCCTCGGCCATGCGGACCGAGCGTTCGGCCTCGCCGCCCGGGATGTGGATGGCGGCAACGGGTGCGGCGCCCCCGACCGCCACGAAGCCCTCGCCTCGGCGGAGCCACACCAGCGGGTCGCGGGGATCGGCGTACTCGAGAAGGTCGTCGGCGTGCTCGGCCTCGCGGGTTTCAACCACGAGCCGGAGTCCGAACTGGGAATGCGCAGCGCTCACTCCACCAGCCTAGACTCGCGCGGTCGCGGCGGATCCTGCGTGACTTCGCCGCCGGGGGGAGCGAACGGGCCGCACCACCCCGCTCGATCAGCGGGCCGACCCCCGCATCGTGCCCGCCCGGCGCGCGCCGAATCGCGGGGGAGGGAAGGGGCCCACCAAACCCTGCCTACAATTGAGGTGTGAGCCACGACTCGAACGACCAGCCTGCCGCGGCGGCGCACCGCGCCGATTTGGGCAAAGACCCCTCGAGGGTCTCGGGCATGTTCGACGAGGTCGCACCGCACTACGACCGCACAAACACGGTGCTGAGCCTCGGCAACGACCAGCTCTGGCGCATCGCCACGACCCGCGCGGTCGCACCGCGCCCGGGTCAGCGCATCCTCGATCTTGCGGCGGGCACCGGGGCGTCGAGCGTGTCATTCGCGCGCAGTGGGGCTGAGGTCGTTGCGGCCGACTTCTCGCCGGGCATGATCGCCGAGGGCAAGCGCCGGCACGGCGGCATCCCGAATCTCAGTTTTGTTGAAGCGGATGCCACGGCCCTGCCGTTTGCCGACGACGAGTTCGACACCGTCACCATCTCGTTTGGGCTGCGTAACGTGGTCGAGCCCAAGAAGGCGCTCGCTGAGTTGCTGCGCGTGACCAAGCCGGGCGGTCGCCTGGTGATCTGCGAGTTCTCGCACCCGCCGTCCGCGGCGTTCGCGGGGCTCTACCGCTTCTACAACAACCGGGTGCTGCCGGTGATCGCCAAGACGGTCAGCTCGAATGCACCCGCCTATGACTACTTGAATGAATCAATTCAAGACTGGCCGGCGCAGGCAAAACTCAGCGCCTGGATCCGCGAGGCAGGGTGGACCAACGTGGCCCACCGCGACCTTTCATTCGGCATCGTCGCGCTCCACCGAGCAACGAAACCCGAAGCCACCCCCACCACTCCTGAGCGATAGGCTGAACAAGTGACTTCGAGCCCTTCGACGCCGGGCTCTCGCCTGGCCGGAAGATTGGGCCTCACCGATCGCGTATTCGTGGGGCCGCAATCGCGGCGACTCCTCGCGCAGGTCGAGGCCGGCATGGACCTGGTCGAGAGCCAGTTGGCAGACGACCTCCGTGCGACCGACGTGCTGGTCGACAGCGCGAGCCGCTACCTCTACGAGGCCGGCGGCAAGCGGGTGCGCCCGATGCTGGCGATCCTGACCGCGCAGCTCGGCGACGGCAACACGCAGCGTGTGATCGAGGCGGCCAAGGCGGTTGAGCTCACGCACCTCGGGTCGCTGTACCACGACGATGTGATGGATGCCGCAGACGTGCGTCGCGGCGTCCCCAGCGCCCACTCGGTCTGGGGCAACAACGTCGCGATCCTCACGGGCGACCTCCTGTTTTCGCGCTCCAGCCAGTTGATGGCGAAGCACGGCGTGCGGGCAATCCGCCTGCAGGCAGACACTTTTGAGCGTCTCGTGCTCGGGCAGCTGCACGAAACGGTTGGGCCGCGCGAGGGTGAAGACCCGATCGAGTTCTACCTTCAGGTGCTCGCCGACAAGACCGGGTCGCTGATTGCGGCCGCGGCCGAGTCCGGCATCATCTTCTCGAACGCACCCGAAGAATATGAAGATCCCCTGCGGATCTTCGGCGAGAAGGTCGGCGTTGCGTTCCAGCTCCTCGACGACGTGATCGACCTTTCGGGCGACGCCGAAGAGACCGGCAAGGTGCCCGGCATCGACCTGCGTGCGGGTGTACCGACCATGCCGATGCTCCTCCTGCGTGCCGAGACCGACGAGGCCTCGCGGGCACTGGTCGCGCGCATCGACGCGGGCGTTGTCCAGGTCGCCGCCGGCGTCGATCCCGCGATTCTTGACGATGACATCACCGCGCTGCGCGAGCACGCCGCGACCCAGCGCACGCGTGAGCTTGCGCACGAATGGGCCGATGGCGCGATCGCCGCGCTCGCACCGCTTCCGCGCGGGCCCGTGCGCGAGGCGCTGCGCCGCTTCGCCGAAGCAGTGAGCGACCGAAGCCAGTAGGCAGGGGAGTTCGGCGAGGTTTTGCCGCGGCGTGGGCCGAGGCATCCATGACAGCACCACACTGAAAGGACGCCATGACGCAGCTCAGACTGGCTATTGTCGGCGCCGGACCCGCGGGGATTTACGCGGCCGATATTCTGCTGAAGGCAGAGCGCAAGTTCAACGTCGCAATCGACCTCTTCGAACAGCTGCCCGCGCCCTATGGCCTCGTGCGCTACGGGGTTGCCCCCGATCACCCGCGCATCAAGGGCATCATCAACGCCCTGCGCGACGTGCTCGACCGCGGTGACATCCGCGTGTTCGGCAACGTGCGTTTCGGTGAAGACATCACGCTCGACGACCTGAAGCGCCACTACCATGCGGTCATCTTCTCGACCGGGGCGGTGCGCGACACCACGCTCGACCTGCCCGGGATCGACGCCGAGGGTTCGTACGGCGCCGCCGACTTCGTGAGTTGGTTCGACGGGCACCCAGACGTGCCGCGCGAGTGGCCGCTCGAAGCCGAGAGCGTTGCGGTGCTCGGCAACGGCAACGTCGCCCTCGATGTGGCTCGCATGCTCGCCAAGCACGCCGATGACCTGCTCCCGACCGAGATTCCGGCAAACGTGTACGACGGGCTGAAGGCCTCGAAGGTCACCGACGTGCACGTGTTCGGCCGTCGTGGCCCGGCGCAGGTGAAGTTCACCCCGCTTGAGCTGCGCGAGCTCGGCGAGCTGCACGACGTCGACACGGTCGTCTACGACGAAGATTTCGATTACGACCAGGCCTCGCTTGATGCGATCGCCAGCAACAAGCAGGTGATGGTCATCGACCGGGTGCTGCAGTCGTGGCGGCAGCGGCCAGGTGCGAACGGCGTTGGCGGCGAGGCATCCCGTCGTCTGCACTTGCACTTCTACGCGAAGCCGGTCGAGATTGTGGCCGACGACGAGGGCCGCGTGAGCGCGTTCCGATACGAGCGCACCCGACCCGACGGTCAGGGCGGCGTGGTTGGCACCGGTGAGATTCGCGAGATTGCGATTCAGGCGATGTATCGCGCGATCGGATACTTCGGCTCGCCGCTGCCCGGCGTGCCCTTCGATGAGCGCCACGGCGTGATCCCGAACCACGAGGGCCAGATCTTGCGGGCGGGCTCGAACGACGTCGTGCCCGGTGCCTACACGACCGGGTGGATCAAGCGCGGGCCGGTCGGACTGATCGGGCACACCAAGTCTGACGCGATGGAAACCGTGCGGCACCTGATCAACGATCAGGGCTCGTGGTGGCAGCCCGAAGACCCCTCCGAGGCTGCGATTCCGGCGCTGCTGGCAGAGCGCGGCGTGCGGTACACCGACCTCGACGGCTGGCACAACCTCGACCAGCACGAGCTGGCGCTCGGTGAGGCCGAAGGGCGCGTGCGCATCAAGGTCGTTGAGCGCGATGAGATGGTGCGGGTGTCGCGGGCCGAGTAGGCACCGCGCGGGCGACGAGCTGAGGGGCAGACCATGACGGCGTCACACCAGACAGAACCGCAGGGCTGGGTGCCCGATGTGCTCGGTGCGCCGTTCGAAGCCCGGACCCTCAGCCTCGGAGACGATTTCGAGGGGCCGGTCGTTGCGACCGTCGTGCGGGCGCTCCCCAAGCGGCGTCCGTTCTGGATGCCGCCGCGCCCGCTCGAAGACGTCGATGTGCTCTACGTGCACGGCTGGTCGGACTACTTCTTTCAGCGCGAGCTTGCCCGCTATTGGACCGACCGCGGCGCGAGGTTCTTCGCCCTCGACCTGCGCAAGTACGGGCGGAGCCTTCGCGCCGGGCAGACGCCCGGATACATCGACAACCTCAACGACTACGACGCCGACATCGCGGCGGCGCTCGCCGCGATGGGTGGGAGCGCGCGTGCCGCCGCCCCCGGTCGCCGGCTCGTGCTCTTCGGACACTCAACCGGCGGGCTCGTGCTGAGCCTCTGGGCGCACCGTCACCCTGGGGTCGCCAGCGCGGTGCTCTTGAACAGCCCGTGGCTTGAGTTTCAGCCGGGCGGTTTCACGCGCAGCGCGTTCGCCCCGGTGCTCGGTCTTCAGGCGCGGTTGCGCCCGCTCGAGGCGATGCCGCAGGTCGACCTCGGCTTTTATACCCGCGCGCAACGCGAGGTCCGGGGCGACGAGCCACCGCTCGCGATCAACGAAGCGTGGCGCCCCGAACAGGCGTTCCCGGCCCGCATGGGGTGGCTGCACACGGTGCTTGACGGGCACGCGACCGTGGCATCCGGCCTGCACATCGACGTGCCCGTACTGGTCATGCTCTCGACGCACACGGCGCCGCCGACGAGGTGGAGCGACGAGCTCACCCGCGCCGACACCGTGCTTGTGGTCGACATCATCGCGCACAGGGCGTTGAGCCTCGGCGAATCGGTGACGGTGGAGCGCATCCCCGGCGCGTTGCACGACGTCTTCTTGTCTCGTGCCGACGCCCGCGACATTGCCTACGACCGGATGGATCGTTGGGTGAGCGGATGCCTCGGCCGCCCCCGCGCGCCGCTGGCGCCCGGGTCGTACCGCTAAGCCCCTGCGGACGGTTTCGTAGCGGCCGAATCGGTCGCGGGTTCTATGGCTGGCGTTGGTGTTGGTGTTGGTGTCGGCTCGAGCTCGGCGACCGGCGCGAGCGCGGGTTCCGGTTCTGGATCGCCATCGCCCGATAGCCAGCGCAACCAGCCGTTCTTCGGGTCGCCTTCGAGGATCAGCGAGCGCACGAGCAGCGTCAGGGGAATCGAAAGAATCGCGCCGAGGGGGCCGATGACGAAGGTCCAAAAGATGACCGAGAAGAAGCTCAGGGTGAGCGTGAGGTTGACCGCGTCGCTCACGAACTTGGGCTGCACGAGCACCTGTAGCACCACGTTGACGACCGAATAGATCGCGATCACGGCGAGCATCAGCGGCAGTCCGCCGATCACGAGCGCGAGCATCGCCGGCGGCACGAGGCCCAGCACGAACCCGATGTTGGGTACGAAGTTGGTGACGAACGCGAGGATGCCCCACACAATCGGAATCGGAATGTCGAGGGCCCACAGCGCCAGCGTGTCGACCACCGCCACAACCAGGCCGAACGACGCGTTCACGACGTAGTAGCGGCGGACGCCCACGTTGAAGCGGCGGACGCGCTCCAATGTTGCGGTGCGGGCAGCGCCAAAGACGCGACCCGCGTCTTTGTACCGCGAGGCATCCGCTGCCATGAAGATGACGTAGGCCAGCACAAAGAAGAAGGCGGTCAGCACGCTGAGCGCGGTGCCACCGAGCGACGTCGCAAAACCGAGCAACGTTGAGGGGTCGAGGATGCTGACTGCGGCATCGGCTGCTTGCTTATCGAGGCCCGTGGAATGCAACCAGTCGACGAGCTTCTGTGCGGTCTGTTCGAGCTCGCCCGCGTAGTTGATGACGAGGTTCACGAACTGCGTGCCCGCGTAGTAGAGCATGTACACGAGGGCGGCAAGCACGAGGTACGCGACCGTGATCACGCCCGTCGTTGCCAGCCAACGCGGCCAGCCCCAGCGTTCGAGCACGACCCGAACCGGCATCACGATGATCACGAGCACGGCGCCGAGCACGAGCGGGCCGACGATGTCGCGTGCCAGAAACACGCCCACGAGCACGATGACCGTGGTGGCGAGGCCGAGCAAGATGCGAAGCGCGGGCGACAGCGCGGGGGCGGGGGTTGTCGGGGCCTGGTTGGTCACGGTTCCATCTTGGTGCATGAGCCGGGTGTGGCAGGGGAAGGCACCCCCCGCGGCGGGGGCGGGAGTGCAGGTGACTGGGCCCCCACACCCGCCCACGACCCCGCCGCAGCCCGAGCGATCAGCCCGCCGGGGTTGTCGGCGGCGCGGCCGGGTTGTTCTTCGGCACGTCTGCCGCGCCGTACAGCTCGGCGATGATCGATTTTGCGACCACGACGGCGGCAGTTTCGCCGTCGACGGGCGATGCCGAGAGGTTGGCGCCGATGATGATCGTCTCGTTGGTGTTCGTGTTGTAGACCATGAAGGTCGAGTAGCCCGGGAGTTGTCCGTCGTGGCCGAGAATGCCGGGGGCGAACTGGGCGATGCCGAGGCCGTAGCCCACACCGCCAGCCTGGCCGGCAACGGTGGGCTGCACGCTTGCGATTCGGAGCTTCTGCGTGGCGTCGTCGAGCAAGCCGCCGCCGACGAGCGCCTTCACGTAGACCGCAAGATCGTCGACCGTTGAGATCGCACCGCCGGCCGTCCACGCCCACGACGGGTTGGCATCCGTCTGATTGATCGGCAGCAGCGTCCCGTTGAGGGCCGAGGGCAACTGCGCCGCCGGCACCGCGTACGAATCGATCGTCTCCACGTTGGTGCCGAACTGGTACCCCTTGGCGTGCGGCGTCGGGATGCTCGAATCCTTGGGCTCCGGCAGGAAGGTGTGCTGCAACCCGAGCGGCTCGAAGATTCGCTCCTTGAAGGCAGCGGATGCCGACATCCCGGTCAGCTGCTCAATAACAAGCCCGAGCAGCACGATGTTGGTGTTGCTGTAGTCGTACTGCGTCCCGGGGGCGAACTTCGCGGGGTGTGTGAACGCGATCGCGAGGAGTTCGTCGGGCGTCCAGACCTTCTGTGGCTCGGCGTCGAGGGTCGCGTTGAAGCCGGGATCGAACGAGTAGCTGTAGAGGCCGCTGCGCATCTCTGACAGCTGGGCGATCGTGATGTTCTCGCCACCGGGCACGTCCGGCAGAAACTTGGAGATCGGGTCATCCAGTGCGAGCACGCCCTCCTGCACCAGCTGCAGGATGACCGTCGAGGTCATGGTCTTCGTGTTGCTACCGATCCGAAAGACATCATCGAGCGTCATCGGCACCGCCTCGCCGATCTCGCCCGTACCGAACGTGGCCGACCAGTCGCCGCGTTCGGGCGAGAGAATGTGCACGACGAGCCCGGGGATCGCGTTCTGCTTCATCACCTCAGGAATCTGCGTCTGCAACGCGGTGGCGTAGGCGGGGATCGACTTCTCGGGTGCGGATGCCGCGGGGGAGGGTGCTCCGGATGTTGTGCCCGCGCATCCGCTCAATACGAGCGCCGCGCCGAGCACAATCGCCGCCGCGGTCGTCAGGTTCTTCGTCATGTCATCGCTCCTGAAGGTGATGTGTGTTCAATGGCCGGGTGTGGGAGCCGGCGGGGGATTGGTGGGGACGATCAGCGCAGCGAGGTCTGTCGCGATTGTGGCCGCGTAGTTCTGCAGGGCGCCGTTCCACTCGTCGGTCGTGTACGTATTCGGGCCGGGAACGACCGACACCGACACCGTGACGGAGCCCATCGGGGAGCTCGCCTCCGGGAGTGTTGCGACCGCGGCCTGGTACCCGCCGAAGAGCGGCGTCTGCATGACCCAGTCGTTGCGCAGGAACACGCCCAGACCGTAGGTCCACTCTTTCGTCAGTGTGTGGCACGAACGGCATCCGTCGAGGGGTGCGCCGAAGCCGATGAGGTCGGTCGAAATCATCGCCGCGTGCGACTTTGGAGTGAGCAGCTCGCCCCGACCAACAATCGCGTCAAAGCTTGAGGTCATGTCGCCGATCGTCGTCGTCTCGATCGCGCCGTGCGGGAGGGTCCACGAGGGGTTCCAGTACGTCGAGTCCTCGAACAGGCCGCGCTCCGCGGTAAAGCCGTGCACCACGGGGTCGGGCACGGCGGCGGTGACGTCGGCAACGGTGCCGTTGAGTTTCAGCGGGTCGAGTACGTACTGCGAGATGAGCTCCTCGAGGGTCTTCCCGCTCTCGGCTTCGAGCACATGGCCGAGGATGATGTATCCGGCGTGCGAATAGTCCCAGTTCTTGCCGGGGGCAAACAGGCGCGGGCTCGCCGAGCTGTACGCGAGCAGCTCTTCCTCGGTCCATGCGCGGAACGGGTTCGCCTCCTGCGCGATGACGAAGTCGCCGTTCGCGACGTGGTCGGGATACCCGGAGGTCATCGACGCGAGCATGCGCGGGGTGACATTGTCGGCGTCGGGGAGGTTGGGGAGCCAGCGCGAGATCGGCTCGTCGATGTCGATCAGGCCGTCGTCTGCCATGGCGAGCATCGTGGCCGCCATGTACATGATCGCGACCGCGCCGTTGCGAAAGCGGCTGTCGGCGGTGATCGGGAACCCGGTCATCTCTTCACCGAGCGTCACCGTGCTGATCACTTCGCCCTCGACCATGACCTGGGCCACGAGGGAGGTGAACTCGTGGTCGGTGAACTCCTCCTGCGAGACCTCGTCGAGCGTTGTCGCGATTTTGTCGGATGCCGGATTCTCGGCCGCACCGGAGGCAGCCGGCGTGCAGCCGGTGAGGGCCAGAACAGCCACGAATGCGACGGCGATGCCGGAGCGGAGTGCGACGCGACGCCTCGATGGAGAAAACGGAAGCACGCGTGAAAGGCCCATACTGAAGAGCGTATTTCTGCGCGAAACGTGCTCCTAGAGACCTAGGTCGCCAAGTGTGCGGTGCGGTCGATCAAGATCGGTTTCGCACTTGCAGGGGCAGCGAAACCGCGGTCATAGTGAGAGAGCGCCCCGCGCGATGCACACACTTTACTGCTGAGGATTCCCGAATGAGCATGGGCGCGAGCGCACCGATACGGCGGTCGTTCGATCGTGCGCTCTTCGCGATCCTGTGCCTCGGACTGCTCCTCGTGCTCATCCTGGTGGCGCTCCTCCCGTGGCAGGGACCGTACTGGGCGGTGCTGCTACTCTTCCCCATCAATGTGCTGGTGTACCTCGGTGCTGGCCTGTTGGCGTGGCACTACCGGCCAAGCAACCGGATGGGCGCGTTGATCCTGCTCACCGGCGTCTGGGTGTTCCTCGGCGGGGCCGCCAACACCGACGTGCCCGCACTGGTGTGGCTCGGCACGATCGCGAGCAGCATGCCGCTCGCCGGATTCGTGCACTTGCTGCTCGCATTCCCCAAGGGCCGAGTCCGGGGCACCATCGCCCGCGCGACGGTCGCTCTGGCTTACGCCACCTCGATCGTCCTGGAGGCTCCGCGCTATCTGTTCATCCCAGATCCCACGGCTCCGGGGCTGGCGATAGTCGACGCCCCGGAGCTTGCGCGCTGGGGCAACATCGCCCAGGAACTGGTGGGGTTCCTCGTGCTGATGAGCACGCTCCTGGTGCTGGTTCGTCGTCTCCGGCGCGCATCCACCGCCGAGCGGCGCGTGCTCGTGCCGCTGTACGGGTACGGCATCGCCGCCGTCGTGGTCTTGCTGTTCGCGTCCAGGTTGCTGCGCCCGGTGTTCGGCTGGGCGCCGACCGACGTCGCCGCGCTGCAACTGCTCATGTTCTGTGGCGTCCCGATCGCGTTCGCGCTCGGGATCCTCCGCGGCGGGGTTGCGCGCACCGGCGAGCTCGAAGAGCTGGGCGTTTGGCTCGGCGAGGCGGGCAACACGAAGCCTGCGATCGGTGCCGCCCTTGCCCGCACGCTCGGCGATCCGACCCTGGAAGTGTGGTTCTGGGTGCCGGGGCGCGACGGATACGTCGACATGGATGGCGCACCGGTAACGGCCGACCGGCAGCACACGGGTCGCGGGCTCGAGCCGGTCGAGCTCGACGGGCGCAGAATCGGCGCGATCTCATGCGACATCGCGCTCATGGATGAGCCCGACCTCGTGCGCACGGCCGGCCGGGTCGTGGCAATTGCGCTCGATCGCGAACGCCTGATCGCAGAGCTTCTCGCCAGCCACCGTGCCTTGCAGTCTTCGCGCGAACGGCTCGTGCAGGTCGCCGACGGAGAGCGCCGGCGTATCGCGCAAGACCTGCACGACGGGTTGCAAGTGCAGCTGGTCTTGCTCGCCCTCGAAGCGCAGCAGCTCGCGAACGCAGGCGGGGTGGGCGGCGCCGTGCGCGAGCGGGCGACGGTCTTGCGCAAGGGCATTGACGCCGCCGCCGCTGACCTCCGCGAGGTAGTGCACGCGGTCATGCCGGCCGCGCTGACCCAGCGTGGGCTGTCGGCTGCCGCCGAAGATCTTGTCGATCGGATGCCGGTGCCCACCACCCTCACTCTCGATGTTGTCGACAATGAGTGCCCGCCGGTTGTCGAGAGCACCGCCTACTTCGTGGTGGCCGAGGCGCTCGCGAACGCGGTGAAGCACGCGGATGCCGGTGCCATCGCCGTGCTGCTCCGCCGGCAGGACGACGTGCTGCACGTCGAGGTGCGCGACGACGGCGATGGGGGAGCGCGGGCGGGCGCGGGCTCGGGCCTGACCGGCATGGCGGAGCGCGTGGAGGCACTTGGCGGGGCCGTGCGCATCACGAGCGCGGATGGGCACGGCACAACGATTCGAGCGGAGATCCCATGCGTGTCGTAATTGGCGAAGACGAGGCACTGCTGCGGCGTGGCCTCGAACTCATGCTCGGTGACGCCGGATTCGATGTGGTGGCCGTCGCGGGCGATGCGACCGAACTTGAGGCCGCCGTCGCCGAGCACAGGCCAGCGCTCGCGGTCACCGATATTCGGATGCCCCCGAGCTACACCGACGAAGGTCTGCTCGCGGCGCTCCGGATCCGCACTCAATTTCCACAGACCGCCGTCGTGGTGCTCTCGCAGCACGTGCAGCGGCGGTACGCGGTCGAACTGCTCTCAGACCAGACCGGTGGCATCGGGTACTTGCTCAAGCAACGCATCGCGGATGTCGACGAGTTCTTGGGCGACCTCCGTCGCGTGGCCGAGGGCGGCACCGCGATCGACCCCGACGTCGTCGCTGTCATGGTGTCGCGTGCCCGCCGGTCGAACGTGGCGGTCGGAGCGTTGACGCCGCGACAGCAAGAAGTGCTCGGTTTGATGGCCGAAGGGCGCAGTAACGCGTCGATCGCGGCGCGGCTCTTTTTGACGGAGAAAGCTGTCGTGCAACACGCATCCCGAATCTACGATGCGCTCTCGCTACCGGTCGACTCCGACGCCCACCGGCGCGTGCTCGCGGTGCTGCAGCACTTGAACCGCGACTGAGGGTCGTTGCATCGCGGTCGCCACCGGTGCTCCGCTGGTCAGCAGCAGTGGTTTTCTGCAGGTCAGAACGGCGACGCGGTGTAGAGCTTCGTTGAACAGCCCATCTCACCTGGTTCGAGTGAAATCTGACGGAATCCCGGGAAGCTGATCCCCCCAGCCTCGTCACGCACCACAAGGATGCACTCGCGTTCGGCGGGGATACCGACCGAAGCGACCACCCCGCCGTCTACAGCTTCCGTCTCGATGCGTATGTACTCCTGCGGGTACGCGTCGTGCAACGCCCTCTCGGTAACGCGTGCGGAATCGTGGCTGGCCACAATCTCGGCCACTCGTTCTTGGTCGAGTGCGCTGAGGCTTGGCCGGGGCGCAGGGGTAGGCCGAGGTGGGGCCGGGCTCTCAGCGCATGGGATCTCGAAGCGCCGCGCTGGCTCGTACTGCTCCCATTCGAGTCGGTAGCAATGTGTTGCACTCCCGGCATCCCAGCCCTGGCCAAAGATGGTGGTGGTCGATTTGGCAGGGACGTCGACGACGACTCGAATATCAATTGTCGCCTGGCTCCCAGCTGACTCGCCAGACCATGCCAGTGGCTCCACCATGGCAGTGCCGGCGTCGACGCTGATCGGTCCTTCGGGCACCCACCAGGCCACCATTTCGAGCAGCGTAATCTCCGGCGTGTTCGCGGAGTGGGAGCCGATTTGTTCCGCGGCCTGCTCGGCGGCGTCCGCCGCCCGCCGGTCGCCCTCGGAGGAAGACAGGATTGCGCAACCCGAGGTGAGCAGGACGAGACCAAGAAGTGCAGCAGCGCCTGCCAATGGCGGTCGCCGTGACGCGCGCGCTGTTCCGGTCATAGGGCGCCCGAAGAGCCCTGCATCGGCGTGACAACGATGTCGAAGACGCCGAATGGGAACGGTGCGAAGATCTGGAACGACCGCGGGTCGATGTCCGCGAGCGGGAACAAGCCGAACCACACCCGAGAAATCACGAGCGCGCAGACCACGAGAATCGCGATCGCCATCGCGGCTCGGTCAAGCGTGCGAAGCGCCGTCGGCTCATCAGCCGCTTTGAGGACGCGCCCGATTGCGAAGAAGACAATGAGCGCGATCCCGAGGAACATGAGCGGACTCGGCTGCAGGTTCACGGTGATGCACAGGGGCTCCTGGCTCGTCGGGTTGCCGGCCGCGTCGATGAAACCGCCGTCACCGTCAAACCCGCCAGGGCAAGAGCCCTGCCCCCAGTGCTGAATACCCCGTATGCGAACGACGCGATCAGCGCCAATACGAAGAGGCGACGAATCCTCGCGATCACCGCCGCGCCCGGCAAGAGCCGCTGGGCGCGGGCCGATTCGTGAAGCACCATGAACGTCCTCCTTGACGCGTGGTGGTGTTGCCCTACCGGTAGTTGATGAACTGCAGGTCGACCTCAAGGTCGGCCGCGCGCAGCACGCGCATGACTTCCTGCAGGTCGTCGCGGCTCTTCGACTGCACGCGCAGCTCGTCGCCCTGAATCTGCGACTTGACACCCTTGGGGGCCTCGTCGCGGATGATCTTGCCGATCTTCTTCGCGTTCTCCTGCGAGATACCGTCCTTCAGCGTCGAAGAGATGCGGTACTCCTTGCCGCTGGCGAAGGGCTCGCCCGACTCGAGGCTCTTCAGCGAGATGCCGCGCTTGATGAGCTTCGTCTGGAAGACATCGAGCACCGCCTTCGCGCGCTCTTCGGTTGCAGCCTTGATGAGGATCGCGTCGCCGCTCCACTCAACGGACGCGCCGGTGTTCTTGAAGTCGAAGCGCTGCTCAATTTCTTTGCGCGCCTGGTTGAGAGCGTTTTCCGCCTCTTGGTGGTCGACCTTGCTCACGATGTCGAACGATGAATCAGCCATGCCCCCGAGTCTAGCGATTTGGCTCAGGGACGGAGCATCCGTTCAGACCCGACGCGTGCTCTCGCGTCTAGGCTGAAGCAGAACCTGATGCAACACGGGAGGTGCCGATGCGTCCACTCACTGAAGACGAGATCCGGGGTGCGTTTGTGAACGCCACCGAAGATGACCTGCGGGTGATGGCGATGCCGCACAGCCTGCTGCTCACCGAATGGGACTTCCTCGACTTCTTTACGTGGTGCGATCCGCATGCGCGGGGGCGGGGATACCTCGTCGTCGAGCGCGACGGAAAGCCCACCGCCGTGGTGCTCAGGGCCGCAAACTCCTCGGCCTCCCACGCGCAGAGCGCACTGTGCAACATGTGTCACACGATGCAGCCCGGCGACCAGGTCACGCTGTTCAGCGCTCGCCGCGCGGGCGCCGCCGGTGCGGCCGGCGACGCAATCGGCACCTACATCTGCGCCGACCTGACGTGCCACGAGAATGTGCGTCTGGCGGCACCCCTGACTCCACTTGAGGTGCGCGCCGACGGGATGGTCGACGTGCGCATCGACGGTGCGCGCCGGCGCCTCGAATCCTTTGTCGACAAGGTGCTGGCGGTGCGGGTCTCGTGAGGGTTGCGGCGGGGGCGGGGCATCCGCGGGTCGTCGTCGTTGGCGACGCGCTGATCGACGAACTGCGTGACGAAGACGGCGTGCGCGAGCTCGTCGGCGGCGCGGCGCTGAACGTCGCGGTCGGCCTGCAACAGCTTGGTGTGTCGGCGTCGCTCATCGCGATGGTCGGCGACGACCCGGCGGGCGAGCAGATTCGGCGCTATCTCGCGCGCTATGGCGTCGAGCTCATCGACACGGTGGGGCCCCTCGGCACCTCCCGTGCGGTCAGCACGCGCGATCACGGCGGCGAGCCGGTCTATGAGTTCAACGATGCGGCGCAGGCGCGGCGCATCCATTTCACCGATCGCGAGCGTGCGGCGATTGCGGATGCCGCGGCCGTCGTGATCAGCTGCTTCCCGTTTGACGACCAGCCGCAAACGGCCGAACTTGCCGAGGCGCTCGCCGAATCGGCCGCGATCGTCGCGATCGACCCGAATCCGAGGGGTGGAATGCTGCATGATCGCGGCGAGTTCATCGCGGGCTTCGAGGCGCTCGCGCCCGACGCGGCGCTGCTGAAAGTGGGCGACGACGATGCGGCGCTGCTTTATGGCACCTCGCTCGACGAGCTCCGCGAACGGCTCATCGCGCTCGGCACGCCCGTCGTCGTCGCCACGCGCGGTGCCGATGGGGCCACGCTCGACGCCGAGGGACGCACGGTGTCGGCACCGATTTCGCGGCTACCCGGGCCAGTCATCGACACGATGGGCGCGGGCGACGCCACGCTCTCTTCGCTCATTGCCGAGTTCGTCCAAACCGGCGCGCCGAGCACCCACGCGGGCTGGCAATCGGCCCTGGAACGGGCGATGGATATCGCGGCTGCGACCTGCCGTACCGAGGGGGCTCTCCTGCAACAACCCGCCCGACGCGCCTCCTCATAGCCTCGATTTCTGCGAGAGGCCCAACGCAGAGTACGATTACTAACTGCGCCTCCGGTCGTCTGCACAAGTCGGACGGGTGCGCCTTGGCGAGTTACCCAAGCGGCCAAAGGGATCTGACTGTAAATCAGACTGCTCAGCATTCGGGGGTTCGAATCCCTCACTCGCCACAAGATGAAAAAGCCCGAAGTTTCGCAGTCATTGCGGCTTCGGGCTTTTTCGTTTCGTGGCATCCCCACACCGCGCCCGCGCGGCGCACTCAACTGAAGGAGCACGCACCATGTCGCACACTTCCGCTTCGATTCTGCCCACCTCGCGGCCGCGGCTCGTGGTCGCTCTTGTCGCCCTGATGGCGGTGTTCGTGCTGCTTGCTTCAGGATGCTCCGCCGCGGGCTCTGACAACAGCGACGCCGCGACGGGCGAGGTTACGAAGGTGACCGTGGGCGTCAACGGCATGCTGTACGACACGGACGTGATCGAGGTGCCGTACGGCAACCGCCTCGAAGTGACCTTTGAGAACACGGCGCCCGAGGTGCACGACATTCGCTTCGGCAACGGTGCGCGCTCGGAGCGCCTGACGTCGGGCCGCAGCGAGGTTATCGACGTGGGCGTCATCACCGAAGACATGGCGGGTTGGTGCACGATCGCTGGCCACCGTCAGCAGGGCATGGAGCTCAAAGTCGTCGTCACCGGGGCGCCGAAGAAGTAGCGTCCCGGAGCGAGCGGGACTCTTCCTACACACGGTCGTAGAACCTGCCCAATGCTCGTGAAACGCGTGGGGCAGTTCAGGGCGGGGCCCGTTCGTGTCAGGATAAAAAGCGTCGAATCAACCAAACGACCGACCGCACCGAATTGAGAGGACAACCATGTCCAACCCCCAAGGCCCGGTTCCCGGCGCCGCCCCGGCGTCCAACAAGGTGCAACTGCGCATCATTGCCATCCGCGTGGCCATCGGTTCGCTCATCGCCGCGGCAGTGTTGTGCGCCATCGCCGTGCTCGTCGGGGGGCAGAACGGCATCATCACGCGCGCGCTGCTCACGATCGCCCTCTTCGCCGCGTTCGCGGGAGTCGCGCTGTATGACGCGCGCGCCGCCGACCGCCGGCCGCAGTGGTACTCGCTGGCGAGCATGATCTCGTGGGTGTTCCTCCTCATCGCCGGTGCAGTCAAAATTTGGATGCCGTGGCACTCCGCATTCGGCCTCACACAGTCGTCCTCCTCGTGGAGCGATAACGTCGGCACGCGCATTGCCGAGCTGATTGGTATCGCCATCGTGGTCCGCCTCGCGTTGCTGCACACACGAATCTTCCTCCGCGCACACGAGCGCTACGTCACGACCTTTACGCGTGCGATTGCCGCGACCACCACCGCCCTGGTCTGGGCCCTGGCCGTGATGATCGTGCTGCCGCTACTGCTCTCGCAGGTCTCCTTCAGCGACTTCTACTGGCGCTCGGTCGTCGCGGTCACGATTCTCGCGGCGCTCGGCTCGGCGCTGATTCCGCTGATGAACGCGATCAACGTGCCCCGCAAGACGCACCCGCCGGTGGCTCCGGTCTACTACGACCCGCAGCACCAACAGCAGGGCTACGGGCAGCAGTACGCACCCCAGCAGTACGCGCCTCAGCAATACCCCGCAGAGCCGTACGCGGCGCAGCAGTATGCACCGCAGGAGATCGCGGCGCCGGTACAGCAGTTCGCCGCGCCCCAGCCGACCTGGCCGACGTATGTCGACGGTGTGACCCCGCTCCCGGTGTTGCCCGACGGTTCGCCTGACTACAACGCGTACTACACGGGCTACCCGACCTACCCGGCGCCGACCGGTGCGCCGATGGTCGAGCAGCCGGTGGCGCCCGCGGTCCACGTCGCGCCGCCTGAGCCTGCGGCACCGACCGCAGCACCGGTGGCGCCCGCGCCGACCGTGGCACCTGCGACTCCTGCCGCGCCCGTCGCACCGCCTGCACCCCAGGCGCCGCCCGTCGCACCTCCCGTCTAAGGGGGTGCGGCGCCGGCCGCGCGGGTATCGTCGAGATATGACCGCTGAACGAGACCTGACCGAGTTGGCGGCATCCATTGCTGTGCGCGCCGGTGAATTGGCGCGCACCCGCCGCACCGAAGGCGTGCAGATCGCCGCCACAAAGTCGGTGGTCGCCGACATCGTGACCCACGCCGACCGCGAGGTCGAGCTGCTGATTCGGGGGCTGCTGGCAGACGCACGCCCGAATGACGGTTTTCTTGGCGAAGAGTCGGGCGCAGAAAAGGGCACCTCGGGGGTGACCTGGGTCGTCGACCCGATCGATGGCACCGTCAACTACGCCTACGGGATTCCCGCCTACGCAGTGAGCATTGCGGCCGTCGAGGGTGAGCCCGATCCGCAGACGTGGGCCGGGCTGGGAGCCGCGGTCTTCAACCCGGCAGTCGGCGAGTTGTTCACCGCGACGCGCGGCGGTGGCGCATGGCTTGGTGAAGAACGGCTGCGGGTGAACGACGAGCCCTCGCCCGCTGGCCTGCTGGTTGCAACCGGCTTCGGCTACGACCCGGCCGTGCACGCCGCGCAGTTCGCAATGCTGGCGCGAGTCATGCCGATCGCCCGAGACATTCGGCGCATCGGTGCGGCATCGCTCGACCTCGCCTACGTCGCGGCGGGCCGGCTCGACGCATACTTCGAGCGCGGGCTGTGGCCGTGGGACCACGCGGCGGGCGCGCTCTTGGTGAGCGAGGCGGGCGGCCGAGTTGGCGGCTTCGCGGGGGCTGCGGCAAGCCGAGAGTTGACGGTGGCGGCGGCACCCGCGGTGTTCGACCAACTGCTCGAACGCATCGCTGCTGGCGAGCCGCTTCCGTGAGAGATCTCACATTCCAGGGCGTGTACATGGTATTCCCAGGGCGATATCGCTAAAGTTTATCTATTCGTAATCATGTTTCTGTCCCTGCAGATCCGTGGTCGTAAGCCCGATTGACCCGTTGCTCCACTGCGACCAGACAGAGAGTTCGCTCGTTGCCCTTTGACACACCGCTGGCTGATGCTGTGCCCTCGCGCCGCTCAAGCCGAACGTCCGGTGTGTTGGTGACCCCTCTCGAAGCTGCTCCCGAGGCCACGACATTGACGCGTCGCGAGCTTCGCGAACAGCTTGCCGCGCAGGTCGCGGCAGCCGATGCCGCCCTCGTTGCAGCGGCAGTTGTTGTTGGGGCAGTCGCACCCGCCTCTGCAGTCGCGCCAGTGGCAATTGCGCCAGAGGCAATCGCACCCGCGGCAGTTGTGCCCGCCGCGCCGGTTGCACCGACGCCGATCGTGACCGATGCTGCGCAGGCGACGGCGCTTCCCGCGAGTGAGGCCGCGGCATCCACCGGCCCTGTTGTCGACTTCGACACCGCGGCTCGACTCTTTTCTTTCACCGGCGAAACCGCCATCCCCGTGATGGCGCCGCGCCGGCCGGCCGCACCCGCATTCGTGCGTGCTGAGGCCACGGCCACGGCCTCGACGCGTCCGTCGGGCCCGAAGGTCCGTCGCGCGGCACGTCGCTGGGCAACCACGGCGTTCTCCGCGGGCGTCATGACCGTCATTGGCCTCATGGCTGTGTCTGTCACGGTTCCGGCTGAGGCGCTTGCAGCCGCGAGCGATTCGATCGCGGTCACGGCGATGGCACCGGCCTCGGCGCCGAAGGTCATCAAGCAAGACGAAATTCAGGCCTTTGTTGCACCCGCCGAGGGTGAGGTTGTGCAGCTCGATCGTGAGCAGAACTACGCGCTCACCACGTTCGAGCAGATCGCTCGCGAATCCGGCATCCAGATGTCGTCGAACTTTGTGAACGACGCAAACTCCGAGATCCAGTGGCCTTTCGCCGTGGGTGTGGGCATGAGCTACGGGTACGGCACGCGTTCGGGCCGGATGCACGATGGCATCGACTTCACGCCCGGGCCTGGCGCGCAGATTCAGGCGGTTGCCCCCGGTGTCGTTCGCGTCGCGACAGAGTCGGGTGGCGGCTACGGTGTGCACGTTTACGTTGATCACGTGATCGATGGGCAACGGATCTCGAGCCACTACGCGCACATGCAGTACGGCTCGTTGCAGGTTGTCGAAGGCCAGCAGGTCGTGGCCGGCGACCCGATCGGCAAGGTCGGAAACACGGGCCGTTCGTTCGGTGCGCACCTGCACTTCGAGCTCCGCGTCAACGGTGAAGAGGCGATTGATCCGCTGCCGTGGCTACAAAAACACGCGGGAGGATGGCAGGGCTAGCGCCCGATTCGTTCTCAGGCGCGAGTCAATGGTATTCTCGTCTAGTTGTCTGGAGCCAGGTGCTCCAAACTTCGCTCCGGTAGCTCAGTGGTAGAGCACTTCCTTGGTAAGGAAGAGGTCAACAGTTCAATCCTGTTTCGGGGCTCGTAGCATCCAAATCATTTTGAGGCGGATGCCTCGTGGCAGGGTAGCTCAGCTGGTTAGAGCGCACGACTCATAATCGTGAGGTCGCGGGTTCAAGCCCCGCTCCTGCTACAGATGAAAACCCCCGGAATCCGGGGGTTTTTTCGTTCCTCGGACTGACATTCTGCGGAGGTGGGCAGCGGGTCAACTGGATTGTGCCCTCTCGGTCGGTCGTCCAGTGACCGGTTCATGGTGCGAATCTCGGTGTTCGTGTTCGTGTTCGTGTTCTCGTGCGGTCGACATCCGCTCGTTGACGTACGACACGAACGTTGCCGTCGCCGCGCCAACGATCGCGATTCCGCCGACCATGAGAATGACGGCGAGGATCCGGCCCGTCACGGTGACCGGGTAATAGTCGCCATAACCGACCGTGGCCATAGTCACGCACGCCCACCACACGGAATCGCCGAAACTGGTGATCAGCGCACCCTCCGCATCGCGCTCGACGGCGTACTCGGCCAACGAGATCACGTAGATGAACATCACCACGAACGCACCCGCGATGATGAGTACCCGCCGGCGCAACGCCGCACCCGAATTCGCACGAAGGAATGGCATTCGGGCCAGACCTTTCAGCAGGCGGAACGGACGCGCGATTGGCACAAGAACGGAAAGCAAGTCGATCTTGCTGTGCGCGACAAAGTACAGCTTGTCGACGCTGAGAAGAATGCGAACCACGTAGTCGACGAGGAACGCCAGCCACACCAGACCCAAGACCAGCCCGATGGCCAGGAGCCCTCCCGGTGTGAGCTCGCTATCGAGGATGCCCCAGGAGTAGGCCACCAGGAACAGGACCGATGCGGCAATCAACGGCCACGTCGTCATCGCCTCCCAACGCTCCCTCGCGATCTCCGTCCTTCTCGCCACAACCTCACCAGGCATCAGCACTCCTCATAGGTTCTCTGATCGCATTCGTTCGGGCGAGAGAAGGCCCGGGCGGCTTCGTTCGGGTCGCACCAGGCTTGAGTCGCCATCGGAATTCGGGGGTGTTTCGTTGCTAACCGTCGCCCAGCCTACGCGGCGGGTCCCGAAACCCGCGGCGCCCGCGGCCGCCGAATGCTCTCCACCGCCAGCAGGAGAAGCGCAACGGCGATCGCGAGGTACGTCGGGAGCTCCTCCGGTGAGGTCGGTTCTGCCAGCACGAAGGCGGCGGCGGCCGCGAGCAGGATCGGCTCGAGGTAGCTGAGCAGGCCGAAGACGCTGAGCGGCAACAGCTGGCTCGAGCCGATGTACAGCAGCAGGGCGACGCCGCCGAGCACGCCGAAGCCGACCAGGCTCAGGGCTGATCCCGGGTCGCGAAGTGTCTGCAACGTGGGGTCGTCGAGCAGGAGCAGCGCGACGGCAACCGGGAGGCAAAGCATGAGTTCTGCGGTCAGGCCCGCGCTGCCGCCGATCTTCACCATGCGGCGAAGCGCGAAATAGACGGGGTAGCCGAGCGCGACGACGAGCGTCTCCCACGAGAGTCCGCCGAACTGCCAAATTTGGTAGGCCACGGCGACGCCCGCCATGCTCACCGCGGCGATCCGCCATGGGCCGAGGCGTTCCTTGAACAGAATGCGACCGGTCAGCGCGAGCACGATCGGCAGAACGAAGTAGCCGAGCGCGACCGGGAGGCCTTGGCCCTGCCCGGGGGCCCAGGTGAACAGCCACTGCTGCACGCCAAGCAGTGCTGCGGTGAGCACAAGGGCAAGCCCGAGCAGCGGGCGCGCGGCGATGCGTTTGGCAAGCGTTCGCATGCCCGACCAGCGTCGCGTCACCGACAAGAAGACGATGAGCGTCGCGACCGTGACCAGGGTGCGCCATCCGAAGAACTCGTTGCCGGTGAAATCAAGCGTCGCCGAGAGCACGAAGACGACGGCGAACAACAGGGAAGCGCCGACGGATGCCGCAACGCCGAGCTTCGCTCGTGCCTCGTTCTGGATCACCGGTATTGCCCTGTCTGGGCGCTCCCGCCCGTTCACCAACTCCAAGGATACGTTCGGCCGGCCCGCTGAGAGGCCCCGGCATTCGCGGCGACAGCCTTCGCTCTGGCCGTAGGCGGCGCGGGCGCTGATGTGCGCGGGGATAAGCTCGCGGTGTGAGTTTGGGGCGAGGGTTTGGTGTGCTCTGGAGCGCAAACTCCCTGTCGAACCTTTCGGACGGACTCGCATTCGTTTCGATGCCGCTCCTCGCCGCGTCGATGACCGATGACCCGCGAATGATCGCAGGTCTCGCCGTGATGTACTCAATCGTCCGGCTGACCGTCGTGTTGCCGATCGGGGTGTGGGTCGACCGAGTTGACCGGCGCTCGCTGCTTGTTGCCGCCAATCTCCTGCGAGGCGCCGCGCTGCTCGCGTTCGCATTCACCATCCAATTCGGGTTCGCGTCGCTGCTGATGCTCTACGTGGTGATGGCGCTCGTGGGGGTGCTTGAAAGC
>Ga0209476_10000056_pt1 | contig 73449 bp, 76 predicted proteins | sample KloWWTrecipitate_FD_187179 | JGI IMG/M metagenome (GOLD analysis project Ga0209476, IMG submission 187179) | Active sludge microbial communities from Klosterneuburg, Austria, studying microevolution and ecology of nitrifiers - Klosterneuburg... | ecosystem: Engineered > WWTP > Aerobic digester... | reverse complement strand
TCGTTGCGCTGTTCGCTGCACAGAAGACAAAGCTGCCATTCTATCTTTACGCATACTGCCTGAGGACCGATCACATTCATCTGCTGATCGAGCGCCTCACGGACGATATCGGGCGGATCATGCATCGCGTGTTAACGAGCGTGTGGTCGGTGCGTGAAGATGCGGCGAGGGCGGGGCGGAAAAGGAAAGAACCCGGAAAGAACCCAGGCGCTATCGCTCCCGGTTCTGACAGGGGTTTGGCGTTCGCGTTTGCCGGAACGGAGCGGATGAAAAGAACCCAGTCGCTATGGCTCCCGGTTCTGACAGGCGTTTGTCGCCAGGTAAGATGGAGTCAGGAACTGCGATCTATGCGATTGCGAGGCTGACCGCTTTTTTGCGCGGTGGACAAAAAAATGCCGCCGAAGAGTTCGGCGGCAAGTGGTTTTGGTATCGGTCCTATCAAGACTCGGCTGTCTGGACGTCGCGGGCCTCGATACGGCGGCGTTTGCGGGCCTGACGCCAGGTTCGGACGCCTTCGCCGGTCAGGCTGAGGATCGATCGTCGGTTATCAAGCAATAGTTTGACCCAAGCCCATTTGCTCATCTGCGGAAAATAGATGCCGCGAAAGAACAGTCGAGCGACCAGGTGGCTGATGCGAACATCGATCGGAGCGTGACGAATAGCATTGATCGCCTCGTAGTTGCGTTCCGGGCTGTATGAGCGTGACCACGCGTCAAAGGTCTCGTCCTTGGCATCCTCGATGGTCATCTTCAGAGGATTATGAGCCATTACGAACGGAGCGAATTCGAGCCAGTGTTTCGGGCGATGAAGCCGACCGGTCTTCTGCAAACGCGTGTAAAGCGGAGTTGCGGGAAACGGCGTCAATTGGCCAAAAACCGGAAGCCCCGGAGCCCAGCTTTCGATCTCGTCCACCGTTCTGTCGGCGACGCCGACCGTGTCATTGTCCATTCCAAAAATGAACGAAGTGATGGCGTAGATGTTACGTCGAGCCAGGCCGTCGAGCACGGCCTGATAATTGGCCGGTTTAGAAAACGTCTTGTTGACGTCCGCCATATTGGCCGGATCGATCGACTCCATTCCGATAAAGATCCATTTGCCGCCGGCCTCTGCGATCAGGTCAACGAGTTCTTCGTCCGCGAGCAAGTTAGCGCTGATCTGGGCTACCCACGGCAGCGTGGCACCGGCGGCGATCATATCGCGGAGCAGTCCTTTGAGCCGCTTTTTATTGATAGCCAGATTGTCATCAATAAAGAATACGGCGATCTGGCCTTTTTCCTTTCTAGCGCGTGCCTTTAGCCGCAGCAGTTCGTCGATCACGCTCTCATTGGTGCGAAAGCGGATCGAGTCGCCAAAAAATCCGGTCACGGTACAAAATTCGCAGCCGTAAGGGCAACCGCGTCCGGTCTCGATCGGAACTACAAAGAATTTGCCCCAGCCCGCTCCCGCTTTGGAAAGTGGGCCTTGCAGAAACTTAGGTACGAGTGAGAATTGGTCGAGATCCAGCGTCTCCCAGGGGATATGCGGGTATGGCTGTAGGTCCGGCTTAAAATCATTACCCTTTTCGTCCACCTTAGGTTGATAAACCTCTTTGAGGTTGCCGCTAGCCGCATCTTCGACGATCTGAGCCCAATACTCATCCGCTTCGCCGAGAGCGACGGCATCAGCGTGACGCGGGCCGCCATCCTTGCCAAGTGCCTCGTCCGGACACTCTGTAACGTGCGGGCCGCCCATTACGACCTTAAAGCCCTCTTCGCGGAGTGCGTCGGCGACCTTGTAGGCACGGGCCACCATACGGGTCATTGCCCCGATGCCGACTAAGCCAATATCGTTATCTTTGCAAAAACGAACAAGCTCAGGGCGCGTCATTGCCTTGGCGTTTCCGTCGATAAGGATCACTTCGTGCCCAGCAGGCGTCAGTGACTGGAGCAGGAACATCCAAAGGTGCGGCATAAAATTGCGCGTAATGCCGTTGTCCGGATTATATAAAAGGATCTTCATTCTTATTTATCGCTTTGGTAAAACTGGTTATCGGTTGCCGATGTCTCGGCAACCCAAATGGTAGATACTGCGTTTTCGTCTATTTGAATCTGCAAAGTTATTGCTTATATTCTCACGAATTTCAGAAAATATCTATTTAAGAATAATTCTTCGGATAATAGAAAAGAATGCAGCGTCAGGCAAAAAGCGTCTGAGCGTAAGGATTCCCTTAGTGTTTACGCCGTATCTTAGCCGCTTTGTGCCGTCGCTGACGGCTTCGTAAATCTTTTGGGCGACAACCGCCCCGTCGGGTGCAGTTTCGCCGGCACGCAGCATATTTGGCATTGCCCGGGCGGTTATCGCGTCATAAGCAGTCAAGCCTTCCTTGTGGGTGAGGTCCTGCGAGCGGTCGTAAAAATCGGTTCGGATGGGGCCCGGTTCGATGACCTTAACGCGAATGTTAAATTGTTCGAGCTCGTATTGCAGCGATTCCGAAAACCCCTCGACGGCCCACTTGGTCGAATTATAAAGGCTGTAGAGCGGAAAGGTCATTCGGCCGCCGACCGACGCAATATTGACGATCGTCCCGCGTTTTTCGGAGCGAAAATACGGCAATATCTCGCGGCAAACGTTCATAAGTCCAAAGACATTGGTCTGAAACTGCTTTTCGATCTGCTCCGGCGTTGCCGCCTCAAATGCTCCGGTCAGGCTGTAACCGGCGTTATTGACCACGGCGTCGATGCGGCCAAATTTTTCGATCGCCGCAGCGATCGCGGCACGGATCGATCCCGGGTCGGTCACGTCAAGGCGTATACACTCGATATCGACGATCTGTTTGAGTTCGTCGGCACTCTCGGGATGACGCATAGTCGCCGCGACCTTCCAGTTCTTAGCCTGAAATAGCTTGGCCGTGTGCAGACCAATGCCACTCGACGATCCCGTTATTAGCACAACTTTGTTCATATATGAAAATTTACCACAGAGTCACAGATAACACGGATAACAAAAGCCAGGCGTCGTTAACTCTTTAACTATTAACTGCGAGATCCTGAATTCCGTTTTGGAGGATAGTCCGCCGAGAGATCTGTGCATCTGTGATGAATTTTCTTTGTGATAAAATCGAGTGTATGAAGTTCCTGCATATCGCAGACGTGCATCTTGGGTGTACACGGTACCAACTTGCCGAGAGCCCGAGGGATTTTTTCGACGCGTGGGTCGATGTTCTGCGGCGTTATGCCATCGACGAAAAGGTCGATTTTGTCATAATGTGCGGTGATTTTTTTCACAAGCGAATTGTACCGCCCGAGACGATGAATTATGCCGTTGAAGGCCTCAAAATGGTGAAAGATGCCGGGATCCCGGTCATCGCGATCGAGGGCAATCACGATCAGAAATACAATGACAGTGCATTTAGCTGGCTGCGTTCGCTTGCCGCCTGGGATCTGATGATCCTGCTCGAACCGCGAACAGTCGAGGGTAAAATGGTCTATGACGAATGGAACGCCGACGCCCGCAGCGGCGGATACATTGATATAGGACGAGCTAGGATATTTGGCTCGGAGTGGTACGGTGCGTCCGGAAACTGGGCGATCCCTATGCTGACCGATGCGATCGCCGATAGTCGCCGCGACGGTGCATTTCATCTATTGATGCTGCACACCGACGTCGAAGGGCATCAGACCCATCCGATACCGGCACTGTCGATCGATGCACTAAAACAGCTAAAGTCGGTGACCGAATATGTCGGGCTTGGCCATACACACAAGCATTACGAGATCGACAACTGGGCATTCAATCCAGGGTCGATCGAGATCACGAATATCAGTGAGTTTCGCGAAACGCGGGGCGTATTTGTCGTCGAGGTCGGCGAAGACAATACGGTCGATGCGAGACATATCGAGGACTATCATTATCGGCCGTTTCAACAGCTACAGTTTAATGTGACGGGCTATGCTGACGCGCGAGCGGTGACCGAAGACATCCTCAAACGCGTCGATGTCGAGGCTCGACGGGCAGAGGACGGCAAACCGCAACCCATCATTGAGATCAGTCTTCGTGGACAGCTTGGATTTCCAAACTCGCTACTCGAGATGACCAAGATCCGCGATCAGGTCCGGGCAATGACCGGTGCACTACACGTCCGGATCAAGAATCATACGGTGCCGGCGGAGTTCGTTGAGACTGATGACACCGCCGACGATATCGGCCGGGAAAAATTAGAACGCCGCGTGGTCGAAGATCTGATCAACCGCGATAACCGTTATAAAACGAGATCTGACGACGTGACGGACGCCGTGATCGGAGCCAAACGAATGGCGCTCGGTGACGACGAACCGCAGAAGATCGCTGATTTTTTAGCCGTAAAACTGGGCTAGGCCGCCCGACGAATTATGAATAGTTCACTGGATAAAGTTGCAGGCATTAACGATCTGCCGATCTTTCCGCTCCCGCTGGTGATAATGCCAAACGAGATTCTGCCGCTGCATCTCTTCGAACGCCGTTATCGGCAGATGCTTGACGACATCGGCGGCGTCGGCGGCATTTTCGGTATCACACTTTTGGATCACGAAAGCAGCCTTTCGGAAAGGCCGGAGGTGGGGTCGGTCGGGTGTGCCGCCGAGATACGCGATGTCCAGACGATGGACGACGGGCGTTCGAATATCATCATTATCGGGGTTGCCCGGTATCGACTGGTGGATCTGATCGACGACGATAAGCCGTATCTGTACGGCGATGTCGCGTTTTTTGAGGACGAACCGGACGAGAGCGGAGATCCGGAAAATTTGGCGGGCGAGGTCTTTGACCTATTTATGAGGATGGCAAATGCGGTGTCCAAGATAAACGGCAGCCGTATTAAATTGCCCGAGATATCTAGATCGGACCCGGAGTCGCTATCATTCCTTGCCGCGGCGACACTTGGATTTGAAAATGAGCTGAAATATCGGCTTTTAGAGATGACCTCGACGGTGGAGCGTCTGGAAAGTATCCGCAAGACGCTGATCCAGTCCGTCAAACAGATCGAAGATCGAACTGACATCGTCGCCGCAGCGAAAACCAACGGTCACAGCAAGAAAAAGCTGGATATTTAATTGCCGAGATTATTTCGGAAAAAGTCGATTATGCGACGATCATAGGCTTCGGACTGATCTATTGACGCATTGATGATACCGACTCCTGAAGGACTAAGATCAGTCTTGCTCTCGATCTTGTTACCGGAGGCAAAGCACTTGCTCAGTTTCGTCGTCGATTCCTGAAAGTCAGGAGCGTCGAGGCCGGCGAGTAATAAGATACTTCGCCCGTCGATCTTTTTCGCGGTTTCACACGACGGGTCGCGCTTATAACAGCCGTCAAAGAAATAGAGGAATGTTCCGACCTTGGCCAAACGGGTTGTGATCGAGCTCGCAAATGGAAATCGTCGGCTGACGGCGTCGGTGACCAATGCGTCTGAGTTTTCCGGAACGCTGTCGAGGACAAGTGCCTTGATGGTCTTGTCGATAGCGGCGGCGTTGAGTGCAGCGGATGCCCCAAGCTCGATGCCGTAAACGCCGACGTCCTTGCCGACGAGGGTGATCTGATTGGGCGTCTTGAGGTTACGGATAAATTCGACGGCCGAAATAGCGTCTTCGGCTTCGCAGCCGCCAAATGACGAGTTTTTGACCGGCGCATTTTCGCCGTGAGCCCTGAGGTCGGGCATAAGAACCGTGAAATTCGTCGATTCGTTGAGCTTAACGCCGAGATTCAAAATGTATGAACGGTCGGCACCGTACTTATGAAAGAGGACGACCGCCGGAGCGTTTTCGATACCGCGGAGCAGCCAGCCACGCGAAGTCGAGCCATCTTTATTGGTCCACGTTTCATCTGTAACTTGTGACCCGCGTGAACTCAGCTGAGCGTATTTTTCGGGAGTGACGAGATACTTGACCGCATCCGGATGAGCCGTGCGGTAAGTTAACCAGACCGATGCCGCCGCCAATGCCGCAACTATCAGCAAAATGACGGGAAATATCAGTTTTGAAAGACTCTTTGCCAGACGCGTGGACATTGCCATAAAAGATATTTGCGAAAAGTCACAGGAGACCCACTCGCATTTGCAGGACACTGAAAGCAAAACAGAAGAATGCTTTCGATAAGGCTCTTACGATGTTACCATAATGGGCTAGTTTTAAGGAAGATAATTTTTGATGCGAAACATACTCAGATCGGCCGCCGTGATCGTATTTCTAACGGCCTTCGGCACCCTCACATTCGGACAAACAACTGCGTCTGCCGCTAAACAGAGCGGAGTGGCGATAATGCCGCTCGCGGATGTCCGGGAAGGTGCCCGCGGGATCGCCAAAACGGTCTTTCGCGGGTCTGAGCCCGAGGATTTTAACGTCGAGATACTCGGCGTCGTCCCGGGTGCCGTCGGGCCGCATCAGGATATGATAATCGGTCGCCTGAGCGGAGCACTGGCCGAGAGGACGTTTGTCTTTGCCGGAATGTCCGGTTCGCCGGTGTACATCGACGGCAAACTCATCGGCGCGATCGCGTACAGCTTTCCGTTTGCCAAGGAACCGATCTGCGGCATTACGCCGATCGAGCAGATGATATCGATATTTGAACAGGCACCTGCGGCAAAGCCTGCCGTTGCGGCCAGCGCCGTAAAATTCTCAGATATCACCGCGTCAAGGCTGAGCTTTGACGCACCGTTGACCTTTTCGAACGCCGGGAACATTGTGTCGGGAATGGCGACCGACTCGAGGATGAGTTCGGTGGCCGGACAGACATTTGTGCCGATCGCGACGCCGATGACCTTTAGCGGAATATCTCAGACGACGCTGGACGTTTTTGCCCCGCAACTTAAGAGCATCGGCGTTATGCCCGTTGCATCGCTCGGCGGCGGTAACAAGATAACTCCGCTCAAGCCCTTTGACGAAAAAACGCTCCTCGGAGGTGATTCGATCGTTGTACAGCTTGCCCGCGGCGATATCTCGATCGCGGCCGCCGGCACCGTGACACTTCGAGACGACCGCAAGATCTATGCCTTTGGCCACCCATACTTCAGTTTAGGATCGACCGACCTGCCGATGGCAGAGTCGCACGTCGTCGTGGTCGTGCCGAATACCAACAATTCGTTCAAACTCGCCGTTGCCGACGATGCCGTGGGAGCTCTGACGCAGGATCGCGCGACCGGTATATTTGGCACGCTCGGCCAGGCGCCCAAGATGTTGCCGGTAAAACTTGCGATCGTGACCAGCCGCGGCCGTAACGAAGTTGTGAGGTTTGAGTCCTGCATCGATGATTTTCTGGCTCCGCTCGTCGTCAATGTCGGTGCACTCAATGCCATCGCGGCTCAGGAACGCGGTATGGGCGATATGACTGTCACGCTTAACGGCACTATCAGTATCCGGGGTGAGCAAAGCGTCCGGATCGAACGTCGATATACGGGCAATCAGGCGGCCGCGCTTGCGGCTGCAACGGCGGCGGTCCCGCTGGCTTTATTGTTAAAGAGTAACCTTGCGGGAATTGACGTGACCGATGTCGATCTCAACTTCTCGATCGCTGAGGGCAGCAAGGCGGCCTCGCTCGAACGTGTGGCGGTCGATCGGACGCAGGTGCGGCCGGGCGAGTCGATCACCGTGAACCTTTTTATCAGGACGGACGGCGGCAATCTGGAAACTCGTTCGGCGGTCGTCGCGATACCGGCAGATGCTCCGTCCGGCCCTTTGTCATTGATGATCGGCGACGGAGCGTCGATACAAGAAAATGCTGCGATCAAGCAGTTTACGCCAATATCGGCGGCCGAACTTATCAGGACGATCAACCTCGCAAAGCGGTCTGACCGGCTTTATGTTTACGGTTACCGAACTGTCGCGGGTGCGGTCATCGGTGCCAACGAGATGCCCAATCTGCCGCCCTCGATGCTTGCCACCATCAACAATGACCGAAGCGTCGGCGGGTCAAAGGCAGCGACTCAGCGATCCGTGATCGATCAGATGCTTGCCGATGGCGAATATCTCGTCACCGGTTCGCAGACGATCGCGATCGAGGTCATTCGATGATGCGGCAAAATGCTCTGCCGACATTGCCCGACGGAGCACGAAACTTCGTTGACCTTTCGAACGCAGATTGATATTCTGATGTGTGAATAACCTAAATAAAGTACTACACGCGGCCCGCTTTGCGGCGGAGAATCATACCGGACATTTTCGAAAGGGTTCCAAGCGTGAGCCCTATATCAATCATCCTATCGAAGTTGCGAATATGATCGCTAATGTCGGACTCGTAGATGACGAGGACATTTTGGCGGCGGCATTGCTGCACGACACGGTCGAAGATTGTGGCGTGACCGGCGACGAGATCGACGAGAAGTTTGGTGAGACAGTTACGAGTTACGTCCTTGAGGTGAGCGACGACAAGTCTCTCCCGAAACACGAACGTAAACAACTCCAGATCGAGCACGCACCTCACCTTTCCTACGGTGCTAAGGTGATCAAAATTGCGGACAAGATCAGCAATGTACGCGATGTCATTGTGAGTCCCGCCGAGGATTGGGACAAGCAGAGGCGGGTCGAATACGTGCAGTGGGCGGTCAACGTCGTCGCCGGACTTCGCGGGGCAAACGATCAACTTGACGAGCTTTTCGACGAGGTTGTCGCGATGGCCAATGAAAAGCTCAGCCAACTCGACTGATCAGGCGGTGACATCGCCCTCGACCCAGTGTTCGCCGTGGGCATAGACCTCTTTCTTAAATATCGGGACAGTACGTTTGAGTTCGACGATGAGCCATTCGCAGGCGACAAATGCCGCTTTGCGGTGCGGTGAGGCGACCGATATGACGACGCTTGTCTCGCCGATCTCGAGCTTGCCGAGACGGTGGACTATCCCGACGTTTGAGATCTCAAATCGATCTTTGGCGGCCGTTACGAGCTTCTGCATTTCTTTCAAAGCCATCGGCTCATAAGCCTCGTATTCGAGATACTCGGTCTCGCGAACCACGCCGTTAGCTTTATCCCTGGTAAATCGTCTGGCGTATCCGTCTAACGTCACCGTCGCTCCACACTCAGGCGGTACGACGCGTCGCGATACTGCGGTGATGTCGAGGGGATCGGTTGTCAGTTCGAAAAAGTCCATTTTAGAATTATCCACCCGAAACTGCGGTGAAGATCGCAAGTTCGTCCCCATCATGAACGATCTCTTTGCCGGTGGCGTAATTTTGATTCAAAGCATAATGCAGTTTGTATCCGCTCAATTTTGGGAACTCGTCTTTGATCCGGTCGAAGACAGTTTTAGACGTCTCGCCATCCGGCAGAGACTTTTCCAGGCTACGCTGTCCGACGACGTCCGCAGTAGCACCAAAAAAACGAAAAATCACTCTCATTAAACACCAATTCCAAAGGTCGAACCAGAGTATTTGGGAAGATCGCAACTACGACATTTAGCCAAAAATATAGGGCTGGTGACCCAAAACGAGTAAGTAAAGAATCGATTATGACATCTTGGGCAATTCCAAGTGTTAAATCGTCCGACCGCCCATAAATAGATTACAGCCCACCCCGCAAACATTATCAACTGCAACGCTAAATGGTCTTTTAGATCATCACCAAAAAGATGCAAAACCAATGCCATGGATATGAAAATGGGAAATGCCAGAAAGAATGCCAGCAAACTGACGTTTCGGCGACGGCGATATTCTTTCCATTCCTTCTGATAAATATATCCGTCTAGCATTTCCGATTTCCAGAACTCATTTGATCGCTCCCGCGATCGGACTCGATGCCGACGCATATAGGCGTTTCGGCATACGACCGGCGCGATAGCTCAGGCGTCCGGCCCGGACGGCGTAATTCATAGCTGTTGCCATCGCAGCGGCGTCGGTCGCTTCGGCGATGGCGGTGTTCATCAATATCGCGTCCGCACCGAGTTCCATAGCGATGGCGGCATCGCTTGGGACGCCGACACCGGCATCGACGATTATGATCGCGTCCGGCAATTGCTCACGCATGATCCGCAGATTCGAAGGGTTTTGCACGCCCATTCCCGAACCTATCGGGGCGGCAAGCGGCATCACGGCCGGACAGCCGGCGGCGAGCAGCTTTTTGGCCATTATCAGGTCATCGGTGAAGTACGGCAGGACGATAAAACCTTCTTTTACCAAAACTTTGGCCGCCTCAAGCGTTTGTTCGTTGTCGGGCAAGAGCGTCACCGGATCGCCGATGACCTCGAGTTTGATCCAATCGGTTTCCAGGGCTTCGCGAGCGAGTCTGGCCGTTCGGATAGCGTGATCCGCGTCATAGCAACCCGCCGTGTTCGGCAGGATCTTCATTTTTGGGTCGAGGTGATCGAGAAATGATTCGGACGAATGGTCGAGCGGCACGCGGTTGACGGCAACGGTCACCATCTCGGCCCCGGACGCAATATGGGCGGCCTTCATATCATCGTACGAACGATACTTGCCCGTCCCGATGATCAATCGCGAAGAAAATGTGGTGCCTGCGAGTGAAAATGTGTCTGACATAGCTTTACGATAAGTTTCACGCAAAGTGAATGAGAAAGCAAAAGAAAGATCCACCACAGAGACACAGACGGCACGGAGATACTTGAACAGGATCGCAGGTGGTTCAACGACAATGGGCGTTAAAGCATTGCTTCTTATCGCATCTTTCTCTGTGCATTTGTGGCGAAATAAATACTATCCGCCGCCGACGAAGTGCACGACCTCGATGCGGTCACCTTCGTTGACGGTGGTGTTAGGCCAATCCGCGCGACGGATCACGGTCTTATTAAGTTCGATAGCGATCCGCTGATGCGGCAGTGAAAGCTGGTCGAGCAGTTCGGCCAGGGCCGTTTCGGCGGTGACATGACGCGTTTCGCCATTCAGATAGACAGTTATATTTGCCATCAGAACAATCTTCCGCTTTGATGGAGAGAATTTCAAATTTGTAAGGCGAAGTTCTCGGCCGAGAGATCAACCGGGCAGTACGACGCGTCGCAATTCGATCTCTTCGCCGTTGTGCGATGCACGCAGTAGCAAAGCCGCTCTGCCCGATGAAAAACGAGGCATCTGAAGATGGACGCTGGCCATTCCGTTCGAGTCCGTTTTAGCGTGAAAGATCACCGGCCGAAAACTGGATCCGAGGACCTTGACCATTATTTGGGCATCAGCGACCACCTTTCGCTCCGTGCCGCGGCAGATCATAAGGCTGACCGTGATGCGGTCTCCGCCCTTAAACTTTGCGTCGCCGAGAAGTTCGATACTGAGTTTCTGGTTGGCCGGGCGTTCCTTGCCGGACAGTTCGCTGACGACAGCGACTGCGTCCGCCGGCAGTAGAATGTCGTCTTCGATTATCTCGAAATCTTCAAATATCGGTGCGTCAAAGAATTCATCGACCTCAAAATCCTCGGTGACAACGGCATCAGGTAGTTCGATCGGATCGTCGACGGGCGACAAGATCGGATCATCCGGCGGCAAAATGGTGATTATACGTTGAGTTTCTACACGGGCGATCGGCGTCGGCACGATCGCGGCCTCGTGATGTATCGGGGCTGGATCGGCTGACCTGGCGGCACTCGCTTTTGCGGTCATTGCCTTTAGATCCTCAAGTCGGCCGGCCCGAATGGCGGCGCAGATCAGTGTGTGTTGTTTCTGAACGCGTTCGGCGACCGCCGTCTCATCTAACGCACCTGTGGGTAGGTCTTCGTAATTCGTTCGTTTGCTGGCGAGGATCGTGCCGCCGTCATAGACAAGCGAGATTATCTTGCGCGAAGGCAAACCTTTGTCCTCGGTCTGGACGTGATACACGACACCGTCGAACTCTATATCTGTATTAAAACCAGCTATCACAGTGTATTTTTATCCGTTTACGAAGTGGGATAATAGCGGAATTCCGGCACGGATCGCCACTCTTGAAATTAGCATATCGGCTCGTTTGCGGTCAACGAATTAGTTTGAATTCCGAGTGGCCTAAATTAGGGCAAAGCCGTCATCGGACTGCCTTGACACCTATACAGGCTTAACTTACGATTAGGTTTGTGCCAAGCGTATTAAACTGATTTAGTTTAGGCAGGAAATTTCCTGCCCGTTAGATATATTTTCAAGAGATAGGTTCAGGGGTCTAAATGTCAGAATTCAGCCTAATGGATTACGCTCCGATAGCCGTGATGTTCCTTGTCGCGGCCGGATTTGCCGTAAGCCAATTGCTCGTTACTCAATTGATCGGGCCGCGTAAGAGAACGGCGACCAAATTGATGCCGTATGAATGCGGTAAAGATCCGGTCGGATCCGCACATGATAAATACTCGGTGAAGTTTTACGCGGTTGCGGTCATATTCCTCCTGTTCGATATCGAAATCTTGTTTATGGTTCCGTTTGCCGTTGCTTTCAAAAGCCTTCTGGCGGAGCAGAACTTGACCGGTATTGCCTTCGGCACGATCGCATTTATCGAAATACTTGTATTTATTTCGACCCTGATCGTAGGCTTCATCTACGTTTGGAAAAAGGGAATTTTTGATTGGGGATTGCAGGCACGTGCCGAGGCAAGATCTCAGGCAAAGGAAATGGCACGGCGGAACCGTGAGATCAAAAGGGCGGCGTAAATAAGAAATGGGTCTCGAAAACACACTATTTGAATCATTGCCGGACGTGGTGACCGTCAAACTCGATGCAGTCGTCAATTGGGCGCGAAAGAGCAGTCTGTGGCCGGCGACCTTTGGCCTGGCGTGCTGTGCGATCGAGATGATGAATACGGTCGCGGCGCGCAATGACCTGTCGAGGTTTGGTGCCGAGACGTTTCGTGCGAGCCCGCGGCAGGCGGACGTGATGATCGTCTCAGGCCGCGTGTCGCGCAAGATGGCGCCGGTTCTACGGCGTATTTATGATCAAATGCCGGAACCGAAATGGGTGATCTCAATGGGTGCCTGTGCTACTTCCGGCGGCGTTTTTGATAATTATGCGATCGTTCAGGGAGTGGACAAGATCGTTCCGGTCGATATTTACGTCCCGGGCTGTCCGCCGCGACCCGAAATGCTGATCCACGCGATCACAATGCTTCAGGACAAGATAATGAAGGAATCGGTCAAGGATCGCCGCGACACATTTGAGACCGAATCGCGCGAGTCGATCGTGCCCGGAACGCTGCCGGTGACCGAGGGAACTGCCCTGGAAACCCAGATGGAGATCGAGGTTGCGGAGAATGCCACCTCGCGGCCGTATTCCGTGCCCTCGAAGCACGAACGGAGAAGGAGCTCGTAATGACCAAACGCTTGCTTGTTGCCCTTACGTTGCTCGCAGCACTCTGCTGTTTGCCGAGTGCGTCAGTGGGGCAGACAGGCATGCGGTTCGCCGCACCGAAAAGCGGCGTTTGGCGGATAACGGGCAAGGATGTTGAGGGCCTAAAGTGGCTCGGTACTATGCGGCTTGCCGCGCGAGCACGCCACGGTGTGCGTGCGACATATAGCGGATATATCGATTGGCGTTCGAGTGACCGCCGCAACTCGGGCCGCGAATTTTTTAATGCGTCGTTTTACTCGGGCAATGGCGGTATCACGATCGTCGGTTATCGAGTCGCGAGGGCAAAGGGCGATATCGCCGCCGGGCGATACTCCGGACATCTCAGCGGACGCGGTCGCAGCATAGTCCGCGGCACTTGGGGCGGTCGGGACGTTATCGCGGGTAAATGGTCGGCCAAGTGGTCGAGGTCAAGGTAGGGAATAGTTGCTATGGCATCTCTTTTGGATTTTGTCGAAAAGATCAAGGGTAAGAACGGCGAATGGGTTTTGGCAGTGGTCGAGGCTCACGGCGAGGTCACGGTCATTGTGCCCCGCGAGTCAGTTGTCGATATTTGCGAATTTCTCCGTGATGAAAGCGGATTTGATATGCTCGCAGACCTTTGCGGAGCAGATCGCGGACCGGAAGAAGAACCGCGATTTGAGGTCAATTACCATCTTTTCGGCACCGAGCATCACAAGCGTCTTCGCTTGAAAGTTTTATTAAGTGACGATGACCCGAGCGTCGAGTCGGTGACGACGGTCTGGCGAACGGCAGACTGGCACGAGAGGGAGACCTATGACCTATTCGGCGTAAAATTTACCGGTCATCCGGATCTGCGGCGTATCCTGTTGCCCTCGGATTTTGACGGACACGCGTTGAGAAAGGATTATCCGTTGCGCGGCTATGAGCCGTACAGTATGAAATAGAACATAGTGAATCGTGAATTGTGAATAGAGCCATCGCGATCAGGTCGACTATTTACGGTTTACGATTATCGATTCACTAAAATATGAGCGTTGCAGTAGAAAATATACCCAGCCAGTTCGATGTGTTGGATACCGCACTCGAATCGCAAATGACTTTGTCGATGGGGCCGCAGCATCCGTCGACTCACGGCGTTTTGCGTCTCGATCTGCGGCTCGACGGCGAGTTGGTAATAAAAGCGATACCCGATATCGGCTATCTCCATACCGGAATGGAAAAGCTCTTTGAGTACAAAAAGTACCAACAGGGCATTGTCATCACGGACCGGATGGATTACCTCAACCCGCTGGGCAATAACCTTGCTTATGTGATGGCGGCCGAAAAGCTTTTGGGCATTGAGATACCCGAACGTGCTCAGGTGATCCGCGTTTTGATGTGCGAACTCCAGCGGATCGCGTCGCATATGGTCTGGCTCGGTACGTCGTGCCTCGATATGGGGGCAATGACGCCGTTCTGGTTTACGTTCAAAGAGCGCGAAAAGATACTTAACCTGATCGAGGCAGCCTCCGGCGGACGTATGACGCCGAGTTATTTCCGTATCGGCGGACTGATGATGGATCTGCCGGCGGGATTTGATAATCGCGTAAAGCAGTTTCTGGCGGATTTTCCGGACGCTCTTAATACGTTTGACACACTGGTCACCGGAAACACGATCTGGCAGAGCCGCACAAAAAATATCGGCATTATCTCAAGGGAAGACGCGATCGCTTGGGGATTGACCGGCCCGAGCCTACGCGGCAGCGGCGTCGATCTTGACTTGCGGCGTGATGAGCCGTATTCCGGTTACGAAACGTACGATTTCGAAGTGCCGACCGAACCTGTGGGTGACGTCTGGTCGCGATTTAAGGTACGTATGCGAGAGCTGGTCGAGTCGTACAAGATCGTCCGTCAGGCGCTCGAACGCCTCAAGCCCGGCCCGATCAAAGCCGACGCACCGAAGGTCGTATTGCCGGACCGAGATGATATGCGTAAGCATATGGACTCGCTGATCCACCATTTCCTGATCGTCGCCGAGGGCTTTAACGTACCCGAGGGCGAGGTCTATCACGCGATCGAGGCGTCCAAGGGCGAACTCGGCGTTTATATGAAATCCAACGGCGGGCCAAAGCCTGAGCGAGTGCATTTTCGCGGGCCGAGTTTCGTCAACCTTTCGGCTTTGCCCGTAATGGCTGAGGGCGAAATGATAGCCGACGTCGTCGCCGTGATCGGCAGCCTGGACATCGTGCTTGGGGAGATCGATCGATAATCGATAGATAATTATGGCAGCAGCAACTCCAACAAGTTTTACTGACAAAATTCTCGTTACCGACGAGATGGCCGAATTTTCGCCGGCAGTGATCGACGAGATGAAAGGCCATCTGGCCAAATACCCGGCCGACCGCCTGCGCTCGGCACTGATCCCGCTCCTTTTTATCGTCCAGCGTGAGCGCGGATGGGTGGATAACCCGGGAGTGAACTTTCTGGCAAAGTTCCTTGATCTGCTGGTCACTGACGTCTGGGAGACGGTTACGTTCTACTCGATGTTTGACCTGCGGCCCGTCGGGCGTCATCACATCCAGATCTGCAAGACGCTGTCGTGCAAGATAATGGGCGAACCGGACATCACCGACCACGTCTGCAGCAAACTCGGGATACATCCCGGCGATACGACCGAAGACGGCAAATTTACCGTCTCGCTGGTCGAGTGTCTCGGCAGTTGCGGAACGGCACCGATGATGCAGATCGGATTTGATTATCACGAGGACCTGACGATCGAGAAGGTGGACAAGATCCTCGACGGGTGCAAATAATTATGAGCAACGGTGTGGTTATTAGCGGCGTATACGAAGCGTTTGGAACGGGCAATATTCCGGCCGTTCTCGGAGCGTTCGACGAGAATATCGCGTGGACCGAGGCTGAAGGGTTTATGTATGGCGGAACGTATGTCGGCCCGAACGCGGTGCTTGAGAATGTATTTATGAGGCTCGGGACCGAATGGGAAGGTTTCAGTGCCGTCCCGCATCAGATCATCGACGGCGGCGATTCGGTCGTTGGGCTAGGAACCTATTCCGGCAAGTATTTGAAGACCGGCAAGAGTATGTCAGTGCCGTTCGCCCACGTGTGGACGCTCAGGGACGGCAAGATCGTTAAGTTTGTTCAGTACACCGATACGCTTGTGATCGCAAACAGCATCGGGTAAGAGATCAAGATGGAAATCAAAGCAATTGGCTGTGAGCCATTACAACTCAAGCGAATGCACATCAAAGATGGGCATACGCTAAAGGTCTATCGTGAAACCGGCGGTTATAAGTCACTTGAAAAGGCGCTCAAGATGGCTCCCGCCGATATCATTGAGGAAGTCAAGAAATCGGCTCTTCGGGGCCGCGGTGGTGCCGGATTTCCGACCGGTTTGAAGTGGTCGTTTGTGCCGAAAGACTCGCCGAAGACCAAATTTGTCGTTTGTAACGCCGACGAATCCGAGCCGGGGACGTTCAAGGACCGCTATCTGATGGAGCGCGATCCGCACGCCCTGATCGAAGGGATGCTGATCGCCGGGTTTGCTCTCGGTTCGACGACCGGCTTCATCTACACCCGCGGCGAGTACAAGTATCTGATCGACATAATGGATGTCGCCCTGGATGAGGCTCGCGAAGCCGGCCTGATGGGCGACAATATTATGGGCTCGGGTTTTTCGATGAATATATACACCCATACGGGTGCCGGAGCATATATTTGCGGTGAGGAAACCGCACTTTTGAGCTCGCTTGAGGGCTTTCGCGGGCATCCGCGTATGAAGCCGCCGTTTCCGGCTATCGAGGGACTATATGCGTCGCCGACCGTCGTCAATAACGTCGAGACCTTGACCGCCGTGCCCCAGATATTGGAAATGGGCGGCGAAGCCTGGCAGAAGCTCGGAACGGAAAAATCGGGCGGCACAAAGCTCTGGTCTGTCAGCGGACACGTCAACAAACCCGGCGTATATGAACTTCCGATGGGCTATGCCGATATGGAAAAGTTCATAATGGAAGACTGCGGCGGCATTCGCGGCGGCAAACAGCTAAAGGCGGTCATTCCCGGCGGGTCGAGCGTTTACATTATGAACGCCGAACAAGTTTTGGGAAAAGGCGTGACAATGGACTACGAGGGACTTGTCGTGGCCGGATCGATGGTCGGGTCGGGCGGATTTATCGTGATGGACGAAACTGTCGATGTAATGGAATCGACTAAGAATCTATCGGAATTTTATAAGCACGAGTCGTGCGGTTGGTGTACACCGTGCCGCGAGGGTACGGCCTGGATCGTTAAGATATTTGACCGGATCGCTGCCGGCGGCGGGCGTCCCGAGGACGCGAAGTTGCTGCTCGACATCTGCGACAATATGGAAGGCAAGAGTTTTTGTCCGCTCGCTGATGCTGCGGCGTGGCCGATCCAAAGTGCGATCAAGCAATTTCCGGATGATTTTAAGAAATGGCTTGCCGATAAAATGAATGGTAACGAGGTCATCGCAAATATCTGATGTTGCAACGACGGGCGATAAAACCTTTTGTTTTTGCCGTTTCCTTGATCCTGCTGCTGTCAGCGGCGATCCTGGGGCAGGAAAAGCTGCCCGTGATAATAGTTCCGGGGCTGACCGGTTCTGAATTGATAAATAGCCGGACGAATGAGGTCGTCTGGTTTAAGGCTCCGAGGTCGAAAGTCGATGATCTACGCTTGCCGATCACGGCCAATGTCCTAAAATCGCAGGACTCCCTTGTGCGGGGCGATATTCTGCGGAGCATCAAGATCGGCATCTTTCCGCGAATAGACGTTTATGGCGGCCTGATCGAAGCACTTATCGCCAAGGGCGGTTACCACGAAGAGTCGTGGGCAAGCCCTACAACCGATGGTGATAAAGCGTCGATCTACGTTTTTCCCTACGATTGGCGAAAGGATAACGTCGAAAATGCGCGTCTGCTGATACGCGAGATCACTGCCCTTAAGCTCAAACTGAAGCGGCCGGATCTGAAGTTTAACGTAATTGCTCACTCGATGGGCGGCATCATTACTCGATATGCGGCAATGTACGGCGATGTTGACCTGCCGGCGGGTAATCGAAAGCCGCAACCGACTTGGGCCGGTGCTAAGAATTTTGAAAAAGTAGTTTTACTAGGGACACCGAGCGAGGGGTCGGCACTGGCACTCAGGTCACTGGTCGACGGGTTTGCGATCGGCGGCATCAATATCAATTTGCCGTTTGTCCAAAACCTTACGAAATTTGATCTTTTCACGATCCCGTCGGCCTATCAGTTGCTGCCGGCACCCGGAACATTTAGAGTGACGGATGAGAATTTTGAACCGATCAACGTTGATCTTTACAACCCGAAGGAATGGAGCCGATACGGTTGGAACGCGATCAACGATAAACGCTTTCCAAAGGAGTTTAAGCTAGCCGAACGGCGTTTGGCAGCGCAGTTTTTTGCCTCGGCGTTAACCAGGGCAAAGCGGTTACACGAGGCGTTAGCTGCGGGTTTCAACGCAACTGCACCGGCCTTGTTCAACATAGTCGGTGCCGACTGTAACGATTCGCTCGACCTTGTAGTGCTCAGGCGCGATCGGCGGACTGATAATTGGATCACTATGTTCAAGCCCGCGTCGTTTTCGAAATCTAGCGGCGATAAGGTCACGAGCGACGAGCTTAAGAAATTGATGCTCACAAATGGTGACGGTGTCGTAACCAAACGGTCGCTTGAGACCGATACGCAGACGCGATATACGGGAGCGTCGATATTGAAACCGGTTTCGAGCAAGTTTATTTGCGAAGAGCATAATAAACTTGCGGCAAATGCCGATATTCAAAATTATCTTATGGAAATCCTTGGGATAGTTCCGCCAAGCGAAACAGTGGCGAAGTGAGGGCGGCGGCCGACGAAAGGCATTTTGGATCAACGACGATGAAGTTAGCGGTCAGGGATCGCACTCATCGATAACGATATTTTGTTAGTACAGCGATTAATATCACGCCCGATGGCATAGAAGTAAAGGCCACGGAAACGCAATATTTGAGAAAAGTTTGATGTCAACAGAACTTATTAAAGTCACAATAAACGAACAGGAACTCGAGGTCGAAAAGGGAGCCCGTCTGATCGACGTTTGCCGCGAAAATGGCTTTGCGATCCCGTCATTCTGCTATTACCAGGATCTCGCTCTACAGGCGTCGTGTCGAATGTGTCTGGTCCGCATCGAAAAGATGCCCAAGCTCCAGACGTCTTGTACCATTATCTGCACCGACGGAATGGTCGTGACCACCGACAGCGAAGAAGTCGAAAAGGCTCAACGCTCGATGGGCGAATTCCTGCTTGCAAACCATCCACTCGATTGCCCCGTATGTGATCGCGGCGGCGAGTGCGAATTGCAAGAGGTGATCTTCGACTGGGGCGATGTCGAAGAGCGATTTACGGAAAGAAAGTCCCCGCAGCCCGAAAAATATCTTTCGCCGATCATCGCCAACGATCCGCAGCGATGCATCCTGTGCAAACGATGCACGCGCGTCTGTGACGAGTGGATGGGTGAGGACGCGATCGAGGCCGGCAACCGCGGAGCTAACACCGTTATCGGTACTTACGGCGGTTGGCTCAACTGTTCGCAGTGCGGCAACTGCATCGAGGTCTGTCCGACCGGCACGCTTCTGGACGGTGTCTATCGACACGAAACACGTACTTGGGAACTGGATCAGATCACTTCGACCGACGTTTACAGTTCGGACGGTATGCAGTTGAGCATCGGTTCCCGCGGCGGCGTAGTCCACCGGATTGTCGCGCGCGAGCGGTATGTAAACGGATTGAACGGCGAATTCCTTGACGTCAAAGCCCGTTTTGCACACGGCTTTGTCGGTCACGCGGATCGGATCAAGACACCGATGATCCGCTATACAAAGGGCGGCAAGCTGATCCCGGCGACCTGGGACGAAGCGGTAAAGTTCGCTGCCGAACGTTTCAAAGCAGCGGGCCAGTCGGTCGGCGTAATTGCCAGTCCGCGATTGACCAACGAGAGCGTTTTTACGCTCAAGCGATTTGCACTGGAAGCAGCCGGATCGGAGAATTTTGCGGTCGCGGAAGATAGTAAGCTAGATTCGATCTTTGATAACCTGAGCGTCGATCTCTGTACGCACAAGGAGATCCGTTATGCCAAGGTCATCGTGCTGATCGGGGGCGAACCCGAAGAAGAACAGACCTACACGGCCAAACAGATCCGACAAGCAGTCCGAAACGGCGGGGCAAAATTCATCTGCGTAAATGATACGCCGATCAATCTGACCCGGCGGGTAACGCAGTTCGTGCACGTGAATCCGGGCACGGCAGACGCCTTTGCTCTGGCACTGGCCGATCCATCGACCGACTCGCTCGTCGCCGACAAACTTGGCATCGATGCCGGTGAGATCGTTGCCGTACGGCAGATCATCAATGACGCTCAAGGTGATGTGATCTTTATGGTCGGTAACGAACTGTCGGCCGAGGCTCAGGCAATTATTGCAGGGACAGCCGCGAAATTTGCCGGTGAAGGGCGCCGCGTGCTGCTCCATCCGCTTGCAAAGTACAACAATTCCGTCGGTGCCCACGATATGATGCCGGGCAGCAGATCGGCCGATCAAGTGGTCAGCGGGTCAAAGGCTTTGCTGATCGGCGGCAGTCTCCAGTCAACCGATGGCCTTGCGGGCAAGGATTTTATTGCCGTGCAGGAACTGTTTATGACCGAAACGGCGGAATTTGCGGATGTCGTGTTTCCGGCCGCGAGTTTTGCCGAGATCGACGGTACATTTACAAACAACGCCGGCAACGTGCAGCGTGTGCGAAAGGCGATCGAACCTCTGCACCGTTCGAAACCGGATTGGGTCATCGCGTCGCTCATCGCTAGGGAAATGGGGGTTGATTTTGGCTACGATTTTTCAGCGTCGCTGGTGTTCAAGTCACTTGCGGAGAGCGTACCGGCCTATGAAGGGCTTCGATACCCCGCCCTGAAGGACGAATCGAATCCGGCCCGTGCAAGCTACGCCGTCGCCGCTTCACCTGACGTTTCAGGTGCAGTGACCGCACTTAAGGCGCGTGTCGAATCAATGAGCGGCGATGCCGAGAAAATTACCGAAACGCCGCGAGTCGGGCACAAACTTCATCGTTTGACGACGATGACGAGCAAGACCGAGCAATTTCACCTGCTGGCTCACGGTAACCCGAAGCCCGGCAATTTGCTCGTATCACCGCTCTTTCAGTTTGCCCTGGACGGCAAACCGCTGGATGAGGATTTGGCCGATTCGGCCGAGGTCGGTGCCGCCGACAGGTCGTTGGTCGGTAAATAGTTTTTTGTTATGGAATCTGTTATCAAAACTGTATTTCCGTTTTTGGTCTTCGGTGCTGCGATCGGAGCCGCCTTTGGCGGTGTGATGATGGTCGTCGCCTATACGGTGCTCGCCGAACGAAAGCTTTTGGGCTGGATGCAGGGCCGCTTGGGCCCAAACCGCGTCGGCCCCTGGGGATTATTCCAGCCGTTCGCCGACCTGTTGAAGTTCATTTTTAAGGAAGACCTGACGCCCGATCAATCGACGAAATTTGTCTATTTTCTGGCCCCTTTCGTGGCTCTGACCTGTGCGTTGATGCCGATGGTCGTGTACCCTTTCGGGCCGCGTATCGCTGATCCGCTCGGGTGGTTGGTGCCGTACGTTTCAGGTATTGCCTATGTCGGCGATGTCACCGTATGGGTCGCCGAACAAGCCAGGAATATGCCGCTCACCATCTCACAGATCGATGTCGGCGTGCTGTTCGTGCTCGGAATCACGTCGGTCGGTGTTTACGGCATCGCTCTCGCGGGTTGGTCGTCGAACAATAAATATTCGCTGATGGGCGGCCTCCGCTCGTCGGCCCAGATGATCTCGTACGAACTCGCGATGGGAGCATCCGTTCTCGGCGTTGTGATGCTCTCAGGCACTCTGGATCTGAACGGCATCGTCTTCGCTCAGATACATTCGCCGTTCCGTTGGTTTATCATCCCGCAGTTCATAGGTTTCGTGGTGTTTTTGATCTCTGCTTTTGCTGAGACAAACCGCACCCCATTTGACCTGCCGGAGGCTGAGACGGAGTTGGTGGCGGGATTTCATACCGAGTATTCGTCACTCAAATTCGCACTGTTCTTTATGGCCGAGTACGTGAATATGTTTACGGTATCAATGATGTGTACCGTACTATTTCTCGGTGGTTGGTATGTCCCGGGCCTTAGCCATCTGGTCGAACCCGGTTCGATCCCGTATGCACTGATCAGCGTTGTGGCATTTGTCGTTAAGATCTGTGCGTTTCTATTTCTCTATATCTGGGTTCGCGGCACGCTTCCGCGATTCCGTTTTGACCAGTTGATGAACTTTGGTTGGAAGTTTCTGCTTCCGGTCGCGTTGGCAAACGTCGTCTTGACGATCATCGTGGTCTATTTCTTGAATAGCTAGCATTATGGTGTCGACAGCCTTATTTTTTGTATTTGCCGGCCTCGCGATCGCTTTTGCGATCTCGATGGTATATCACCGAAATCCGATCTTTAGCGCGATCTCGTTGGTTGGTGTTTTCATTTCGCTCGCGTGCATTTATGTGACTCTGGCGGCACCGTTCATCGCGGCCGTGCAGATCCTGGTCTATGCCGGAGCGATAATGGTGTTGGTCGTCTTTGTCATTATGTTGCTCAATCTTGACGAAGAGCCGACGAAAGACAGGCTCAAGTATCTTTGGGCATTCGGCGGCGGGCTCGGAGTTCTGCTGCTGGCTCAGACGTTCTTTATCTACTACGCGGTGATGCGGGCTCCGAACATTGCGTCGGATCAGGCACAAACGGTAGGTAAGACACTGAGCATCGGCCAGGCAATGTACACGGAGTATCTGCTGCCGGTGGAGATAGTCGGAGTGATGCTGCTGATGGCGATCATCGGTTCGGTGATCCTTGTCAGACGATTCAGTCAGCCCAAGCTCGAATTGGTCGTCGATAACGAACTTGAATTGAGGCACGAAGAAAAGCCTCTGATCTAAACGAAAATGGAACCAAGTTTAGCCAGTTATCTGGCACTTTCAGGAGTATTGTTCACGATCGGAGCGGTCGGCGTTGTTTTCAAACGCAACGCTATCGGGATGTTTATGTGCATCGAGCTGATGCTCAATGCCGTAAATCTGACATTCGTGGCATTTTCACGATATTACGGCGATGTGACCGGACAGCTTTTCGTGTTTATGGTGATGTCGGTCGCCGCCGCCGAAGCCGCCGTCGGGCTCGGTATATTCATTGCGTTTTTCCGAAACAAACAGTCGGTCGACGTCGATGACGCAAGTATTATGAGGAATTAGTCGCAGCTAATGACTGAAAATAACCTTTTAAGCTTAATTATTTTTGCCCCGCTGGCCGGTGCCGTGATCAATTGGCTGATCGGCGGCCGGCTCAAGAACGAGTTGTTTAGCGGTGCTGTGGCGTGCGGCTCGATCGTGGTGTCGTGCGCGGTGGCGTTCTACATAGCGTTTGTCGCCGATGGCGGAGCTTTGTTTATCGACAAGCCCGTACTCGATCAGATCTGGACGTGGATACAGGTAGGGAATTTCCGGGCTGACTTCGGGCTCGGAATGGACCATCTGTCGGCCATATATGCCTGTTTTATAACATTTGTCGGCTTGCTGATCCACATATTCGCGACCGGCTATATGAAGGGCGATCCGGGGTTTTACCGCTTCTTTGCGTACCTGAACCTCTTTATGTTCGCAATGCTGACGCTCGTTCTGGCGGATAATTTCCTCCTGATGTTCGTCGGATGGGAAGGCGTAGGACTTTGCTCATATCTTTTGATCGGATTCTACATCAAAAAGGACGAGGCACGTAAGGCTGCAAAGAAAGCTTTTGTAATGAACCGCATCGGTGACTGGGGCGTTTTGATGGGTATATTTCTCATTTTTACGCTCACGGGCTCGATCTCGTTCTACGACAAGGTCGTCGATGGCCAACAGGTGCAGAGTGCGTTCACCTTCATCATCCAGCATATGGGTGCCGACCCCTTTACGTGGGGAGCGATCTTCGCCGGCGGATTGACCTCGGCAGCTGTCCTGCTCTTTATCGGAGCGACAGGTAAATCGGCTCAGATACCTTTGCTGACCTGGCTTCCGGACGCGATGGCCGGCCCGACGCCGGTTTCGGCCCTGATCCACGCGGCGACGATGGTCACAGCCGGTGTTTATCTTGTCGTTCGTGCAAACGCGATCTATCAATTTGCCCCGACTGCGATGTGGATCGTGGCAGTGATCGGTGCGGCAACTGCACTTCTCGCGGCAACGATCGCGATAGCGCAAAACGATATTAAAAAGGTTCTGGCTTATTCGACAGTCTCACAGCTTGGATTTATGTTCCTGGCCGCGGGTGTCGGAGCATTTGTTGTCGCGATCTTTCACGTGATGACGCACGCATTCTTTAAGGCACTGCTGTTCCTTGGTTCGGGCTCGGTCATTCACGGAATGCACCACGAGCAAGATATGCGAAAGATGGGCAATCTTAAAAAACATATGCCCATCACGTTTATAACGATGGCGGCGGGTTGGCTGGCGATCTGCGGCATCCCGATCTGGGCAGGATTCTTTTCAAAAGACGAAATTCTCTACAAGACCTTTGCCGCCGACAACTACTTTCCCGGCGGTGCATTTCCAGGCAATGAATTCTTGTGGGTGGTGGCGACTCTGACGGCTGTTTTGACGGCTGTCTACATGACCCGAATGATGGTTATGACATTCTGGGGCAAGGAGCGCTTTCACGACGCATTGCCCGGCGAAGAGCACGCCCACAGTCACGACGATCACAGTTCGACAGACTTGAGTGTTGCGGACAACGGGGCGGACGACGACGACGAGCATCACGCTCTGCCGGCGGACTTTAAGGCGCACGAATCGCCTTGGTCGATGACCGTGCCGCTGATCGCTCTGGCGATACTTTCAACGGTCGGCGGCCTGGTCGGTATTCCGTACGCGATGAGTTCGCTATTTGGGGCGGGCGACATCAATGCGTTTGAGCACGTGCTCGATCCCGTTATCGCTAAGGCGGCAAAGGGTGGACACGAGGTTCACGCACTGCCGGCGTCGGCGACAACGCCGCCCGTAGAACACGAGAATACGGAGTCAGCGAAAACAGAAACGGCGGCAGCGGATCACGAAACCCACTCGCCCGAGGTGGTCGCAAAGGAACGGTGGTTGGCACTGCTGTCCACGGTACTGGCATTTGTCGGTATCGGCATTGGCTTTGCACTATTTAAGAGCAATCCGCTTCGCGCTATGCCCAAGATCCTTGAGCAAAAGTGGCGTCTGGACGAGCTTTATAACGGTTACATCGTCGATCCGTTGACCAATTTTTCGCGAAACGGGCTCTGGAAAGGCTTTGATGTCGGATTTATCGACGGTATCGTTAACGGCATCGGCCACTTCGTGATGGAGTTTGGCGGCGTGGTCAGGCAACTGCAGGTCGGATTTATCCGAAGCTATGCCGCGATCATCTTGCTCGGAGCGATGGTCGTGCTCGGTTATTTTATTTATTACGGTTTGAAACTTGTGAGTTAGTGGTTCGTTGATCATCGTTCGTTGCGGCCCTCCGGGCCCTTTTAACGAATAACGGACGACCAACGGCTAACAAATTAAATGGATCTCATTAATCAAAATCTCTTGACGATATTGATCCTGTTGCCGGTCATCGGCGCAGTGCTGACGCTTGCTCACCAGACGTTTTGGAAGCAGGAAAGTCAGCTCAAGTGGGTCACGCTTGGATTTACCGTGCTTAATTTTCTGCTGTCGCTCGCACTTTTTTCAAAGTCGGCGGTTGCCGGAGCTAGCGGTTTTTTCTTTGAGCAGAACGTACCTTGGATCAAGGCTATAAATACGAATTATCACGTCGGTGTTGACGGACTGAGTTTCTGGCTCGTGATCCTGACGACGTTTATAATGCCGATCGCGGTCATCTCGTCCTGGAATGCTGTGGCCAAGCGTGCGACGGCGTTTTATATCTTTTTGCTACTGCTCGAGAGTGCGATGATCGGCGTATTTGTGTCGCTCGATCTATTGGTATTTTACCTATTTTTCGAAGCATCACTTGTACCGATGTTTTTCCTGATCGGTATCTGGGGCGGCGACAACCGCATCTACGCTGCAGTCAAGTTCTTTATTTTTACCGCATTGGGAAGTTTGCTGATGCTGGTGGCGATTATCGCACTGTATTACATACACGCAGATGCGACCGGCGTCGGGACCTTTGATTTCGTCACGTTGATGAATACGATGAAGCTTGGGCAACTGAGCTTTAGCGGACCATTGGCAAATGCAGGCACGCTGCTCTTTATGGCGTTTGCCCTCGCCTTTGCGATCAAAGTGCCGCTGTTTCCGTTTCACACTTGGTTGCCCGACGCTCATACCGAGGCACCGACCGCCGGTTCGGTCATTCTGGCAGCAATACTTCTGAAAATGGGAACGTACGGGTTGATGCGTTTCAACTTTGCACTCTTTCCGGATCAAAGCCGTGAATGGGCCTGGCTATTTATAATCCTCGCGATCATCGGCATCATTTACGGAGCCCTGGTCGCAATGGTCCAACCCGATATGAAGCGCCTTGTCGCGTATTCATCGGTTGCCCATATGGGATTTGTGGTGCTCGGTATGTTCTCGTTTACGGAATCGGGAATGCAGGGAGCACTGTTTACTATGCTGAGCCACGGTGTGACGACCGGAGCACTGTTCATCCTCGTTGGATTTATATACGAACGCCGTCACACGCGAGCGATCAGCGAATTTGGCGGCCTGGCAAACCCAATGCCGACCTATGCGACGCTGTTTGTCATTACGACGATGGCATCGATCGGACTGCCGTTCCTCAACGGATTTGTCGGCGAGTTTCTGATAATGATCGGAATGTTCGGCTCACACGCTCTGAGCGTCACGGCGAGCGTTAATTGGAATTATGTCGCGACGATGTTTGCGGGAACGGGCGTGATCTTTGCGGCTGTATACCTTTTGTGGATGGTTCAGCGGATATTTTTCGGCAAGATCACGCACGAAAAAAATCGCAGCCTCGCTGACCTGAATTGGCGAGAGATCGGGCTGATGATCCCGCTGTTGGCACTGATGGTCTATATGGGCGTGTTTCCCAAGCCGTTTCTGAAGCGTTCGGAAATGGCGATCAGGGCTCTACAGGAAAGGGTTATGGGCCAGGCGGGCGGTGTGATCGATCACGCAGGAGCGCCACCGACGACGCTGGTAGTTCCGAAGGCTGAAAAGTAGCTTTATGCGGTTAACCGTAACTTTGATATTGCTGCTCAGTGCTGCCCTGTCAGTCAGCAGCCAAGCGTATTACGGCACGACCGACGCCAAGGTATTTAGGGACGGCCGTGACGCTGAATTTAGGAACAAGGCGGAATCGCCGTTGAAGGACGAAGATCTTGCGAGCTTTAAGGGCTTAAATTATTTTGACAATGATACGGCGTTCAGAGTAAATGCCAAATTTACGCGAACTCCGAGCGAAAAGTATTTTCAGATGCCGACATCGTCGGGTATCACTAAAAAGTTCGTAAAGTACGGACTATTGACATTCGAGTTGGCCGGAGAACCGCAAACACTGAGCGTGTATCAGATGGATCCTGCGGTATTAGAGAAGTTTCCGGAATACGCCGACCTGCTGTTCGTTCCGTTCAAGGACTTGACGAACCGGACGGAGACATACGGCGGAGGCCGTTATATTGATATTAAGAAGCCTAGGAAAGGCTCGGTAAAATTGGACTTTAATCTTGCGTACAATCCGAATTGTGCATATGGCAGTGATAAATACAATTGTCCGATCCCTCCAAAGGAGAATTCGCTGAACGTGAGTGTGACGGCGGGTGAGAAAAGATACGAGTACACCGGTTACAAGGGGCCGCATTGACTCGAGGGCGAATAAAGTAAAATGAACACGTTTTTCCTAACAGATCTATTAGCACCGAGCGTGAACGTGACGGTTATAATGCCCGAACTCATCGTGGCTGTGGCCGGCATTATCGTAATGCTATACGATAGCTTTTTTCCGAAACAGCGAATGGTCTCGGGTGCGATCTCATTGATCGGATTGGCCGCATCGGGCATTTTGTTGGCGACGATGTGGGGCAGTTACCCACAGGGTAATGCCTGGGGCGGAATGATCGCCCACGACAATCTAAGGCTCAGTTTCGGGTTCGTCTTTCTCTTTGTGTCGGCGATGACGATCCTTGTTTCGACTGTCTGGGTCGAACGCGAAGACGTTCCGGCGGGCGAATATCACGCGCTTCTGATGTTTGCCACCTTCGGAATGATGATGATGTCGGCCGGCAATAACCTCGTGGTCATTTTCCTTGGGCTTGAGACACTGTCGATCGCGACATACGTAATGGCGGGCCTCAGACGAGGCGATCTGCGTTCTAATGAATCGTCGATGAAATACTTCATTCTCGGTTCAATTGCCTCAGCATTTCTGCTATACGGTATGGCGCTTGTCTATGGCGCGACCGGCAGCACCGATCTGACGCAGATCGCCGCCAAGATCGCTAACCCGAATTTCCCGGCTCTCTTGCTGGTCGGAGCAGCGATGATGCTGGTCGGATTTGGTTTTAAGATCGGTATGGCTCCGTTCCACGTTTGGACGCCGGACGTTTACGAAGGTGCTCCGACGCCGGTCACAGGATTTATGGCGGCGGGCCCGAAAGCGGCGGCCTTTGCGTCGTTTATGCGTATCTTCGTACTTGGTTTTCCGCTGATCGCCGGTGTGCAGGCCTCGGGATTGCTGCATCAAACGTGGATAACCGCTCTTGCCGTGCTGGCGATGCTGACGATGATCATCGGTAACGTGGCGGCGGTGATGCAGACCAACGTCAAACGAATGCTTGCGTATTCGTCGATCGCTCACGCGGGCTATGCCCTCGTCGGCTTTATCGGTGCGGGTGCGGCTAAAACCCCGGCGGCACGCGAAGAGGCGATAGCGGCAGTTGCTTTTTATATGTTGACCTACGCGGTGACCAATCTTGGTGCTTTTGCCATCGTCGCCCTCGTAGCACAAAAGAATGATCGGCGAGCCGAGTTCGAAGACTACAACGGAATCGGGTTTAAGTCGCCCGTTCTCGCATTTTCGCTTTCGCTATTTATGCTCAGCCTGCTCGGGTTGCCGCTGACCGCGGGCTTTATGGGCAAGATCCTCGTCTTTAGGCCGGCACTTGAGGCCGGCAGCACTCTGCTTACGATAATGGTCGTCGTAGCGGTCGTGAATACGGCGATCTCGGCTTACTATTACCTACGGCTGATCGTCGTGATGTTTTTCCGCGAACGAACGACCGAATGGGTCGAACCAAAGATGCCGATAGGCTTCGCGGTGGCCTTGGTCATAATGGTGCTTGGTGTTTTCTATTTCGGCATTTTCAGCGAGTCGGTGATCGATAAGTTTTCGCACTTGCCGGCCGCGGCGGTCATCACAGCCGAGAAGTAAACGACCGTACCCTTGGCCAATGGACAGAAGTAACACCATCCTCGGAGCCCTCGGGACCGAATGGATCCCGACGATCTACGAGGAAAAGATCCGCTCGCAACGGACCCGCTCGTATTCGCTCGAGGTTTCCGAACGCGAAAATATTGCCGAGATCCAATACACACTGCTAGGGATCGAATTAAAGGTGGGAAAGCGACGCTTTTCGTGTCCGGATCTCGCGATGGCCAGATACTTGCGCGTTTTCGCACGGCTCGGTTGCACGTCCTTTGCCGTGCCCTATGACATCACTAAGATCTCGGCCGCCGCCGACGAATTGGAGACGTCGTGGCAGAAGATGCTTTTGCTTGTCGATGCTGAGTCCGATGATCGCTCCGAGGTGGCCCGAAAGCGTTTGAGAAGAACAATTCTCGGGCTCGTCCGAAAGGGAATCGCCGATATCGGCGCCGGAGCGCTAATGCCGGAGTTCAATCGTCAGACACGCCAGCGGTCGTGAAAGGTGTAAAAGATGCCGTACTATGACGATGACGGAAACGAACTTGATGCAACGTCGATCCCGACACCGGAGATGTGCCGAATCTGTGAGAAATTTGATGATCCGGACGAAGAGATCTATTGTGATCTGAACCGCCTGGGCCAGCGAAACGAGCCGCATTTTAAGTGCGCAGCCTTCGTCGGTCTTTACGGCGCATTGATTGATGATATAATTACCTAACAAGGGCGGAGATGTCTCTGCCGCAATTGTCTATATGTTTGACGCTGTCGCCAAAGCACCCGAAATCGAATCATTGCCTTTCCCGTATAAACAAAACGCGTTCTGCCGTTATGAGCCGATCGAAAAGCGCATACCGCACGCCAAGGTTTTGATCGTCAACAATCTGCTCAGATACGAATCGGATATGTCGGATCTCGCCCTGCGCGAGTGGAGCGGCACTGCAAAGAATAAACTCGAATTTGAACGAAAAGTCGCCGGAATGGCGTGTAACAATATTGCCAAAAATCTGCTGCGACTCGTCCAAAGTCCAAAGACGATGACAGTGCACCTTTCCGAGGTCGCGGCCGCCGCAAAGCAGTTTAGGCCCGATGCGATCGTAATGAGCGGCACGTATTCAGATTTTGACTATTACAACCCGAAGCACTTAAAGGAATTTGCGGACTTCATACTCCACACCAAGATCCCGGTTCTGGCCATATGCGGTGCTCATCAGCTTGTCGGAGTGTCGTTCGGTGCAAGCCTCAAGACACTCGACGATCGCGAACTCCGGGCCAAGCGTTCGGGCCGCGTGGTGGAGTACCAGTACCGATTTGTAAAAATTGTCGATATCACAGATCCGATCTTCGAGGGTAATGATGACAGAGAGTCGGGAATATGGCAGGACTATACGACGGATGATGATATTTTGCGCGTTTGGCAAAATCACGGCGTCCAGATCGATGGCGTCCCGGAGGGCTTCAAGCTACTCGCAACCTCTTATCTCTGCAAAAATCAGATGATGGTCAAGCGTAGCGAAGGCCAACTTATCTACTCCGTGCAGTTTCATCTCGAAAAATCATTTGAGGATTGGTCGACCAATCCGACCCGCTGGGAGCACCCCAATGAATCGCGGGACGGTCGTATTTTGTTTGAAAACTTTCTCAAACTGGCACTTAAACATCGATCGAACAGCTGATCGGCATCGGTCACGCAGTGATCGAAGAGTTTCGCCGGCAGTACCCCAAAATGCTATGAAACGTAAATCTCTGATCTTATTTACCCTCGCTCTGCTCTCTCTCGCAACCTACCCTTCGTCAGCACAATCAAAAACCGATAGTATAAATATCCCGATCATCGAGGTCACGGGAAAGGCTGAGATCGCCGTGGAACCTGATTCGGCAACTATCTCTGTCGATTTCACCAAAGTCGACAAAGACCTTCAGACCGCGCGGAAAGCAAATGAAGATGGCGTTGCTAAGATGTTGCAAATTGCCAGAAAATACGCCATTCCACCGCAGGACGTCCGTACGAACAACATCTCGGTCTCGATGAAATATATCTCGACCCGCGACCGACAAAAGCCGATATACGACGAGGACGGTGATGAGATCGGTACGCGCGAATTTCAGGGATATGAAGTTTCGCGGTCGGTAACCTTCAAGTTGACCAAACTCGAAGTGTTCGAGGCGATATTTAACGAGATCTTAACAACGCAGCCAACAGAGATCGACAGTGTGAGCTTCGAAACGTCAAAATTGATCGAACTTCGTCAAAAAGCTCGTGAAATGGCAATGAAAGCCGCTTACGAAAAGGCTCAAGCGATGACCGGAGCGATCGGGCAGACCATCGGAAAGGCGATCAAGATCAACGAAGGAAACGCCTCAGACAAATATTATTCTACGGGTAATTTGAATGCCAACTACAGATCCGGCTTAGACTTAACGACGCCACGAACAGTGTCGATCACAAATAAACTTGCAACTTTCTCGGTCGGTACGATCAATATCGAGTCGACGGTTACCGTGGTTTTCCAACTCAACTAATCAAAGCAGTTTGCCGGCACATTCTCGAGCGTGTTGATCATCAGCATATCAACGACTGCATTGAGGTCGCCGCCCGTTGCTTCCCACACCCGCAATTGCTCGTCGGCAGAGGTTCCGCGTTCGAGTATCGTGTGGATGTGTTCGATCTCCTTGCGTGAATCAAGCGGATCGACCACGTCATCGATGAAATCGAGTAATTCGCGGATCAGGTCGCGTGCCGGAACTTCTTTTTGCTTGCCGAGGTCGAGCATCATCCCGTCCAAACCATAGCGGATGGCCCGCCATTTATTTTCGAGGATGAGGCGGCGATGATAGATGCGAAATCCGATATTGCCCTCATTCAAGACCATCAGTTTTGCGACGATAGCCTGAAACAGTGCGGCGATCGCGATCGTGTCATCGACGCGGGTCGGTATGTCGCAAATGCGAAATTCGAGGGTCGGGAACAGATGGTGCGGGCGGACATCCCACCAGACCTTTGATCCATTCTGGATACAATTCATCTTGACCAGCAGATCAACGTAGGCCTGATACTGTTGGTACGACTCAAATGTGTCCGGGATCTCCGTACGCGGAAACTTCTTAAATACTTCGCTGCGGTATGATTTGAGCCCGCTATTGAATCCGAGCCAAAACGGTGACGACGTCGTCAATGCGAGTACGTGCGGCAGAAAGTATCGTGCCGCGTTCATTACCTGAATGCGTTTCTCGAGGTCCGGGATGCCGACGTGGACGTGTAAACCGAAGATCAGCAGACTGCGTGCGACCATTTGCAGTTCATCGACAAGCAACTTATAGCGGTCGCCGTCATAGATCTCCTGTTCCGACCATTTTGAGAACGGGTGCGTCGAAGCGGCGACGATCGCCATATTCTTTTTTCGGGCGAGGCTCGAAATGATACAGCGTAATTTGGTCAGGTCTTCGCGAGCTTCCTGGATATTTGCACAGACGCCCGTGCCGACCTCGATCATTGACTGGATCATTTCCGGCTTGATCTTTTCACCAAGCAGGAGCTTTCCCTCATCGAGGATCTCTGAAACGTGAGATTTCAACTCCCGTGTGTCGGGGTCAACTATCTGAAATTCTTCTTCAATACCGAGCGTAAATTGATCGAACATATTTATTTGACGTTAGGCTAAGTTAAGTTCACTGCGAAGATAGTCAAGGTCATCGGCCGCCAGATCCTTAAAACGGACACCGACACCGTGGCCCGGGTCCGAATATACCACAACGCCCGCAATATGCATTTCGCGGCCCGCGACGCTGACATTCATCAATATCGGCGTGCCAATATCAAGGGTCGAGGTCGTCGTCATATACAGGCCGCCAACCCCGATATCGCGGGTATTTGCGATACCCGTACCGTCGCCGCCCTCAAATCTGACGTCAACGATCAACTTTTTACGGTCCGAATCACGGCGTTCGGAAGGAGAGCTAGCTTCACTGGGAATATTTTCAGTCATTGCTTACCACCGATTATAGAAGAGTTTAGAAAGATATTCATTTGCACGGAGCAAAACTTGTCCATAATTCTAACCGAAAAATGTCTTAAAGGATAGAAAATTAGCGAACAAAAGAACGGTTATCCGTTGATTTCTTTGGCGATCTTTATAAATTCCTGAGCGGCGTGCGATAATTCCGAGTTTTTGCGATAGACAATATGGAGTTTTCGCTCGAGCTGCATCTCCTTGACCGACACTGCCGCCAATTGTCCGGCCTCGATCTCGCTCTTGGCAGTCAGTCGCGGAACAAGTGCGACACCATCCCCGCTTTGCACTAACTTTTTGATCGCCTCAAGTGACGGCAACTCGACCGCGATATTGAGCGGCGTATTGTGCTTATCAAAAGCCTCGATCACCTTTTGCCTGTAGGGCGAGGGAGCGTTGTGCGCGATAAAACTTTCGATTCCAAGTTGCTTGATTGAGATCGTTCCGGCAGATGCAAATCGATGCTGCGGAGCGACGATCAGAGTCAAAGCGTCCGTCAAAACCGGGATCGAAACGATCGATTCGTCGTTTGGCGAAAACGATATGATCCCGAGTTCGACTTCGCGGGCAGTGATCTGCTTTGGGATGCGGCTGGCTACGCCGCGCTGTACCTCGATCTTGATCAGCGGATGCCGGCGGCGAAACTCCGCGATCGCCGGAAGCAGGAAAAATACCGTATGTTCATTGGCGCTGATCGTGACCTTGCCGTGCTGCAGGTTGCGCATCTCGACAAGTGCCGTCTGTGCCGCATACCGCAGATTCATCATCTGTCGGGCATAGTCGAGCAAAACCTCGCCGGCAAAAGTCAGAGTCCCGTCCTTGGATGAGCGGTCGAACAATCGCTCGCCGAGTTCGATCTCCAGTCGCCTGATCGCCTGGCTGATCGCGGGCTGTGTGCGGTCGAGAACCTCCGCTGCCCGCGAAAAACTGCGTTCGCGAGCAACCGTGACCAAAACCTCTAATTGATTGATGTCCATAACCCGATTTAAGACGGCGGTGCCGTAAGATGCTCGACAGTCGATCGAAAATTGCTCAGTTTAACGCTAGCCGAAATAGATTATAGCGGCATTACGAAAGCTTATACAAAAGGGAATTGTATAATCGTGGCTTTCAGCGAGCCTACCGCCTAAGCTGGTCACACTGGCCGCGGCCGCCGCTCCTGATAAGTGGTTCACGATCGACTCGTTACCTGCACCGTCACCGACGGAGACGCGTTTGCACGAACGTTTGCCGTCGATGATTTTCGCCGCCACTGCCTGATCAACGGCCTCGACGACAACGGCCTCACCCTCAAACACGAATCCGCCAACACCGCCTACGAACAGCGATTTGCACGTTAGTACCGATCGTAAAATGGACTAGTTTTTATCTGTGGTGATCTGCCGGAGGTACTGTCGGGCTAGGTCGGCGCGGTCGCCGGTCTTGATCGCTTGGCGGAAAGCCGCTTTGGCTTCGGTCAATAGGCCATTGGACGCGAGGGCGACGCCGCGATCGAACGGCTTCGCCACGGACACGGCGTTTACCGCGGCCAGTGCCCGTTCATCGAGCACCTTGAAACGACCGGCGAATGCACTAAATTGGCTCTTTGCGTCCTCGGTCCGGACTTCCCACTTGTAAATGCTGCCTTGCCGGAGCGGCCTGTCGAACCGCCAATGCGTGGCCGTGACGGGCGGGCTAACCATTACAGGATCATCGTTTTCGTCAAATAATTCAAGAATATATTGACCGCCTTTCGGTCCAAATGCCGGCCAGGCGAAGTCGGGCGATCCGTTGCGAACGGCTTCGCCATTTGGCGAGAGCGTCACGCCGGATGGATCGCTCTTGCCGCGTAAGGTCGTTCGTGGCCGGATCAACGCTAAGAAGTCGGGCAGGCGGAGACTCGGAGCGACGGGAGCTTTTCCGACGATATCGACGGCCTTTATTTCAGCGCGATCAATTTTGGGCTCGATCGCTCTTAATTTCAGAGTGGTGCTTGCATCACTCGGGTTGCCGTCGGCGACCTCGGCGGTATCTGTATCGGCCACTGGCTCGACCTTTGCGTCGTCCGACGATGCGGGTGACACATTGGCCACGGGTTCGGCGGTCAATTCGGGTTCAGGGAGCGTCCGTTGATACAGAAATGCAGCCATCCCGATCAAAAGCAGTGCCGCCGCGGGCAGCACAAGGCGTAAAGCACGATTGTGCGATAAACTTCCGGCCCAGGTACGGATCGCGGCGATTAGTCCCAGCGGCTGTTTTGCTTGGCGTTCGATCTCGTGCAGACGCAATGTTTCAGCAAATTCTCGCAGTTCGCGAAGTTGAAAGGCGCAGGCCGAACAACTATCCGTGTGCGTTTCGACGATCTCTCGCGTGACGGCGTCAGCGGTTTCGTCAACAAATGGCTCCAGGTGTTCGGCGTAACTTAGATGAAAGGCGTCACGCTCGCTGTCGGCAAATTGGAGATCGATGAGTTGTTTGCTCCGGGACGTCGATGTTTCAACTACCTCAAAGCACTCGGGACACTGGTCAAGGTGGAGAATGACGTCACTGATCGCCCGTACGTCAAGGCGGCGTTCGGCGTAGTCCACTAATGTTGATCTTTCGGGATGTTGCATATCACCTCGTTTTGGCGGACGTATCAGGCCCTTTCCCGGTCGGAATTACTCCTTTTTCGACTCGGCTTGCCGGCGAGGCGGCGGCGAAGGTTTTCGCGAGCCACCTTTCGCAGATTCGAGACCTGTTTTGCAGTTATCCCCATTCTCTCGGCGATCAACTTATCCTCGAGCGGCAACAATGGGAGAATATGGGCACATTCTTGGGGCGAGAGTCCCAACGCTTCGGCCAGGTCACCAAGTTTGGCAATGCGGCTGTTAAAGAGCACAAATAGCATTTCGGTTCCGCTCTCGTCGCGGAGATTGTATAGCAGTGCGGTCCGCTGATTGATGGGCAAATCGGCGATCTCGAGCCATATCGATCTTAGTTCGTCTCGCGTTTCCATCGATCCTTGTAAATTGTCGTTTAAGGCGATCTCGGTTTCGAAAGCGGTTTCGAAAGGGACCTCATACTGATCCGCGACACTCCGCAGCCCGGCGGCGATCGAAACTAGCTCGTTTAGCCGCAAACTGCCGGCGGCACACGTCAAGATCTCTTTGATCAGATGGGGCAGGTCGAGTGTTCTAAATCCGGCCACATCGGCTTCGATCGAGCTGATGATCTGTTTCACGTCCAATTGGGTCGGATAGTTACCATTTGTCCGCAGTCGTACGTGGCTCGTGCCATTAATACTTGACTTTTCTATCTCCGAATCTTTTCCGGTGGCGTATCGGATCTTATTTTTTAGGCTCTGCCAATGGGGCGAGCGTTCGGCGAGCAGTGCGTGCCAGGTATTAAATGCGACCACTGCCGCATACGAGCCGATATCAAATACCTCGATGTTTCCGTTTCGGACATAGTTCTCGGCCGTAAGTCGTTCGATCATTTGCAAGCTCGCCTGGCTGCAAAGATCTTCGAAATCACGTTCCGAGTACCACGAACCTTCACATATTGCCGAGAGCATCTTAGTCCGCAATACACGTTTGATGACCGGTAATGCGTGGTCCTCGATCAATACTTTCAAAATTTGGGCAGACTCCGCACCCGTTGCCGCCCCGGCGTACAACCTCAGCAATTCATCGGTGTCCAGTATTTCGCTTAACGACATTTATCGGGTCGTTGCAATTATTCCATATCTCGCCACCAGAACTTAACTCGCAATGACATCGGGTCGAACGTGGACTGCGTAATGCAACGCACCACACGGTCCGCGTTCAACCCATTTGCCCGTAAGTTCGTGGGAAAAGTGTCGGAGATACGGGCAAATATTGCAAAAATGTCGTGTTTCAGATAGCCGAGGCTCCCCGCCTACATCATAAAGAGTGTAAAATTTACCTGTCGGCTACCATTAGATTAAAAAAGCTGAAATTGGACCGAGACAAACCGGATGTATTTGATGCGTGTATCTACATTCGGGGCAATTTTGCTTTTGACCGGTGATCGCGGATAAACTGATCGACGAGGAACTGTAGCGTATGGCGACCAAAGCGCCACAATTGTTAGTTTTTTCGGCGTTTCTCGTCTTCGCTTGTGTAAACCTATGGGCGCAGGGTGTTTCGTCGTTTGTGGTCAATGGCGAAGCGGCGCGGCAACGTGGCGAGAGATCAGATGCCGAGCGAAATTTTAAGTCAGCCATTGCTCTTGATGAGCGGGCCGGCGATCTCTCGGCGCAGGCGAGGGCTAATAATCTGCTCGGGCAGATCTCCTATACCTGGGCGGAGTATGCTCCGGCGATGCGGTATTTTCGCCAAGCCGAAAAATTGGCGGTCGCTGCCAAAGACAAGCGCGAAGAGGCGAGGGCTTGGGCCTTTCTCGGTCAGTTTTACTGGCGTGTCGGCAAGGTCGAAGATGGCGAAATGCTGCTTACAGACGCTCTCGAAGTCTTTGAAAAGACAAATGATGAAATAAACATCGCGCTTACTTTGCGGTTTTTGGGCAGATTGGAAAACGGCAAAGCTATATTTCCAAAAACTATTGACCAAGGCGTCTATTCAAACTGCAAGCCCGCTTTAGATCTTCTTGAACGTAGTCTGGCGATCTCCCGCAAGATCGGCGATGAAGAAGGTGAATTGACGACGCTCAAAGAGATCGGACTGGTCTATCAAAATCAGGATAAATTGCCGCAATATCTCGAAAAGGCAATGAGTTATTTTGAACCGCTGCGGATCCGTTTGAAAGATTCCAATTACCGGCGTTTGTATGCAGTGGTTTTGAATAATATTGCAACGAATCAATTCAACGCGGGGCGGGAATTCGCAAAAGTTTTGGGCCGAGTGGCGACCGCTGAAGACATAGCAAAGCTCGAAAGTTCTATCGAAACGGCCGACGAGGCCGCCCGGATATTTCGTGAGATAGGTGACCGGCAGGAATTGCGGGAAGTGCTCGACAGAAAAGTGTTTTGTTTTGCAGCACTCGGGCGGTACTCCGAAGTATTGCCCGTCGTGAATGAAAGCATTAAGATCGCCGAAGATCTCTATTATCAGCCGATCGGCGATCCGCTGGACAGCAGTCGTTACTTTGAGAGTTTGATCGGCAGCTACCGTGTAAAAATGGAAGTGCTGTATAAATTAGGACTCGCGGCAGAGATGTTGGAAACGCACGAAGCTATGAAATCATTGGCGCTTCGCAATCTGATGGATCGTCACAAAAATCACCGGCGGCGCGTCCTGTCTGCCGTAGATACGGCAGAAGAAAAGCGGCTTAACGACCAATTAAATCTGCTCAATCAAAAACTTTTACAGACCAAGCAAGCCGATAGTACAGATCCGTCGGTTGCCCAATTAGGACGCCAGTTGCGGACAGCACGTCTTGCCAAAGAAGAATGGCAGGCGAATATCGCTTTCGACAATGAAAGAGGTAAGCAACCGATTCGGCCGCAAAATATAGATATTTCACAAATGTGCGCCCTTTTGCCCGATAGCAACACTGCTTTTATCGAGTACACGACAAACAACGATTTTCTGGACGCAACCTTTGTATTAACGAAAGACGATACCGATCTTGTCCCGTCCTCCCCAATAACGAAGTTGCTGACCCATCGGACCGACCTTTCGGATGGGCAAGTCTGCAATCTGCGAGTCTTCTATCCTAAAGACTGGTTGGTTGGTGATCAATATAATAATTGGGCGATCAGCTTTAGAAACCGCTCAGCCGATTTCAGAGAACGGTTAGCCGGAAATTCGCCAAATTACAAGGGTAACGCCCGCCTGCTTTACAACGACCTGGTTGCTGATCTGATCCCGTTCATAAAGGACAAAAAACAAGTTGTGATCATACCGTCGGGGTCGGTCGGTAATATTCCGTTTCAGGCTTTGATAAATGAAAACGGTCGATTTTTGATCGAGGACCTCTCGATCTCATACGCGCCGTCGCTAAACGCTCTGGCGCGAATGCGAGCAAATCGGCTGAATCGGGAAGATTTCAAATTCGAAGGCGATTTTCTTGCTTTCGGCAATCCTAAATTATCATCGGAGGCCGTAGCGAATTTGCGTTCGCGATATCGTGGTGGCCAGATCGAAAGCCTCCCCGATGCCGAAACCGAGGTCAAGACGATCGGCAAGTTCTACCCGAAAGGCCGCACATACGTCGGGGCGAAAGCTACCGAAGGTGTCTGGCGCAGCGAGGCACCGAAATACCGTATCTTGCACCTTGCGACGCACGGCATAAGCGACGGCCAGAAGCCGCTGTTTTCGCATCTATTACTGGCGGGGGACCGTGCGGACGACGGCCTGATAGAGGCTCGCGAGATCGCCGATATGACTTTGAATGCCGAAATGGTCGTACTCTCGGCTTGTGAAACGGCCCGCGGCCGCGACATCAACGGCGAAGGAATGGTTGGCCTTGCGTGGAGCTTTGCCGCCGCCGGTGTGCCAAGTGTGATTGCCAGCACCTGGAACGTGGATTCGGCCGCGACGGCTGATTTTATGGTCGATTACTATCGCGCACTAAATGATCCCGCGGACATCTCAAAATCCGAAGCGATCCGGTCGTCTGCTATCAAACGCATAGGCGACGCCAAAACCCGACATCCGTTTTACTGGGCCGGTTTTAGTTTGTACGGCGATTGGGATCACTGATAATCGGATCTGAGCTGATAACAACAGGTGCTCTGCGGTTAGCTTGTTTGCAATTTGGATGTGTGCAAGTTACCATAAATGCTCGCTATTATAATGTTTTTGGGTTTAGTTTATGGGGTTTTCTACAACGGCAATTCACGCGGGCAACGAGCCTGATATCGCGACCGGAGCGGTGAGCGTACCGATCTATCAGACGTCCACATACGCACAGGACGGACTGGGGCAGCACAAGGGTTTTGAGTATGCACGTACGCAAAATCCAACGCGGTCGGCGCTTGAGAAAAATATTGCGGCACTCGAAGGTGCCAAATATGGATTTGCATTTGCCTCGGGAATGTCGGCGATCGACGCGACGTTAAAGCTCGTCAAGGCGGGCGACCACGTCATCCTTGGTGACAACACCTACGGCGGCACATTTCGCCTGTTTAGCCGCGTGCTTTCGGAGTATGGTGTCGAGTTTGACCTGGTCGATACGTCGGATGCGACCAATCTGGAGCCGGCATTCAAACCGAATACGAAGATGGTCTTTGTCGAGACGCCGACCAATCCGGTGATGACCGTGACGGACCTTAAGGCGGTGTCGGACCTCGCTCACGCCCACGGAGCACGTGTCGTTTGCGACAATACATTTATGTCGCCGTATTTCCAGCGTCCGATCGAGTTCGGCGTGGACATCGTCGTTCACTCGACGACCAAATATCTTAACGGCCATTCGGACAGCGTCGGCGGGTTTGTCGCACTCAATGATGAGAAGGACGCTGAGTGGATCGGCTTTATTCAGAACAGCGTTGGTGCTATTCTCTCACCATTCGATTCGTTTCTGGTGCTGCGCGGCACTAAGACTCTGGCGGTGCGAATGGAGGCACACGATAAGAACGGACGGATGGTCGCGAATTTTCTGGCTGAGCATCCGCGAGTCGAAAAGGTATTCTATCCGGGCCTTGCATCGCATCCGCAGCACGAATTGGCAAAGCGGCAGCAGTCCGGATTTGGCGGTATGGTCGCCTTTGAGACGGGATCGCTGGCTAATGCAAAAAAAGTTTTGGAAAGCGTCAAGCTTTGTACGCTTGGCGAGAGTTTGGGTGGTGTCGAGAGTTTGATCTCGCACCCGGCATCAATGACACACGCGTCGGTGCCGCAGGATAAGCGTGAGAGCCTCGGTATCACCGACGGCCTTGTCCGTGTTTCTGTCGGTATCGAAGATGTCGAGGACATCCTTGCGGACCTTGATCAGGCGCTGAGTTAATTATGTTTACAGTTGAGATACACGCCACATCGCATATCGGCCGCGTGCGTAAAGGTAACGAGGATAATTATCTTGTGCTGAACATCACCGGAGCCAAGCGCTGGACCGGTTCGCAGGATGATGGGGAATTTATTGTCGAGTCTCAATCGTTTGAGGTGGACAGCAATGGCGTGGTCATTGCCGTCTCGGACGGTATGGGCGGAGCGCTTGCCGGCGAAGTCGCCAGCACGATGGCGGTCGAAACCGTCAGCGAACAGATACTTGGCGATGATGATATCGACAAGACGATCGAGCCCAGCGTTTACGAACATTACTTGATCAACAAACTGTACGAAGCAACTCTATTTGCCAATCAGTTGATTCACAATCAGGGCCGCACTGATCCGCAATATCAGGGAATGGGTGCGACCTTTACCGGGATCGGCATTACGCCGGAGGCGGCAGATGTGATCCAGGTCGGTGACAGCCGTGCATATCTCGTGCGTAACGGCAAGATATATCAAGTCACCAAGGATCAGTCGCTCGTCCAGCAGTTGATCGACGCACAACAAATTTCCGAAGCCGAAGCCGAGACGCACACGCTGAAGAACGTGATCCTGCAGGCTCTCGGTGCGCAGAATGAGATATATCCGGTTTCGGCCAGAGTAACGCCTAATCGTGACGATATATTTTTGATATGTAGTGACGGACTGTCAAACAAGGTTTCGGCGGGAAGTATGCAGCGGATCGTCCAGGATAATTTTGACGATCTTCAAAATGCCTGTGTCGAGCTTATTCGCGAGGCCAATGAGAATGGCGGTGAAGACAATATCACAGTCATTTTAGCCAAGTTTAGCGGCGAGGGCCTGCCCGCTCCCGAAGGCGATGAGGTCAAACTCGAACTGATCGATCTAGGCGGCATTCACGACACCGCGGATCAGGACACGGCCGAGATCATCTAAATCAATTAAATTTAACTGAAAATGGACAATTGCACATTGAGGCAATTGTCCATTTTTAATTTCTGATGCTCTCGATCACTCTTTACGACTCGCGGCGCCACTCAGGTAATTCGTTGGTCATCTTTCGGACAAATACCGAGGACCCTTTGACCTCTACGATCTCCACCTTTTCGCCCTGCACGAGTACCGATTCGCCATCTACCGGAAACGCGGTCCACGTCGAGCCAAAGACCTTGACCGCGGCCTCGAGCATCGAACCGCTACTGGCCGTGGTTACCGTTCCGATCTGGCCGGGCATCGAGTCAACACCCATCTTTAGACGATTTCCGTCGCCGTGCGTGAAATAGTTGGCAAATATCGTCCGCGACATCGCCGTCAGAGCAACTGACACGACCGCAAACGCCGCAAATTGCGATCCGAGCCCAAATCCCAAATAGCCGAGTAGTGCTGCGGCGAGAGCGCCGACACCAAACCAAAGCAAGACGAATCCGAGCGTGAAAACCTCGGCGACCACTAGGATAACACCGAGAATCAGCCACAATATCCAGATCGCGTTTTCCATATTTCTGCCTTTGTCCGACACCTAAATCATATCACGGAAGCACAACTGTTAAACTTTCCGCTACTCCGCTTCAGACACGCACGCGGCCAAATTCGTGGAGCAGCGGAGCAAGTCGTTCGACCGCCTGCCGGTGGACTGCTCCGTTGGTTGCAAGTATTCCGTTCAAATTCTGCAATTCGGCACGATCGTAGCGGAAAGGGAAGCCAAAAAGATCCGTAAATGAACCGCCCGCCTCCTCCAGTATGATCTGCGGTGCACACGTGTCCCAAAGCTTGGTCCGTGGACTCGGATGAATGTATACATCGCAGGTGCGGTCGGCGATCAGTCCAACCTTGAGGCCGACCGAACCGCGGCGAACGACGTCGGCAAACCCAAAATGCTCGATGATTCGGTTCATCCTGGCGGGTAAGTGATTGCGCGACACGGCGATCGTCATTGACGTCAGATCGTCGCGAGCCGATGCCGTCACTCGCACAGGGGTTTCGCCGCCCGTTTGGGTAAATGAACCGCCGCCTTTCATCGCGTAGCTCATAGCGTCGTAAAAGGGTAAAAATACGACCCCAAGAACCGGTATGCCATCCTCGGCGAGACCGATCTGAACCCCGAAATCACCATCTTTTTTGACAAATCCGGCAGTGCCGTCGATCGGATCGACTATCCAGACCCGACGTCGGGCAAGCCGCTTTTCGATGTCATCGACCTCTTCTTCAGACAGGATCGCGTCATCCGGAAACGCGGCCTCCAGGCCTTCGACGATGATGCGGCTAGCCTCTCTGTCGGCGATGGTCACCGGTTCGTAATGATTGTCCGCACCAAGTTTCTGGTGCGTTTCAAAATCGGTGGCGTAGTGTTCGAGTATTGTCTTGCCGGCAAGGCGCGCGATCGCGATCGCCGTCTCAAGCTCTTTTTGCATCATTGATATAAATCTATCACGAGCCGCAGGCAGGGCATAAGCTATGCAGGCTTCAGTTGATGTCGATCAATTCTGTAATACCGCATCTCGGGCAGGTCAACGAACGCCGGGTCGCGTCGGTCCAACGGGCGAGTGCTTGGGTGGTCGGCAAAGGGCCGCGGGACTCGGCCTCGCCCTGTCGATAGTACAGCGGGAGTGTCGAGGTGTCGGCACGGGCAAGTTCCATTTCGCGCGAGCATACACGGCATTGCCAGCCGTAACCTTCGTTAAAGAAATCGTGCGTTTCCGTCATCTGTGAGCAGTGCGGCAGACCCTTGATAGCGTCTGCCGCACCTTTTGAGGTTCTATTCGAGTTTACGGGTCGTACGAGTCGCCGGCAGCGAGCCCAGCAACTTGACCGCAACGGTAACACTTTTGCCGCCGCGATAGAGTTCGACCTGAGCGGTGTCGCCGATCTGTTTTTTATCCAGATAACGGTAGAGGTCATCAAGACTATCCATCTTTTCGCCATCGATCGATGTGATAATGTCGCCGAGCGTAATGCCGCCCGTCGGAGCTTGCGTCAGGCCGCGAAGCCCCGCGTTAAATGCTGTCGTGCCGGGCTCCACACGCTGTATGACCAGGCCGTTTTCGATCGGCAGTCGATAGCCCCGATTGTTGACCTCGGCGGCACTGATGGTCGATGCACCTAGTTTCGGCCGTCGAACTTCGCCAAACTTTATCAGTTGTGGCACGATGCGTTTGGCGATATTGACCGGTACGGCAAATCCGACACCAACAGATCCGCCCGCGGGCGACAGTATCTGTGAATTGATCCCGATCATCTTACCGAACTTATCGAGCAAAGGGCCTCCCGAATTGCCCGGGTTGATGGATGCGTCGGTCTGAATCGCCGCATCGATCGGACGATCGTTTCGGGCACGGATCGGGCGTTGGAGACCTGAGATGACGCCGGTGGTAAGGGTGCGGTCAAGTCCGAACGGATTGCCGATCGCGAGTACCTTCTGTCCGACAACGAGTTTGTCCGAATCGCCAAGCGGAACGACCGTCATTCCCGGCGGCGGGTCGATCTTGATGACCGCGAGATCTGTATCAGGGTCACCGCCGACGACCTTGGCCGGATAGACCTTGTCACCGCCAAAGCTAACGGTCAGCTTTTGAGCGCCGTCGATCACGTGAAAATTGGTCAGGATATTGCCGTCGGCGTCGATCACCGAGCCCGAACCGTTGCCCTTACCCTCTTGCACATCGCCCCAGAAATCCTGCTGATAAGATGTCGTATTGATAAAAGCTACGCCCGGTGAGATCGCCCGATAGACCTCGATACTGTTTTGCTCGTCTGAGACCTGAGACGGGTCCGTGATGCCCTGCGGCGGTGCCTGCTCGGCAAGCGTCACGTCAGAACCGCTCTTCGCCATTAGATCCTTGCCGTAGTTGTAAAGCAATGCCGTCGCACCGACCGCGATCAATGCTGATGCAAAAGCGAGCAGCAAGATCTGCCGTGCGGAAACCTGATATATCGAGTTCCTATTCATAATGCCAAATTACCTCAAAATAAAACTATCAAAGGATTTTGATGCCGTCGAAATCCCTTTGCGTTGTGTATTAAGGTACGAAAAAAAACGGGCTGTTGTTTCCAATTTCGAAACAACGAGCCCGAAGCGATTTTATATTCTGTGATCAAACAAAGAAAGCGAACAACTGCCCCGGAATATCGGTAAAATTCTTGATCTGGTCGGCGGAGACATAGCCAAATGCGGCCAAGCCCGTGAAAAGATGTACTCCCATCAGGCCGATATATATCGCTAACGCGATCGCCATTCCATATCTCGCCAGCGGTCGTCCGCCCCATCGGACAAGTACGAAAGCGGCGATCGTGCCCATCGCTATCTTCACCGCGAGAAATGGGCCGTTGCCAATGTCCAGAAGCGACGCCATCAGCTGATTTCCCTCGGTAGCGACGCCCGAACGTACCCAGACGATCGTCAAAAGGGCGTCAAGCAAGTTAAGGGCGAATAGAAGGAAGGCCGGCGTTGCTAAAGACATAAAGACGTTTCTCCTTGCAAAATTATGTTTAAACTCTCCCTTTAACGACTTAACCCCCGGCTTTGGCAGGCCGGGGGCTAATTCAACTTCTGGAGATTACAAACTAACTGTGACGCTTTGAGTACAGTGCTAATAGAAGCGAATTTCAGAAAAAAGATCACAATTTATTTTCCAACTTACAAATGGTAATCTGTATAGGTACATAGTCGTTTATAGAGCGATCGTTCGGGGCAACTATTCGCTCCGAATTTGATACAAAAGCACGGCCTGCGAACTTATGGGCCATCGAGAGTGAACCGATATGAAAAAGATATTTAATATTAAAACCTTTGTGTTGTTTATGGCGGTAATTATGTCCATCGGTGTTAGCGATGGACTAGCACAGAAGCGTAAACCGGTACTGAAAAAGAGGCCGGTCGCGAAAAAGCCGATCGTTAGAGCTCCTGTCATACCGCTCTTTACGGTCGAGTCCGGATCGACGATCCGCGTGCGTATGAATAAGACGATCTCTTCCAAGACTGCCAAGGTCGGCGATACGTTTACGACGACCGTTACGGAACCTGTCTATTCGTCGACCGGCGTGGTCGTAATACCGACCGGCTCGACGGTTACCGGCAGGGTGGATACCGTAAAGGCCGCGCACAAGGGCGGAAATGTCGGCGAGATCGGAGCAAGCTTTATATCTGTCAGGATGCCGAACGGAGCCTTGCGGACGATAAATGGTTCGCTGACCGAACTCGACAGCAAGAGTGCCAAGAGCGACAACGAGGGAACCGCCTCAGGCGACAAGACGAAATTGCGTAAGGTGAAATTTATCGGCGGCGGCGGCGTCGGTGGTGCAGTCCTCGGCGGCGCGGTCGGCGGCGGCAAGGGTGCGCTCATCGGCGGCATCATCGGCGGTGTCGGCGGACTGATCGCCGAGACCCAGACCAAGGGCGAAGAAGCGACAGTGAAAGCCGGCACAGAATTTGGCGTGTACCTGAACCAATCTGTCTCACTGCCCAGATTTGTCGAAACGACGCCTGTGACCCCATAGTTCAACTTAAACAAAACTCAAACCTAAAAAAGGCCGATCAGATCGGCCTTTTTTGTGTTGTGCATGTGCGGCGAAATTACGGGACGGAAACTGAAAGTTGTCGCCCGTTCAAATAATTATCGACAATTCGCGAAGTCCGGCGGAAACGTCGGAGCCCACGTGAACGCGAAGTGCACGGCGGCCGCGGTCGAGGAGTACTTGGAAATCTCCGCGGGCCTGTGCGGCCTTGACCACGCCGAATGTGTATCGCTGTCCCGGAACCTGAATGTCAGAATCGTCGTCCGACGTGATCTGCAGAAAGACGCCGTTATTGCCGCCGCCCTTATATGCCTGGCCGGTCGAATGCAGAAATCGTGGGCCAAATCCGAGACACGTCGCACATTCAAACCGTTCGAGGACTGATGTGCGGATCGCTTGCATCACCTGTGCATTATCGGGACTCATCGCAAGATAACCGAGCAGTCCGAAGTAATCGCCCTCGCCGATCCGTGATAAATGGGCATCAATTATTGCCGCAACGGTCTCTTCCTCGGCGGCGGCGAGCAACTCCATTGCGTATTCGTTGCCCGTGAAAAGCGACATATTCTCAGACGCGAAAAATGGCGTTTCGGGGGGTAGCGAGCCGGTGGTTTCGTATTCGTCTGTGATCTTGCGAGCCTCGATCTTGGCGGACTCGACGTCGGGCTGGTTAAATGGGTTTATATCCATAATGGAGCCTGCGGTCGCGGTCGCAAACTCCCATCGGAAAAATTCTTGTCCAAGTGTGTCGATCGAATCCAGCACGACCCTGACGGCGGGATGTCCGGCGGCGGTTACTGACGCAAACTGTTCGTCGAGGCTGTCGTTACCCGCAACGCTTAGAAATGCAAAGATACGATCAGACCCGTAAAGGGCGGCGGCCTGCGGCTTTTCGCGATCAACGGGAATTATGGCGACACCGATCTTGCCCGTCGATTCGGCGACCAACTGCTCCATCCAGGCACCGAGGTCGTGTATCTCCGGTGTTGTAAAGATCGTGAGTTTGTCGCGGCCCGCAGCGTGGCAGACGCCAAGCATTATGCCCAAGGCGGCGCCGGGATTTTGGTTCGGGTCATTTGACCTGCACGCATCGACCATCGGCATCGTACTTTGCAAAAACTGTTCGACATCGATGCCCATCGCCGCCGCAGCGGTCATCCCAAATGCGGAAAGGGCGGAGAAACGACCGCCGATCTGCGGTTTGCCATAAAAGATATGCCTAAATCCGTCGGTCTGGGCGACCTGTTCCATCTTCGAACCCGGATCGGTGATGGCGATAAACTGTTTTCCCGCGTTTTCTGCTCCGACTAGCTGAGACACACGGTCAAAAAAGTACTGCTTGAAGCAATTCGGCTCGAGCGTCGATCCGGATTTACTCGCAACGATGAAGAGCGTTTTTGAATTGTCGAGTTTGCTTTCGACCGCGGCGATCTGTGCCGGTACGGTCGAATCGAGGATGTGGAAATTGTGCTTGCCAAAGGTCATCGCCAAAACCTCCGGGCACAGCGACGAACCGCCCATTCCCATCAGCAGGACGCTTTCAAATCCGGCATCGCTGATCTCCGCGGCTAGGCTACGATACCGTTCAGCATTTCCCAGTTCGGCCTCGACTATCTCGAGCCAGTCCAACCACACCGCTTCGTCGGTGCCGGTCCACAGAGTCGCGTCTTTGTTCCAGATTCTTGCAACGCTGCCCGCGTCGGACCATTCGCGGATCGTGGACTGAAATTTGGTTTCGATCGATGCCGGCAAATAAAACTGAATTGATTGAGCATACGTCAATATTCAGACAATGGCAGGCGGCCTGTCAAACAATTCAGCGGTCGGAGCGCAAACTTAGTTGAGAAACTATTTTTGGATCTTGTACCGCTTGCCGTCAAAACTGTAGTTATAGACCGTTCCGGCGACATCGCAGCCCGTTTGCTTGCGGGCGATGAGTTTGAGATGGTCCGTAGCGATTTCGAAGGTGTAGTAGAAAGGAATACCGATCTCTTTGCCAAGTTCGCTAACCGTCGCCGGCGAGGTGCTAAGTATGGCAACGATGTCTTTCTTGCCCAGTGGCTTGATAACTGCCGGAGTGGTTTTGATCCATTTGCCGCCTTTAACCGCCCAAAACTGCAGATCGCTCGCATCGCAATCGTACGTCGAGATCCCGACCAGCATTTTCGATCCCGAGCGGGAAATGAGCTTCATCTCGCCGCTTGTCGTGTCATTGACGCGAAATCGCAGCAGATCGCCCTCGGACGAGGAGTTGGCCGCTCGCTGTACTGCGGGGACACTGATCGCATCGGCGGGTGCGGCAAGGTAAAGCTCACTGACCGACTGGGCCAGTGATCCGACGGGAAAACACAAAATTGTAAAAAGTATTATTGATCTCATTATTATTTTAATTCGACGGTCACTGAAATATTCAGAGCGGCGACCGCGAGAGCTAACAGTGATCGTGCGCGCAATCGGAGGACTGATTCTGTTCGGTACAATCAGATCTCTATCATATCAGCGAGAAATTGGCGGTTTTGGTATCACGACGAACAATAAAAAACGCACATTTCTGTATGTTCTAGATCATCTGCACGATCTGCTGCGGCCTGATCTCACTCGCTTTTGAGCCAGTCGATCAGAGCGTCTTCTTGTTTATGAAATGCGTGTTCGGGATGACCGTCGCTCGCCATCGGCAACTTAAAGAATACGGCCAATTGATCCTGTATCCCGCCTTTGCCACGCTGCATAGCGAGGTCGAGACAGCGTGCTATCTCAATCGCGAGCGGTGCCGCTAGGATCGAGTCCTTGCAGAGAAAGTTGATCTTAAGCTGCATATTCTGGCCGAGAAAGCCCCTGATATCGATATTATCCCAGGCCTCTTTATTGTCCCTTCGCGGGCGGTAATATCGGATATCGACCAGATGATCTTCGACTTCGTAACCGAGGATGTCCTCGAGCAACGAACTCTTGGTCATTATCTTAGATGCGAGCGAATCTTCGTTTGAAAGTGCGAGACCGTCGCGATTGCCCAGGATATTGGTCGAAAACCAACCGTCGACCTTTAGGGCTCTTGCTCGCAGTGCGGGGGCGATGACAGATTTGATAAAGGTCTGTCCGGTCTTACCGTCTCGACCGGCGATCGGCACGCCGCTGGCGGTAGCAAATTCGATCAATGCAGGAATATCGGCAGCAACGGACGGCGTGAAATTGCCGAACGGTATCCGCTCGACGATCGCGGCGTACGCATAGAGCATAGACGGCGAAATGTCAGGCGAATTGTCGTCAAGTGCCGTTTCAAACGAGCTGATCGAATCAAATATCTCGTTGCCATCGGCGACGTATTTTTCGGTCGAGGCGAGATTGATGACAACTACCGATGAGCAAGTCCGGCGAAACCCCTGCAGGTCAGCTCGCAGTTTGGCGATCGTATCGCGATGGTTGTGGACAGTGATCCGATTGCCGCCGTCGATATTAGATAAAAAACGGTCATTGCCCGCCGCGGGCCAGGGTTTTATAGCTTTCAGCGGTTCTTCGACCGCTCGAAACTGTTTATACGTCAGGACATCGTGTTCTTCGGCGGCGGCGGCGAGGTCTTCACTAAAAAGGTCCCAACCGGCAAAGACGATCTGCGAATAATCAGCCAGTCCATCGATCTCAAATTCGGCGAGCGGCAAGCCTTCGGTTCCGATCGCCTCCGCCTTGAGCAGTTCGACGCCGGCAACCATCGTCGTGCCGACCGCACCGCCAATGCCAACAACTGCAATTCCTAATGTCCGATTTCCCATACGAAACGTCTGAGTTTACAACTTACAACACGGCGATGCCAATGCGTCTATGATCCGATCGCACAATTATCATCCGGGAATGACTTTGCGTTTAATACAGTCGCCGCAATTAAACTGACAAATGCGAGATTTGACACTTTATTTTTCTGTAATTTGGCGTAAGATATTCGGTACTTTCAAGATTAATCGGCTTCGCTGAAAGTTCTATTGCTCCGGACAATCTTGGAAATAAATATATGACACAACCAGAACAAAAATCGTCCTTAAAAAGTACTATCGAAAAGCACAAGGAATTTCTATTTCCGGCCGTCGCCACTTACTATCAGGAGCCGATCGCGCTCGTTAAGGGCGAAGGCGAGTACGTCTGGGACGATCAGGGGAACCGGTATCTCGATTGCTTCGGCGGTGTGCTGACCGTGAGTGTCGGGCACGCCAATCCGCGGATCAACGAGGCGGTGCTTGAGCAAAACAAAACGATCCAGCATACCTCCGCGCTCTATGCTAATCCGAACCAGTCGAACCTGGCCGAGAAATTGGCTGAGATCACGCCCGGCGATCTGAAGAAATCATTTTTTACCTCAACCGGCACCGAGGCGGACGATACGGCACAGATGGCGGCCAAGATCGCAACCGGACGTCACGAGGTCGTAGTTTTGCGCCACAGTTATTCGGGGCGTTCGGCGACGGCACTGTCATCGACGGGACACTCGAACTGGCGTCCGTTGCCGGCACAGGTCGCGGGTATTGTCCACGCACCTGCACCGTATTGCTATCGATGCCCGTTCAAGCTCGAATATCCCAGTTGCGGTGTAGCGTGTGCCCAAGATATTGAGGAACTGATCCAGACGACGACGACCGGCGAGATCGCGGCGTTTATGGCCGAACCGATCCTCGGCGTCGGCGGATTTATCGTGCCGCCACCTGAGTATTTTGAAATCGCGTACGGTATCGCGCGTAATTACGGCGGCCTGTGTATCGCGGACGAGGTGCAGACCGCTTGGGGGCGTACGGGTGACAAGTGGTTCGGCATTGAGCACTGGAATGTTGAGCCGGACATCATCACGTCCGCCAAAGGTATGGCCAACGGCATTCCGATCGGCTGGACGATCGCGACTCCTGAGGTCGCTGACAAATTCCCGGGCTTGACCTTCGCCACCTTCGGCGGCAATCCTGTCTCGACCGCTGCGGCCCTTGCCGTTATCAAAATGATCGAGGACGACGACCTTCGTACCAACTGCCGCGTGGTCGGCGATTATTTCCGCAGCAAACTCGACGAACTTAAGGACAAATATCCGGTGATCGGCGACGTCCGTGGTATGGGTTTAATGCAGGGAATCGAGCTCGTCAAAGACCGCCAGACCAAGGAACCCGCACCGGCTGCGGTTCTCACCGTTTTTGAAGAGACCAAACGCCAAGGCGTCCTCATCGGCAAGGGCGGCCTCTACGGCAACGTCATCCGAACGGGAATGATGCTTAATTCGACAAAGGATAATGTCGATGAATTGATACGTGCGCTCGATGCCGGCTTTGCTCTGTGTTAGAGCGTGCGGCGCGCAGCGTATAGTGTTGCCCGATGGCGGGTGTCGGGTTGAGGGTTAGCGTGCAGTGGTGGTCATTTCCTGCTGCGAGCATAACTCTACCGACGTCCGGCACGGATCAACGTTGTCCTTTACAAAGCCCACGATCAGCGCAGTTCCTGCATAAGCTAAATATCCGATGAAAAAACACAGGATACAAAGACAGGCTGCGAGTACAGAAGTTCCTTTCACTTTTGACGTCCCCCTTTTGTAGCAAATAATAAAAAATTGCGTTTAAATTAAGGAAAACGTCACTTTGGGTATTAATCGAGAGTAACATATCACAATTGCGGTAATAGTTCAAAAAAAAGATCACATACCACTTTGTGTATTAGATCGTGGATTAGATCGTTGCTCACGACACAGCTCCAATTTTGTTACAGACTGCAAACACGCCCTACGCCTGGGGCAGAAGAAATAAACAAAATGGACGTCCACTACGGCTCTCGGAAAGGCCGGAATGGACGTCCACTCAATGGGACCCTATTTAATTTGCCGCCGACCCGTAAAGTTCGGATCACGGCGGAGCCGCTCTCGATCGTCTCAGTCGGCAACAAGGCCAAAATGCCTAACGACTGCCCGCCGATTTTAGCCGAATGCGAGAGATATCGCACGTTTGTATCGCGAGATCAAGTTCGGCTCCACAGCCCGAGTACCGAGGTTAACGGCCATACTCGTCGCCGTATTCATCCGCGTATTTCTCGTAGCGTTTGATCAGAGCAATATTGGTTTTTTCGATATCGGTCAGGTAGTTTTTGATATCTACGGTATTGGGGATATACCAGTCTTCGTTCTCAAATTGCTGACGAAGTTCTTTTTTCTTAAAGCAGTATCCGTGACGGGCAAAGATCTCGTTGCGCATAAATTCGAGTTCGCCCTTTGGCAAATTCTCGACATCAGCAGGCTTGAGCAAACGCTTGGACGCCTGCGGCCAATTGCCAACGCCGGCACGGTATTCAAACTTTCTGCGTTCGAGCTTATAGGATTTTTCAGGACGTTTGGTGTCATTGGCCTTCCACGTGCCGACAAGTTCATTTATATTCGACTTGGCGATATTAAATTTGAAGGCTCCGTCGTCCTTATGGTCGCCCGGTTCTTTGCCGGAGACGACATACGAGCCATTCTCCAATGCGAACGTCCCGTCGAACGGGCGATCATTGCCGCCGACGATGCTGCGTCCGGAGATCGTATTGCCGCTGATGCTCGTGATCAGCAGCGTAATTTTGTTATCGCCAAATGTGCCGACGTATGATCCAAGTATTTCTTGAGCTACTGCGTCGCCGGCCGCTGCCGTCGGGGCATTTGCCGCAGTCGCCATTGAGTTGTTAGCTGCGGTATCATCAAACTTATCAGTAGTCTTTTCTGCAGTTTTCTGAACACTACAGCCGAAAAGGAACGTCGTCGCGATCAAGAGTAATACTAGGTTTTTCATATGCTTAATCAACGATTATTACCTAAGATCCAAAGTGCATTCAACCGCACGAACGTCATTTCTGCGATATCGTTTTTAGCACTGGCATTTTTCACGTATCAGATGGCTCGGATCACCGCGGCATATATTCCATATAATACCGATGTCGGCTTCCTGCGAATAAAGCAGCAATATATCGAGATCGACCATTGGCGGATCGCATTTTTTGTTCACGTTTACACAAGCATTTGGGTTCTCTTTGCCGGATTTACGCAATTCTCCCAGTCTATGCGTTCGCGGTTTCCTAAACTGCATCGTGTATTCGGATACGTTTATGTAGCCGATATCTTACTCATAACCGGTCCCGCCGGGTTGATAATGGGATTCTATGCAAATGGCGGACCGACCTCTAAGGTCGCGTTCATCCTGCTGGCGTTGCTATGGATATACTTTACTGGGATGGCGGTGATCAAGGCCCGAAAGGGCGACTACGACGCTCATCGCGACTATATGATCCGAAGTTATGCACTGACGCTGTCGGCATTGACGCTACGGGCGTGGAAATGGAGCGTAAATAACTCATTTGAATTGCCGCCGATGGACGTCTATCGCACCGTCGCGTGGCTTGGATGGGTGCCCAACCTTATGCTTGCAGAGTTCCTGATCTGGCGGTACAAAGTAAATGCGGCAAAGCGAGTGTCGGCCGCGCGTGCCGCCGCGGCAGATCTGCAAAGCAAACGAACCGAAAATCAGCCTGGTTCAATTCGCCCGAGTTAGCCCCGGCAGGGTTGGTGTTTGAGCAGAAACGGGATAATAATTGTCGAGTTAGCCCTTCACCAAATAGAGTTTGGGAAAGAGTGGTGAAACGCTAGTCAATGACGGACGCATTGTATCTTGTTTCCGAAGGAACCTTTCGTGTGATCATCGGGTTGAATTCGTTACGATTCGCGGTTTTTGTTCGCGAAGGGAACGTTATGTTAGCGTTGGTTTGGATTGATTACGATTCGCGGGCCCTGTTCCCGATGGGAACTGTTTATACTGAGAATAATGAGTATGCCGACGGCAGATGTACGGAGCCAAGGATTCGTCCTCAAATCCGAGAAGAATTCCGGTTTGACTAGGAAGGGTTCTAAAACGACGGACTTGTTTGGCTTTCAGATAATTTGTTGCTATGCGTTACGATTTTGAATGGGATCCAAAGAAAGCAAGGGGCAATATTCGCAAGCACAAAGTTAACTTTGAGCGGGCGACGAGCGTTTTTCGGGACCCAAATTTGCTCTCGATCCCGGACGTCGAAGGTAGTCGATTAGAGGAACGTTGGATTACAATTGGTTTGGATGAAAACGGAGTCTTACTCGTCCTATCACATAAATTTATGAGCCTCGACGACGAGAGTTCGCGGATCAGAATTATTTCCGCGAGAAAAGCTTCTAAAGCAGAAACAAAACAATATGAAAAAGGAATATGATTTTTCAAATGGTGTAAGAGGTAAATTTCATAACCCTGATGGCGAGTTTAATTTACCTATCTATCTTGAGCCTGAGATCGCGGCGTTCGTTGATAAATTGTCGGCGGAAAAGAACATCGACAGAAGCAAGGTGGTTAATCGCCTTCTGAAAAAGGATATGGAAATCATCAAGCTGTAACCGAGCTAAAAGAGACGATGGCCGCTGAGGTTGCCGCGACGACGAGATCGCCGCCCAATGGGCGTTTCACGACTGCGTCCTCGGATCCAAACTACAGGTCAAAGCGCAGTTCGGCGACAGCTCCAACGAGATCCAAGTCCTCGGCCTCAAGAAAAAGAGCGAATACAAGAGCCCGACGAAGAAGACGCCAACGCCGTAGCTTTGTTTAGCCTCGTTCAAGGGGCTTGCCCTTTGGGCGAATAGCCACGCACTTTAGGGCGTGGTGGTCGGTTGATCGAGATAGGAAGGGCGTTTTAACGCCCTTACCAACAATTGGCTTAAGCCACCGGAATAGAAGGACGTTAAAACGCCCTTTGCTATCACTAGGCATCCTAACCACGCCGTAAACAGCGTGGCTATCTGCCGCGAAACGCGGAAAGACGGCTCAAGCCGCCTATCCTTAACGGGCGGCATAGCCGCTTGGGTCATTTATTAAACGTGACGGAAAAGCACAGGTTCTCGCGCGCAGGTAGGATAATGAAACTGACTATGGAACTAAGACGAATTGGAGTCATCAACATTGTACTGATCGGTCTAGTAGTTTTAGTGCCGGTATGTACTATTTATGTTGTCGCCTACCAGTTTATCTCAGGAAAAAGTGACCCAACTATTTTCATCGTCCTAGCGGCGATTCCGGGAGCACTTGTGGCGGGTTGGAAATCGTTAAAAGAGTTAGGAGTGCTGCGTCCACGAATGCTCGAACTAACCGTGATTAGTGACAAGGTAAAGACCATCTCGTGGACACGGGGTGTTTTTGGGACGAACATAACTCAGCGAGTTGTAGATATTGTGATTCCTATTCGAATTAACAACAGGGACGTCGAGAAAGCTGTTGATATCCTAGATATCGAAGTGCGGTCCACGAACCTTGAAGTAATGAATGCCCCAGAGATGCAAGAAGTATCGCTTGGCTCTGAAAAGAAATGGGTTTATCCAATGGGAAGCGGAACTGCATATTCAGAACTGTTCAACGATGGAGTGCCGAAAACCTTAGAAGCGGCGAAAATTAAAGACTACATTGTTGGTATTCGAGAAGTAGGAGAGCCTAGAAATCGTAGCTCTGTAAATATTTCATTTCGAGATAATTTTGGGAGAGAATATTCCGCGGATGTCCTAATTCCCCTGCCAGAGGAGATGTTTAATTATGAAAAGACCAGCTAAGCTAGTTTTGTGTTTATTTTGTTTGCTCTCCACATATGCTGGAGCTCAAGAGGTAACTCAAACGGCTGTTACAGAGACCGGGAAAAAAGTTATCTTAAAGCCTGACGGAACCTGGGTCTATAAGATAGATGCATCAGCGACACCGACATCTTCTTCAAATGTGGATTTGAGTTCCCTTACAGACTACGACCGTTTCAAGAACATGTCGGTAGTGTCTGTACCACTCGATGTTCTTAAAGAATCATCAAGCCCGCTAGATTTAATCCTTGTCAAGGCAGTCGCCGAGTACCGAGGTGCGGTTCCTAACAATATAAGCGAGGTTTACCTTCAGCTTGACTACATGAATTATAAGTCATATACGCGCATTGCGGACTCTGATAGTGCGTTTTTGATTATAGATGGTCAGAGCTTTGAGATTCCTTACCAATACCCGTCAGGGAAAAGCTGGTTAGTTCTCAAACTTCCTTTAGAACTAGGATTACGAAAAGCCCTTTATTCTGCCAGCGCTGCTGAACTGAAAATTAGTCGAAGGGTCATTACACTTTCGGAAACTCAACTAAAAGATTTTAGAAGAATTATGGATGCGATTGTCCCCCTCACGGCTGAGGTAAGGCCAAACCAAACCTCGACAAAAGTCAGAGAGCTTTCGAATTTACTTGAATTCACTTCTGATATCCCAAGATTCATTGATGTGCCGGTGCGAGCAAGCGGATTAATAAAGATTTCTACCTACTATAACTACGGTTATGGTAAAGCCCAAGCCACCCATCATGCGTTCGAAATAGTTGATGCGTCACGAGGACTGGTTTATGTCTACATGGAACGCGGAACCAAATCTGAACAACTTCGAACGCAATTATTAAAAGCCGGGATTAATGGCGCCCGAGGAACATTCACTTTTGTTGTTCGTGGCGAAAAGTATAACGAGCGAGACGGTGGAATGGCAGAACTTATTGATTATGGACCGCCGAAATAAATCGACGTAACCGTAAAGTAAAGGCATTAAGACGATGAAAACACTAATTAAGAACGGACGCGTTGTTACTGCGGTTGACGACTACAGGGTGGACATTTTGATCGAGGACGGGGCGGTTTTGTTGATCGGGAAAGAGATCGATGTCGAGCCGGATAAGATTGCTGATGCGACATGGTCATTTTGAGTTAAAATAGAACCATGAGAACGCCGGAAGAAAAATTGCTGAACCCGCGTCCCGGAAGCAAGATCGCTGAGGCGAGGGATTATGGGATCGATCTGACGCTGTTGGTTTCGAATTTGCGGCTGTCCGCTGAGGAACGAATGCGTAAGAATGACGACATTATTAGTGGTCTGGATATTCTTGCTGAGGCAATGCGAAAAGCAAGACAGGCAAAGAAAAATCAATGAGTCTGTTGGTCGAAGCCATTATTACACTTGCGAAGAATAAGGTTGATTTTGTTGTGATCGGCGGCATGGCGATTCGTAGTCACGGCTCGTCGTATGTAACGCAGGACTTGGACGTTTGTTATTCTCGCGAAAAAACAAATTTGGTAAAGCTGGCAAAGGCTCTGGCTCCCCTTGACCCAAGGCCTCGAAATTTTCTCGACGAACTTCCGTTTGTTTGGGACGAATCGACGCTACGAAACGCAACAAATTTCACACTCAGAACGTCCTTTGGTGATATCGATCTTTTGGGCAAGGTTAAAGGTGTCGGAACATATCTCGATGCGGTTAACGACTGCGTTGTGATCGAGGTCGGCGGATACAAGGTGAATATCCTCTCGATAGATGGCCTGATCCGCGCGAAAACCGAAGCAGGCCGGGAAAAGGACGTGCCCGGACTCAAAGAACTATACGCGCTGAAACAAGCATTTTCGGACGAAGACTGATCAGCCGTTAGAATTAAAGGGACGTTACAGTTGCGACGTGCTCGCAACACTGGCACGTATTATGTGCCAGAATTGCCCTTAGAGATCATTAGGCGACCGCACCACGCCGTAAACAGCGTGGCTATCTGCCGCGTGGGCGCGTTTGACGGCTCAAGCCGCCGCTCTTGACGGGCGGCATAGCCGCTTGGGTCATTTATTAAACGTACCGGAAAAGCACAGCGTTCCCGCACATCGATGGGCAAAGCCCAAAGAAATCGGGACATCAAACTACTATATGAAAAAACTTCGTGTTACCTATTGCGCCGTGGTCCTCATCTTTACAGCCTTCGTTGGAATTTCAACGTTTGCGCAGCAGGAGCCTCAGACAGAAAAACAAGCTCTTGTGATGAAGTTTCGGAAACTTACTGGTGCTGACAATGTGATGCTAGAAATCAATGTTTCCTTTGAGGACATTAAGAATGACCTTATCGGAAGCGTTGACAGCGATAAAGAACTGACGGATTCACAAAAACAGGAACTTCGGAAGTCTGCGGTTGACGCTTACAATCGCCTTGACCAGCAACTAAAGGACTTCCTCAACGACCAACCGAAGATAACACCGATTTCAGAGGCGGCAGTCTTTCAGGTCTATGACCAAGCGTTCACTGAAGCCGAACTAAAGGAACTAATTGCTTTCTACAGTAACGCGACAGGACAGAAGGCTCTTAAATTCCTACCCACTCTCTCTGCCCAAGTTCAGCAATCATTTCAATCAATGCTTTTGCCTAAGGTTCAGGATTTTATAACACCGAAGATCAAGGCTGAAGGCGAGCAGTTGAAACAGAAAATTCAAGACGCTAAAACGAAGAAGCCTTAATGAAAAGCGAAGCGTCTTGATCGTTGCGAGCGGACATATACCGCACGATGAGAGAGATTGACGATGTTATTCGTTGTTGACGGGATATGGTTATGAAGACACTAATTAAGAACGGACGCGTTGTTGTTGCGGTTTCGGATTAAAGTTTTACCGCTACGCCGCCGCTCCTGACGGGCGTCATAGCCGCTTGGGTCATTTATTAGACGTGACGGAAAAGCACAGCTTTCCCGCACATCGATGGGCAAAGCCCAACGAGAAATAGGGGCGACAACACGCCGTTTGGCAAAGAGCCACAATGAACAATCTAATCAGAACAAGCTTTAATGTGATAGCAGTAGCTGTGTTGATTTTGTTTTGTTGGATTGGGATGGCGTTTGGTGGAATACGTTCGGCGGGAGAATATTCCGGAGTAGTTGTATTTGACCGGTGGGACACTTGTTATCTCTATAGCTCAACGTACTTGATGTATATTTCCGAGAAGAAGAAAGAGCTTCTAAGGCCATATGTTGGAAGATCGATACGCATCGACGCTACTGAGGTATTCCAGCCTATGAACCCCGGAGACGGATTAATTACTGAATTCAACTTTTTAGGTGATGCGACGGTATCGGAAAGACTTCCTGCAGTTGATGGCCTTAAACTTACTCTGACCGAGGAAAGACTTGCTGGCAATTCGCTCAGGTTTAACGTTGAGATCGACAATCAAAATCGCTTTAAGGTAGCCATATTGAAATCCGAGATTGCTCCAACGGTATTTGGAAAGAAAATTGACGACGATCCTTTTTCGCCAGCCGACGGCGATTCGGAGGCGAAGATCACTCGGTGTAATTTTGGCTCTCATTGCGGTTTTCCCAGACTAACATACGGACCTGCGGGTCAATTGACCTCAGACAGCTACTCTGTGGATGTCGAACAAGGCATTCAGCAAGATCCTTACATGATATATCTTGCCGGAGGACAGAAACTTCGCTATAACTTCTATGTTCGTGTTTCAAAGGGCGACTACGACCTTATTATAGGATACGGCGGCGGCGTTCATGAGGGTAGAAGCCTAGCTAGCAACATAGTCTCATTTGCCACCGATGTAAGGGGAAACGCGAGACCTGAAATCCTTGGGGAGACATTCACTAAGAAATCAAGCTTGATGAGTTTATTGTTTGGAAACTATTCGGCTTCTAGTTCAATCATTTTCTTAAATAACCTATGAAAACACTAATCAAGAACGGACGCGTTGTTACGGCGGTTGATGACTACAGGACCGACATTTTGATCGAGGACGGGACGGTTTCATTGAGCGGGAAAGGTAGTATCTTAGGGGTGTAGTAAAGGATTATCAGTCGTAAAACCTTCGGCGATTGCAGCGTCGAGAAGTTTGATGTCGGAGGCTAGAAAGATCGGAGCGGCTAGGTTGGCACTTTGGATTGTTGTTCTCGAAATGATTGCAGAGGCAAGCTGTATCGCATCACCCGCGCGAAGCGGGTAAGTTTCGAGCAGGCGTTGCGTGTTATCTATCACCTCAGCGGTGACATCTACAAAACGATATTCGTTATTTGAAATTACGAGAAAATCCTCGGCGATCTGCGGATAATCAGTTGCGTCGAGAGCGGCTTCGCGGACACGGCGATTTAAGGCACTCAGACCTTCAACGATAGTTAGCGTTGATGTGATGATCGAGTTGTTGGCCGCCGGGTCGAGCAACTCAAGGAGCCAGTCGGTGCCGATCTCGTGTATGTGGCGTTTTACGAGAACGCTGCTGTCCGAGTAATAGATTTGACTCATCTGGCGTCGCGATCTTCCCGGATATAATCGCCGAGCGGGGTTTTTGAGGAAAATATCCTGGCAAGTTCGGCCCGTCGTTCATCGCTTATAGGCGACCTTCTTATCTTTCGCGGCGTTGACAAACCGGCAACTTCGAGCGCACGTCCAACTTTATCGTCAAGCGAATCGCCATGCGTATGAATGGTTATTTCAACCTCCGAGTGTTCCGGCAGGTCGAGAGACACAGCTGGACGCAACACACCATTTTCATAAATTGCAGTGGTTATTTGATCCATAACAGCCTTATAATAACCTAAAACCAGTTCGAAAAGAAACGAAATAAAAAGATGAAAACACTAATTAAGAACGGACGCGTTGTTACGGCGGTTGATGACTACAGGGCGGATATTTTGATCGAGGATGGGACGGTTTCGTTGATCGGGAAAGAGATCAATGTCGAGGCGGATGTGGTAATTGATGCGAGCGGGAAGCTGGTGATACCGGGCGGGATCGATCCGCATACGCATATGGAGCTGCCGTTTGGTGGGACGTTCGCGTCGGACGATTTCTTTACGGGCACGCGGGCGGCGGCGTTTGGCGGGACGACGACGATCATTGATTTTGCGGTGCAGACGAAGGGCGAATCGATGACTTCGGGCGTGGACGCATGGCACAAAAAGGCCGAGGGCAAGACCTGCATCGACTACGGGTTTCATCTCATCACCACCGAATTTGAGGACGGCGATGAGAAGGAGATGTATAAGCTGATGGACGAGGGCATTACTTCGTTCAAGCTGTTTATGGCGTATCCGGGCGTGTTCTTGGCAGACGACGCGACCATCTTTCGTGCGATGTCTGCCGCCGGAAAACGCGGCGGCCTGATCTGTATGCACGCCGAGAACGGCATCGTCATAAACGAGATCATCAAACGCTTTCTCGCCAACGGACGAACGGCTCCGAAGTATCACGCACTCACGCGTCCAACGATCGCTGAGGCCGAAGGTGTTCACCGAGCTATCGCCATCGCAGAGATGGCAGAGTCGCCGGTTTACATTGTTCACCTTTCGTGTACCGATGCTCTCAATCAGGTTCGCCAAGCGAGAGATCGCGGCATCTCCGCATTTGCGGAGACTTGTCCGCAGTATCTTTTTCACTCGATAGAAGATTACGGCGACGGTTGGGATGGGACGAAATACGTGATGACGCCGCCGCTTCGCGAGAAGCACAACTGCGCCGAGCTTTGGAAAGGCCTCAAGATGGACGACCTTCAAGTGATCTCGACCGACCATTGTCCGTTTTGTATGAAAGAGCAGAAGGAACTCGGCATCAATGATTTCTCAAAGATCCCGAACGGTGCTCCGGGCGTCGAAAATCGACTCGCACTTATCTATAACGGCGGCGTGGTCGAAAATCGCATATCGCTCAATCGTTTTGTCGAACTCACCTCGACAGCCGCAGCCAAGATGTTTGGGATGTTCCCGAAAAAGGGCACCATCGCCGTCGGTTCGGATGCCGATATCGTAATATTCGACCCCAACGGCGAGACCAAATTCGGTGTCGAACACGAACATATGAACGTCGATTATTCGAGTTACGAAGGCTGGACCATCAAGGGCAAGGTCGAAACCGTCCTGTCACGCGGCCGCGTCATCATCGAAAACGGTAAGCACACCGGCAAGCAAGGCGACGGTGAATTCCTGAAACGCGGCGAGTGCGTAAAGGCGTAATATTTCAACTCGACAATATAGGGTGTCGTTGGGGCTAAGACGCGCGGAGGCCCGCTGATCGATCACAATTATGAAAAAACAAATCTTCTCGTATTTCCTAGGCCTGGCAATTTTGGTCCTTGTTTTGGCAAACAGCGCTCACTCTCAAGTGCTGACAAGTGCGGAGATCGATCTGCTGGTAGAGCGGTCGATGAAGGCATTCGACGTGCCCGGCATCTCGGTCGGTGTGATCAAGGATGGCAAGGTCATATATGCGAAAGGCCACGGCGTTCGTTCGCTGAATGCCAGTGCGAAGATGGACGAGAATACGCTGGTCGGCATCGCGTCCAATTCAAAAGCGTTTACGACCGTGTCACTCGGTATTCTTGTCGACGAGGGAAAGATCAAGTGGGACGACCGCGTTCAGGATTATATTCCTGAATTCAAGCTATACAACCCATACGTCACGGAGGATTTTCGCATCCGCGATCTGCTGACACATCGCAGCGGACTTGGGCTAGGTGCGGGCGACCTGATGTTTTTCCCGGATGGCAGTGATTTTACGATCGAGGATGTTATCCATAATCTACGGTATTTGAAACAAGTTTCGAGTTTCCGTACCAAATATGATTATGACAACAATCTCTATATCGTTGCGGGCGAGGTGATCAGACGGGTTTCGGGCAAAAGCTGGCCCGAATTTGTCGAGGAGCGGATAATGAAACCGCTCGGGATGACGAGTTCTGCCGGGCTATTTGAGAGGCTGCAAGATCGCAGTAACGTGATCGAGGGACACGCAAGCGTGGAGGGAAAAGTTCAGGTCATCAAGCGAAGTAACGTGCGCGTGCCGGCGGCGGCGGGCGGCATCAATTCGAACATCACAGACCTTGCGAAATGGGTCGGGATGCTCTTGAACGGCGCAAAATACAACGGCGACAAGCGGCTTATTTCCGAAAGAACTTTGAAAGAGATCTGGTCGCCGCAGACGATCATCCCGGTCAACGCGCCCGGACCATATAACACACATTTTTCAGCGTACGCTCTCGGGTTTGGCGTCAGCGATGTTAACGGTTACAAACAGGTGTCGCATACCGGCGGCCTCGAGGGAATGGTCACCCAGATCACGATGATCCCGGAACTTAACCTTGGAATTATCGTCCTAACAAACCAGCAAGAAGGCGGTGCATTCTCATCGATCACCAATCAGATAAAAGACGGTTATTTTGGGGTCAAAGGCCGAGATTGGGTCACGGACATTTCCGCTAGCCGTCAAAAATCGATCGCGACGGCAAAGGGCATCACCGATAAGGTCGCTCTCGATATTGAAAATGCCCAAAGGTCCGGCGGTGCTGTAATTGAAGCGGAGTTGATCTCGGGCACATATACAGACGCGTGGCTCGGTGATGCCGCGATCGAAATGAAGGGCGGAAAGCTGCGATTCAGCTCAAAGCGTTCGCCGCGGCTTACCGGTGACCTGATCCCATACAAAGCCAATACATATGTTGTGAAATGGGACGACCTCAGTATGGACGCCGACGCATTTGTGAGTTTTAGCCTCGACGAAAACGGAGCGGCCGCAGGCTTTACAATGCGTGCGATCTCACCACTCACCGATTTCAGCTATGACTTTCACGATCTCGATTTTCGCCGTAAGAAGTAGACAGTCCGAGAACGATGATCGACGCCGATAAATATCTCTCACAAAGCGTCGAACGTGTCGAGGCTTTTGCTAATGATTCGTTCGTCGAGCGACCAGGCGTGAAAACGACGGGATACAATTGCAGCACGACCGGACCTCTGCGACTAGTGATGTTTTTCGTAAGCGATAAAGAGATTCCGTTTCTAAATATGACGGATATGCCAGTGCCCAAAAAACAAAAGTGAGATTTGCATTGCCAAAAATGCAGAGACAGTAAAGAAGTATTTGGTACTCCGGAAGATTCTTTTTTATCTTGCGGAACAATGTTGAAAATTCACGGGACATACCGGATCGGCAAGTCGATGATCGGAGCTATTTATGAAACATGCTTTTTTATGGATAACGTGTTTTCTGACCCTTTCAGGCGGCGCTTTGGCTCAGGCATCAGAAACCTTCGATATCGCGACGTTTAAGTCGCCGAAAGGTTGGCAAAAGCAGGCAGCCCAAAGTTCGATTCAATTTTCGACCGAAGATAAAACAACTGGAAATGTTTGCTTGATCACTCTCATCAAATCGCTTCCCAGCACAAACAATTCGAAAGCAAACTTCGACGCCGCATGGCGTACGCTCATTAAGGAAGCGGTAGATGTTTCGGCCGCCCCGCAGATGTCCGATTCGTATAATAAGGGCGGTTGGGAATTTCTCGTTGGTTCCGCTTCATATCAAAAAGATTTCGAGGAGGGCTATGTATTGCTATTCACGGCGAGCGGTTATGGAAAAATGGTAAACGCATTTGTGCTAACTAACACCGAGGCATACCAGTCAGAAATTGCGGCATTTTTGAAATCGATCAGTTTGGGAAAGTTGGAGACCGCGGGAACACGGCAAACAAACAAAGGAGTTGGAAGCGCGGCGATCGTTGGTTCATGGGGAAAATCGAATGCAGTGAGTCAACTGAATAACCGATTTGGCACCTATAGTTACAACAAGCAGCAATACACGTTTAATGCTGACGGGACTTACTATTTCAACGGTAAAAATTACAGCGAGGCGAGTGACGAAACTCTTTTGATAAAGGAAAGCGGCACCTATACGGTCAGCGGAAGCAGCCTGATAATAACGCCGCAAACGAGTGTGATCGAGGCATGGACTAAGAGAAATGGGGCGGATAATTGGAATACGCTAAAAGTAAGCCAGAAAAGAACGCTGGAGAAAGCAACATATCAATTTGCGATTCAAGAAAGGAGTCTCATATTGCAAACCGCAAGAGAAACCGTAAGAGATGGACGCTTTAGCAGCGGCAGCACGTATTCCTATGGACCGCCGGGAACGTTCACGCCTATTGTGCTGCCCTGATCCAATCTCACGACCGATGCGGAGTAATTGGTTGCAATACTGCTCCGAGCAATTTCTCTAATGCGGTGAATGTGTAAAGGTGAAAAAAAATGAGGCGGCCACTTTCGCGACCGCCCAATACCCACAATATTAGATATAGGCTTACGGAGCTGTAAGGTCGTCATCGCTTGCAACAAAACGGTTGTATGTGACCGGCGTCGTGCTGAGAGTCCCGAGAATGCCTGCGGTAGGATTCGTCGAATCTTCGCTTGCAAGATATCGACGTGATCTAGCCTGTATACGGGTCAGGGTGTTGGGATTATTGACCTTGAACAAGTAAGTGTAACGGTAGTTGTACTGAAGGCTGACGTCTGGCAGCGGGACGTTTTGGTTTGCAGAGGGATCTGTTGGATAGTAAGTGCTGGCGAGAAGCGTTACCACTAGCTGGCCGTTATTCTTGCATTTCCAGCTTCCGACAAATGTTGAACCGGTACCAGAATTAATTTGAAAATCAGGCAATCCCGTCCAATATTGGATGGCGGATCCATCAGAACTCAATGTCAGGTTGTAAATATACTGATGAAGTAACGTGCCATCACCGATCGGATCCGTTGCCGCATCGACACGCGTGTAAGTGCCGAAGAAATTGTCGTTATTACAATTGCCGGCCATAGCTGACCCGACACCCAAAAGCACAACAGCCATAATGACCAAGATCGAATTTCTAAACATACCTAAACTCCTTGTTTTTTTGAGGTGAAATCGAACTGAAGTACGTAACGGGTTAACTTGGGATGTCTGAATTAGATACCCGAACATTTCCATTGCGGTCTCCAGAACTGTGACGAATGCCCGAAAACCATCTGCAAAAAAGACCAGCGAGCGGGCAATTAACTTATGAGAAGCGAAGCCATAATAGCACATATTCAGTGCACCCGTATAAGAAAATTAAATGTCAGATTTGAGTATTCGTTCCCTAATTTCGGAGGACGTCGAGGTAATGTTGAGAATCGAGTTTTATAAAAAAGATTTCAATTTCATTAAGAAATCTATCGGAACGGACGGAATTGGACGACTTTCTACACTAACGGAAACTAGGAGAGACGAACGTGATTTTTTCAGATATAAAGCTTTCCCAAAAACTTGAGCGCACCGAAGCCCGGGTCAACGCCGACTTTGTCGAAACTCGAGCAAGGCTCGAGTCCGAAATCGGAGCGGAATGGATCGAGGTCGCCGGAACATACGCGATGTTCGACGGGGTCGAATCACCGCTGACACAGACCTTCGGACTAGGGCTATTTGAAGATGCAACCGACGAGCATCTCGACGAGATCGAAGCGTTTTTCAACGAACGAAAAGCCCCTGTTTTTCACGAAGTCAGCCCGATGACGGATCCGTCGCTGATGGAGTTATTGTCGACGCGGGGCTATCGGCCGATCGAATTGACGAGCGTGATGTTTCGCGAGCTTGACCGATTGATCGAAAAGCGGCAGCGGAATGAAAGTCTGACGACTCGAGTTATCTCGTTCGATGAAATCGATCTTTGGGCTCGAACGTCTGCTGACGGCTGGGCGACGGAACACGAAGGCCTCGCGGATTTTATGTTTAGTTTCGGCCGGATCGGAGCGCAATGCAAAGGAGCCTTTCCATACCTCGCCGAACTCGACGGCAATCCGATCTCCACAGGATCATTGTTCATTTACGATGACGTCTGCGCACTCGCCGGGGCCAGCACGATCCCGGCGGGCCGCAATCAAGGTGCCCAAACCGCGTTGCTCGAAGACCGCCTGGAATTTGCCGCCGAAAAGGGCTGCAAGCTAGCCATTATGGGAGCATCGCCCGGCAGTCAGTCCCAGAAAAACGCTCAGAAAAACGGCTTTAAGATCGCTTATACACGCACAAAATGGCAGCTTCGCGTTTGATCGCAAGACTGCCATTAAAATTTGTAGTTTGTACTATTTCGCGCAGATATTGGCTTTGCCCGTCGAATCCGCCGACCAAACTGTAGAGACCGTGCCCCATTTCAGCGTTTTGAAATTCCATTCTTCGAGGTAGCCTGAGTCGCGGTCGTATTTCATTGTCTGGCCCGATGAGAGGCGGTACTCGGTCTTGTCCGAACTGCCGGCTTTTCGCATCCAGACGCTGCGGCCGCAGTTGTTTACCAGCGTTATGACACTCGTGCCGCCGACCACGCCCATCGCCACGTCGCGTGAGCTTGCCGTTACGGTCGATACACCTCGCTTGGTCATCGAGTCGTACGAGTCCTTTTCGTTCTTGGCAAAAAATGTCTTTGCGTCAGGTCTGACAACAAGTGTAAATTTGCCCTTTGCGATAGATTCGCCTGCGTCTTTGTAGTTATACGACTTAAAATCGAAAGCGATCTCGTGGCTCCCGACGGGCAACTTCGCCAATGCACCTGACAATCGGATCGCGAACAGATTTTTGCCAAACAAGGGCACGTCTCCAGCCGGATCTGAGACGACCGGCAGGACAAAAGATGCGTTTTTCGCACCTTTGACCTTTGTCTGATCAAAGCCGTACATTTCCTCTTCTAGCATATTGCCATTAGACGAAAATTCGACGGAAAACGTCACCGGTCGGTCATTGAATGTAAGCATAGACGCGATCGGTTGCGGAGTCTTTACATGTGCGAAGATAAATTCTCCGGAATTGAAGCTTGTCGAACCGTCAACTGTCTTTGGCGACTTTGAGAATTTGACCTCTCCGACTTGTGCTGCCGCAGCCGCAAAGAGCAAAAGTGACAACGAAAACGCTGTGAATATTTTCTTCATATGTATTTGTGATCGCTTGGAGTTTTAGGATTATCGTATTTGACGAACACATACGCTGTCAAACAACTGACTCTTCGTTATTTTAGTGCTAGTAGGCCAATTTTTAGCGTATAATCTCGTCAAATATCCGAAATGTGGCCTACACTCTTGCTGGTAACGCTATGAAACGATGCCCTGAATGCAGACGCGATTATTACGACGACACGCTGCTGTATTGTCTCGACGATGGAAATGCGCTGCTCGAAGGCCCGGCGAGCGGCTCTGGTACCGGTGACGAGCCTGCGACGGCGATCTTGTCCGAACCGGGAGCGATAGCGACCGGGTTCCGGGGCGGCGAGGATCATACTCGTCAATTTGTCCACACGACCGACGAAACCGCGATCCTACAAACTGGAGCGGTCGCAGAGCCTCAAAAGAATTTGGGTGACGCGGTGGAGAAGCAGCAGAGCTTCTCCGCAAATAGAGCCACAAAGCCGCTTGCGCTATTGGTAGTTGCTGTGTTGATTTTGGTTGGCGGCTTCTTCGGTTATCGATACTTCCAGCCTGCGGGCTCGGGTACGATCAATTCGATCGCGGTACTTCCGTTTGAGAACCGCAGCGGAAATGCCGACACCGATTACCTGTCCGATGGGCTGGCCGAGTCGCTCATTTACAAGCTGTCGCAGCTCTCTGGGCTAAAAGTCAGCCCGACAAGTTCGGTCGTAAAGTACAAAGGCTCCCAGACGGACATCTCGGCGATTTCAAAGGAACTGGAGGTAGATGCCGTGATGTCCGGTAGGGTGACGCAACGCGGAGACGATCTAACTATTAGCGTTGAACTGATAGACGCTCGAACTAAAAAGCTGATCTGGGCGGAACAGTATGACAGAAAGCTTGCTGACCTGTTAGCGACACAGCGCGAGATCGCGGCGACTGTCGTTCAGAAACTGCAGCTGCAGCTTTCAGGTGACCAAACCAAGGGCCTCGCTAAGCAGTATACGAATAACAGTGAGGCGTATCAGCTTTATCTAAAGGGGCGATTTTACTCGAACAAACGTACTCCCGCGGGGATGAAGGCGGCGATCGAGCAGTTCAAAGCGGCTGCCGAAAAAGACCCCAATTTCGCTCTCGCTTTCGCCGGCCTCGCAGATGCTTACTACCTCACACAGGTTGTCGGGGACACCACCGCGGCAGCGCAGCAAAAGGAAACGACCGCGATGGCCCGGACTTATTTAGATAGAGCTCTTGCGCTTGACCCGTACCTCGCTGAGGCCCACGCGACGCTTGGCAATATAATAAGTTCCACGGAGGGTAAGTGGGCAGAGGCTGAGTCGAGCTTCAAACGCTCTATTGAGTTGAATCCGAGCTATCCGTCAGCTCACCATTATTATTCGCGCCTGCTCCGAAGACAGGGCCGTTTCGATGAAGCTCTCGATGAAGCCATTAAAGCAAAGCAGCTTGATGAGTTGTCTGCCGGCATTAGCAATAATCTGGCCGAAGCCCTTTATGAAAAAGGTGATATTGAGGCGGCTATCGCCGAAGCCAACCGCGGCTTAGGGCTCGCTCCTTTCTGGAGGCAATATCGTACGCTCGCACACTGCTACTTGCGTGTTGGCAAAACGGACGAGGCTTTGGCCAACGCACGGAAAGCATACGAAGTAAATGGTGCGCCAAACACTCTTTCGGTGATCGGTTATGTTCAGGCAGTAGCCGGCAACCGTGCAGAAGCGCAGGCAATACTCAGCCAACTTGAAAACAGCTTCGCAAAAGGCGATAAGGACGGCACGTCCAGCGCCAGCGGGACCTCTGTCGCAACTGTCTATGCGGGCCTCGGCGAAACTGATCGCGTTTTTGAATGGCTGGAAAAAGATTTTCAGGCCAACCGGTACGGTAATATATGGGGCCTGCGGACATCTCCTCAGTTTGTACCGCTCCGCGGTGACCCGAGATTCAAGGACCTGATGAGACGAGTGGGCCTGCCGGAATAGAACTCTATGAAGAAATGCCCGCAATGCGGCCGTGAGTATGACCTGTCGATGAGTTTCTGCCTCGACGACGGGGCGGAGTTGTTGTATGGCCCAAGGTCGCAACCGCCTGCGTCAGCGGGCGGCCAGTTCGACGAGCCGCAGACCGCGATATTGCATACGACCGATGCCGTCGGTGAAGCACCGACGATTGCGCAGATACATACTACGGAGAAGACCGCGGTCTTGCCGAGCGGCATCGTGAAAGCTCCGAAAAGCAAGATGTTCGACAAGCGCATGCTTTTTGGGGCATTGGCTCTTGCTGTGATCGTGCTCGCCGGTTTCTTCGGTTACAAATATCTCGCCTCAACCAAACAGATCAATTCTATCGCCGTGATGCCGTTTGAGAATAAGAATTCTGATGCCGACACGGATTATTTGTCTGATGGTTTGGCGGAATCGTTGATCTTTCGGCTGACGCAGATTCCCGATCTAAGGGTTTCGCCTACGAGTTCGGTGATGCGTTACAAGGGGAAGGAGACTGATATTGCAAAGATCGCGTCCGAACTTGGCGTAGATGCGGTGATGACCGGACGCCTTACCAAGTGGGGCGACAATTTGAACATCACGGTCGAGCTCGTCGATGCCCGCACCAACAAGTCGCTGTGGGGCGAGCAGTATGAACGAAAACTTTCGGAACTGCTGACCACCCAGCGCGAGATCGTCGCCGAAATCGTGGGCAAACTGCAACTAAAACTGTCAGGAGAAAGCGAGCAAAAGCTGGCGAAGAAATACACCGACAACGACGAAGCTTATCAACTTTATTTGCAAGGCCGTTTTCATTGGAACAAGCGAAACATACCTGAATTTCAAAAAGCGGTCGTGTTTTTCAAACAGGCTATCGAGAAGGACCCGAATTATGCTCTGGCTTACAGCGGATTAGCCGATACCTATTCCCAGTTTCCCACCTACGGCGACTTCAGACCGAAAGACTATTTTCCGCAAGGCAAGCAAGCGGCACTCAAGGCTCTCGAACTTGATCCGAACTTGGCGGAAGCCCATACGTCGCTGGCACAAATCATTATTCATTTTGATTATGACTTTGCTGGTGCGGAAAGATCTTACAAACGGGCGATCGAACTTGATCCGAATTACCCAACGGCTCATCAATGGTATGCCGAACTATTATCCTGGAGCGGCAGGGATGACGAATCGATCAGAGAAATCACAAAAGCCATCGAACTCGATCCGTTTTCGATTGCGATCAATATTTCTATATGTTCTCAATTGCAACGTGCCGGACGATTTGACGAAGCACTTTTGCAAAACAAGAAGTTCAATGAGCTATTTCCCGGTGAAGCGGGTTTTCATCGTCGCAATGGTAATATTTATGCCGACCAAGGCAAATATGATCAGGCTGTCGAAGAATATCTGCTTGAGGCGAGAGCAAAAAATTTTAAACCTGAAAACACTACGAGATTGAAAGAAGCCTACGAAAAAGGCGGCTGGGATGGCTACGAGCGAATGCGTCAGGAACTACGCCTCGAAGAGCTGAACGCGAAACATGCAAAAGACCCAAACGGTTATGTTAGAGCCATCGATTTTGCCTTCGCATATGCTTGGGGCAAAGACAAAGATAATACGATCGAATATCTGAACAAAGGGTATGACGAGCGTGAAAGGCAGTTGCTCCTACTAAAGGTCAATAAAACTTGGGACTTCGTGCGAGACGACCCGCGATTTAAGGAATTGGTCAGACGAGTCGGGATTCCGGAATAGAAAGAAAATTAAGATGATATTCTCATCGGGTAAGAGATCACAGAAACTATGAAAACGATCAGAAATGAAACCGACCGCTCGAGCTTGATCGAACGCGTAAATAAGTTGACCAGTGATGAAACGCCGCTTTGGGGCAAGATGAATGTAAATCAGATGATTTCGCATCTCGTTCAGGGCGGGGAATTACCGTTCGAGGCGAGTATGCCGGATAAAAGCACATTTACCTCGCGAACGTTCATCAAACCGCTCATCCTCTACGTGCTGCCAATGCCAAAAGAGGTCAAGGTGAGCGGGGATTTTGATCAGCAGGTTAATGGCCGCAAGCCTTTGGAGTTTGAGGCTGATCGTGGGCGTCTGATCGATCTAATGAACAAATTAAGTGGTCTGCCGGTCAATAGCGACTGCCAGTATCATCCAATGTTCGGCAAAATGAGCGCGAAGGAATGGGCGTTGATCGTCCATAAACACATTGACCATCATCTAAAGCAGTTTGGAGTTTAGAAAAAGAAACGCGGCAGGCGGCGTTTATGATTGTTGGGCGATCACGATCGCTTTGCAAAAAGCGGTGTCGGATCACAACATTATTCGAGGTAAAACTCCTAGCTCTGCCGGGCCAGTTGGTCGAGATAGATATGAAAGCACATCGCTGAGGTTTGTGCGGAAATCGATGAATATGCCGGAGTGGACACTTAATCAATGAGCCAAGAACTCAAGCCCGACACAGAGCTTTCACATTACCGCATCGTTTCCAAGATCGGCGAGGGCGGAATGGGCGAGGTGTACCTTGCCAAAGATACCAAATTAGATCGGCGGGTCGCGATCAAGGTGCTGTCAGGTGACGCTGCCGGTGACGACGACCGCATCCGGCGGTTTATGCTGGAGGCAAAGGCGGCATCGGCGCTCAATCATCCGAATATCCTGACTGTTTTCGAGATGGGTACGGTCGACGGCCTTCGTTACATAGCGACCGAGTTTATCAGTGGCGAAACGCTGCGTGACCGGCTCAACCGCGAACCGATGACCTTGCGCGAGACGCTCGATGTTGGCGTCCAGGCCGCTGCCGCTCTAAACGCCGCGC